>Ga0247725_1000537_pt1 | contig 26332 bp, 16 predicted proteins | sample OKSTACKMCFT3sol_FD_183021 | JGI IMG/M metagenome (GOLD analysis project Ga0247725, IMG submission 183021) | Subsurface sediment microbial communities from gas well in Oklahoma, United States - OK STACK MC-FT3-sol | ecosystem: Environmental > Terrestrial > Deep subsurface > Rock core/Sediment...
ACCCACCCTGGCGACGGGCTGGTCCTCGAACGTCGAGTTCATGGATCCCGCCTCCAGCCAGTTGGTCGATTACGCCCTGATCCCGGTGGAAGGCGACGGCGCGATCTACCAGACCGGACGCTGGGCGGCGGCCGACGAGGACGACGCGGCGCGCAAGCTGGCGCGGATGATCAACGACGACACATGGCGCGCGGAACTTGCCGCCGCGACGTCCCGCAACGGCCATGTGTCGTTCGATCGCGCGGCCTGGCTGGACGCCCTTCGCCGCCTGCTGCCCGTGCGCTAGATCACGTCGCGCGAGATCACTTCGGCGCGGTGGTCACCGGCGCGTCGCTGTCGCTCAGAGCCGGCAGCTCGTTGATCGACGGCGGCGGCGCGACCTTGTCCGCGGCGACCGGCTTGGCCGGCAATTCGGAAGACGGCGGCCGGATCGGCGTCGTGTCGCCGGCCTTGGGCTTCTTCGGCTCCAGCGGCAGCGCGATCTTGTCCATGGTCTGGACGATCAGGTCCGTCGGCAACACGCCCTTGTAACGCACCTTCTTGAAGTTGCGGCTCGGATCGTAAGACGCCACGCCCGGCGCCAGATCGCCAACCTCCAGCGTGCCGACCTGAGCCAGCAGCTGAACGCGGCCGACATACTCGTTGGCCCGGCCACGAACGAAACCAATCTGGGCGTTCTGGAGCTCGGCCTGGGCGTTCAGAACCTCGATGGTGCTGCGCAGAGCGAAGCGCTCTTCCTCCCGCACGCCATAGAAGGCGATCGTGTTCGCCTTCATTTCCTCTTCCTGGCTGACCAGCGACTTCCGGGCGGCGACCAACTGGTCCCAGTATTGCGAGACGCTCAGCACCATGTTGCGGCGCGCGTCGTCGATCAGCAGCTTGTCGCGGTTGTTCTCCTCGATCGACTGCCGGACCTGGGAACTCAACTGGCCCGCCGAGAACAGGGGCTGAGTCAGGGTGATGCCGGCGTTGATCGTGTCGCTGCGGTTCTGGTGCTTAGCGCTGTAAGGCTGGTATGGGCCGTTGCGGTAGTCGGCGCGCGCTGAAACAGAGAACAGACGCTGAGCGCGCGCTTCGGCGACGCCTAGGCGGGAGGCCTTCTCGGTGAAGAGGGCCGCATTCAGGCTCGGGTTGGACTCTTCGGCTTGATTGAAAGCCTCGTCCAGCGTGGCGGGGAGACCGTCGATGTCGGGCTCGGGCTCAAGGTTGTCCGGCAGATGGCCGACCAGCGATGCGTAGCTGGCGATGGTCACATTGAGCTGCGCCCGCGCGTTGGCCAACTGCGTCTGGGCCGACGCCAAGCGCGCCTTGGCCTGCTGCACGTCGGTCAGGGTGACCTGACGAACGCTGTAACGGTCCTCGGTGTCCTGCAGCTGCTTGCGAAGGAAGGCCTCGCCGCCCTCGGCGATCCGAAGCACCTCACGATCGCGACGCACCGATACGTAGGCGTTGGTCACACGGACCAGAAGATCCATCTCGATGCGGCGAAGGTTCTCACGCGCGGCGTCGATTTGGGCTTCGACGCCCTTAAGACGAGCCGCGTAACGGCCGTTCGTGTAGAGCGCCTGACTGATCGAAAGATCGCTGGAAGAGCCAATAGCGTCCTCGTAGGGCGTGCTGGTCTGCCCGAACTGCGTCCGCGTCTGAGGCCCTTTGGCATAGCCATAGCCTTCCGAAAACTGAGCGCTCGCCTGCAGACCGTAGGCGGCGCGAGCCTGAGTGTAGTTCTCGTCCAAGGCGCGCATCGCGGCGCGCTGAGCCTGGATATTGGGATTGCTCTGGTAGGCGGCGGTGATTGCGTCAGCCAAGGTCTCGGCATGAGCGCGTTCGGCGCCGCCGGCCACGGCCATGGCGACAGCCACGGCGATCACCGAGGTTCGAACGGACAGGACTTTCGACAGCACTCGCATTTTCCAGACTTTCAAGGCCCCCGCCGGAATGCGGCGGTTCAAGCCAATATTTGTGGCTTAATCAAGAAGACGACGCACTGTCGCCTCCCATGTGACATTCTTGTTCCGCCAGAGATCGCGCGCGGTCTCGCCCCGCGAGAGGGCGCGCCCCCTGTCGGATGTTAGGCGATCCAGCGCCTCGGCCAAGGCCGCTGGCGTGGGGTCAGCGACCGCGCCAGTGTCCTCGCTGACGATCTCCAGCAAGCCGCCGGAGTCTGTCACCGTCAGGACCGGCTTGCCGGCCGCGAAGGCCTCCATGGTCACGTAGCCGACGCTGTCCTCATCGAACGGCAGATAGGCGCAGGCCAGGGCGTTGTTGGCCCAGCGGGCGATGTCCTTGCGCGGATGGAAACCAAAGCGCAGATCAACCCGATCCTTCAGGCCCAGATCCTCGACCAGACGGCGCAGGCGATCGGCATAGGCCTCGTTTTCCGGCGGTCCGGCGATGATCAGGCGCGGACCGTTCGGCAGCAGGGCCAGGGCCTCGATCAGCAGGTGCTGGCGCTTGCCCGCGGCCACACGGCCGCCGGCGAAGACGTAATCGCCATAGTCGCCGCCGGTGAACAGCTCGCCGTCGTTCAGCGGCGGATACAGCACTTCCGACGCAACGCCGTTGAACTTCATCAGCCGGTTCTGAGTGACCGGAGAGTTGCAGTAGATCCTGCGGCAGTCGGCGAAACAGGCGTTGTCCGCCGCTCGGATCGCCGCCTTCACCGATCGGCCCGTCTCGTCGAAATCCAGGTGGCTCTGGCCAGCTTCCGAGAGGTCGTACGCCTGGCGGAACTGGTGCAGCAGCCACAGCACCTTGTCGTGGTGCGGGATCAGATAGGCGGGGAACTTCAGGCCGATGACCCGATCGACATTGGGCAGGCGCAGCCCTCGCGCGATCAGCATCTCCTCGATCAGACGCTCGGCGGGCTCCCAGGTGAACGGCACGCGCACCAGTTCGGACTGGACGCCGGGCGTGGCGTTCAGGCGGCGGACCAGATGGTCGGCCAGCTCTTCCGCGCCGCCACGCTGGAACGGCGCGGCGTTGTTGACGACCAGAACCTTCATGCGGGCTTCCTCATGAGGTCAGGCGCTCCACGACCGTGCCCCAGTCGATCTTCATTTCGGTCAGGCGGTCCATCGAGGCCTGCCCCATCGCCGCGACCGCCTGACGGTCGGCGTGCAGGCGATCGAACTGCTGGGCCAGATCGCGCGGATCCGGCTCGCTGATCAGGCCGTTGCGGCCGTGCTCCACCAGCTCGAGGACTCCGCCGGAATCGGTGGTGGTCACGATGGCCTTGCGGGCGTGGGCGCCTTCCAGCGACGGGTAGCCATAGCTGTCCTCGTCCTTGGGCAGATAGGCGACGGCCAGAGCCGTCTTCAGCATCTGCGCCTTCTCATCCTCGCTGATCCAGCGATCCTCGAGGATGACGCGGTCCTGGAGGCCCAGGTCGCGGGTCATCTTGATCAGCTGGCGGCCGTATTCCGGGCTGGACGCCGTGCCGGCCAGACGCAGCTTCACCGGCGTCTTCACGTACTGCATGGCCTCGATCATCAGGGCCTGGCGCTTGTGCGGCTCCAGGCGCGAGATCGCGACGATCTCGTCGCCATAGCCCTCGTGCGTGAAGCGTTCGGGCTGGTAGATCGGCGGATAGAGCGGCGTGGCGTCGAGGCCGTTGAACGCCTTCAGGCGGTCGGCCACAACCTGCGAATTGGTGAACACCGCGCGGCTCTCGGCGATGGCGCGGGTGTCGAGGGCCCGCAGGTTGTCGCGGATGGCGCGATGCTCCGCATCGTCCGGCATGCCGCGATAGGGGGTGTCCCACAGGTCATAGAACGTCCGGATATGGTGGATGAACCACAGCACCTTGTTCGGATGATCCACCACATAGGCCGGCGGCCGGAAGCAGATCACCCGATCGCACCACTGCGTCAGGTCCATCAGCCGCCAGGCGGCGATCTGGTGCAGGATCTCGTTCGGGTCGTCGGTGAACGGCAGGTAGAAGCGCTCGACCTGGTGCCCCGCCTCGATCAGCTTCTCCTCCAGCCACTCGACGATGAAGCGCGCGCCGCCGTTGATGAACGGCACGATCGAGGACAGGAGGACAATGCGCATCGACTAGACCAGCACCTGGTCGAGGGCCGCGACGACGCGGTCGATGTCGGCTTCGGTGAGGCCGGCATGCGTGGGCAGGTTCAGGCCGTCGGCGCCGCACGCCTCGGCCTGCTTCAGGTCGTCCGTGGCGAGATGCGCGTAAGGCGGCATCACGTGCATGGGGTAGAACACCGGACGGCTTTCAATGCCCAAAGCGTCCAGATCCTTGATCACCTGATCGCGTGAGGTCGACAGCCCCTCGCCCAGGCGCACGGTGTACATCCAGAACACGTGGCGGCCGGTCGGCGCGACATAGGGCTTGATGACCCGGTTGCCCAGGCGCGAGAGCTTTTCGTCGTACCAGGCCACGACCTGTTGGCGCGCCGCGAGGTGCTCGTCGACACGCTCGAGCTGGGCCAGACCGATCGCGGCCTCGATGTTGGTCATGCGGTAGTTGAAGCCGACGACCGGGAACCAGTAGCGGCGCGAAAGGTCCATGCCCTGCCCGCGCAGCAGCCGCATGCGCGCGGCCAGCTCATCATCATCCGTGGTGATCATCCCGCCCTCGCCGGTGGTGATGATCTTGTTGCCGAAGAAGCTGAACGTCGCGCAGTCGCCCAGCGACCCCGACATCTTGCCATGGTAGGTCGCGCCGACGGCCTCGGCGGCGTCCTCGACGACCTTCAGGCCGTGCTTCCGGGCGACCTCAAGGATCGGCTCCATGTCGCAGATCTGGCCGTACAGGTGCACCGGCATGATCGCCTTGGTGCGGGGCGTGACCAGGGCCTCCAGCTTGGCCGGGTCCAGATTGAAGGTCCGCGGATCGTTGTCGATCAGCACGGGCGTCGCGCCGCAATAGGTCACGGCGTTGACCGAGGCGATATAGGTCAGGCTGGGGACGATGACCTCGTCACCGGGCCCAATGCCCAACGCCACCAGGGCCAGGTGCAAGGCGGTCGTGCCGTTGTTGCAGGCGATCGCGTGCTTGACCCCGCAATAGGCCGCGAAGCCCTTCTCGAACTCCGAGATGAAGCGGCCGACCGACGAAATCCACGTCGTGTCCATGCACTCCAGAACATATTCGCGCTCACGGCCGTCAAGGCGCGGCGCGGCGACGGAGATGCGGGGCAAGCTGTTGGCCGGGCTGGTCATGACCGGTCTCCTTTGATCTTGGCGGGCGCGCCGATCGCCAGCACCGCGTCCGGAAGATCCCGGACAACGACGCCGCCGGCGCCCACGACCGTGTCGGCGCCGATCGTGACGCCGGGGATAACGCGCACGCCCACGCCCAGGAACGCTCGATCGCCGACATTTACGCCGCCGGCCAGCGCTGAAGCCGGCGCGACATGGCAAGCGACACCGAGGCGGCAGTCATGGTCCACGACCGCGCCGGTGTTGATGATGGCCAAGTCGCCGACTTGGCTCTCGGCGTTCACGACGGCGCCGGCCATCGCGGCCACGCCTTCGCCCAGCCGCGCGCTGGCTGAGATCACCGCCGAGGGGTGGATCGCATTGACCAAGCCAAAGCCCAGCTCGCGCGCCTTGCGCCCCAGCGTCTGCCGCAAGCGATTGTCTCCAACGGCCACGAAAAGCTTGGAGAAACCCTGGGCGCGGAGGCCTTGAAGGGCGAGATCATCGCCCACCACCGGAACGCCCAACACCTCGCGCGGGGTCGGATCGGCGTCGACGATCGCCGAGACGGTTTCGCCCGCCGCCCGGAGGCTTTCGATGACCACCTTGGCGTGGCCGCCGCCGCCGATGATGACGACACCCGCGGCCATCAGGACCCGACGCCTCGCGCGCCCGCCACCCGCCCCCTGGAGAGGCGACCGATGAGGCCGGTGATCGATGCCGTCTTGGCCATGCGGGCTGCGCCGACTCCAGTAAGTACGAAAGTGTCTGACTACACCATTGGAGGCGGTTGGAAAGCGGCGCCGTCGAGAATTGCGCTCGAGACGCCGCCTTGCCGAAAAGCCTGGGAATTCAGCCGATTGAAATCCCCGCCCCTACTCCTCGCGCATGGTGGTGCGCAGCGTGTCGCGCAGCGGCGAGATCAGGTAGTCGAGCACGGTGCGGTTCCGCGTCGGCACGATGACCTGGGCCGGCATGCCCGCCGAGACCTTGGCGCGCAGCGGCTTGGGCAGCTGCTTGATGTCCACGGTCACGATGCCGAGGAAGTACGAGGTCTTGCCTTCCGGGTCGGACAGACGGTCGCGAGAAATGGATTCGATCTTGCCGTTCAGGATCGGAATCTCGCGCGAGTGGAAGGCCGGCAGACGCACTTCGGTGACCATGCCCGGATAGACATTGTCCACGTCGGTCGGCTGGAAGTGGGCCTGAACGACGAAAGCCTCGTCGTCCGGCGCGATATCGACCAGCGGCTCGGCGGGGCGAACAACGGCGCCCTCGGTGAAGAAGCGCAGGTTCTGCGCCACGCCATTGACCGGCGAGACGATCTTGACGCGCCGCAGGGCGTCGGAGGCCACGACTTCCTTCTCGGTCACTTCGGCCAGCTTCACCCGGGTCTCGGTGATGTTCTGGCTGACCTGCTCAAAGAACTCCTGCTTGATCTGGCGGACCTTCAGCTGGGTGTCGGAGATGCCCTGGACCGCCTTGGCGCGGTCGGCGGTCAGACGGCCGATCGAGCCCGACAGCGAAGCCTGCTCGCGCTCCAGCGCCAGGAGGCGCGGCCGCGGCACCAGGCCCTTGTCGTAGATTTTCCGCAGATCGTTGAGTTCGTCCTGAATGAAGCCCAACTGGTCCTTAAGGCCCTGCGTCTGGCGGTCGATGCCTTCGATCTCGCTCTGATACTGCTCGCGCTGGCCGTTCATCAGGTCGATCTGGCCCTGAATCGTCTGGCGCCGTTCCTGGAACTGAAGCTCCTCGTCGGCGATGGCGCGCGCGACCATGGGATCGGAGCGCTGAGCCAGCAGATCGGCCGGGAAGCTGATCGACGAGCGCTGGTCGCGCTCGGCCAGCAGGCGGGCTTCAAGGGCTTTCAGCGCAACGTACTGGTTCTTGGTGATCCCCGCGGCGGCGTTGGCCTGGGTGGGGTCGAGCTCGAACAGCACCTCGCCCGCCTTCACCCTCTGGCCCTCGCGCACCAGGATCTTGCGCAGCATGCCGCCTTCCAGGTGCTGGACCGTCTTGCGGTTGCCCTCGGCCGACACCACGCCGTTGGCGATCACCGAGGCGGCGATCGGCATGAAGGCCGCCACGACCAAACCCAGCAGCATCACGCCAATGATCGCGTAGCCCACCCGGGCCACGGTTTTATAGTTGTCCGTCGGACGTTGCAGCTTCGGGGGCTTCATGCGGTTTCAGCCTGATGGGCGCGCCTGGCGGCGGCCGTGAGAACAGTATTGAGAGCCGAGGGAGCGCGGCGTCAGTGCGCGCTCTGGATCGGCGCGGGTTTCGGCGGCTGAGGCTGCGGGGCGGCGCCCGTCAGCTTGGCCAGCATCACGTCGCGTTCGCCGAAGTCGGCGATGACTCCCTGATTGATCACCATGATGTAGTCGGCCTGGGCCAGCAGGTTCACCTTGTGCGTCGCGAACACCACCGTGCGCTTGGCGGCCTTCAGCCGGTTCATGGCCTCCATCAGCGCCACTTCGCCGACCTGGTCGAGGCTGGCGTTCGGCTCGTCCAGCACCACCAGGGCGGGCAAGCGGAACACCGAGCGGGCCAGGGCCAGACGCTGGCGCTGGCCGCCGGAGAGCGAGGCGCCGCCCTCCCCGATCGGCGTGTCGTAGCCCATCGGCAGGGCCTGGATCATCTCGTGAACGCCGGCCAGCGTGGCCGCGTCGATGACTTCCTGAGCCTCGAACTCGGTGAAACGGGCGATGTTCTGGGCCACGGTCCCGGAGAACAACTCGATGTCCTGCGGCAGGTAGCCGATGTGGCGGCCCAGCTTCTCGGGGTCCCACTGCTTGATGTCGTAGCCGTCGAGACGGATCACCCCGGCCGCGCAGGGCCACACCCCGACGATGCCGCGCAGCAGCGAGGACTTGCCCGCCGCGCTGGGCCCGACCAGCGCCACGGCCGTGCCGGCGTCGATGCGGAAGCTGGCCTGACGCATGGTCGGCTGCTGGGCGCCGGGCGGGAGGATCGAGGCGGCCTCGGCCGACAGCACGCCGCGCGGCTCGGGCAGCGGCATGTGGTCGGAGGTGTCCTTCTCCTGGCGGAGCATCTCCTGCAGGCGATCCCAGGCGCTGCGGGCGCCGAGGAAGCCCTTCCATTGGCCCACGGCGCCCTCGATCGGCGCCAAGGCGCGGCCGACCAGGATCGAGCCGGCGATCATCGCGCCGGGCGAGATCTTGCCCTCGATGGCCAGATAGGCGCCGCCGCCCAGGATCAGGGTCTGGACGATCTGGCGGAACACCTTGATGCCCGACATCACCGCGCCGCCGGAATCGCTGGCCGCCGCCTGCCAGGCGATCTGCTCGTCGCGGCGTCCGCGCCAGCGCTCCTGCAGGCCGCCCCACATGCCCATGGCCTTCATGACCTCGGCGTTGCGCAGGGTCGAGCCGGCGTCGTTCTGCGCGGCGATCGAGGCCATGGTCGCCATCTGCAGCGGGTTCTTGGTCGCCCGGTCGTTCAGCACGGCCAGGCCGAAGATCACGAAGCAGCTGATGATCGCCAGGATCCCGAAATAGGGGTGCAGCATCCAGGAGACGATGATGAACACCGGCGTCCAGGGCGCGTCGCAGAAGGCGATCAGGCCGCCGGTCGCGAATTCGCGCACCTGGTCCATGTCGCGGAAGGCCTGTCCGCCCGGACCGCGTCGCGTCAGCGTCGAATCGAGCACCGATCGGAAGATCGGGTCACGCGCCACGCCGTCGAACTTCAAGCCGCCGCGGACCAGAACCTGGGTGCGCAAGGCTTCGAGCAACCCGTAGATCAGGAACAGGAAGATGCACAGCACGGTCAGCACCACCAGGGTGGAGACGCTGCGGCTGGACAGGACGCGGTCATAGACCTGCAGCATGTACAGCGGGCTAACCAGGGCCAGGATGTTGATGAAGAAGCTGAAGACCATGGCGGTGATCACCGCCGGCTTCATGACCTCGACCGCTTTATCGAGGATGGTGGGCTTCTCGCCGGAGCGGTTGAAGATCATCGGGAGCCTTCAGGACGCCGCGACGCAGGACGCGGCTGAACTACAGTAACAACTTAGGTCGCGTCTCGACCACGAAATTGTGGCGGAAAATGAGCGGCCTCGCCGTGGCTAGAGCATACGGCGGAAACCATCGCAAGTCCGCATCACCCAAACGAGAAACGCCGCCCCGGCGTGAACCAGGGCGGCGTCAAAGTTCTCACACACAAACCGCCAGCCGCTCGAAAGCGGCTGGCGACGCGGGCCGATTAGGCCAGCGTGATGATGTGCGTACCAGCGCCGGTGGCCGTCGACAGGTCGACGAGGCCGGTCAGCTTCACGACGATGTCGGTCGCGGCGAAGGTGCCAGCGGCGTTGGTCGTCACGTCTTCCACGATGTAGGTGTTGCCACCGTACTGGAACCAGGTGATGCCGGCGTCCGTGGCGCCCGTCGCCGACTGAGCCGCGAGGCCCAGAGCGTCGGCGAGCGTGGTGGCCGCACCAACGTTGATCTTCGTGGCGTTGAAGGTCTCGGTGCCGACGTTGGCGAACGTGATCTTATCACCAGCAGCGATGTCGGTGATCGTGGTCATGTTCGCAGCGCCGACCGAAGCCGCGACGCGGAAGTCGTCGGCGCCCGCGCCGCCCGTGATGGACGAGGCGTGAGCCGAGGTCGTCACGATGTCAGCGCCCGCGCCCAGGTCGACGGTCGAAGCGCCGCCCAGGGTGACGGTGTCGTCGCCAGCGTTCGTCGAGACGGTAGCCGCCGTGACGAAGGTCAGCACGTCAGCGCCCGAACCCGTCGAGACGGTCAGGCCGGTCGTGGTGTTCACGCCGAGGTTCGTGGTGTTCAACGTGATGGCGCCCGTCGCCGCCGCAGCGTCGATGGTGCTCACGCCGGTGCCAGCGCCGCCCGTACCGAACGAGCCGGTGAAGGTCAGGCTCAGAGCCTGCGAACCCGTGATCGTCAGCGACTTGGCCGCGGCGTCGGTCAGCGACAGAACGTTGCTGGTGACGCCCGAGGCCGAACCCGAGGCGATCGAGACGTTTTCGATGCCGGCGATCGACAGGATCTTACCGTCGACGGTGACCGGCGACGAAGTCGTGCCGCCCACGCCGCTGAAGGCGATCGAGTAGGCGTCCGAGGTGCCAGCCACGTCGCTGAAGGTCAGCGTGGTGGTGCCAGCCGCGGCCGTGCCCGAGATGATCAGCGATTGCGCCTTGGCGACGTTCGAGAACGTGCCGGTGCCGCCGCCGGTGGTCAGTTCCAGGCCGGTGATCGTCGAACCCGTCAGCAGCGAGGCGTCGAGCGTGTTAGCGCCCAGGCCCAGCACTTCGAAGTTCTTGAACATGCCGCCGTTGCCGGCGTTGATCAGGGTCGAAGCGACCGTGTCGGTGCCAGCGCCGCCGTCCACGACCGTGGTGGCCGAGGTGGTGACGACGGTGGTGCCCAGCAGGCGGTCGTTACCGGCGCCCAGCGAGATCGAGCCGCCCGAAGCCAGGGCGCCCGACAGGGTGACCGTGTCCGCGCCAGCGCCGCCGGCGAAGGCGACCTTCGTGGCGTCGATGGTGACAGCCGACGTGCCGGTGGTGCCGGTGGTGTCGACCTTGGTCAAGGCCGTCAGGGTGGTCAGGTTGGCGGTCAGGCCAGCCGAACCGGTGACAGTGGCGGTGGTGACGGCCGTCAGGCCGGCGTTCGCCGTCAGCGTCAGGGCGGCGGCGCCCGACACGTTCAGAGCCGTGGCGGCGGTGGCCGACACGTCAGCGACCGTGTTGTCGCCCGACATGGCGATGTTCAGGGTCTTGTAGTTGGTGCCCAGGGTCACAGCGCCGGTCGAGCCCGCGCCCAGGTTCAGGGCCAGAGCGCTGACCGTGGCGCCAGCGCCGGTGGTCACGCCGACGGTGCCGACCTTACCCGAGACGTTCAGGGTGGCCAGCGAGTTGTCGGTGATGGCGACGGCGCCAGCGTTGGCGATCGTCACGGTGGCGATCGTGCCGGCCTTGGTCGCGTGAGCGCCGTTGGCGTCGTTGATCGTCACGGCGCCGCCGATGATGCCCTTGGTGGTGGCGTCAGCGGTGACGGCGGCGGTTTGGTTCACCGTCACGGCCGTGGTGGCCGCGGTGCCGGTGACCGTCACGGCCGCTTGGGTCGTCGAGGTGTTCACGGTGGCTTGGGTCGCCGAGGTCGTCACGTTGACGGTCGTGCCGCCCGTGACGGCGATGGCGCCTTGCGTCAGAGCGCCGGTGCCAGCGGCCGAGGCCTTCACCGTGACAGCGCCGGTCGGAGCGGTCGTGCCGCCAACCGTGATCGTGCCCGTGCTGGTGGTCGCCGTGGTGACGTTGACGGCGGCGCCGCCGTTCACAACGACAGTGCCAGCGCCCAGGGTGCCGTCCGTGACCGTGACGTTGGTGGTGCCAGCGGCCGTGGCGGCGACGCCACCGACGGTCGTGGTTTGCAGCGAGGTGACGCCGGTCCAGGTCGAGGAGTCGACGGTGCCGGTGGAGACCGACTTGAACTGAACGGTTTCGACGTTCTTCACAGTGACGCCAGCGGCCGTCGCGGTGTTGAAGCCACCGCCAGCGACGCTGGCGATCACCAGGGTATCGTTGCCGGCCAGACCATCGATGGTGTCGAGGCTGGTGAACGTGGTGTCCGTGGCGTTGATGGTGTCGTTGTTGCCGGTCGCGACCGGAGTGTCGACGCCCGTGGTCAGGGCCAGGGTCGAACCGACGGCGCCCGTGCCGCCGTACGAGGCGAACAGGTCGATGCCGTTGGCGTTATTGGCGGCGAGAACGCCGTCGTCAGCCAGGTCCTTCAGCAGGGTGTTCGTGGCCGAAGCATACGAACCCAGGCCAGCGCCGTTGTTGGCGATGTTACCTTGGTACAGGATTTCGCCGATGATGGCGGCCTTCACGGCGAGCGCTTGCTCGGCGGCGGTCGCGGTCGGCATGACTTGCTTCACGAAAGCCGTGAAGTAAGCTTGCTGGTCCGTGAAGAACTTGTAGGCGTTGTCCAGGTTCACGCCAGCCGCTTGAGCGGTGGCCTTACCGATGATGACGTCGTAGGCCGTCTTCACGGTGGCGTCGATCGACAGCGAGCCGTAAGCGGCGTCGAACTTCGCCTTGGCGTCGGCGTTGCCGAGGGCCAGCGAGATCGATTGAGCGATGAAGCGGTTTTCAGCGTTGAAACCAGCCTGCGAACCCGTGCCAACATAAGCGGCGTTCAGGGAGGTCAGACCAGCGGTGCTCGGAGCGAAGCCGAGGAAGAACTGGTAGGTGCCGACGCTGACCGAAGTCGTGCTGTCAGCAGCGATGTCGAGCAGGGCGGCCAGGGCCTTGTCGTCGCTGAGCGAGCCAGCAGCGTTCTGGTTCGCGATAGCCTGAAGGGCTTGCTCTTGAGCAGCCGTAGCGGCGGTGCCGGCGTTGGCGTTCTTGAAGTACGCCTTCAGGTCCGTGAGGTTGTTAAAAGCCATCTGGCTTGTCTCCCAAAAAATCCCACACCCCCTGCGACCGAACGGCGCGCATGGGAGCAGCGATGGCTATAGAGCAAACGTCATACGTCGACAATAGCTGAAATCACGCGGTACAGCATTTTTCTAACCGGTACAGCATTTTCATATGTCGCGTTCCTTGTACCTGAGCCGCGGAAGCGCTATATGGATAAGGAATTTGGCGTCCGTGGAGGCGAGCGACAGCGCTCTCCGCCCGCGGACGGAGGCTTGAGAGTCTATAATGTATGGCAACCCTCAACGTCGCAGCGCCCCGGAGGTTCAAGACCTCCGTCGCGAAGGCGGCCGATGGCTGAAGGAAGCGCGGGAGGCCGCCGGCCTGTCGCAGCGCCAGCTCGCGGCCAAGGTCGGGGCCGACTATTATACGTTCATCTCCCAGCTGGAGACGGGGCGCGGCCGCATTCCGCCGGATCGCTACCGCGACTGGGCGCGCGCGCTTAACGTTCCGGAAAGGACGTTCGTGCGGGAACTGATGCGGTTCTACGATCCTATTACCTACGACATCCTGTTCAACGAAGAGTAGATCGTCTAGCTTGACCTGCCGGCGGGGAGCCGGTGACTCTTCTGGCGTGGGAACAATCCGCCGACATGGCCGCGCAAGTCCTCTCGTTCTTCCAGCGTTCGCCGCGATACGTCCCCGCTCCGGCGGCGGACTGGAGCCAGCAGGAGCTGGCCGAATTCTATCGCGTCGAGGCCGCCCTGCTGCGGGCGGGGATCCGCGTCGGCACCGACCGCGGCCTGAGCGACGAGAAGGAACCTTGGTTCGTCTTCTATCGGACCGATGATGGCGAGGTCGTCATCCACTTCGCGCGCATCGACGGCGAGTATCTGATCGCCGGCCCGGCCTATGAAGAGATCGCGCGCGGCTTCGACTTCTCCTCGATGGTGCGAAACATGGTCGCGCGCCACCCGCTGATCCGCCGGTCGGATCGCGGCGACAACATCTCCGTCCACCCCGCCGCCCTGCTGGTGGCCGTTGTGGGCACCGCCTTCTTCAAGAGCGGCGAGGCGCGCGCGGCCGAGAGCGGCGCGGCCAATCCGCCCGCCTCGCACGCGCGTCCGGCGCTGCTGTCGTCCAGCTCGAACACCAGCCTGAACGGCGGCGCGGCCGCTCTTCCGCCGGTCGCCGCCGCGAACGCTCAGTCGGCGGCCTATGACACCGTGCAGCTGCCGGCCAACCAGGCGATCCTGGTGTTGGCGGCCGCGCTGCTGGCCGCTGATTTCAAGGTTGAACAGTCCAGCCTGGAACCCGCCGCGCGCATGGCGCTGGCCGCCAACGCCGCGGCGCTCGATCTCGGCGGAGCCGCCACGCCGGATACGACGGCGGTGGCCGACGGCGACGCCTCGACCGCGCTGGCCCACGCCGCGGCCGCCGTCAGCACGCCGGCCCAAACCGCCTCTTCGGTGCTCTCGCTCGTCGCCCTGCTGTCGACCATGCCGAGCACGGTTGATCGCATCGACCCGACCGAAACGACGTTGGACGGCGCCAAGGGCGGCGGCGGCAATGGCGGCAATGGCGGCGATGGAACTGGTCGCTACGACGCCGCCGTCTCGCCGCTATCCGCGCCGTCCGTCCATGACAGCGCCGACTGGGTTCTGAAGATTCGCCTGGGCGCGGGCGCTCTGCCGGACGTCGAGGCCGTCCAGCTGGTGCGCGCCGTGGTCGGCGATACGGCGACGGCTCAGAAGATCGCCGTGATCGAAGTCTCCAAGCTGCCTGATGTGCTGGCCGAGATCCTGTCGCAAAGCACGCACGTGCAGGTGGCGCCGGTCGGTGTTCAGCCCGGGGGACAGACGGGCGACGTCGTCGCCGCGCCGGAAACGCCCAGCCCTTCGGCGGGCGGCGACACCGTTTCGCCCCCCGAGCCCGTTGGTCCTCAGAAGACGACGGCCCATATCGACTTCGTCTCGATCGATCTGGTGCGGCAGGTCATTGATTCCTTCATGGCCCACACCGCCGTCGTCAGCCTTGCGATGGATGGCTCGCAGGTCGTGATGTACGACGCCCGCATCACCAGCGATCCGGGCGCGATCACCCACGTCACCAGCGTGACGTTCGAATTGCCCGACCATAGCTCGATCAATCTGGTCGGCGATCACAGCGCCTTCCAGCAATACTACAGCTTTCTGTTCTAGGCCGGCCTTGGCCGCCCTGGCGGTCTTCGGCTAGGCAAGAGCAAGCGGCGGCCGCAGAGCGGCCACCGGGAAGGATTCACTTGAGGCCCGCACGTCTGGACTTGGCGATCCGTTCCGCCATGAGCGCGCCATCGCCTCAGCCATCTTCCGCTCCTGATCCCGCGCCGCCCGCGCCGCGTCGGCGGTTTGGTTTCGCGCGCCGGCTGCTGGGGCCCGTGCTGGCGCCGATCGCCAGCTATGTGCGCCGCTATCTGCAGGCCAGCGTCGAGCATGAGATCCGCGTGCTGTCGGCCGATGTCCTGGCGGTGCGGGCGCAGCTCGACGTCGCGCTCCAGCAGAACGAGCGCCTGGCCGCGACCCTGGCGCGGCTTGAGGCGCGGATGGCGCAGAGCGGCGAGGCTCTGGGCGCCCTGCCCGGCCTGTTCGGTCCGCGCTTCGACGAGCTCGAGATCAAGCTGCGGCCGCTGATCCACTATGACGAGGAGTCCGTGGCGATCCGCATGCGCGAAGGCTACGTCCTGGCGCCGCGCGCCCTGCCGACCTTCGTCACCATGCTGGCCAACGCCACCAGCAAGGGCCTGGAGCCGGGCACCGGCGACGTTCTGCGACGCCTGGTTCGTCCGGGCATGTCCGTGGCCGATGTCGGGGCCAATATCGGCCTGCTGACCCTGGTCATGGCCCGCGCCGCCGGTCCCGAGGGCAAGGTGATCGCCTTCGAACCCGAGGCCACGCCCCGCGCCAACCTCGAAAAGATGAAGCATCTCAACGGCCTGTCCTGGGTCGAGGTGCGCGACCAGGCCGTTGGCGAGAAGGCGGGACGCCTGACCTTCCACGTCAGCGACATCATCGGCCATAGCTCGCTCTACGCCCTGCCCGAGGCCGAGGAGGCGCGCACCGTCGAGGTCGAGGTGGTGCGCCTGGACGACGTGGCGCCGCGCCAGCGCCTGGACGTGGTCAAGATCGACGTCGAGGGCGCGGAGCTGGACGTGCTGGCCGGCATGAAGGGCGTAATCGCCAAAAACCCGGACCTCGCCATCCTGGCCGAGTTCGGGCCCGAGCACCTGACGCGGGTCGGCCAGACGCCTGCCCAATGGTTCAAGGCGTTCGCCGACGCCGGCTTCAAGCCCTATCTGATCGACGAGGCCACCGGCGCCTGCGCGCCGACCGACGCCAAGGCCGCCGCGAAGTTCGTGTCCGCCAACATCGCCTTCGTGCGGCCCGGCGGCGACGCCGAGCGCCGGCTTTTGCAGCGCTAGGGCCCAGCGATGAAGATCTGCTGGGTCACGCCTTTCGTGCTGCGCTCGTCCATCGGCCGAGTCAGCGCCGCCGTCACCGCCGCCCTCGCCGCGCGGGGGCATGAGGTCGAAATCCTACGCTGCGAGGACGTGGATGACGCGGCCGAGCCGCTGCATCCGAGCCGCCTGCCCGTCCGCCACTGGCGCGCGGTCGATCTGACCCGGCTTCGGGAGGACTTCGACGTCGTCATCGTCAATATCGGCGACAACTACCCCTTCCACGCCGGCGCCCTGGCGATCCTGGACGCCGCGCCGTGCCTGGGGATTTTCCACGACTTCTACATCTACAACCTGTTCTCGGGCTGGCTGCACCACAACGGGCTCGACTATCGCCGGCACGACGCCGAGATCGTCGCCACCTATGGTCCCGAGGCCGAGACTAACGCCGTCGCGGTCCGCTCGGGCCAGATGCTCGACATGGGCGAGATCGCCGCCAAGCTGCCGATGACCGAGTGGCTGGCCCGACGCTGCGAGGCCGCCCTGGCCCACGCCCGCTTCTACGCCTCGCGCCTGGAAGCCGCCTGCGCCGGCCCCGTGGACGTCACCCCGCTCTGCTGCCCGGATCGGGAGACGCCGCCGGGACCGCCAAAGGCCAAGGACCGCCTGACCATCACCACGGTCGGCGTCATGAACCCCAACAAGCGCCTCGCGGACGTGATCCGGGCGATCGGCGGTTCCGAAGCGCTGAAGACCTGCGTCTACCGCCTGGTTGGCCCGATCTCGGACGACGAGCGCGCCCGGCTCGAAGCGGTGGCGGCGGAGGTCGGCTTCGACAACCTCGTCATCGACGGCGCCGTCGACGATGAGACGCTGGATCAGCGTCTCGACGAGGCCGACATCATCTGCGCCCTTCGCAAGCCCGTCCTGGAAGGCGCCTCGGGCTCGGCCTGCGAGGGCATGCTCAGCGGCCGCCCTACCGTCGTGGCGCGCGCCGGCTTCTATGGCGAGCTGCCGGATGACCTGGTCTTCAAGGTCGATGGCGAGATCGTGGTAGACGAGATCCGCCAGGTGCTAGAGCGCCTGGCCGGCGACGCGCCCCTGCGGCGAAAGACCGGCGAGGCCGCTCGGGCCTGGGCCCTGGAAACGCTGAACGCCGAGCGCTACGCCCAGGCCGTGGAGAATCTGGCCCAGGTCCAGATCACCAGCCGGCCGCTGCTGGCTATCGGCGAACGGATCGGCCACGAGCTGCGCGGCTTTGGGCTGCCGCCCAGCGATCCTTCCGCCGCCCGCATCGGCGCGACGCTTCAGAAGCTGTTTGCGCCGATCGACAGCTGAGCTTACGCGCTCTTGCTGACCGGCGGCGCGCAATAGGCGTCGAGGAACGCCTGGTGCTGCGGCAGGCGGCTGACCGTCCCGGCGATGTTGCGCTTGAGGTCGTCCAGGGCCTGTTTCAGCTGCTGCGGCGGCATCAGGCGGCCCATGGCGTGGAAGCTCTTCGGCTCGACCCGCTGCCCCAGCAGCACCTGTAGCCAGGAGTCGACTTGGAACAGCTCGCCCGGGGCCTGGTAGACCTGGGCGCTCTCCCGGAACAGCTCGATCCGCTGGCCCAGGCTGTCGGGGATCTCCATCTCGCGCACGCGATCCCAGAACGGGCTGTCGGTCCGTTCGGTCGCCTTGTAGTGCAGGATGATGAAGTCGCGGATCTTCTCCAACTCGTCATCGGCCAGGCGGTTGTAGCGGTCGATCGCGGCCTGGCTGATCCCGCCGAAGGGAAACAGCTGCATCAGCCGGGTGACACCGACCATGATCAGGTGGATCGAGGTCGACTCCAGCGGCTCGACGAAGCCGCTGGAAAGCCCCAGGGCCACGACGTTCTTGTCCCAGGTCTTGCGGCGGCGGCCCGTTCGGTAGCGGATCAGGCGCGGCGGGATCAGGGTCTCGCCCTCGATCTCGCCTTGCAGCAAAGCGAGCGCCTCGTCGTCGGACATGAACTCGTTGCAGTAGACGAGGCCATTGCCGACCCGGTGCTGCAGCGGGATCTTCCAGCGCCAGCCGGCGTGGTGGGCGATCGCGCGGGTGTAGGGCTTGGCCGGCTCGGTCGAGCGGGTCTGGACCGCCAGGGCGCTGTTGGTCGGCAGCCAGTGGCCCCAGTCCTCGTAGCCCGCCTTCAGGGTCTGCTCGATCAGCAGGCCGCGGAAGCCGGTGCAGTCGATGAAGAGGTCGCCCTCGACCGCTTGGCCGGACTCCATCACCAGCGCCTCGACCGAGCCGTCGGTCGCGCTCTGGCGCACGCTGGCGATCTTGCCCTCGACGCGCTTGACGCCGTCCGCCTCGGCCATGCGCCGCAGGAACTGGCCATAGAGGCCGGCGTCCAGGTGGTAGGCGTAGTTCAGCGGACCGTTCTCGCCGGTGAAGAACCGCTCGCCCTCGGCCGCCTTCAGCTCCAGGCAGTAGTCGCCCAGATCGCCGCCGAACCCTTGCGCCTGGGCCTGCATCCAGAAGTGGTGGAAGCCGCCCATCCAGGTGGATTTCCCGACCTGGCCGAACGAGTGGATGTAGCGATCGCCGACCTCGCCCCAGTTCTCGAACGAGATCCCCAGCTTGAAGGTCGACTGGGTCGCCCGCATGAACTCGGCTTCGTCTATGCCGAGCAGGGCGTTGAAGGTGCGGGCCGTGGGGATGGTCGACTCCCCTACCCCGACCGTGCCGATGTCCTCGGACTCGACCAGGGTGATGTCCAGCAGCGGACCAAGCTGGCGCGCCAAGGCGGCCGCGGCGGTCCAACCGGCGGTGCCGCCGCCCGCGATCACCACCTTGCGGATCGTCTGCTGGGTCATGGCGTCACTCCCTTTGGTCTTATCGGTTCAGCCGGTCCAGCAGCTGCGCGCGCAGCCGCCGGGCGGTCATGGCGTCCATCGGTCCCAGCGGCCCACGCGCGCCCACGGGCAGATGCGCGCCGGCCCGGTCGGCGGGACCGAAAACGTAGTAGTCGAACATGGCCTTCCAGGCCTGCTTCTCGAAGTCCGGCCGGTCCCGAAGGCTCAGCAGGCCGTGCAGCAAGGTGTTCATCGGCGTGTCGGCATGCGCCGGCGCGGCGTTCCACCAGTAGTTCATCAGGACGTTGAACGGCTCCAGCGCCTCGACCTGGTGCCACCACAGCGCGGGATAGACCAGCACGTCGCCGGGCTCCATCTCGGCCACCTGCGCTGTTTCCAGAGCCTCGCGGAAGCCCGGATGGGCGTCGAAATCGGGGTTCTCGAAGTCGACCATGCTGACCACCTGGCCGCCGGGCGTCGGTTCCAGCGGGCCGGGATAGAGGTTGGCCACCTGGTCGGGCGGGAACAGGGTGAAGCGCCGTCGGCCCGCGGCGCAGACGGCGATGTTGTTGGACATGTCCCAATGGGCGGCGGCGGTCGTGCGGTTGCCGATCCAGATGCCCGCCATGGGCGGCTGGTCGCCGTAGACCTCGGCCCCCAAAGCCAGATCGTTCTCGGCCTTCAGGCTCGGGAAATAGGCGTCGAGGTCGGCCGAACCGACATAGACGGCCGGCGCGTCATTGAGCGCCTCGACCGCTTCGAGCCGACTCAGGAAGGTCTCGAGCGGCGCGCGCTCGGCCTTGAAGTTCACCGCCGTGCAGGTCTCGTCATAGAAGAACCGACCGCGAACTTCCGGGTCGGCGGAATAGCCGACGACGCGCCCGCCCCGGTCGTGGGCGCGGATGTAGTCGCGGGCCGCTTGGCTGGATTCGAGGCCTTTGCGTACTAACGGCCAGTCGCGGACCAAGCCCTTGAACAGCATTGGGGTCTGGCCGGCCAGGATGGCGTCGAACGGGATGTCCGCCGGCGTGGCGACGGCGGCCTCCAGCGTGCGGCGGGCCGTCAGGGCGCTCATGCCAGTCGAGCCTGGCGCCGCGCCTTGCGCGCGATCAGATCCTCGACATTGCCCATCGAGGCGATGATCCAGTGGGCGGCGCGCAGCAGGCCCGACTGGTGCAGCTTCTCGAGGTTCTCGCCCGTGACCGCCGCCAGCCGATCGGGCGCGATGGTGAAGACGTCGGGCAGGTCGTAGCTGGTCCCGTCGTCCAGCTTGATCTCGACGTCGATCGGCTCGATCAAGCCCAGTTCGTCGTAGAAGGCGAACATCGGCCCGGCGATCTCCAAGCCGTCGTGGATCTGACCCAGGGTGCGGCTGACGCCTTGCAGATAGGGTGAGTTGCCGCCGGCGGGCAGGAACACGCGCTCGCCTTCGTCGCGGCTGACGCGCGGGTGATCGAGGTCGACATGGATCATCGGGCGCGGCGCGTCGCCTAGAGCGTCGCGCTGAAGGGCGATGGAGAACGGGCCGCGCCGCTGCACCGCCGGGACGTAGCGGGCGTTCCAGCCGGTCTCGTCGAGGAAGAGGTTCTCGTCGCGATCCAGCCCCAGCAGGACAACGGCCTGATAGCCGCCGGCGTCGTCCTTGCGGATCAGGATCGGATATTCGCGTTGGGCCGCCTCGAACTCGGTGGGCAGGATCAAGGCCTGGTTGATCGCGTCGCCGAAGGCCGCGCCATGCCCGGCGATCACCCGCAGATCGGCGTGATCGACATTGTTCAGAAGCACTCGGTTCATCGGGCCCGCACTCACGCTGTCATACGCGCACTTCAAAGGAAGAAAGGGGCCGCCGCAAGCGCGGCGGCCCCTCCTTAAGCTTCTAAGAGACTTCCAGTCTTAGAAGCGGTAGCGAGCGCCGAGCAGGAAGCGGCGGTCCAGCTCTTGAGCGAACCACAGCTGGTTCGGATCGCGAGCGTAGGTGCGCACGTGCTCCTTGGTCAGGTTGATACCTTCGAACGAGACCGCCAGCTTCGGCGTGACGTCGTAGCTGATGTTGAAGTCGATCTGCGTGAAGGGCGCGACATAGACCGGGTTCCGCGAACCACCGCGGTTGGTGGCTTGCAGGAACTTGTCACGCCAGTTGTAGGTCAGGCGCGCCGAGATGCCGTTCTTGTCGTAGATCAGCGTGGCGTTAGCCGTGTCCGACAGACCCAGCAGAGCGAACTGGTCTTGCGACGGGCTCGCGCCGTTGTCGAACTCGACGTCGCCGCGCACCATGGTGTAGGCGCCCGAGACGCCGATGCCGGTGTCGCCGAAGAAGTGCTGAGCCGCGATTTCGAAACCGTGGATCTTGCCGGTCCGGTTGTTGATCGGCTTCGACACCTGGAAGTTCATCAGCGGATCGGTGCTGTTCGGCGCGATGTCCACCGCCGCCAGGATCTGGTCGACGAAGGCTTGGTTCAGGTCGCCGCCAGCGATGCGGTTGGCCTGGAACTGAGCCTGAGCCGCCGCCGAGGAGCCGGTGGTCTGCAGCAGGGCCGTCATCGTGAACAGGTTGACGTCGGTCTGGTCGGCGCCGATGGCCGACAGCAGCGCCTTGGCCGTGCCCGAGCGCGTGCCGTCCGCGCCGGAGCTGACGTCACGCAGACCAAACAGGTTCTGCGTGAAGGTGCCGGTGCCGACGAAGTTGTTCACGCGCTTCTCGAAGAAGCCCGCCGAAACGAAGCTGCTGGGCTTGTAGTACCACTCCAGCGAGACGTCGAAGTTGTCCGAGATCAGCGGCTCCAGGTCCGGGTTGCCGCTGGTGCCCAGCGGGATGGCCCCGTTGGAGACCGGACGGTTCGGCGTGCCGACCGTCTGGGCGGCGAACAGGTTGCCGTAGTCCGGACGGGCGATGGTGCGGCTGAACGAGAAGCGGCCGATCAGGTCGTCACGGATGTCGACGCTGAAGTCCAGGGCCGGCAGCAGGTTGTTGTACTTGCCCTTGCCCGACAGCGGCGAATAGGTGCTGGCGGTGTCGAGGCGGAAGTCGTTGTCGGCGGTCCAGACGATGGCGCTGGGGGTCCGGATGAGCGAGGTCGACGTCACGTCGGTGCGCTCATAGCGGACGCCGGTAACCAGGGTCGCGGGACGACCGGCCAGTTCCGACTTCCAGGTGACCTGGGCGTAGCCGGCCAGGATGTCTTCGTCGACCTGGTTGCGGGCCTGGCCCGTGATGCCGACCGCGTTGCCGCGGGCGACGTACGGCGCCGACATGGCGTTGTAGAGGTCGATCGCGTTGGCCCGGAACGAGACGAGGCCCGCGCCGCTCTGCTGCAGATCGAACTCGTTGAACTGGCAGGCCATGCAGAAAGCCTTGACCAGGTTGCCGGCGTACTGCTGGACGTCGCGCGGGTTCGAGATACCCCAGCTGCCCAGGTCCTGCTGCGTCGAGCTGGACGCCTGGACCATCTTCGAGGTGCGGTAGTTGAAACCGGCGTCGAAGCGGCTGCCGTTGTCGTCCAGGTCCCAGGTCAGGTCGCCCCGGATTTCCTTGACTTCGTGCTTCTGGCTGTTGGTCCAGGTGCGAGCCACCTGGCTGCCCAGGTCGCCGACATCCATCACGCCATTGCCGTTGCCGCGCGGGGCCGCGTCGTTGATCGTGATCTTCTGGACCGGAACCTTGCCGCTGTAGTCGACCGAGTGCGACGAGACGATCGGCGCGCCGATCGACACGGTGGTCGAGCTGGTGCCGTTCGGCGAGTCCGGACCGGAGTCGGCCTTCGAGATGTGGCCGTCCAGGCGGACGCGGACGCGGTCGGACAGGTCCCATTCGGCGTTCAGGCCATAGGACTTCAGGGTGTCTTCGTTGCTGCGATACTGCTGCTCGAAGCCCATGTCCTTGGTGCCGCTCAGCGTTTCCGACAGCAGGACCGCCGTGGCGACGGTGGGGTTGTTGTCGAAGGTGACCTTGTCGAACGGACGGTTGAACCAGTTGGTGCTGTCGTTGCGGCGCTCGAACGACTTGTTCTGCGCGTACAGCACATCGCCCGTGATGGTCAGGCTGTCGGTCGGGCGGAACTGCGCCGTCAGCTGGCCGTTGATCCGCTCACGCTCGCCTTGCGAGAAGTGGTAGCGGCTGTCGTTGGGGATCGCCACCAGGGTCGAGCCGCTGGACGGCGCGCCGGTGATCTGGGTCGCGCCGCCGTTGCGGACGAAGCCGTTGGCCGGATTGTTGAATTCCGCGAAGGTGCGGATGTTCCAGTCGTTCGACGTGACGCTGCGGCTGGTGAAGTCGCGCTTCTGATAGGCGCCGAACAGGGCGACGCCGAACTTCTTGTCGTCGTCCGTCCAGTTCAGCAGGCCCGAGACTTCCGGCGTGATCTTGTGGCCGAAGTCGTCGACCTTCTTGTCCATGCTCTGGTCATAGACGCCCTTGACGCCGATGCTGCCGCTCAGGCCGCTCTCGCGGGCGTCCAGCGGATGACGGGTCTTGACGTTGATCGTGGCGCCGATGCCGCCCGACGGAATGGCCGCGCGGCCGGTCTTGTAGACCTCCAGCGTGGTCACGCCTTCCGAGGCGAGGTTCGAGAAGTCGAACGAACGGCTGGTGCCGCCCGCGGTGTCCGACGATTGGTCGCCGCCGACCGTGGCGACGTTGGCCGTCGGCATGGTGCGGCCGTTCAGGGTCACCAGGTTGAAACCGCCGCCGAAGCCGCGGACCGTCACCTGCGAGCCTTCGCCGTTGGTGCGGTCGATGGACACGCCGGTGATCCGCTGCAGGGATTCAGCCAGGTTGGTGTCCGGGAACTTGCCGATGTCTTCGGCCGAGATGGCGTCGACCACGCCGCTGTTGGTGCGCTTGATCTCGATCGAACGCTCGAGTGAAGCGCGGATGCCCGTGATGACGATCTCATCGACGGTGGTGTTGGACGTCTGCTGAGCCAGAACCGGGCTGGCGAACATGGCCGCCGTGATGGCGACACAAGAGGCAGACGCGTTCAAGCGACGAAGCCGCTTCATAGCCGTTCCCCCTAATAATGCCCTCTCTGGGGCGATGTTATTGTTACGATCCGGAAGCATTTCCCGGCCGCTCTTCTCGTTCCAGCAGCCTGATGGACAACCAGGGCACGAGAGACGAGTTAGCGGTAACATCGGTCCATCACTGCCGCAATGCCAAAATGACAGCGCTAGCAATCTTTTTTCAAGCGGTTTTTCGGGCCATTCTTATGACAAATGGGCCGCGATTTCGGCGCTCTTCGCGGGCGCCACACAAAGCCATGCCTCGGGCCTTGCCAACAGTCTGACTATTTCAGCGCGGTAACCGGTTTCCGTGCGTAGAAACGCATCGAGACGAGCGTCGGCTCCGACACTCGTCTCGCAAGGGCGTAGGAAAATTTCGCGTTGCGGCGTTATATCAACGCAACATCCAGGGCCGCGCTTTTCAGGCCTGGGGCGCTGACGACCACCCTGCCCCGTCCCGACTGATTCTGCCGGGTGCGGACAATCGCCTGGGCCAGGCCGTTGAACGCCTTGCGCTGAAGCGCGACGTCCGGCTCGTGACTGGTGGGGTTCCCGTTGCCGACCCCGATCAGGTCGATCGGACCCGAAAGCTCGAAGCGGACCAGATCGTCGGCGCGCGGAACGGGACGGCCCTTGGCGTCCAGGACCTCGACCTTCAGCACCGCCACGTCCTGGCCGTCGGCGGTCAAGCGGACGCGGTCGGCGGTCAGACGCAGGGCCGCTGCCGGGCCCGCCGTCTCGCGACGCTCGCGCAGGACCACCTTGCCGTTCTTGTAGCCGTGAGCCTCCAGCACGCCCGGCGCGTAGGGCACGGACCACTCGACGTGGTGGTTGGCCTTCACCGCGCGAACGCCCTGGCTCTTGCCGTTCAGGAACAGCTCGACCTTGTCGCAGTTGCTGTGCGCCCAGACCGCGATCGGCTGGCCCTCGCGGCCTTCCCAGTTCCAGTGCGGCAGGAGGTGCAGCAGCGGCTCGGACCGCCACCAGGCGCGGTAGTAATAGTAGTTGTCCTTCGGGAAGCCGCAGGTATCCAGCGCCCCGAAGTGTGAGCTGATGCTGGGCCAGCGGTTGAACGGCGTCGGCTCGCCGCGATAGTCGAAGCCGGTCCAGATGAAGCCGCCCGCCATCCACGGACGGTCGGCCGCGTGGCTCCACCACTTCTCCGCCGTCGTCGCCCACCAGGGGTGGTCGGTGTCGTAAGCGGGCACGTACGACTTGGCCTCGTCGCGAACGTACTCGCCGCGCGTCGTCACCACGCTGGCGCTCTCGCTGCCGATGATCGGCATGTTCGGGAAGCGGGCGTGGAAGTCGTCCATCTTCTCGTGGCGATAGTTGAAGCCCTGCACATCGATGACGCCGCTGATCCCCTCGCCGAAACCGCTGTCCATGGCGGCCGTCACCAGACGGGTCGGATCGAGGCGGTTGACCAGGCGCTTCATGGTCTTGGCGACCTTGACGCCGCGCGCGGTCGCCTGCTGCGGCTCCTCGTTGCCGATCGACCACAGGATCACCGACGGGTGGTTGCGGTCGCGGCGGACCAGGCGCTCCAGCTCGTCGAGCGAGGTCGGATCGCTGGACATGCGGCGCGTCTCGTCGACGACCAGGATCCCCAGCCGGTCGCAGGCGTCCAGCAGCTCCGGCGTCGGCGGGTTGTGGGCGGCGCGATAGGCGTTGCAGCCCATCGACTTCAGCTGCTCCAGCCGCCAGACCTGCAGGGCGTCCGGGATGGCCGCGCCGACCCCGGCGTGGTCTTGGTGATTGCAGCTCCCCTTCAGCTTCACCGGCTTGTCGTTCAGGAAGAAGCCATTGGCCGGGTCGAAGCGGATCGAGCGGACGCCGAAGCGCGTGACGAAACGGTCCACCACCCCGCCGCCGACCTTGGTCTCGGTGACCAAGGTGTAGAGATGCGGGTTTTCAAGCGACCACAGCACCGGATTGGCCAGGGTCACGGTCTGGGACAGGCTCTGGCGCTCCCAGGCTGGCAGGCGGCCGGCGGCGGGGGCGACGGCCAGCACCGGCTTGCCGGCGGCGTCCAGCACGGCGTGCGAGACCTCGAAGGCCTGGGCGGCGTCGGATTCGTTGACGAGATCGGTGTCGATCTGGACCGTTCCGTCGACCTTGGCGCGGACGAAGACGCCCCACTGCGGCACGTGCACCGGCGCGGTCTTGACCAGCCAGACGTGGCGGTAGAGTCCCGCCCCCTCGTAGAACCAGCCTTCGCCAAGGCTGGCGTCGACGCGCACGGTGATCAGGTTGTCGCCGCCGATGTTGGCGATGTCGGTGATATCGACGCGGAACGGCGAGTAGCCACTCTCCTCGCGCTCGAGGACGTAGCCATTGACCATCACCAGAGTGTCGCGGAACGCCCCGTCGAACTCGATCGAAAGACGCTTGCCCGCGTCGCTGGCCGGTAGGGCGAAGGTCTTGCGGTACCAGCCGATGCTGTTCTCGGGGAAGCGACGCCCCAGCGCCTTGTAGCCGTGGGCGGCCAGCACATCCTCGTCGTCCGGCTTG
>Ga0247725_1000538_pt1 | contig 26279 bp, 33 predicted proteins | sample OKSTACKMCFT3sol_FD_183021 | JGI IMG/M metagenome (GOLD analysis project Ga0247725, IMG submission 183021) | Subsurface sediment microbial communities from gas well in Oklahoma, United States - OK STACK MC-FT3-sol | ecosystem: Environmental > Terrestrial > Deep subsurface > Rock core/Sediment...
CACCCTGCTGGCCAACGTCATCGCCGCGCCCTTCAACGGCTTCCTCGCCGAGAAGGTGGAAGTGGTGCTGCGCGGCCGCGACGACTTCCCGCCCTTCAGCTGGGCCGAACTGCTGGCCATGATGCCGCGCACCATCGGCCGCGAACTGCGCAAGCTGGCCTACTTCCTGCCGCGCGCCATCCCGCTGCTGATCCTCACCTTCGTGCCGGTGCTCAACCTGCTGGCCGTGCCACTGTGGATACTGTTCGGCATCTGGATGATGGCGGTGCAGTACATCGACTACCCGGCGGACAACAACAAGCTGGGCTGGAACGAGATGCTCGCCTGGCTGCGCGAGAAGCGCTGGCAGAGCCTGGGTTTCGGCGGCACCGTGTACCTGGCGCTGCTGGTGCCCTTCTTCAACATCCTGGTGATGCCCGCCGCCGTGGCCGGCGCCACCCTGTTCTGGGTGCGCGAGCGCGACGTCACCGCGCAGTAACCTGGCCGTCACCAGCCTTTCATGGCGCCGTCGCAGACTGGCGCCATGAATGTCACGAGCCTGCATATCGCCCTGGTCAGCGAGACCTTCCCGCCGGAAATCAACGGCGTGGCCAATACCCTCGGCCGCCTGTGCCAGGGCCTGCGCGAGCGCGGCCACCGGCTGCAACTGGTGCGCCCGCGCCAGGCCGACGAGGACACCCCCGGCGACGATGATCTGCTGCTCACCCGCGGCTGGCCGCTGCCGGGCTATGCCGGCCTGCAGTGGGGCCAGTCGTCGCTGCACAAGCTGCTGCGCCGCTGGCAGCGCCATCGTCCGGACGTGCTGTACATCGCCACCGAGGGCCCGCTCGGTCTGTCCGCCCTGCGCGCCGCGCGGCGCCTGGGCATCCCGGTGGTCAGCGGGTTCCACACCAACTTCCAACAGTACAGCGACCACTACGGCCTAGGCCTGCTCAGCCGCCTGCTGACCGGCTACCTGCGCTGGTTCCACAACCGCTCACGGCTGACCCTGGTGCCCAGCCCCAGCCAGCGCCTGGAACTGCAGCGGCGCGGCTTCGAACGCCTGGAGCTGCTGGCGCGGGGCGTCGACGGACGACTGTTCCACCCCATGCGCCGCTCGGCCGAACTGCGCGCCGAATGGGGCCTGGGCGAGGACGAGATCGCCGTGCTGCACGTCGGTCGCCTGGCCGCGGAGAAGAACCTGCAACTGCTGGTGCGCGCCTTCCGCAGCCTGCAGCAGAGCCTGCCGCAGCGCCGCCTGAGGCTGGTACTGGTGGGCGACGGGCCGCTGCGCGCACAGCTCCAGGCCGAGCTGCCGGAGGCCCTGTTCTGCGGCGTGCGACGCGACACAGCGTTGGCCGAGCACTACGCCAGCGGCGACCTGTTCCTCTTCCCCAGCCTGTCCGAAACCTTCGGCAACGTGGTGCTGGAGGCCCTGGCCTCGGGCCTGGCCGTGGTCGCCTTCGACCAGGCCGCGGCGGCCCAGCACATCCGCCACGGGCACAACGGCGCCCTTGCCACACCCGGTGACGAGACGGCCTTCATCGAGGCCGCACGCTGGCTGCTGGAGGACGCGGAAAGCCTGCGCCGGGTACGCCTGAACGCCCGCCGGCATGCCGGCCAGCAGGGCTGGGCCAGCATAGTCGAGCAGTTCGAGGCGCACCTGCGCCAGGCCCGCATCGCCCCCGCGCCGGAATGAACCACTTGCCCCCCTGAACGGCGGGCATAAAAAAACCGGCCTGCCGGGAGGAGTGCCCGTGCAGACCGGTGGACGGGCCGAGTGGATCGGCCCCAGGGGAGAGTCGGGTATCAGGCGACCTGGGCCAGCTGCTCGCGGGCCTTGGCCAGGCCTTTCTCCTGGAATTCGGCGCCCATGTTCAGGCCCTCGGCGTGGATGAACTGCACGTCGTGGATGCCGATGAAGGCCAGCGCCTGGCGCAGGTAGGGCTCCTGGTGATCGAGGCCGCTGCCGGCGTAGATGCCGCCGCGGGCGGTCAGCACGAAGGCGCGCTTGCCAGTGAGCAGGCCCTGCGGGCCGGTCTCGGTGTACTTGAAGGTGACCCCGGCGCGCAGCACATGATCCAGCCAGGCCTTGAGGGTGCTGGGGATGGCGAAGTTGTACATGGGCGCGGCCAGCACCAGCACGTCGGCGGCCAGCAGCTCATCGGTCAGCTGGTTGGAACGGACGGCGGCGGCCTGCTCCGCTTCGCTCTGCTGCTCGACCGGCTTCATCCAGCCACCGAGCAGGGCTTCGTCCAGGTGCGGCACCGGCTGCTTGGCCAGGTCGCGAACCTGTACCTGGTCCTGCGGGTGGGCGGCCTGCCACTGGGCGACGAAGTCGGCGGTCAGTTGACGGGAGACGGAATCCTGTTGACGGGCGCTGCTTTCGATGACGAGTACACGGGACATTTGGCTGACCTCCATCGGGGGTGATTGGCTTCGATGGGGTGCAGATTATGGTCAGCCATTAAGATAAAAAAGCGCAAATATCCGCTATGAATAATCAACAAAGTTGATTTATCTAGCACTGCGCTCTAGTCTCATCTGGGCTCGCAGCGCAGGTCTACTCGCAGCTTGATGATGTTACGGGCGAACCTCACCGTTTGCGTCACGCTCTCCCCCGGCTTGAGCTCGGCGGCACGATTGCGTGGTGCCTCGGGACCATTGCGGAACTGGGCATTGCACTTGGCGGCGGTGAGACCGTAGTTGTAGAGCGTGAGACCGCCGATGTTGGTGTCGATCTGCTGGATGCTGGCAGACACCTCCGCACCGTTCATCTGCTTCTTCAGCTCGGTCGGATAGGCCAGGGCGGTCAGCGGCAGCAGCGCGAGCAGGGCCAGGCAACAGTTTTTCATCGGTATCTCCTCGTCCGGGGGTGCCCAGATTAGAGAAGAGGAAGCGGCGATGAAAGCGCCCCGTGTCACGCTGGAACAATGGCGCACCCTGCAGGCGGTGGTCGACCATGGCGGCTTCGCCCAGGCCGCCGAGGCCCTGCACCGCTCGCAATCCTCGGTGAGCTACACGGTGGCGCGCATGCAGGAGCAGCTGGGCGCACCGCTGCTGCGCATCGACGGGCGCAAGGCGGTGCTCACCGAGGCCGGCGAGGTGCTGCTGCGCCGCTCGCGGCAGCTGGTCAAGCAGGCCAGCCAGCTGGAGGAACTGGCCCACCACATGGAACAGGGCTGGGAGGCGGAGGTGCGCCTGGTGGTGGACGCCGCCTACCCCACCGCCAACATCGTCCGCGCCCTCTCCGCCTTCATGCCACAGAGTCATGGCTGCCGCGTGCGCCTGCGCGAGGAAGTGCTGTCGGGGGTCGAGGAAGTGCTCAAGGAGGGTTCCGCCGATCTGGCCATCAGCGCCCTCAACATCACCGGCTACCTGCCCATCGAGCTGGGCGAGGTGGAGTTCATCGCCGTGGCCCATCCGGAACATCCGCTGCACCGCCTGCAACGCGAAGTGACCTTCCAGGACCTGGAGGGTCAGATGCAGGTGGTGACCCGCGACAGCGGGCGCATCCAGCCCCGCGACTCGGGTTGGCTCGGCGCCGAGCAGCGCTGGACGGTCGGCAGCCTGCCCACCGCACGCACCTTCGTCTCCAGCGGCCTGGGTTTCGCCTGGCTGCCGCGCCACCTGATCGCCCGCGAGCTGGCCGAGGGCCTGCTCAAGCCGCTGCCGATGGAACAGGGCGGCACACGCAAGCCACGCTTCTGCCTGTACAGCAACAAGGACAAGGTGCTCGGCCCGGCCACCCAGATCCTCATCGAGCTGATCAAGAACTTCGACGGCGCGCCGCTGGATGCCCCCTTCGCCGCTCCGCTGGCAAGCGACTGAGGAGAACGCGATGGCCTTTTTCGAGCACGACGGCTGCCGTTTCTACTACGAGGAGCACGGCCAGGGCGAAGCGCTGCTGCTGGTGCACGGCCTGGGCTCCAGCACCCGCGACTGGGAATACCAGATTCCCCACCTGGCCCGCACGCACCGGGTACTGAGCCTCGACCTGCGCGGCCACGGCCAGTCGTCCAAGCCACGCCAGCGCTACAGCATCGCCGGCTTCGCCGCCGACGTGGCGGCGCTGATCGAGCACCTGCAGCTGCCGCCGGTGCACCTGGTAGGCATCTCCATGGGCGGCATGGTCGGCTTCCAGCTGGGCGTCGAGCGCCCCGAACTGCTGCGCAGCCTGACCATCGTCAACAGCGCCCCGGAGGTCAAGGTCAGGAGCGCCGCCGACCTCTGGCAGCTGGCCAAGCGCTGGAGCCTGTCGCGCCTGCTGAGCATGCAGGCGATCGGCAAGGGCCTCGGCCGCCTCCTCTTCCCCCATCCGCAGCAGGCCGAGCTGCGCGCCAAGATCGAGCAACGCTGGCCGCAGAACGACAAGCGCGCCTACCTGGCCAGCCTCGATGCGATCATCGGCTGGGGCGTGCGGGAACGCCTGGCGGCGATCACCTGTCCTACGCTGGTGGTCACGGCCGACCGCGACTACACCCCGGTCGCCCTCAAGGAGGCCTATGTGAACGAACTGCCCGACGCCCGCCTGGTGGTGATCGAGCATTCGCGCCACGCCACGCCGATGGACCAGCCCGAACGATTCAATGCCGTCCTGGACGACTTCCTCGCCCGGGTCGAAGCTACCCCACCACAACCCCAAGACAAGGACTCACGACCATGCTGAAGCAACTCCTCCTCTGCGCCTGCGGCCTGCTGCTGAGCACCAGCCTGTTGGCTGCGGAAAATCCCCATGTGCTGCTGACCACCAGCTATGGCGACATCGAGCTGGAGCTCAACGCCGAGAAGGCGCCGATCAGCACGCAGAACTTCCTCGGCTACGTGGAATCCGGCTTCTACAACGGCACCCAGTTCCACCGGGTGATCCCGAACTTCATGATCCAGGGCGGCGGCTTCGACGCCGACATGGCCGAGAAGGACACCTTCAAGCCGATCAAGAACGAGGCCGACAACGGCCTGCGCAACGACCGCGGCACCATCGCCATGGCCCGTACCCAGGTAGTGGACTCGGCCACCAGCCAGTTCTTCATCAACCACAAGGACAACGACTTCCTCAACCACGGCGGCCGCGACTTCGGCTACGCGGTGTTCGGCAAGGTGGTACGCGGCATGGACGTGGTCGACCGCATCGCCAAGGTGCGCACCGGCAACCGCGGCATGCACCAGAACGTGCCGGTCGAGCCGGTGCTGATCCTCAACGCGAAGAAGCTCTAACCTGCCACTCCCGGCGCAGCCGCTCCAGCAGCTGCGCCAGCTCCTCGGCGCGCAGGCCGTAGCTCTCCGGCAGCGCCGCATGACAGCCGGCGAGCGCCAGTGACAGGCGCGCGCCGCGCCCCTCAGGCACCCGCCCCTCGTGGTAGAGCCAGCCAACCATGGTGTTCGACGCCACCCGCACCGGGACGAAGCCCGCCACATCTGCCCAACGCACATGGTGGGTGCGGAACAGCGAGCTGAAGGTGAAGCCCGCCGCCTCCAGACGCAGGTAGTTAGCCCCCGGCAACAGGGCCAGCGCGGCGACCAACCCACCCAGGCCGAACAGCGCCAGGCAGAACCAGCCGGCGATGCGCCCGTCGCGCAGCATCCACACGGCGATCATGCAGAACGCCAGACAGCCGAGCAGCATGCCCAGCCATTTCCAGGGTCGCGGGCGCAGGGTGCGAGTCACCGCAGATAGCTCCCGGCCTTGAGCTGCAGCAGTTCGACCAGCTCCGACTGCATGTACTGGTAGTCGTCGGCAATGCCCAGGAAGATCACCCGCTTGCCCTTGAGCCAGGGCGCGAAGCGCTGCTGCAGGCGGCGCTGGTGCACCCGCTCCATGACAAAGATCAGCTCGGCCCACTGCAGCTGCTCGGCGGACAGCGGCACCTCGGCATCCGGCGCCAGCCCGGCCGAGTCGCTCTCCACGCCCGGCCAGGTGGCGAACAGCTGCTCCGCCGTGGGACTGCGCAGGCGGTTGCGACTACAGATAAACAGGGCGCGGGGCATGCTCAGCTTCCCTCTTGGCGATAGGGCAACAGCTGCCGCGCCTGCTCGGCATAGGCCAGCAGTGCCGGCCGCTCGCGGGCCAGGAAGTCGGCCACCGCTGCACGCAACCCGGGATGCAGCAGGTAGTGCCAGGAGCGGGTGATCTGCGGCTCGAAGCCGCGAATCAGCTTGTGCTCGCCCTGGGCACCGGCGTCGAAACGCTGCAGTCCCTCGGCGATGGCGCGCTCGATGCCCTGGTAGAAACAGGTCTCGAAGTGCAGGCGGTCGAAGTCGCCCAGGCAGCCCCAGTAGCGCCCATAGAAAGTGTCGTCGGCCACCAGGCTGAAGGCCATGGCCACCGGCCGGCCACTGTGCAGCGCGCTGACCACGCGAATGGCCTCGGGCATGCGCTCGGCCAGCAGGGCGAAAAACTCGCGGGTCAGGTAGGGCGCGCGGCGGCGCACATGGTAGGTGCTGGCGTAGCAGGCGTAGACGAAGTCCCAGTCCGCCTCCTCGAGCTCGTCGCCGCGCTGCCAGCGGAACTCGATGCCCTGCCCCGCCACCTGCTCGCGCTCCTTGCGCAGCTGCTTGCGCTTGCGCGAGCTGAGTGCGTCGAGGAAATCCTGGAAATCGCGGTAGCCGCGGTTGCGCCAGTGGTACTGGCAGTCCAGGCGCTGCAACCAGCCCTCGCGCCCCTGCAGCAACGCATCGTCCTCGGCGCGCAGGAAGTTGATATGCAGGCCGGACAGGCCCTGCTCCACCAGTTGTGCCTCCAGCTCCTCCAGCAGCTGGCGGCATGCCTCGCCGGAGCCGAGCAGGCGCGGCCCGCTGACCGGGCTGAAGGGCACGGCGCCGAGCAGCTTGGGGTAGTAGGCAATGCCGGCACGCTGGCAGGCCTCGGCCCAGCCCATGTCGAACACGTACTCGCCATAGGAATGCTGCTTGAGGTAGGCCGGCAGTGCCGCCAGCAGCTGCCCATCGGCGTCGTACAGCACCCGGTGGGCCGGCCGCCAGCCGCTGTCGGGGGCCAGGCTGCCGCTGTCCTCCAGGGCACTCAGGAAGGCATGCCGCAGGAACGGCTGCGGCTCGGGCAGCAGGGCATCCCAGGCGGGGGGAGAGACTTGGTGCAGGCTATGCAGGATTTGCGCGGACATGAGGCATGCAGTCTGTTAGAGCAAACGCATCAATGAAAGCACAGCGGCTCTGCCAAGCCGAGACTCGATATTGGTTAGCGGCGCCCATGCAACGTCATCATTTCGTCACCTGCCACAGTGAAACTCTCAGGCCACTCATACCGGGGAGGTAAATCGATGTCCGTAACAACTCTGTTAAAACCTTTTTCCATTGCCCTGCTGGCTGCCTGTGTGAGCGCCTGCGCCGCTCAATCGCCGAGCTCGAGCGTCACCAAGAACGATGTCAATCAGGACAATGGCGACTGGTACCAGGTACGCACAGAAGAAAGTCTTTACTTGTTCGATGACTATCAGGTCTATCGCGACTTCCTTGTGACAGGCAAGGCGCCTTATCAGAAAGACCTGGAGAAGAAGGACAAATATGGGCAGTCCATAGTGCTGATGCTACGCGCCGAAGATCAAGGCAAAGGCCTTGAGCAGATTGCGGCCTACCGCTTCCTCGAACAGAGCATGCCGCCAGCCAGCAGCTTCTATGGCGAAATACGCCAGGAAGGCATGATTTACGTCAGCCAGCGCTATGGCGACATGGTCGACGTCAACAACATCGGCGAGCCTATCTTCCGCCATACCGAAGTAGCCAGCGGCCCTAATGGCGAACGCGTGGTCTACCTGCTGCAGAAAGAAGAAAAGAAGCCAGTCGAGCTGATCAAGAAGTTCCAGCGGAACTACGGCATAGCCCCCAAGAGCTAAGGGCCACAGGGCCCATCTGCGGGCCCCGGTTTACCGCATGCACTGCACATTCAGCCCGCATAGCGAATGCTATGCGGGCTGATTTCATTGTGCAGAATGCAGTGCCCGATATAGAGCGCACGACCTAAGGAGGCCAATGGCATCCTTCCCATCGCCACATGCCCTCCCTCCTCTGTCACGCCGCCCCCCAGTTAGCCGGCCAAAGACCAGCGATGCAGCGCCCTCTCTTCTCCGGACAACCACCAGCAAGGCAGTCATCACCTCCTGACCGCAATCGCCGCCCCGCCGACAGCAGCCGTGCCGAAGCATGCGGGGCCAGCGCTGACCACCGGGATGCAGGCCACCCCCGCTCCACCCCAATGCCAGGCTGACCAGCCTTCCGGCAGCTGGAGGATCGGCACCACAAGAGCGCATCCGGGAGCACCCCGAATGCGCTTGGACATCCGGCAGAAGCCACCAGGCCACGCCCTGCAGGCAGATCGATACTGCAATCGCCTGCACTCAGAAACCCTGCGCCCGCAGTGCATAACCGAGATGGTATGCGCAGGCATAAAAAAGCCCCGCAGATGCGAGGCCTGAAGGGAGCGGATGAAGCCTGCGTTTTTCTTAGAAGACGTACTGGGCGCGCAGGGAGATAGCCCGGCCATCGTCGTCGTCGTTACCAGCAGCGAAACGGCCGGACTGCAGCTTGACGGTATCGTCGTCGGACTTGGTCATCAGGTAGTTGGCCGACAGCTTGACCGCTTCGTTGACGTACCAGTTGACGCCAAGGGTGTGCACCTTGGCCTCGGTCTCGTCGATCTGCACGCCGCCCACGGTGGCCATGATGTCGTCGTCTTCCACGTTCAGGTTGTCGTAGCGATAGAAGACTTCCCAGGCGCCGCGCTGCTTGTCCATCGGTTTGATGGAGTCGAACTTGGCACCATCCAGCTTGTAGATACGCGATTCGCCGGTCAGGGTGTAGGCCAGTTGCACGTTGTAACCAGTGGCCTCGCGGTCGCCGTTGTTGCCTTCGCCACTCAGGTCACGCTTGAGGTATTCGCTCTGTACGGAGAAAGGGCCGTGCATATAGGCGAATTCCAGGCCGACGACTTCGTCGTCCTCGTACAGGCCACCGTTGTTGCCCAGGGTAATGGCGCCCGAGTTGCTGTTGTTCTCGGTTAGACCGCGCACGCCCAGGCGAGTGGTGATGGTGCCATTGCCGCTGGTGCCTTCGTCGTCGTAGCTGCGGGAGGCGTAGTCCAGACCGAAGTGCAGGACCTGGGTCTCGCTAACGATCGGGGCAAATACGCCACGCATGAAGTAGCTATTGACGTCTTCGCCATCCTCGTCTTCCAGATCAAAGTTGGAGCTGGATTCCTGCTGCTGGAGGCTGGCGGAGCCGTAGAACATGCCGCCGTAAGTGCCGTTGACCTGAACGCCCATGCCACTCTCGTGATCGGTGGTCCAGGACGCCAGGTCGAGAACCGGCGAGCGCTCGATGGCGGTAACCCACTTGGAGCTGGTGGCCTTCTCCAAGCTGTAGTCCGGGTCGAAACGACCGACACGAATGTTGATCGGGGCGAAACCGGTGTAGGTGATGGTGGCTTCGTCGAACTTGTTCTCGTTGCTACGGTTGTCGCCGAAGTCGTAGTTGATCTGGTAACGCCAATCCTTGTAATTGCCGCCGACCTCGATTTGAGCACGGCGGAAATAGGCCTCGTTGCTGTTGTTGTTGTTAGTGGTATAGAAACCATCGAACGAATCGAAATCCGCCTGGATGCGACCGCCCAGCTTGAAGCTGTACTGCTTGTCGGTGGTAGCGACTTCCAGGCCGCTCTTGGTCTTGATGACGATATCGGTACCGTCGGTGGTGACGGTGCCGGCGAGAGCCTGGGCGGAAACGGCCAGGGCCAGGGCGCTGGCTGCGAAACCGGCGAAGTGCTTGCGGATCATCGAAGGATTCCCCTATTGGTCTTTAGCGTTGGAAAACACGCGGGCTTCGGCCCTTGGTGTTGGGGGGGAATCTTGGCGGGGGGTTATTTCAGCGCGGTTGTGTTTATATGAAAATTCAATGACATAGGAACTTTTTTACTTCGTTAAAGAATAAGCGGAAAGGCCCGGCCCGCCTGGGCCGCAGCCGTTCCGACCGGGCAGTCAAGGCCGCCGAAAGCGCGCCGCGATCCAGTGATCGAGGCTCACCCAGCGCCCGCCACCGGTGCCGAACAGCGCCAGCAGCATCACCAGGTAGGTGGCGGCGAACTCGATACCGTTGTTCAGCACCACGAAACGGCCGCTGGCCGTCAGCCAGGCATAGTTGCCGTGCTCCTGGAGGATGGCGCGGGCCCGCTCCAGCTTCTCCGCCGCCGCCAGCACCCGCTCGTTGGCGAAGGGTGCGGACGGGTCGGCGATGGCCTGCCAGCCGAACTGCCAGTGCACGGTGAAGATCGCCACCAGCATGGTCACCATCAGCGGGAAGCTGATCCAGCGCACCGCCAGGCCGAACAGCAGCAGCAGCGCACCACCCGCCTCGGTCAGCGCCGCCAGCCAGGCCAGTAGTGCCGGGAACGGCAGGCCCAGCCCCCAGTCCGGATTGCCGAACCAGGCGATGGTGGACTCCATGTCGGCCAGCTTGTGCGTGCCGGCCATCCAGAACACCGGCACCAGGTACAGGCGCAGCAGCAGGGGGCCGAGAAAATCCAGGCGACGGGTAGCGTCCAGGCCATCCTGGAGGCGGTTGAGCAATGTAAGCATGGTGATCTCCGTGCGGCGCGAGACCGCGGATCAGGTGGCAGGGGGGAACCAGATGTCCTGGCGCCACCAGTCGTCGAGCAGCGCACGGGCCTGGCCGAAGTAGCGCTCGTCGGCCGCCTGGCCGCTCTGCGCGGCCAGCTCCAGCAACGCCTCGGCGCTGGCCTGGCCGGCCTGCAGGCGCAGCGCCAGGTGATAGGCGAAGGGCGTCAGCTGCTGGAAGCGCACCCGCTGCGCGGCATCGCGCCAGGCCAGCAGGCAGGTCGGCTCGGCCGGCGGCTGCACGGCCCGGTACTCGGCATCAATCCGCTGCACCGGCCAGGCATAGGCCAGCGGCCAGGCCAGCGGCGACCAGCCCTGCCGCGGCAGCTCGGCCTCGGCGACATCGAGGGCCAGCTCGACCCGCTCGTAGTGGGCCAGCTCGAGCAGGAACGGCGGATCGCCGGGCTCGGCGACGCAGCCCTCCTGCAGCCAGGCGAGGAATTCTGCACCGATCTGCAGGAAGTACGGCGTGGTGCAGCGGTGGCCAGCCAGGAAGGCCCGCACCAGGCGTCGCCGGCGAGCCTCGCCGAGCACCCGGCAGAGCACCGGAAAACCGCTGCTGATGAAGCCATCGACATTGTTGAAGAACAGCTCCTCGTACACCGCCATGCGCTCCGGCGCGATGCCCGGCAGCAGCGCTTGCGACTCGGGCCGGCGGATGCGCGCGGCGAAGGCGGCCTGGTCCTGCGCGCTCATCGTCCGGCCTCCCGTTGCAGCTGGCGGATCTGCGCCACCTCGGCGTATAGCTCGGCCACCGGCGGGAAGTTGAAGTCGCGCTCCAGCAGGGTCGGGCGCACGCCGTGCAGGCTGTAGCAATGCTGCAGCAATTGCCACACCGGCTCGCCCACCGGCGCGCCGTGGGTGTCGATCTTGAGGTCGGCGGCCTGGTCGTAATGACCGGCCATGTGCAGGTAGGCGATGCGCTCGCCGGGCATGGCGGCGATGTAGGCGCGCGCATCGAAGGTGAAATTGTGGGCGTTGACCGCCACGTTGTTGATGTCCAGCAGCAGCCGGCAGTCGGCCTCCTCCAGCACCGCGCGGACGAAGCCGACTTCGTCCAGCTCGCCGGGCAGGCGCGCGTAGGCCGAGACGTTCTCGATGATCAGCGGGCGCTCCAGCACCTCCTCGACCTGACGGATACGCGCGGCGACGCGGCGCACCGTTTCCTCGCTGAAGGGCAGCGGCATCAGGTCGTACAGCTGGCCCTGGTCGGCACAGGCCGACAGGTGCTCGCTGTAGCCGAGGATGCCGTGCTCGTCGAGGAACGCCTTGATCGAGCGCAGCAGCTGCATGTCCAGCGGGGCGAAGCCGCCGAGGTTGAGGGACAGACCATGGCAGAGAAACGGCAGGCGCTCGCTCAGCGCGCGCAGTTGGCGGCCGAAACGGCCGCCGACGCCGATCCAGTTCTCCGGGGCGATTTCGAGGAAATCCGCCTGGCCGACGACGCTGTCCTGCAGCGCCGCCAGCAGGCCGCGACGCAAGCCCAGGCCGGCGCCGGTGACGAAACCCTGCATGGTCATGTCCCCTCGCCCTTACTCGGCCTTGTCGCCGCCGCACTTGCCCTCGCCACACTTGCCTTCGTGGCCGGCCTTGCCTTCCTCGCCGCAGCTGCCCTCCTTGCTCGCCTTGTCGCCGCCGCACTTGCCTTCCTCGGCCTTCATCGCCCCACCGCACTTGCCCTCGCCACAGGAACCTTCGTGGCCCTTCTCGTGGGCCGCCAGGCTGTAGCCGCTGGAGAGTTCCTAGGCGGCAAAGGGGTTGCTGCCGGCCTGGGCGGTGAAGGCGGCAGTGCTCAGCAGGGCGGCACCCAGGGTGACGACAACGGTATTCAGCTGTTTCATGGAGTCTCTCCAGTGGAGGGGCGACATGCCCCCGACGCAACACTAGACGGAGTGACGAAGCAGGCGTTACAGCCCGGTAGAATTTTTTCTGCAACGCCGGCTCAGGGCTGCTGGCGACGCTGCTCGGCAAGGCGGTCGGCCAGGGCATCCAGCTCCGGCAGGCTCTGTTCGGGCAACTGGCGCAGCACGGCCTGGGTCACCTTCATCTGGCGGATGAAGCGCCGGCAGTGGCGACACATGGCCAGGTGGGCGCGCACGGCGATGCGCTCGCGCAGGCGCAGCTGGCCGTCGAGATAGTCGCTGGAATGGGCTACCAGTTCCTGGCAGGTCAACATTGGCCGGTCTCCTCGAAATGCTCCAGGGTAGCGAACACCTTGAGCCGGGCGCGATGCAAGAGCACCCGGACATTGGAGAGCGAGAGATCGAGAAGATTACAGATCTCCTCCAGCTCCAGCCCCTGGCGCTCGCGCAGCAGCAGCACGCTGGACTGCATCTCGGACAGGCTGGCGATGGTCTTCTCCAGGCACTCGCGCAGTTCGCTGGCCGCCAGCAGGGCCTCGGGGGTGTCCTGCTCCCACTGGCTGGGCGGCGCCTGCCAGTGGCCGTCCGCGGCGAAGCGTTCGGTACCGACGCTGCCATGCGGCGCCGGCAGGTCGTCGAGCAGCGGCTCGCGGCGTTGCTGCTTGAGGCGGCTCTTGGCGGTATTGGCGGTGATGGTCAGCAGCCAGGTCTTGAGGCTGGCGCGCTGCTGGAAGCCGGCCAGGTTGCGCACCACGGCCAGCCAGGCGTCCTGCACCACCTCGTCGGCATTGCGGCTGCCGACTATGGCGTAGGCCACCGCGCGCATGGCGCCCTGGTAGCGGGCGACCAGCTCGCGGAAGGCCTGCTGCTCGCCGGCCAGCAGGCGCTGCAACAGCTGCTGCTCGTCCATGGCGCGCTCTCCGCCAGGTGCTGGCCTCAGGCCTTCTTGCGCAGGATCACGCTGCCGATCGAGTAGCCCGCACCGAAGGAGCTGAGCACGCCCAGGCTGCCGGCCGGCAGGTCGTCCTGGTGCTTGTGGAAGGCGATCACCGAGCCGGCCGAACTGGTGTTGGCGTAGGTGTCGAGGATCACCGGCGCCTCGTGCGGCTCGGCATCGCGGCCGAGCAGCTTGCGGGCGATCAGCAGGTTCATGTTGAGGTTGGCCTGGTGCAGCCAGAAGCGCTTGACGTCGCCGACGTTGAGCTGGTTCTCCGCCAGGTGGGCGCCGATCAGCTCGGCCACCATTGGGCAGACGTCCTTGAACACCTTGCGGCCTTCCTGGACGAACAGCTTGTCCGGCGCGCCGATGCCCTCTTCCGCGGCGCGGTTGAGGAAGCCGAAGTTGTTGCGGATGTTGTTGGAGAACTGGGTCAGCAGCTTGGTGCCGAGGATGTCCCACTGGTGCTCGGAGGTGGCCTGGTCGGCGCGCTCGATGATCACCGCGGTGGCGGCGTCGCCGAAGATGAAGTGGCTGTCGCGGTCGCGGAAGTTCAGGTGGCCGGTGCAGATCTCCGGGTTGACCATCAGCACGGCGCGCGCCTGGCCGGTGGCCACGGCATTGGTGGCGGCCTGGATGCCGAAGGTGGCGGAGGAGCAGGCCACGTTCATGTCGTAGCCCCAGCCGTCGATGCCCAGGGCGGCCTGCACTTCGATGGCCACCGCCGGGTAGGCGCGCTGCAGGTTGGAGCAGGCGACTATCACCCCGTCGATGTCGGCGACGCTGCGGCCGGCGCGCTGCAGGGCTTGCTTGGCGGCGGCCACGGACATCTCGCAGAGGATGCCCCACTCGTCGTTGGAGCGCTCGGGGATGCGCGGCACCATGCGCTGCGGGTCGAGGATGCCGTCCTTGTCGATGACGAAGCGGCTCTTGATACCCGAGGCCTTCTCGATGAAGGCCACGCTGGACTCGGCCAGCGCCTGCACCTCGCCGCGCTCGATGGCGGCGGCGTTGTCGGCGTTGAACTGCTGGACGTAGGCATTGAAGGAGGCCACCAGCTCTTCGTTGGAGATGCTGTTGGTCGGGGTGTACAGGCCAGTGCCACTGATTACGGCTTTGTGCACGGGACATTCCTCTTCTTGTACCGCCGCGGGCGGCAGGCTGGTCGGTTGCACCCCGGCACGGGCCGGCGGCGCGAATTCGGCTGCAGGGCGGCTCACGGCCAGGCTGGGCCCGCCACGCTGCAAAGCGCAGAGTGTGCCATAGCCGCCGGCGTGGCGCTGCTGTCGCACGGCGGCACCGGACTGGCGGCGAAGCATCCTGCGTTCATAGGAGATGCGCGCACCTGCGGCGAAGACACAGGAATCTGTCGCGATAGTCGAGCAAAATAGGCTTTTGTGACGGGAGCAGCGCGTTCGCCGAGACGTTGCCCGGGTTTTGACCGGCCATTCAGAAAAGGCGCAGAATCCTGGCTTCCCAGCCCCTGGAGCCTGCCCATGCTCGGCACCCACGACCTCGCCCTGTTCGTCATTTCCGGCCTGCTACTGAACATGGCCCCCGGGCCGGACTCGCTGCTGATCATGGCACGCAGCGCCACCCAGGGCTGGCGTGCCGGCTCGGCGGCGGCGCTGGGCATCGGCGCCGGCACCTGCGTGCACATAGTCGCCGCCGCGCTGGGCATGTCCGCCCTGCTCGCCACCTCGGCCACCGCCTTCATGCTGGTCAAGCTGATCGGCGCCGCCTACCTGCTGTACATCGGCATCGGCATGCTGCTGGCCAGGAGCAAGGAGGCGGTCGCACCGGGCGCCAGCGAGCTGCCGGCGCTGCCCTACGGGCGCATCTTCGCCCAGGGCTTCCTGACCAACGTGCTCAACCCCAAGGTGGCGCTGTTCTTCCTTGCCTTCGTGCCGCAGTTCATCAGCCCGGACGCCGAGCACAAGGCGCTGGCCTTCCTCCTGCTGGGCGCCATCTTCAACTTCAACGGCATGCTCTGGTGCCACTTCCTGGCCCTGAGCACCGCCTTCGCCCAGCAGCGCCTGCAGGTCGGCCGGCGCGTCGGCCTGTGGCTGGAGCGCGCCACCGGCGGCCTGTTCACCCTGCTGGGGGTGAAGCTGGCCCTCGCCGACCGGGTGTGATGCGCCGGGGCCGCAGGGCCCCTGATGCGAGTCCGGCTCAGTGGCTGGCCGCCAGCGCGCCGCCCTCCTCGCCGGGGATGCACTCCAGCCGGCGCAACCAGGTGCAGCGCAGCAGGGCGGCGCACAGGCCGATGCTGGCGGCCGACTCGTCCAGACGCAGCAACCAGCCCCGCTCCTGCCGCTGCAGGCGCCAGCCAGGCGCCGCGCCGAGCGCCGCGAGGCGCTGGCGCAGGGCCTGTTCGTCCAGACTCCGGGTTTCCATCAATACGAGCTTGGCCATGGCGGTCTCCAGGACAGGGGGCGTGGCCGGCACTCAGGCCGATTGCATGGCGAAGCCGACGCCGAAGCGGTTCCAGACATTGATGGTGGCGATGCACAGGGTCAGCTCGGCCAGTTCCTGCGGGTCGAACTGCGCGGCCACCTGCTGGTGCAGCGCATCCGTGACGTGCCCCTCGGTCAGCCGGGTCAGGCTGTCGGTCCACAGCAGGGCCGCCCGTTCACGCTCGCTGAAGCAGGGCGCATCCTGCCAGGCGCCCAGGGCCAGCAGGCGACGGGCCGACTCGCCCTGCTTCAGCGCGTCGGCGCTGTGCATGTCCAGGCACAGGGCGCAGCCATTGAGCTGCGAGGCACGCACCTTGACCAACTCGCGCAGCGAGCCCTCCAGGGCAAAGCCGGCCTGGGTCTGTTCCAGGGCATAGATGGCCTTGAACACGTGCGGGGCGGTCTGGTGATAGTTGTTGCGCTTGCTGGTCATCATGGCGATTGCTCCGAAAGGGCCCGATGTCGTACCGGGATTGGTCGCCACTGTATTAGTCATGCATAACGCGATAAATTGGCCGCATACGGAAACATTGTGCGGAGATTCGGATAATGGCCCTGGACCGCCTGGAAGCCATGCGCGCCTTCTGCCGCATCGTCGAGCTGGGCAGCTTCACCCGCGCCGCCGATGCCCTGGGACTGGCCAAGACCACGGTGTCGGGCCAGGTGCAGACACTGGAAAGCCAGCTCGGCGTCAAGCTGCTGCACCGCACCACCCGCCGGGTGTCGCCGACCACCGATGGCAGCGCCTACTACGAACGCGCCCGCGCCGTGCTCGACGACCTCGACGAACTGGAAGCCAGCGTGTCGCAGAACCGCAGCCTGGCGCGCGGCCGGGTACGGGTGGAGATGCCCTCGCCGGTCAGCTGCTTCCTGCTGATTCCCGCCCTGCCCGACTTCGTCGCCCGCTACCCGCAGATCCGCCTGGACATCGGCAGCAGCGAGCGGGTCGTCGATCTGGTGCAGGAAGGCGTCGACTGCGCCATCCGCGGTGGCCCGGTGCACGACCCGGACCTGGTCTGCCGGCCCATCGGACAGATGCGCTTCTGCCTGTGCGCGGCGCCGAGCTACCTGGCCGCCAGCCCGCCGCTGCGGCACCCGCAGGATCTGGTGGCGCACCGCTACCTGGCCTTCGTCTACCCGGCCACCGGGCGGCAGAAGGCCAACACCCTGCACTGTGGCACCGAGCATTATCCGATCGAGCAGGAACCGGCCATGCGCTTCAACAGCGGCGAAGCCTACCTGGCCGCCATCGTGGCCGGCCTGGGCTTTGCCGTGCTACCGGCGGCGGCCGCGCGCCAGGCCCTGGAAGATGGCCGCCTGGTCCAGCCGCTGCCGCAATGGCAGGCCGACAGCATGCCGCTGAGCCTGGTCTACCCCCAATCGCGGCATCTCTCGGCCAGGGTGCGCGCCTTCATCGACTGGGCGGGCGAACTGCTGGCCGGCGATCCGCTGTGGCGCCCGCGGGACTGAGCCGCGGCGCCAAGCCCGTGCCGTTCTGACTGGTCGCCTGCTATCGCTGAGCGCCCAGCTCGCCCAGGCACTGCTGCGAGACCTGCTGCAGGCGCTCGATCAGCGCCGGCGGCAGCTCGGCCTGCTCCAGCGCGGCGATCTCGGCCAGGCTGAAATCGCGGTCGATGCGCCCCACCGTGCAATCGCAGTAGAGCAGCGCGCGTTCCTTGCCCAGCGGCTCGCCGGCGCTGTTCACACAGCTGTCGCGGAAGGTCTGCTTGACCCCGGCCGGCCAGTCCTTGGCCAGCACCGGCGCGCAGCTCAGCAGCAAGCCGAGCAGGATGGCGCGGCGGGTACCTGACATGCCGGCGTTCACTGCAGCTTGGGCGGTTGCGCATCCGGGCGGATGTCGAAGCCGCCACGGTTCTCGCTGACGATATGGAAGTACTGCACGCTGCCCGGCGCGACCTTCACCGCCACTTCCTTGTGCAGGCGCCCCATGCCGCACAGGGTGTCGTCCAGCGGGTCGATGGTCAGGCCCAGCACGCGGGTACCGGCCGGCACGTTGAAGCTCGCCACCTCGGCCATGCCGATGCGCGCGGCCAGCTTGCGATCCACCTCGATGGCCACGTAGCAGCCGCCGCCCATCAGGCCCATGTCGCGGTTGACCACCAGCTGGCCACCGCCCTCGCGCGCCTCCTGGTAGGCCAGCAGGCGATCGTCGGGGACTTGGGTGATGTGCTCGGCGTCGGGACGGAACGACGAGCAGCCGGCCAGCAGAACCAAGGGAAGAACGGCGAGGATCGAACGCATGGAAGCCCTCCTTGGGCGTGCGTGGAGTCGGCCCAGTATTGGCGCTCCCACGCCGCCGCTCAAGCCCGATCTGCAACGCTGTGCTACAGCCCCGACTTCAGCCGGCTGAAGGCCCGGGTCAGGGCGCGGTTGAAGGCCGGGGTGTTGTCGTTCTTGGTGTACAGGCTGGCACGCAGCTGCGCCGGCGGGTAGGTGCCGGGATCGGCGAGGAGGGCCGGGTCGACGAAGGCATCGGCCGCCGGCACCGCGTTGGCGTAGTAGATGCTGTTGGTGATGGCGCCGATCACCTCGGGCTTCATCAGGTGGTCCATCAGCGCCAGCGCCTCCTGCGGGTGCGGCGCATCCGCCGGGATGACCATGGCGTCGAACCAGATCAGCGTGCCCTCGCGCGGGATGCTGTAGTGCAGGCTGTAGGGCTTGCCGGCCTGCTGCGCCTGGCCGGCGGCGATGGCCACGTTGCCGTTCCACGACATCGCCAGGCAGGTGTCGCCGTTGGCGAGATCCGCGATGTTGCGGTCGTTGTCGAAGTAGCGGATCGACGGCCGCACCTTGGCCAGGTGCGCCTCGGCCTTTTTCAGGTCATCGAGGTTCTGCTGGTTGATGTCCAGGCCCAGGTAGCGGAAGGTCGCGGCGAACACCTCGTTGGGGTCATTGAGGAAGCTCACCCCGCAGTCGGCAAACCTGGCCACCACAGCCGGGTCCATCAGCAGCGCCCAGCTGTCGGTCGGCGCCTCCGGCATGCGCTTGACGATGGCCTCACGCTGGTAGCCGAAGCCGGTGGTGCCCCACACGTAGAGCCCCGCATGGCGGTTACCCGGATCGAAGGCCGCCATGTGCCCGGTGAACTCCGGCGCCAGGCCGGCGAAGTGCGGCAGCGCGGCCTTGTCCAGCGGCTGCAGCGCGCCACTTGTGATGGCCCGCTGCAGGTGCTGGCCGGCGGTCAGCACCAGGTCGTAGCCGCTGCGCCCGGTAAGCAGCTTGGTCTCCACCGTCTCCAGCGAGTCGAAGTGATCGACCACCACCCTGATCCCGGTCTGCTGCTCGAAGGACGCCAGGGTGTCCGGCGCCAGGTACTCGTTCCAGATATACAGATTGACCTGCTTGGCCGGCTCCGCCGCCTGCGCCTGAGCGCAGACAGCCAGGGCCAGAGCCGCGATGGCATGCAGCTTCATGCTGGCCTCCTAGCGCTTGGGCGCGGCGTATTGCGGCGAGGTGATGCAGGCGACGTTGCCGCCACCGAGCAGGATCTCGCGCGAATTCTGAATGCCGAGAATGCGGTGCTGGGGGAACAGCTCGGCCAGGGTGGCCTGGGCGATACGGTCGTTGGGATCATTGAACAGCGGCACGACGATGGCCGAGTTGCCGGCGTAGTAGTTGATATAGGACGCGCAAATTTGTGTTCCTGCCTGGCGGGCATGAGTGGCGTCGTCCTGGTCCAGACCCTCGGCTTCTGCGGCCGTCCACTCCAGCACGCGCGGCTGCGGCAGCTTGTGGATCTGCAGCTCGCGGCCCTGGGCGTCGCGGGTGCTGCGCAGGATGTCGTAGGCCTCCTGGTAGATTTCCCACTGCGGGTCGCTGCGGTCGTCGGTCCACTGCATCACCACCACGCCGGGGCGCACGAAGCAGGCCAGGTCGTCGATATGGCCGTCGGTTTCGTCGAACTTGCAACCGCGCGGCAGCCAGATCACCTGCTCGGCGCCCAGGTAGTCCTGCAGGCGGCGGGTCATCTCATCCTTGCCCAGGTGGGCGTTGCGGTTGCGGTTGAGCAGGCACTGCTCGGTGGTCAGCAGGGTGCGCTGGCCATCGGTCTGGATGCCGCCCATCTCGGCGATGAAGGGCGCGCGGTAGCGATCAAAACCTTCGATCTCGAGGATCTTCTGGGCGATCTGGTCGTCCTTGTCCCACGGGTAGTAGAGGCCGCCGTCGAGGCCGCCGTAGGCGTTGAACTCGAAGTCGACGCCGCGCACTTCGCCGCTCTCGTCGTTGACCAGGAAGGCCGGGCCGCTGTCGCGGAACCAGGTGTCGTTGCAGGTCATCTCCACCACCCGCACATGGGCCGGCAGCAGGCGGCGGGCGTTGGCGTACTGGGCCGCCGAGGCGCACACGGTAACCGGCTCGCTGCTGGCGATGGCCGTGACGATCTCGACCCAGACCTTCTGCGCCGGCTTGCCGCCGTTGCGCCACACGTCCGGGCGCTCCGGCCAGCCGAGCCAGCAGCGGCTCTTGGGTTCGAATTCACCGGGCAGGCGGAAGCCGTCGGCCTTGGGCAGGGAGGTCAGGGTACGGGCCATGCTGTGGGTCTCTCGCTGGTTGGAAGTGACCCGACAGTAGCGGCGATGCAGGCCCCGCGACCAATGACGATTATCGCGGGATAGCTGAATTCAATTCACAGGTCAGTCAGCTGATCGGTGAACCACTCGATGAACTGCGCCACCGCCGGCTTGTCCAGGCGCAGGCGTTCGCAGACCAGCGCGTACTGCCCGAGCGACGCCACCTGGGCGGCGAACGGGCGCACCAGGCGGCCGCTGGCCAGGTCCTCGGCGCTGGTCAGGTTGTCGCCGATGGCCACGCCCTGCCCGCGCGCCGCCGCTTCCATGGTCAGCCCGGCGTGGCCCAGGTACAGGTGGCGCGCCGGCTGGATATCGCCGGCGTGGGTGGTCAGCCAGGCGGTCCAGGTCTTGCCATCCTGGTCGTCGTGCAGCAGGCAGTGGCGCGCCAGGTCGCGCGGGTGCTTGAGCGGCAGCTGGTTGAACAGGCCGGGGCTGCACACCGGGAAGAACTGCAGGGTCGGCAGCGGCCGCACGAAGTAGGCGCTGGCGTCCTCCGGGCCGGTGCCATAGGTGATCGCCAGGTCGATCTCGGCCCCCGGCAGCGGCGCCTCCAGCGGCTGCTCGTGCAGGTGCAGGGTGATCTGCGGATGGCGCTCGGAGAAGTCGGCGAGCCGACCGACCAGCCACTTCTGCGCCAGCTCCACGGTCACCGCGATGCGCAGCTGCGCCTGCGAGCCGGGGTCGCGCAGCTCGTCGCAGGTCTCACCGATCAGCTCGAAGGCCTGCTGCAGGCTGCGCAGCAGGCGCCGCGCCTGCGGCGTGGGGCGCACCTGGCGGCCGTCGCGCTGAAACAGCGGCGTGCCCAGTTGCTCCTCGAGCTGGCGAATCTGGTGGCTGACCGCGCTGTCGGTGACGCACAGCTCGGCGGCAGCGCGGCCGAAATGGGCGTGGCGGGCGGCGGCCTCGAAGGTGCGCAGGGCGGTGAGTGAAGGCAGGCGGCGCATGGCGATCCGGTTCCGGCAAAAGCCGTCATCCTTGCCCAGCGCCGCGCTCCGCGTCCAGCCCGATCAGTGGCCCTGGAAGGTCTGCCGCCAGGCGCTGGGCGACACACCGAAGGCGCGGCCGAAGTGATGCCGTAGCGATACCGGCGAGCCGAAGCCAGCCAGGCCGGAGATGGCCTCCACGCTCTGCTCGCTGCTCTCCAGCAGGCGCTGGCTCAGGGCCAGGCGCTCGGCCAGCAGCCAGTCGCCCACCGTCATGCCGGTGAGCTGGCGAAAATGCCGGGTGAAGGTGCGCCGGCTCATCAGCGCGCGCTCGGCCAGGCTGTCCAGGCTGTGCGACAGGTCGAGATGGGCGCGCACCCAGTCCAGCAGGCCGGCCAGGCGATCGTCGCGGGCGGTGGCCGGCAGCGGCTGCTCGATGAACTGCGCCTGCCCACCCTGGCGATGCGGCGGCACCACCAGGCGTCTTGCGACCCGGTTGGCCAGCTCGGCGCCGTGCTGCTGGCGCAGCAGGTGCAGGCAGCAGTCGATGCCAGCGGCGGTGCCGGCCGAGGTCAGCAGGCCGCCGTCGTCCAGGTACAGCACGTCGGCATCCACCGTCACCCGCGGGAAGCGCGCGGCGAAGTCATTGGCCCAGGCCCAGTGGGTGGTGGCGCGCAGACCATCGAGCAGGCCCGCCTCGGCCAGCACGTAGGCGCCCAGGCACAGGCCTACCAGCCGCGCGCCGCGCGCGTGGGCCGCCACCAGCGCGTCCAGCAGGGCCTGCGGCGGGCGCTCGTCCGGGTCGTGCCAGCTCGGCACGATGACGGTCTGCGCCCAGGCCAATGCTTCCAGCCCGTGCTCGACCTGCAGGGCGAAGCCGGCGGTGGTCGGCAATGCGCCCGGCGCGCTGGCGCACACGCGCAGCTCGTACAGCTCGGCGCCCGGGCCCAGGTCGCCGAACACCAGGCAGGGCACGGACAGGTGGAACGGCGTGATGTGGTCGAAGGCGACCACGGCGATGCGGTGGGCAGACATGGCGTTGTTCCGATCCGGAGCTTTGGCCCGATCTTAGCGCAAGCTGGCTTCAGGGCCACTCACGGCGACAGGCGCGACGGGCGAACAATCTGCCCATCGCCACCCCCAACGCCACACCAGAGGAACCCGCCATGAGCCAGCAAGCGAAACGCGCCCTGATCGTCATCGACGTGCAGAACGAATACGTCACCGGCAACCTGCGCATCGAGTACCCGCCCATCGAGCAGTCGATGGCCAACATCGGCCGCGCCATGGACGCCGCCACCGCCGCCGGCATCCCGGTGATCGTCATCCAGCACCTGCTGCCGGAGGGCGCGCCGATCTTCGCCACCGGCAGCCACAACGCCGAGCTGCACCCGCTGGTGGCCGAGCGCCCGCGTGACCACTTCATCCAGAAGCAGATGGCCAGCTCCTTCGCCGGCACCGACCTGGCCGCCTACCTCAAGCAACACGAGATCGACACCCTCAGCGTGATCGGCTACATGACCCACAACTGCGACGATTCCACCGTGCGCCAGGCCCATCACGAGGGCTGGAAGGTCGAGCTGCTGCACGACGCCGCAGGCTCGCCGCCCTACCGCAACGCCATGGGCTCGGCCACTGCCGAGGAGATCCACCGGGTGTTCACCGTGGTCATGCACACCGGCTTCGCCGCCGTGCTCAGCACCGATGAATGGCTCAATGCCCTGCAGACCGGCGAGGTGCCGCAGCCGGACAACATCTACCTGTCCAACCAGCGGGCGATTGCCGGTCGCTGATACATCGCAGGCAAGAAAAAGCCCGGCCTAGACCGGGCTTTTTCGTATCGGCCGGATCAGCCGTTGATGCGCTTCAGCAGCCGCGCCTGCAGCTGCTCCAGCTCGGCCGCGTCGGCCTGCTTGGCGGCGTGCACGCCGAGCTTCTCGCCCTCGTAGCGCGGCACTATGTGCATGTGGATGTGGAAAACCGTCTGCCCGGCCGGAGCGCCGTTGAACTGCGCCACCTGCACGCCGGCCGGCTGCAGCTCGTCCACCACCACCTGGGTCAGCCGGCGCACCACGGCCATGACCTTGGCCAGGTTGGCGTCGTCGATCTCCAGGATATTGCGCGCCGGGGCGTTCTTCGGGATCACCAGGCAGTGGCCATAGGACTGCGGGAACAGGTCGAGGAAGGCGAGCACGTCCTCGTCCTCGTACAGCTTGTAGCAGGGCGCCTCGCCCCGAATGATCTTGGCGAAGATGTTCTGCGGATCGTAAGTGCCATGCAGGCTCATGGGTAAGCTCCCTAACCCGGATGAATAAAGCCTGAACCATACCGGCTCGGGCCGCCGCTGCCCATGCCCCCGTGGCCGGGCCGGGGCGAAATGTCGCAGTGACCGAACGGTCACACGGCGGCGTCATTGCCCCATTCCCCGATCCGGCAGAAGAACCAGCATGCATCCACTGCGCGTCACCCTGCACAACGAACTGCACTCGCGCCCCTCGATCCACTTCCAGGAACCGGCCAACGTCCACCACCTGGCCTTCGTCGATCCGGACGAGGCCTGCTCGGTGCTGATCGGCCAGCTCGAACGACTGGCCGACGAGCGCCTGCCCAGCAACAGCGTGCAGGGCCTGCTGCGCCTGGGCCAGGCCACGATCAAGTGGGAGCGCCACGGCGAGTTCTTCACCCTCACCCTGGTGCAGCCACGCCAGGCCGGCGACCCGCTGTGGGGCGACTGGCCGGCGGCGCTGGAGCCGCTGCTGGCGCCCCATCGCGAACGCCTGATCAGCGCCAGCCAGCTGCTGGTGGAATCCGCCGCCCACTGGCCCGACGGCCCGGCCCGCTGCGGCTTCAAGGACCCGGCCGCCTCCGCCCTGGGCGACGGCGACGCCATCGCCTGGTCCGACTTCCGCCTCGACGAGCAGGGCGTCAACCGCCTGCTGCTGGTCAACCACCGGCTCAACGCCTACCGCCTGGGGCGCATGGTGCGGCGCCTGCTGGAAATCGAGACCTACCGCATGATGGCCTCGCTGACCCTGCCGGTGGCGCAGCAGGTCAGCCGCGAGCTGAAGGACCACGAGCGCGAGCTGGATCGCCTGTCCGCACGCAACGCCGAAGGCCGCGACGGCGCCCGCGAGCTGTCCGCCGACCTGGCCCGGCTGTCGGCGCGCATCGTCCACTGCAGCGCGCGCACCCGCCAGCGCTTCGGTGCCGCCACCGCCTACGCGCAACTGGTCGGCGAACGCATCGCCGAGCTGCGCGAGAAGCACGTCGAGGACTGCCAGCGCCTGGGCGTGTTCATCGAGCGGCGCTTCCTGCCCACGGTGCGCTACTGCCAGGCCACCGACCAGCGCCTGACCCGCCTGGCCCAGGGCGTCGCCCACCTGAGCGACCTGCTGCAGGTGCGGGTGCAGGGCGAGGTGGAGGAACAGAACTCGGCCATCCTGCGCAGCCTCAATGCCCGCGCCGACACCCAGATCAGGATCCAGAAGGCGGTCGAGGGCCTGTCGATCATCGCCATCAGCTACTACCTGCTGAGCCTGTTCAAGCTGCTCTACCAGGGCCTGCTCGGCCTCGGCCTGGAACTGTCGGAACGCACCGCGCTGCTGACCCTGGGGCCGCTGGCGCTGCTCACCCTGGCCGGGGTGATGCTGCGCATCCGCCGGGCGCGCCGGCAGGGGGACAGAATCGCCGCGGCTGATAGCCACTAGCGTCACTATCGATTTTCCCGCAGCCGCAGCGCTGTGCTGAGATGGCCCGAGTTCTCAACCGCCAAGGAAGCCCCATGACCGACCTGTCCGACTTCGCCATCACCCGCAAGTGGCCCGCCCGGCACCCCGAGCGCCTGCAGCTGTACTCGCTGCCCACGCCCAACGGGGTCAAGGCCTCGATCATGCTGGAGGAGACAGGCCTGGCCTACGAGCCGCACCTGGTCAGCTTCGACAGCAACGACCAGTTCAGCGCGGAGTTCCTCTCGCTCAACCCGAACAACAAGATCCCCGCCATCCTCGACCCCAACGGGCCGCACGGCGAGCCGCTGGCCCTGTTCGAGTCCGGCGCCATCCTCCTCTACCTGGCCGAGAAGACCGGCCAGCTGCTGCCGCAGGACCCGGCCCTGCGCTACCAGGCCATCCAGTGGCTGATGTGGCAGATGGGCGGCATCGGCCCGATGTTCGGCCAGCTCGGTTTCTTCCACAAATTCGCCGGCCGCGACTACGAGGACAAGCGCCCGCGTGACCGCTACGTGGCCGAATCCACCCGCCTGCTCGGTGTGCTCGACCAGCATCTGCAAGACCGCGACTGGATGCTGGGCGACGATTACAGCATCGCCGACATCGCCATCTTCCCCTGGGTGCGCAACCTGGTCGGCTTCTACGAAGCCGGCGAACTGGTGCAGTTCGAGCGCTTCGCCAACGTCGCCCGCGTGCTCGACGCCTTCCTCGCCCGCCCGGCGGTGCAGCGCGGCCTGCAGATACCGGCGCGCACCTGAACCCGCTCGCCCCGCGCGTTCCTGCGCGGGGCGGGCTATAGGCGCAGGGCCGCGCTACGGGTATCTTCTGCGCCCAGTCGTTCAGCCAGAAGCCGTCGCCCCATGAGCCGTACCCTCCTCCGCCTCGCCCTGCTCTGCGCCGCCGCGCTGGGCGCCAGCCCCAGCCTGGCCAGGGTCGAAATCGAAGCCGCCGAGCAGAAATCGGTCGGCCGCATCCTCATCGTCAAGGTCTCCGAGGACATCGCCCCCGGCGACTACGAGGTCCTGTTCAAGGGCCTGCGTAACCACCCCGGCAAGTTCGCGCGCAAGATCCTGCTGCTCGACAGCATCGGCGGCAGCACCGCCGAGGCCCTGCGCATGGGCCGCCTGCTGCGCGAGACCGGCTTCGACGCCCTGGTACCGGCCCGGGGCGTGTGCCAGGG
>Ga0247725_1000539_pt1 | contig 26278 bp, 32 predicted proteins | sample OKSTACKMCFT3sol_FD_183021 | JGI IMG/M metagenome (GOLD analysis project Ga0247725, IMG submission 183021) | Subsurface sediment microbial communities from gas well in Oklahoma, United States - OK STACK MC-FT3-sol | ecosystem: Environmental > Terrestrial > Deep subsurface > Rock core/Sediment...
CTGCCGGCGGCCAGCCATTATGAAGCCTGGGATATACGCACCCAGGGCTTTCACCGCTTTGCCAACATTTTCACCCGCCCGGTAGAGCCGGTCGGTGAGTCAAAGCCAGACTGGGAAATCATGGCGCTGCTGACCAAAAAAATTCAGGAAAGAGCCATTGCGCGCGGTATAGGCCCGATTCAGGATGGTGATGTTACCCGTGATCTGCATACCATTCACGACGACTTTACCCGTAATGGCGCGCTCAATACCGATTACGATGTACTGAAACATATCATCGAAGATTCGCCGGAATTCGGTGGTGTCACCATCGAGGAAGCTGCCGAAAAAGGCTTCATTGTGATGAATGAGCATGCGGGCCTGAACCAGCCGTTAAAGCCAGATGAAGGTTATAACCCGTTCACCGCACAAACCGATGGCAAGGAGCCCTACGATACCTTGACCGGTCGTATCACCTTCTATTGTGACCACCCGTGGTTTGAGAAGTTGAAGTCCACAGTGCCCACCGCGCGTTTGCACGCCGGGCCTAAGGCATCCAACTACCCATTGAAGTTCTACTCGCCACACGCACGCTGGGGTATCCACTCCAACTGGCGCAGTAATAAATACCTGCTGCGTTTGCAGCGTGGCGAACCGAATATCTACATCAACCCGAAACTGGCAGCACAAAAAGGTATCAAGGACGGTGACACGGTACGGCTGTTTAACGGCAACGGTGACTTTTTTGCTCAGGCGAAGTTCTATCCGAGCATTCCTGCCGACTCGATCATGATGGAGCACGGCTGGGAGCCGCATCAGTACATCAAGCGCAGAAATATGAACATTTCCCACGCCATATTCTTGCAACCACTGGAGCTGGTGGGTAACTGGGGGCACCTGAGGTACGTTTACGGCGGATGGAACGCCAACCAGCACATTCATGAATCAAGCTACGACATTGAACTGGCGAAGCCGGAAGACATTAACGACCCACGTGCCGTTTAAGAGGAAATTATTATGACTGTTAAGCGCCAGCTCAGCATGGTTTTAGATTTAAACAAATGCATTGGTTGCCAGACCTGTACTGCCGCGTGCAAGTTGATGTGGACCAACCGTAATGGCCGCGAATTCATGTACTGGAATAACGTGGAAACGATGCCGGGTAAAGGCTATCCCCGTGATTATCAGAACATGGGCGGTGGCTTCGACAAAGACGGTGCCTTGCGTTTAGGCAAGCAACCAAGCCAGGAAGACTACGGTATTCCCTGGGAATACAACTACGAAGAAGCACTGATGACAGGTACCGACCCCTGGCTGCGTCCTCACGTCAAACCAACCTGGGGTGCCAACTGGGATGAGGACGAGGGTGAAGGCGACTACCCGAACAGTTACTACTTCTACCTGCCACGCTTGTGTAACCACTGCGCCAACCCGGCCTGTTTGGCGGCCTGCTCGCGCAACGCCATTTACAAGCGCCAGGAAGACGGAATCGTACTGGTGGATCAGGAGCGTTGTCGCGGTTATCGCTATTGCGTCAACGCCTGCCCCTACAAAAAAATCTACTTCAATGAGCAAATCTCAAAGTCCGAGAAGTGCATCTTCTGCTATCCGCGCATTGAAAAGGGGTTGCCCACCGCCTGTGCCCAGCAGTGTGTAGGGCGCATTCGCTGGATAGGCTATCGTGATGATGAAGCAGGTCCCATCCATTTGCTGGTAGAAAAGTACAAGGTTGCCTTGCCGCTGCATGCGGAGTGGGGGACGCAGCCCAACGTGTTCTACGTACCACCGACGTCACCACCCAAGTTCGGCCCCAATGGTGAACAACTCGAGGAGTCGCGGATCCCCTTGTCTTATCTGGAAAGCCTGTTTGGCCCCAGAGTAGGAGAAGTGCTGGATACCCTGGCCGAGGCCCGTCAGGCCAAGGCAGACGGTAAAGACAGTGAGCTGATGGACACCCTGATCGGCTTTAAACACGCTGAAATGTTCAAGCTGAGCTAACGGCGGGAGTAACCTTATGACAAATGCTAATACGTCACTGGCTCGCCAGCTGCAAGCCGAACGGGCCGAGGCTCGCGAGGCTATTTACCGCCTGGCTGCGGTCGTGCTTGGCTACCCATTGGCAGAGACCCAGCAGGCACTGGAAGAAGGTCGGCTGCAGATGGCGCTGGATCAAGCCTGGCAGACGCTGGGCGGTGAACCCTGGCCGGAATTTGATATCAGCGAAAGCCTGGAGCAGCTGGAGGTGGGGTATATGTCCACCTTTATCCATGGCCGTCGTGGCAAGCCGCGGGTGCCCTTGGTGGCCAGTGCTTATGCAGGTTTGGTTGACGGGCTCACCCCCGGGGCCTATCTGCTGAATGTGCAGGCCTTTTACACTCACTTTGGCTTGACTGCCGCCGTGAGCGACGAAGGCCATAAAGACGAACCAGATCATCTGGTGGCCATGCTGGAGTTTTGTGCTCTATTGTGTCACCTCGAATCACGGGCGCTGGCGAATGACAGAGATGCCGCCCCTTATCGCCGTGCCCAGCGTGACTTTTTGGCTCGCTACCTGGCACCGCTGCTGCAAGCGATACGAGCCAGCTACGCCAAAGAGAGCCATCACGGTCTGGATCCTAATCTGGAGCACCTGGTGGAGATGTTGCCCGCATGGGCCAATGCCCAGCTGCTGTCGTTAGAAACCCTGGTGGGCCCGAGCCCAAAGCCGGGAGAAGAACGAGCCGCCCCTGCCAATCAGTCCATGTGGGACTGAGCGAGCCATTACCGATGAGGAATCATGCCATGAAACTGGGTCATTTTATGAAAGGCAGCCTTACCCTGGCGCTGGTGTTGGCCAGTGCAGGCGCCCTGGCCGAGCGCAGTGAGCAAAACCCCAATATTCTAGAAATAAAGCCCGGCGATACGGTCAAGGTATCGACAATACCCGATACCATTTTTTTGCGTAGCCAGAACGATCCTGACGATCTGATTTGGAGTCGACTGCCGGTCTACAGTACCTATCTGCTGCCGGCACCGCCGGTGCATCAGTCGGCTAAGTTACGTTTCGATGACGGCGCCACCCGGGGTAAACACATCTATTTCCAGGTTGCCCGCTCTAGCGATCGCTTTTATGTACGGCTGCGTTGGAAGGATGCCACCGAAGACAGGGCAACGACCGTCGATGATTTTCGCGATGGGGTGGCGGTGCAGTATGCCCTTAACGATACAGACACTTCCTATATGATGGGCTCTGGCCCAGAGCAACCGGTGAATATCTGGTATTGGCGCGCCGACCAGAATCGAGTAGAAAATCTGGCTGCCGGCGGCTATGGCAGCACGACTACTTTAACGGAACAGACGGTGTCCGGTGATAGTGCGTACGTCACCAATCAGGTCCCCCAGCACAGCAGCTGGCAGGTCGTCATGTCGCGGCCATTAGCCGCCAAGGGGGAGTTTGAGGTGGATTTTGAGCGCGCCATCGTCCCCATGGGCTTTGCGGTGTGGCAGGGAAGTGACGAAGAGCGCAATGGCAACAAACGCGTGACGCACACCTGGATTCTGCTGGATACCGGGTACGACGGTACTACTAAAAAATAAGGATCTCTCTATGTCGGTTTCTCACTTTGATCCCCAGACCCTGGCACCCACAGATTGTGGCCGTGGCCACGCCTGTCAGTTTTGCCCACAAGAAGAACAATGCCAGCTGGATAAAGGCCGTCATGAAAAGCGGCTGATTGAATCGCGCCTGGCAGATATTGGCCAAATCATCATGGTCATGGCCAACAAGGGGGGGGTGGGTAAAAGCACGGTATCGGCCAACGTGGCCGCCGGTCTTGCCGCTCAGGGTTATCGGGTGGGGGTGGCCGATGCGGATATTCATGGGCCCAATCAGAGTCGATTTTTCGGCTTTGTCGGCCAGCGAGTGCGCTTGACTAACCAAGGGCTGCCCCCTCAAGCCTTTGCCTATGAAGGTATTGAACATCCGGTGCGAGTGGGCTCGCTGGCGTTCATGATGGAGCGCGACGATACCCCTATTGTGTGGCGTGATGCCTACAAGCATGACTTTATGCACCATTTGATTGGCTCGTTCGACTGGGGGCCACTGGATTTTCTGGTCATTGATATGCCACCGGGCACGGGTAACGAACTGATCACCCTGGCCGACATGCTGGAAGGCCATGATGTGGCGGCGCTGTTGACCACCACGCCGCAAGAAGTGGCATTAATGGACAGCCTGAAAGCGGTGCGTTTTTGCCAGGAGCGCAAGCTGCCCCTGATTGGCGTGGTCGAGAACATGGCGGGCGTCACCTGCCCCCATTGCAGCGGTCATTTTCACGTGTTTCCGCGCGCCCATCTGGCGGCGGCCCTGGCGGAAGTCGAAGTGGAGTCGATAGCACAAATTCCCTTGTCGCTGGCGTTATCCAGCGGCTCCGATACCGGGGTGCCTGTTATTTTATCCGCGCCCGATGGGGCCGAAGCCCGAGCCTTTGCGCCCGCGGTGGCGGCGGTGCGTGCCCATGGCGAGGCCATTTTTGCCGAAGCGGCCGCCGCGTCTCTGCACAGCCTGACCCAGGCCGGGCTGGAAGCCCCCGAGCTTGAGCAAGCGCTGAATGCGGTGGCGCCGGAACAAAGAGCGGCGCTGCGCGAACAACTGGCCTCTTTGCTGGGCAATAGTCAGGGCCCCATTCATTAGAGTGGGTGCTTTGTCGCCGATGCTCGTCATCGATTTATTTCTAAATATGTGAGAGTGCTGTCATGACCGAAACCCGTACCCCCAATCGTCGTCATTTCTTTCGTCAACTGTTGGGCACTGACCAACATGCGCCCAATCGCGCCCCCTGGCATAGAGTGCCCGAAGTGGGGGCCGGCGACGGGGATGTGCTGTGGTCCGGCTGGAGTGGCGATGGCGAACTGTTTGTAGTGGGCGACGAAGGTCGGGTGCTGCGCTATACCGGTGTGGCCGATGCCGAAGGTCGGTTATTGCAGACGATGGCGGTACCAGAGCGCCTGCCATTACACGGCATCTGGGGATTAACGGCCGATAACCTGTATGCCGTGGGCTGGATGGGTTGCCTGTTGCATTATGACGGTGAGCAGTGGCACAAGCTGCGCGGCGGACGTATTGATGAGCGCAGCGGACGCTTTGCCGCCAGCGAAGAAAACACGCCGCTGTTTGCCATCGATGGTAACGAGCTGGGCCAGGCCTGGGCGGTAGGTGATGATGGCGTTATTCTGCATTTTGACGGCGTTAGCTGGCAGCGCGAGACCTGCCCTACCCAGATTAATCTGCGTGCGGTGGCCTGCGCCGATAACAGTACTGTTTATGCGGCCGGCGGCGAAGGTACCGTGCTCAAGCGGGACGCCAGCGGGGTGTGGGCGGCGCTTGATTGCCCGCTGGGCTCCGGTTTTCAAACCATGTTGGTGCAGGATGACGGTAGCTTGCTGTTGGGTGGCGGCCGTTATTTTGTCGATCACGGCGGCTTTCGGGGCGAACTGGTGCGCTATCAAAATGGGATGTTTCAGGCTCTGAACTTCGACGAGCCCATGCCGCGCTTGCGCGCGCTCAAGTCCTACAAAGACGGCGTGCTGATCGTCGGCGATCAGGGCCACTTGTATTACCTGAACGACTTGCGGCTGGACAAGCTCGAAAGCAACAGCCGCCACGATCTAATGGATATTATTGTGTTGTCCACCGGCGAAGCGTTGGTGGTGGGCGATTTTGGCACTATTATGACCGCCGCCGAAGACTTTACCCAGGCGCTGGCACCGCCACCCCAGGCAGCGGATGCCAGCCCCTGGGAGCTAATGGATGTGCCCAGCAAACATCAGCTGTGGGGTATTATCGAAGGCGTTGACGGTAGCTGTTACGCCTGTGGCGAAGCCGGTAGTGTGTGGCGCTTGCGTGACGGAGAAAATAGCTGGGAAGCCTTGCCGGCCCCCAGCGAGCTGGCGGTGCACTGCCTGTGGGACAGCGGCAATGGCTTGTTTGCTGCCGGTCAGCTGGGGCGTATTTATCGCTTTGGTGGCACCGAGTGGACACTGCATTTTGAGCTGCATTTAGATGTGACCATAATGGCGATGTGGGGCAGCGGACCGGATTCCATTTACGCCGTAGGCGATGAAGGCCTGATACTGCACTTTGATGGTTTGCGCTGGCAGCGTATGCCCAGCGGCACCCAGTCTGCGTTATATGGTTTATGGGCCTGGGACAACGAACACTTGCTGGCGCCAGGCGACTTTGGCCTGATGCTGCGCTACAACGGCAAAGAGTGGACCGAGTTCAACGTGGGCACCGAGAGCTTTTTATACGGTGTTTGGGGCGACAGCCTGAGCAATATTTATACCATTGGGCTTTCTGGCACACTGGCGCACTTTAATGGCCAGCGCTGGCAGCAAATGGCCACCCGGTTGCGTGACGATCTGTTGGCCATCTCCGGCTCGCCTGCGGCGGGGGCTTATGCGGTAGGCACACGGGGTTGCGTGCTGCGATTAGAAGGCGAGCAGTGGCTGACTGAGCCAAGCGGCAGCGAGGTTGGGCTGCGCGCGGTATGCGCCACCCAGGGCGGCACCGTATATGCGGCAGGTGATCGAGGCACCATTCTGCGTCGGCTAACAAAAAAATAGTGCTTGGTTGGCGCAGCGATTTGAGAATGTTTGTCATTTAATTGGCATGCATAATAGCGAGTCGGTTACTCGGCGATCTGAAACGAGCAAGGTGAGCTTCAGACTCTCAAATGCTCAAATACTGGGGTATGGCGATCCTTGGGTCTGGCCCAAGGATCGCGAGACAAGGCTGTTCCAGGCGCGCATGGGAGGAACAGCCTTGCCGTTTACTCGGCAAGCGCCTTTATCACGTCTTCCGGAGAGTGAATGGTTCCGAGCGTTGTCGGACTGCCCCAACGAACGTGGAATTTATTCTCTTTGACCTGCGCCAGAGACAGCGCCAAATTATTGAATGCTGTCAGATCATCGGTCTCAAAATAGGTGATGAAATCGGTGTCATCCAAGCCAGTTGAGTGGTACAACTTACGCTTGACGTTCACGAGATAGGCTAAGGTAGGTGTCGTGTGAACTTCCATCTCTTTCAGACGCTCTTCCGGCGACATGTTCCACCATTCCGCGTTTTTCTTGACGGGGATTACGATCACATATCTTGGTGCCGGCCCGCTATAGGTAGCCGAAATAAGTCCCGCATTCAGCTCTGGAGACTTGTCTTTGCTGATGTAGTTTAAGGGCTTTGTTACACCGACAAGGGTCTCAAAAACATCGGCATTCTTCCCGACCGTTGTCGAGCGGAATTCGCGCATGAAGGTCTGGGCTTTTGCCAAGTCGTAGGCGTGGATGCGGAAGAAAAAGTCGGAATTGGTTTCTAGGCCACGTGTTAGGTAGAGATCAACCAGAACGTTATCCTTATGTTTTTCAATTAGTTTCTTAACTTCTTCCGCGGCGCTCTTGCGTTCCATTGCTGGCACCTTGCTCCAATCAGGGCGCAATTTGAACATTGTAAAAACGCCGAAGACCCCGGGCTGGGTCAGGATGGTTCCCCGCTCGATTTTCATCGGTTGCATGGGTTGCATTGCCTGCTGAGCAACAACAGGTGACGAAGCCATCGCTATGGCTGCCCCGATAGCAGTGGCAGCGAGACTCAATTTGAAACTGCGAATCGACATGTTGGTCATGGATATCCCCTTGTGTGAAATGAATAAATGAAATTCTAGAATCTAAAAAATTGGTGTTTTCATACATAAAAACTCTTGGCTAACTGAATCTATGAATCAATTTCCCGCAGCACACGTGTTGCAGATGGGCCGTCACAAATTGTTCAGCCAGCTCTGTCAAAGCAACAAAAAACTGGGTTGCCACCTTTCTTTTACCTCTTTGCCTGGCGCAAGGTCAACAGACCCTAAAAACCGCTGTTATTGCTCGCTGTAAAAGGCCGCAATATCAGCAATATCCTCATCACTTAAATTGGCGGCCTGCGGGGCCATCATGGCCGTCATGCCACCAGTACGCTCACCTGCCCGATAGGCCTTGAGTGCACTCTCGAGATAGGGCGCCCATTGACCGGCAAGATTGGGATAGATATTTACCGCCGACCTGCCGTTAGCGCCATGGCAGGCGGCACAGACCGCTACTTTCTGCGCTCCGGCTGCGGCATCATCCCCAGCAATACCGCGGCAACAGACCCTTTTACCCAGTTATTCGACATTTTGTTTCCCTCTATAGTGACAGTACTTCGACAACCATATCCATGAATTTATTAGGAACGTTGCAGGCCCCTTTTGCAAGCCTTGGTTAGCGCTAAATACGGCTCTGTTGATCTTGGTCAAATGAAGTTGAAGGGTAAGTGTCGGGTCCCGGACGATTGGCTGCTTAAAAACAAGCGTCCGTTGCTGCATGGCCGAGAGGTACTGCAAGCAGTTCTGGCAACATGGCAATCCCGTGCCAAGGAGTTGCCATGCTGATCAGCCTTCACAAGAACGCTACGACCACACCTGCCACCCGTTTGGCATTGCAGCAAGCCAGTGGTACTGATCGAGAGTTGGCGCAGCAATACGGCATTGGCATAGGGACCGTGCGTAAGTGGCGGGGCAGAACCACGGTGCATGACGCCAGCCACACGGCCCACCGCCTGCAAACGACTCTCAATGCAGGGCAGGAAGAGCTGGTTATTTATCTGCGCAGCCAGCTGCGGCTACCTCTGGATGACTTATTGGCGGTGGTGCGAGAGTTCATTGAGCCGGCCATGAGCCGCTCGGCGCTGGATCGCTTGCTGCGCAGACGAGGCCACTCCAGATTGCCCGTACAGCCCAAGCCTGAGGGCGAGCACAAACCCTTCAAGGCGTATGAGCCTGGCTATGTACATGTAGATGTGAAGTACCTGCCCCAGATGCACGATGAGGACAAGCGCCGCTATGTTTTTGTTGCCATCGATCGAGCTACACGCTGGGTGTTCATTGATATCAAGCAGCACAAGACGGCAGCATCCGCCAAAGCCTTCTTGGCTGCCGTACGCAAAGCTGCAGCGTTCAAGATCCACACCATCCTCACCGACAACGGCAAAGAGTTCACAGACCGATTGTTTGGAAGCCGCACACGTCAGCCCTCAGGCGAGCACGAATTCGACCAGTTATGCCAAGCATTGGGGATAGAGCATCGGCTGACCAAGCCAAAGACGCCACAAACCAACGGCATGGTTGAGCGCTTCAATGGCCGCCTGAGCCAGGTGCTGCGCTCGCATCACTTCAACAGTGCAGAGGATTTGGAGAAGACACTGCACAGGTTTGTCTGGCTGTACAACCACCACTTGCCACAAAAGGCACTGGGGCATGAAGCCCCAGTCCAAGCACTCAAAAAATGGAAGATGAAAGCTCCTGATTTATTCGTCAAGAACGTGCGTAATCATCCGGGACCCGACAGGTAAGCGGATTAAATGGTTGATCTTACCTTTGCATGAGAGTGAGACAGACCGGCATCTCATCGGATTATCTGGTTGATGCTTCACCTACTGCTGGTGCATGTTTCCTTCGCTAATTCCAGCAAGAACCCCACACGCCTCAACTTCCCGGTCATCGTTGCAACTCGCTCTCAGTGAAACGAGTTGTTTCTCAAGCGCTTGCAGAGCGGTTATCTGCGACCGCACATGAGAGATGTGATCATCGAGCAAGGCGTTGACGGCGGTACAAGGCTGATGCTCGCCGTCCGGTCAGGCAGCTGCCCCCCTGCAGGACTCACAGCAGTTGTATGCCACCCGTCATCCGAGACGTCAGTCGGCCTCATCCAGACCGGAACAATCTGGACGTGACGTCCGGCTGGCATTGCCGTGATCGAAATGGCGGCTAGTGACACGACTGTTGGGTCTACCCCATCGACCGGGCGCGGGACAAGCCACGTTGATCGGCTGACGGAATTTTCGGCGGTTCCGGCTTAGAACCCCGAGCTGCTGGAATTTCTCAGGCAGTTTGATCGCATTGAGATCATCAGTGATGCGATCAGCTGGGACTGGCCATTCTTAATCTGGCTAGCAGGCCCGCGGATGCCGGATGGCATTGAGAATGATCAGGCCTGCATCGACAGAGAAATTGATCTAGAGGAGATCGGCGAACCGCCCCACCACGCCCTGCAGGATGCCCGCCTACTCGCGGTCCTGGTTGAGCCCAGGCACGGGCAGCTGGACATCAGCTAACAGACTCGCCGCCCAGGCCTCGACCAGCTGGTGATCGACAACACGGCCAGCGTCAACATCGGCCAGGCCTTCCCTGGTGCGTTCATCGGCTTTGTCAGAAACGCGGCAGACTCCAATTGAAATTAACTTGGCCATCCAGCTGGGCAATGCGGCACGCGCACCACATACAGCTTCCCATTCGGCCTCTGGCAGCCTGGAGTGCAGTTGCTTCAGCGCTGCCGGGGCGGCTTCTGGCCCCAACCACGCGAGCGCCCGAATCACCTGACCTGCAGGACGTGTACCGAGCAACAGTTGCCAGCGGCTAGCGTGCTTGAGCTCTACGCAGCGACTGCCAAGATGTAGGATCCGAGATGGTCCGGAAGTGAAAAACACCTCCCTTATCGGCACTTGCGTGGTCAGCCGCAATGCATTGGCTTCGGCAGCACCGTGAGCCACTATCGTCTCACCGCGGCGGGCCTCAATGCTCTGAAGCACAGATTCAGTGGATGGGGGGCGGACACCAAACCTGCCCTGATGAAGCCTGACATAAGCGCCACGACTCACGCGCAGCAGCCTTCCGTCCTGAGCTAGCCGCGACAGGGTGTTGTTGATCGCGGCCGATGACCCCAGATTCAGGAAATCATTAGCCGACATCATGCTGCCCTCGGGCATCCCCAGGGCAACAGACATGATGTTTTCAGCAAGATGGCCCATGGCTCAATTTCCATCAGATGTTGGATGAAAATAAAGTTTCATCCTAAGCGCCCCGTTTTTCCTGGCCTCCAGCGGTGCCGTACATCGCTAAAGTATCATCCTTTCCGATACCAATGCCTCGCAGATTCCAGCTTTTTACATGCAGATGGCTGCTCAATCGGCGAAAGGATGAAACTTTATTTATACGGATGACACTTTATTTTCATCCCACATCAGATCAATACAGCCAGTGTGTACGCTTAATCACATATCTGTGACTTTCCGTGCATGACAAAGGCGTCAGGCATCAGCAGAGCCAGACACCTTCCCGAGCAATGTCCTGGAGCAACACCGGATTAGAGAACCGTTCCGGGTGCTCCCATTCATCCAGCCAGATCGGCAACGGCGAGATGTTGATGCCGGTCTCCAGCAGCACGTCATAAGCAACGTCCGCCATCGCCAGTGCGGTGGGTAGACGCCTCTGATGTTCGCCTCGCAGGATCACGGCCAGATCCGTGTCACTATCCGGGCGATGGGTGCCACGCGCACGACTGCCGTAGACGATCGCACCGGCGATGTTATACCCGCCAGCTATCGACTCCAGGAAGAGCCCTACTGCTGTCGCTGTTTTCTCGTCGAGCGGGTTTAGGCTCATACCGGCATTGCCTCAGCCAACACTTCGGTTCGCCAGCTATCCGGCAAGGCATTCGGCGTCACCACGTCCACCTGAACACCCAGCAGCTGCAGTAACTCGTGTCGAATCGCGCCGATGTCGAACAGGGTTGTCTCTGATGTCGGATCAACCAAGATGTCCAGGTCGCTTTGCTCTGTGTCCGTGCCATCGAGCACCGAGCCGAACACCCGAGGATTTCGGGCGCGGTGGGCTTCCACCACGCGGCGAATCTCTTCACGATGAGCGTCTAACGCTGCAGAGGGTTTCATCCTGGATGGACTCAATGGACATAGCAAAACGCATCTTAGCCGCTGAATCCGGGATATTCATCGCCGCGTTGGCAGATCTACCGCACCAGGTTGCGACGGAGATTGCAGCCACTGGCTCACCGCTGATCCACGTTGGCCAGGACCAAGACGCAGATCGTGTGATCGAGGAGGCGCTGATCGCCGCCGGCATCACCCCACGGCATACAATGGCCGCAGGCCTCGCCGAACTATCTGATGCACTCCAGCGCCCGATCGTGCTGCTGATCGAAGCGGTTGAGCGTTACGCCGCAGACGATCTGCTGTATGCGCTCAAGGCCGCACGCGATGAGCTGAATAGCTCCGCTCATCATGGGTTGAGACTGGGGCTTCCACGGAATTCGGATAAAATCGAACGGTAAGCATGACGAAAGACGAACTGCGCGCCGAGCTTGAACGGCAGAAACAGAGGTTTGAGACGGTTTACGGTGGGGAAGTCGTGACATACGCGGCTCAGCCAGAGCCAGACAGGAAGCCCTGGCGGAGGCGCCCGAGCCTCCTCGATGAGGCGTTCCAGGAAGAAGTCAGGAAGGAAGAGCGCCGGCAGGCAGCCCAGTCCAGTTAGCTGTTGAGCGCAACTTGTTGCTTGTCTAGGTGGCTAGACGTTGGTAGTCTTGTAGCTGAGGACTGCAACTGCGCATATTTAGGCTTGGCTTGCCAGTAATTGGCCCCCTAGAGTTTGGCAGCGGAGAAACTGGCACTCTCCGAAGTAGTGACGATCCGCAAGGATCGGATTTTGAACCCAAGGTCAGTGATGACCCGGAGCTAAAAAATCGCTGCGACTACTCCTCAATGATCATCATAAAAAGGCGTCCATAGGACGCCTTTTTTCATTCTGGGCGCGTCACTTTCCCGACCAAAGTCCCATGCGCTCTGCGTTGCGGATACCAAGTGACAACGTAGTAGCCGAATCCGCGCCTTTCGTTTCGCGGCTCTAGGATCAACGTTCCCATTGAGGTCTTCAGCACTGCTACTCGATGGCCACCCTTCTGCTCTTTGAACTCGCAATAGATCGGAGCGCCAGGCACGATCATTTGCGCTATGTGCGAAGCTACACCGTCGATGGACATACAGTTCAGCTTCAGAAGGTCGCCCTGGTGTGCCTCCCATACGTGACGAACCCCAAAACCTCGGTTTGGACCAAAGTGCTCACCGACGCGAAGGTATATTTCGCCACCAGGCAATCCAAAGTGAGGCATCTCAGGGATCACGCCAAAGCTCAGTGAGCCGGATGGATGCTCCACCAAGGCATTTGGTTTCATCGAGAGCAAGACGGACAAATGGTATCCAGAGCTGCAAGGCTGTCAGCGAGACGAATGGAAATGGTTATTGTGCCATGAGCGGACTCAAGCGCGAGGCAGTCTTGCTGCGGCGCATGACGTGCGACCAGCAGCATGATGGCTGTTACAAACGCAACAACCGGAAATTTCTATCCCTTTAGCTAGGCTGCAAGCAAATACCATCTTTTCTAGGGGGTTAGCGGGCCGGAACAGGCCAAGAGGTTAAGCCCTGTTCCATTTGTAACGGTTATCAGCATTGCATTTGTAATAGAAATCGTTCGACCGGAAAAAGCTATCCTTTAGCGGAAAACAGGTCAGCCTGACCCGATCGAGATAGACGAGACCGAAGGTCCGTCCATGTCTCACCAGGCTTGGCCATGCTGGCCATCTCTGCGTCAGATAGCTTCTTACCCAGGGGTTTCGCCTTCTTTTTTATTAACGTTTCGTCAGCTTTCGGCTTTTGCTCTAGACGCGCTGCTGATTCTTTTTCGTATCTGATCGTAAAGCCCAAGTGTGAAATTTTCCTGCCCGTCTTCCGTGGCGCCCAGCTCACAAAAATATCCGAGTGCTCGTTTATCTGCTGAATGGAAGGCGCAATCACGTAGCGCTCCAGTGCTGAAAATTTCTCGTAGCGCCCCTCCAGCCCGAGCAGGCTTTTGAACTCTTCTGTGGCAAGCTCGCGCTGCCCGATCACAACGTACTGGATAAGTAGCTCATAGAGTCTGATCGCCGAGGCGCTGGTCATTGCGCTTACACGCTCCAAGCGGTACGACGTGAACTCCTTTTCCAATCGAGTGATATAGGGCGCAATTTCAGGCGTAAATCGAAGCTGAACGATGCCTGCGCCGTCGACGTAGCTTTTGCTGCTCAGCCACCGAATGCTTGAAACGCGCTCCTTCCCGGACTCTGGGTGAGTGTCTGTAATCGTCACAGAGCGTTGATAAAGGTTGTCCAGAGCCTCTTTGAGCTGTCCGTATGCACTGTCGTCGCGCATGTTGAACAGCTTGACGAAGCGACTCACTTCGAGGGACACGTGCCCTTCACGGAGCCCTGTCTGCGACTCGCGAGCCTCGACTATCGCAGCCAAAATTATCCGTTGCTCGATCAGCCCGAGGCGATAGCTAGCCTCAACAAGCCTGTTCGACTTGACCACCAAATCCGTTTTTTCTGAAATCATTGGTCTTCCTCACGTCAATGAGAAGACCATAACGCCCAAAAGGATAGAAATCAAGCCGGCTATCCTATAAATTGAACAGCTCTGTTGATGACACCGGAAAAATCTATCCCTTACACCGGGAAAAACTATCCTTTGGCCGGAAAAATCTATCCTTTAAGACGGCGAAAGCCAGACACCACGGGGGCTCCAGAGAGGCTAAAAGCTCTAAAAGCTCTGAAAAGCTGTAAAAGTTTAAAAAAGCATCCCAGCCCTGTGGAAAATTCAAGATCCAGGCGATTTTCGCTTCGCCGAAATCGCCGCCTGCCCTCCCCCATCCATGGGGTCGCCCCGGCCTTCGGCCGGCCTTGCGGCCGCATCCATGCGGCCTGATCCGTGTCGTTTGGAAGATAATCGATCTCCTGGAACAACCTAGAGTTTGCCTGGCCTTCGGCCAGCTCGGCTTCGCCTCGATTCTTTATGAACAGCCCCTCACAACCCCCAAACCCCCATCTCCCCTACTCGGGGAGCTTGGGGGCTTAGCTATGCCCGCCCACTTCGCGGCTACGCCGCGGGGCGGAAACACCCTGGGGCTCCTTGCCCCAGACCCCCGGCAAGAGCCTACGGCTCCTGCACCTGTGGCCGTTAAAAACAAATCAAGAGCATGCCTCCGGCGGCTCTCGCCCGCGAGGCGTCGGGAGCGCAGGGGAAGAGCGCCCCCTGCCCTCCCTTGCGGAGGCTTGGGGTCGCTACATGCGCATCAAGGCCCCGTGGCTTCGCCGCTACGCGGCTGCAGGCCGCGCCAAGGCCTTGACCCGCACTCCGCTCGAAAGGCTCACCTCGGAGCTCCTGCGCAGGCAGAAGAACAAATCAAAAGCAGCCCAAAAGGGAAAGGAATGATGTCAGAGCGGTGCAGGCGGCAAGCCGCAAGAAACCGGCGGCGCCTGGTGAAGCCCGATCAGGGGGTTTGGGGAGCAACGGAACAGAAAGTGCACTTAAGCCCAGCGCCTGCCCGCAAACCCTTGTGGCGTCTGGTTAGTTCGGGAAAACCATCCTTTTGTCGAACCCTGGCAGGCACTGACGCCAGGCCGTCCAAACGCATGAAAAGCAGTGCAGAAAAGTCGTTCAGTAAAACAAAGTCTGGATAACCGCCCCTATTTTCGGCAGCGGTGAACTCTAGCTAAGCCTTACGTTGGTTTTTGGTTCCACTGCTCCCCAAACCCCGTATTCCCGCCCTGCTGGCCACCCGCGAAGCCGCCGCGCTGCTGAACCTCCCCCACCCTCGCCTGCTGCAGCTCCTCGATGACGGTGCGATCGCCTCACGCATGAGCAACGGGCGCCGACGCGTCCAGGTGGCCGACCTGGTTGCATACAGGCAGGCGCAGGCCGAGGCCAGCAGCGCGGCCATGGAAGAACTCACAGGCGAATCTGAGCGGCTAAATTTAGGCTACTAAGACGGTTCCCGACGAACGGTCAAAGCCAGCAACGGCGGGGCTTTACGCATTTTCTGAATCGAAAATGTTTTACCCCCGAAATTGCAAAAATAAAGCGCAGAAAAATACCCTGTTCCCCTACGCCCCACGCTAGATTATGCTGCGCAGCAATTTGCAGTTTCCTGCATTGATCGCTAGCATCCGAAGAAATTCATCGAGGCGACCATGAACGTGGACCGAGCCACTTGCCAACAGCTGTTTCGCCACGGCGTGCTGAAAGCCGCTGTGGTCGTGCCATTTCCGATGGCGAATGACCTGTGGACGATGGAGATCGAGCGTGCGGACGGTGTGCGCGAGCAGCTGACGATCGCCCGCAAGAAAGATCCCAAGACCTACAAAACCCTGGCGGCAGCCATGACTGACGCTGGCCGTATTGGCTTCAAAGAGGTTCGGGTAAAGATTCCAGAACAACACTAACGCAGAAACCAAAAAGCCCCGCTTGCAGGCGGGGCTTTTTGGGAAATCCATTGAAGGGCCTGATCTTGGCGGACGGGCACCCTTCAACTAAGTGAGTGAGCAGATTATGGCTTTCACTGCGCTATCGCGCAACCTGAAAAAAGTCCATTCGTCAGCTCACCGCCAGCCAGGCGGTGATCGATGTCAGTAAAGAAACGGGCTTACGTTCCCCGCGTTAACGGCGGCGGTAATTTCTGTGGGCACCGGCCTGACGCCCCACGGCTGGAGCTGGTGAAGCCCTCGACGCTGAAAAATCGCCCGAAGATCCTCGGTCGGCTGCAGGAAGAAGTGCAGCAGTACTACCGTTCGCCCTCTCGTCTCCCCTCGTTGAATGCAGCCAATCGCAGCAAGCGACAGCAGCGCAGCGAGCGCCGCGAGGCGTGCATCCTGGTACTCAACTCAATCCTGGAATACACCGACCTAACGTCGCTGCGATGCGGCGTGCCTACCTCAACAGGATTCCAGTCGCTGACCTTTGAGTTCCTGGCCCAGTTTACGGGCATGGGTCTTCGCCGGATTGAGCGTGCTGTAGCTGACCTCAAGATTGGCAACATCCTCACCGTCTCCCAGCCGAGACAGCTCCAGGAAGATGGATCCTACAAGGGGCTTGCCGCGGTGAAGGCGGTCAATTCCCTCCTCTTCGGTGCGTTCGGCCTGCTCAAGTGGCTGAAGCATGAACGCCAGAGGGCAAGCGAGCGCCTGGCCAAGAAGGCCAAGAAGCAAGGCGGCAACCTCGGGCAATGGTCGCGGAGCGCCTTGGCTATCGGCCGCATGCTGGTGGTTGGCAAGCGCACGCATGACGGACTGCCGAGGCGTGGCTCGCCAGCTGCATCATCTCCCCCGCGAGTCGATGCAGAAACGTACGGGCGAATGCTCAATGACCTGGTGCTGGCATTGAAGCAGGAAGACCCCAGCAGAGACGGCGCGACATGTCGCCAAATCGCAGAAGCGATACTGACCAAGAAACTAGCCAGCTAATCGATAGCTGGAGGCTCCCCGTGCGCGCCGTACAGCCAGAACGGCCGTAAGCCTTCCCCTTCTCCCGCCTGCTGTACCAATCCCCTCCCACTGAAACCGAAATGAGCCGTCCTGAAGCCTCAGGCGATGCAGCCTGGCGCCATCCACAGGATGAGTTTTAAGTTAAGTGTCGGGATCATTCAATTTAAGTGTCGCTCCTTAATCAGGTCGCTTTAAAAACATCAGAAGAGGGGGTGTCGCTACGCTCCACCAAATGACGCCAGCGCTGGTTCGCGCCTTCGGCGCTGCGCTGTCAAAGTCGTGGGCTACTCGCCCACACCCAGGCAGGGGCAATGCCCCTGCACCATATCTCAAAAAAGCATGCCTCCGGCGGCCCTCCGGGGGCGCTCGCCGCTGGGCAGGGGTGCCGGGGGAAGAGCACCCCCGACACCCTCTGCGGAGGCTTGGGTCGCTACATGCGCGTCAAGGGGCCGTGGCTTCGGCGCTACGCGCCTGCAGGCCGCACCAACCCCTTGACCCGCACTCCGCTCAAAAAGCTAACCACGGAGCTCCTGCGCAGGCAAAAGAGCAAAGCAAAAGCAGCCCAAAAGGGAAAGGAATGATGTCAGAGCGGTGCAGGCGGCAAGCCGCCATAGAAACCGGCGGCGCCTGGTGGAGGCCAATCAGCTCCAGGCGATTTCGAGCGAACTCAGCGCGAGGAGATGCAGCGCATAGAACGGATACATCCAGCGACCGACCGGGCGCACTGGCGGCGCCTGGACCTGCAGCATCAGCAAGCCGAGCAACGGCGCGACAGCGATTGCGGCAACCTGGCTGTATTGGACTGGCGATAGATCGCGGAACACCGCCAGCAGCGCGCCGTTTGCCAGCAGTGCGACCAGGCCGGCGCCGATGGCGAGTACCTGGAAGAGATCCGAACCCTGAGAGCGTATGGCCACAACCAGGACCGCCGGCAGCAGCACGCCCCACATGCCGTACGCGATGACAGAACCATAGGCGTATGCGATGGCCACGCAGAGCACTGCGCCGACGATCAGCGCCGGCGTGCGGTGCTGGATCGCCGCGGCGATCGGCAGTCCGAGCGCCAAGGTGAACAGGATGTTGAGCGTGCCGTTATCGGAAAACTTCGTGTAGGCCGGTTGGCTGAGCAGGGCGAACAGCAACAAGCCGCCCAGGTAGCGCCGGATCCCGACCGGATAACCTGCAGGCTGGCGGGCAACGTTGGTCGCAATGGCCACGCAGAACAGCGGGAATGCCAGCCGGCCGGCTACGCGCAGGCCGTATCCTGGATCCTGCCACTCAGCCGGCAGGACAAACCAGACGTGATCAAGGACCATGGCCACAAGCGCAAGCCACTTCACCCAGTCGAGCGCGTGATCGCGCTCCTGGATCCCCGGTACCGGCATTGCCATCGGCGTGGCCATCTCAGACTTCTACCTGGTGGAGCTCGTGCAGCAGTTCAATCGCCCTGGTAGAGGCTTTGTCATCGAGGAGGCCTTGTGCGTTGAACGCGGCCAGTGTCGATGTCAGCAGGAAGGCGAACATATCCGCATCGCCCTCGGCCTGGTCCACGTTGCGGGCCAGGGACTCATTCAGGCGCTGCCAGGCACCGGCGTAATCGATTGCAGTGGCCATATCAGTTCCCCTCCCCTTTTTTCGCCGCGGGCTTCGTCGCGGGCTTCGCCGGCTTCTTCATTTCTGCGCGGATCTCTTTCAGCTCTGCTTTCGCTTCTGCTGCTGCGGCCTGCGCGGTTTCGAGTTCACGACTCGTCGACTCCAGTCGCGCTTGTGTCGCCTGCAGCGCGATCTGCGCCTGATGGGCTTCGCCCGAGGCTTTCTCAGCGGTTTCTAGGGCCTTGCTGGCCTGCTGGCGGGCATCTCGCTCGCGCTCCTCGGCGGCAGTAACGCGCTGCGCGGCAGCTTCAAGCTTCGCCGTCGCGACAGCGGCCTGTTGCTCGGCAACTTGCCGGCCGGACTGCGCTTCTTCCAGGGCGGCGCGCAGGCGCTCGACCTCAGCCTCCAAGCGCGGTAGCGCTTCAAGACGCAATTCGGCGCGGGCCAGGGCCTGCCGTGCAGTCTCTGCAGATTCTCGCTCGCGATCAGCGCGGGCCTGAGACTCAGTGACCTCCTCCTCGGCTTCGCGGCGTACGCGCTCGATCTCTTCGCGCAGCTCCCCGATCGTGCCGGCTTGCTGCTCACCCTTGGCCCGCGACTCGTCCAGCGCGTTGAGGGTGGTAGCCAACTGTTCGGTGATCTCTGCGTTTTCTTGCTGACACAGCGTGAGCGTGTCCTCAGCCTCAGCAGCTCGTTCGTCAGCTCTTTTCGCAGCTTCGCCAGCAGCGACCCGCACCTGCTCAGCGATCAACTGGCCGATACGCGGATCCAGTTGGATCTCAGCCGCGGCGACAACCGGCTTTTTCGCACGCCATGCCGCGAGGAAAGGGGTGATCTGATTCGGCGACCCACCGCCCAGGTGATCGCGTACGGAGCGAACTGACGCCCTTCCACCAGCGGCTTCAATCGCCTCCGCTGCTGCATAAACCCGATCTTGAGTAACTGTTGCCATGGCCTTGCCCTCTGTAACAGATAACGGATAACAAAATAACAGATAACGTTATAATAGCAGATAACGGATAACGCGCAAGCACATGAAAGCATGCTTTCATGAATTAATGACGTAAAAAAGCCCGCACATGGCGGGCTCCAGGATCTGCTGTGGTGGCGGTTACTGCTGGCCGGTTACTCGCTGCGCGAGCTCGATGCCGCGACGGCAACTGACCAGGGCGCTATTGACGGTCTGAGGCGTAGTCCCTGCGCGCCGTGCAGCGTCAGCTGGCTTCAAGCCCTCGACTAGTACAAGCCTTGCGGCCTCGCGGCGCACGCCGTTTTGCATGCGCAGCAGCTCGGCCAGGGCGTCGAACTGTGTATCAGTCAAACTAATCATGTAAGCCTCTTAGGCTGAGGCCCAGTTGTTTAGTCAGCCCGCGCATATAGCGCGGGTGCGGACTACTGCAATAAAGAGCAAGCCTCATTTTTTAGGAATAGCCCGCCACTTCATCGAGGCCGAGGGCATAAAATTCGATTTGAGTCACCGCCATTACGCCATGATCAGGATGGCGGACGACCGCGAACGCCTGCGAATAATCATTGCCTTCGGCTTCAGACATGTCGGCACACCCCCTGCTGCAGGCAATTCCGTCCTGGCCGCGAATAATCAGCCCTTGTCCGCACATGAGACGTGGATCGACTACATGGCTTTCGCTGACTTCGAAGTCTTGAAGCACTTGCTCCTTTGCTGCGAGTTCGAGTTCCGGGTGGCTGTCAGCACGAACAAAAACAGGCTTAGCAAAGCGGTTATCGCTGCGACGTGTCTCGAACAGGACGGAGAGCACTGATCCGTCCGCTTTGGATTTTCCGATGCATGCCCGGCCTCCCTTGGCGGTCAAGCCGCGCAGGTCAGCATCAGGATAATCGCTAGGGAATGTAAATTCGATGGCGTTCATTAGATTGTCCTCTTTACTTAATTTGATGGTTACTTCAGTACTTCATTGTGTGTTGACGCTGCCTGTTCGGCAGTGGGCGCCCATTTGCAGATGGTGGGGCGTATCAATGCAGCCCCCACTCTTCGGTGAGCCTGTTGTACGCCTCGGCGGCGGCTTTGTACTCGTCTGCCTTCCCAGTAGCGCGCAAGGCCAGCGCCTCGGCTAGAAGGTGCTTCTGGGCCTCAAAAAACTGACCGATCTCTTGAGGCTTGCGGTTGCGGTTTGCGATCCAGAAGTGGGCGCTCTTGCCTAAGCCCTTGGGGTCACAAGCCAGCACGGCCTGGGCGTCAGACATTTCGTTGCGAGAGTAGAACGCGCCGCTCTCGCCACCCAACTTCTCGGCACGGATCTTTTCTGCCCAGACTTTCTGCTTGGCGGTGCCAGTTAGGGCTTTTCCGCCGAACAGCGCAGCGACTGCGCGGTCGGTCAAGGTTTTCTCACCAGCCTTCCAGCGGTCGCGCTCGGAGCTTTTCGTCATCCATGCGCTGAAAGCGGCTAGCGCTTCTTTTCGCTGAGCTTCGCTCATTAGGCCTTCGTGCAAGCCGAGGATGTCGGAAATAAAATCTTCGAAGGTCATTTTGTATCTCCTGCCTTGGTGCGGCTTGACGTTAGGCGGTTCGTGTTCCATGGGTTCATTATATGCGCCTAGGCGCGTATATCAACCAGCAAGACGACCGTTCGTCGGTATTTCATGAAATAATGCTTTCATGAAAACATGCAAGCGAATAGCCTTGCTCCAACATCACAAAAGGAGCATCGATCATGGTCGCACTCAAAATCCTCGGTCACGGTGGCGAGATCCTGGGCAGCCTGATGCTGCCGGCGAGCATTCGCCTGGTTGACTTGGAAGCGCTCAAGCAGCTCGGCGTCTGCCGCCTCGTGAAAGGCTAGCTAAAGGCGCTGACATGGCAGGGGCTCCCTGCTATGCTTTCAGCAATTCATGAAATAATGAAAGGGTGAATTCATGGCAATTTACGCTGTGCTGCAGCAGAAAGGCGGCCCTGGTAAATCGACCTTGGCCCGGGCGATTGCGGCAGAAGCCGCTCGCGCAGGCCTGGACGTGCTGCTGGCTGACCTGAACCCCCAGCAACAAACCAGCTACCTGTGGTCTGTTGCTCGTGACGAGGCGGGGCACTCTCCTCGCCTGGACGCAACGGTTTACCATCGCACTGACAAACTGCTGCGCGAGGCCGATGGCCGTCAGCTGGTTGTCGTCGACGGCGGTCCGCATGCCAGCGCTCAGAGCCTGGAAGTGGCACGAGCTGCGAAGGTTGTCGTCATCCCGACCGGCGTCACCACCGACGATCTGCGCGAGGCCCTGAAACTCGGCCAGGAGTTCGTTGCGGCAGGGATCCCACGGCAGAAGCTGTTCTATGTCCTAAGCCGCACGCCCTCCTCTGAGCGTGAGATCGAAAGCGCCCGAGCCAACATCGAGGCATTTGGCTTTACCTGCGCGGCAGGGCACATCCCGCTATCGACCGGCTATGGCGCAGCCATGGACTCAGCCCTGGCAATCACTGAGACGCGATTCCGCGGCCTGAACGACAAAGCCTTGGCCATCATCCAGCAAGTCTTTGATCATGCAGCCACAGCATGATTTAATGAATTCATTCATTCATGAGAGCATGAAAGCATGGCCGCAAAAGACAAAACGCAGAAACCAGCCCTGAAAATTGGCCTGGAATCGCTCGGCGCTGTATCTGAAACACCAGCTGCTCCGGTCAACATCGAGCGCAGTCCTGGAACGCTGCCGAAGCCGATCCAGATCCGTGTCCCGATTGAGAAGCACTCCGAGATCAAAGCGTACGCAGCTGAGCAGCAGCTGAGCATCACCGACCTTCTTATGAAGGCGTACGAGGAGTACAGGTTGCGGCACAAATAGAATGCATGTTTTCATGAAAACATGCTTGCATGAAAGCATGATGCTGTTATAATTCCCTGGAGCCTCCCAAATGAGGCAGGCCAGGAGAACGGAATGAAGACACTGACAGAGAAAGAAGAGCAGCTGCTTGAAACGGTTGCGCTTCCAGGTGTGGACGACTGGCAGCTTCTCGATCCAGACGATGAAGATCGTGAAGAAATTGAGGCTATCGTCGCTGAACTGAATGCTGTGCTAGTTGGGGCGCTTGAGTTCGCGAAGCTGGAGAAAACGACGTTCGGCGAGATTGGTAAACGTGTCTACTCGCAGATTGATTTGATTCAAGCGAAGTATCCGGAGCGCGGAGTAAAAGACTCGGAAGCGCGCCAGACGGTTGCCCGCTTTTTTGCGGTGAACTACTCGCCAGTCATCTACGACTTTCTTCGCTACTACATCGAAAAGTAAAAGCTGTACCCCATGAAAGCATGCTTTCATGAATACCAAACCTACCAGGATCAGCGACAGGGTAGGGGCGGCAAAAACTAGAAAAGCCCAGTCGGGTCTTCGCTGCGACCTCGGATGTACCGCCGCCTTGCGGCTTAGCGCGCCACTGCGCGCAAAACACATCAATCCGTCGCAGTAAGAAGGACTCGACAATGAAAAAGCTCATCTCCGTTTCGCTGATCCTCAGCATCATCTCCCTGGCCGGCTGTGCCAACCTCGGCCCGACAGATAAAGACGGCTCGCGCAATCAGACCCTCACCTGGGGCTCCATCGGAACCATCGCCGGCGCCGCTGCAGGCGCGCTGATCAACAAGGACAACCGCGGTAAGGGTGCCCTCATCGGTGCTGGTATCGGCGGCCTGGCAGGCGCTGGCTACGGCGTCTACGCCGACCGCCAGGAAGCTGAATTGCGCAAGGCGACTGCTGGCACCGGCATCGAAGTGCAACGCCAGGGCGACGACATCAAGCTGATCATGCCTGGTGCGATCACCTTCCAGACTGGATCGACCGACCTGTCGCCGGCCGCACAATTCAACCTCGACAAGCTGGCCAGCTCCTTCGCGGCCTACGCCGACAACAATGTCGAAGTGACCGGCCACACCGACAGCGTGGGCTCCAATGCCAGCAACATCGAGCTTTCGCAGAAGCGCGCCATCTCTGTCGGCAAGTACCTCATCGGCCAGGGCATCGCGAAAGAGCGCATCCAGGTATACGGCGCCGGTCCTTCGCAGCCGATCGCCAGCAATTCGAGCGAGGAGGGGAGGGCGCAGAACCGTCGCGTTGAGATCAAGCTCAAGGCGCCGCTGCAGCCGGTTGCCCTGGAACAGGGGGCTCTGTAATGACCCTGCGCCTGGCGCCCCTGCCAGGCCTCGATACCGCCCTGCTGCTACAGCAGGGCGAGATCCTGGAGCACGCTGCGCTGATGATCGAATCAGGCGCTGTTGTCCTGGACGAGATCGAGGAGCTGCGCATAAGGGCAGAAGAGTATTGCGTACTGGCCGATTCCGGCCGTATCGCCCTGGTCCCTGGTACTGGTGCCAAGTTGCGCGCCGGCGCCGACGAGTTGAAGGCCTTGATTCGTGACTGGCGCCAAACCCAGCAGGATCTGGCTGAGGAGATCGCTGATGAACGTGCTTAACCTGGTATGGCCCGGATTTACGGCAGCACAGCGTATAGCACGCAACCCGGTGCGCTTCCTGGTCGCCGGTGTGGAGGCCTGCATGGACTTTCCGAGTGAGGTAGCTCCTCGGTTCTTTCGTTGGATTGCCGGCCTTGTGATGTTCGTCCTGGTGTTCATTTGCTGCATCGCAGCTCTGACCTGGCCTATCGCGATGGTTGCTGTTGGATGGGCGGCACACATTGAATTGCTATCGATCAGTCACGCTCAGAACTGGGCCGTATGGCTCACGATTCTGGCCTATTTCGCGTTGCTGACCTCGAAGGTGATGGAATGACTGGCCGGCTAAGCGCACTGGCCGCGGTGATCCTGATGGCCACCGCTCAGGCCGAGGGGGCGAATGACACGCTTCATCACATCCCGCTCCTAGAGTTCACACAAGGATGCGTTGTGAAGGCATTCGAGTTGAATTACGGCTCGTACGAGCGGCAGTTGCAGAACCTTCATTTGGAGTGCATGACAGATCCGGCATATCGGGACTGGCGATCTAGCCTGCAGCGCGTCGGAATCCTCGATCAGCTGAAAAGCACCAAAGCAGCTTTGGTCCTTGCGGCAAATGCAGGCACTGGGCAGGTGATCCAGGAAGAAGTTAAAGCCGTGGGGAACCTGCGGCGCTACACAGCAACCATCCGCACGCCGGTACAGATTGTTTTCAATGGTGACACTGCCCGGGCGCGGATTGGTGTTGTTGAATCAGACGTAATTCGAGTACGCCAGAACGATCGTCCGGTTGGGTACGCGATTCACGCAATTAGACTTCAAGTTAATAAGAGGTAGTCGACATGAACGTAGTAGCGAAGCTTTTCGACATTCTGGCAATCGGCGGATATAAGCGGGCATACCTGATCCTGAAGGGTGGTCGCCCTGGCATTGCTACTGCATTCAAGAATGTATTTGGATTCATTGCTAGCAAGATGGTAGATGGCTGGGAAGATTTGAAGGTTACAACTATTTTCGGCTCAATCATTGGCGCCGGCGTGTACGGTGGATTCGCTATTGCTGTTCTGCCGGTTCTCGTAATCGGCTCAGTTGTTGGCATTCCAGTTTTTATTGCGTCAATCGTAGGAATTATCCAGGGAGTGAATGCGCAGGACTATGCCGTAATCGGCCCAATGTGTTTAGTAGCGGCAATGTCCTGGGTCGCATACTCTCTATTTCCAGTTGCGCTGGCAAAAATATTAGTGGGTGCAAGAGTCTAATTGGCATCACAGAATCATTTAAAAGCCCCTTCAAGGGGCTTTTTTAATGGGAAAAGAAAAATATTTTCAAACGCTCGTTTTAATCCCTTGCGGAAGCCTATAAATGTTTTGCGGCGTATATATAAAAGCATATTGGCTAATTTGCGTTATGTTTGTGCCTTGTTAATAATTGCACTCAGGTAACGCGAGATAAGAAATGTGTACAGAACTTGAAAGCGAGGCAGAGCGCCTTCTAGATGTCATCGACAAAAAAACTACTCGGTTGAGGTCGCTTCCAGCAGATATAACAAACTCTTCAAAGATATTTGACCTAGTGTCGGATCAAATAGAGCTGCTATCTCGGAATGGCTACAGCTACGCAAATACCCTTAGCTACATAAATCATTTATTCGGCAACAGGTTTGAAAAGACAAGCTTGATAACACTGTGGAGCCGTTACAGGAGAGTGAAAAATGAAAAATAAACTTCTGAAATTCTCAGCTAAAGCGCTCATGGTTCTTGGCTTTTCTATGATCATATTTTCGTTTGCATGGTTCCTGGCTGCGTGGGACACGATGCGGTTGATGGATCAATCTGTGGCAAACCTTTCTAATCTGCTTTTCACTGCCGGCTTCGCCGTTGCAATGATTGCGGCAGTTATCAGCTTTGTCGCAGAAGAAAAAAATGAGGCAAATGAAAATGTCGAATGATTCCGTCAAAGAAAAGAAAAGCCGAACCGGTGTTGGCGCTGATGGAAAATTGACCCACCCTGCCGATTGAAATTTGACCCAGGGCGGATTGCTGATTTTGTTACCAGCAACTGTGGATAAGTCTACCAGCGCAGCTGCTGTTGCCCCCACTCCTT
>Ga0247725_1000540_pt1 | contig 26252 bp, 26 predicted proteins | sample OKSTACKMCFT3sol_FD_183021 | JGI IMG/M metagenome (GOLD analysis project Ga0247725, IMG submission 183021) | Subsurface sediment microbial communities from gas well in Oklahoma, United States - OK STACK MC-FT3-sol | ecosystem: Environmental > Terrestrial > Deep subsurface > Rock core/Sediment...
GCTGCATCGCCTGAGCGTTCTGGATAAATTCGTCACTGCGTGGATTAATTTTGCTATTCAGTCTGGCCACGTTCACCACCTTTGGCTATCGGGATTTACTTTTACCCTCTCTCCACCTACGGATCGAACGGCCTTGACTCGACCGTCAAAAGTATTGAGAAAAGGTATGAAATTTCAAAAGGGAAATACGTAACAAATAAGCCGATTGAAACTGAAGGCAGCGACAAATTCGTCTGGAACGAATTTGGACTGCCTTGGCAGGCCGTTAGGCAAACTTCAGGACGAAGTTTTCACACGAGCCCCATCTGTCATATTTCCCCTTCACCTGTGCTGGTAAAGAAATTAGTTCGATTCGTTAAATAACTCGCGGCCAATGAGCATGCGGCGAATTTCTGAGGTACCAGCACCTATTTCATACAGCTTGGCATCACGTAATAAACGCCCTGTAGGGTATTCATTGATATACCCATTGCCGCCTAACAATTGGATAGCATCTAACGCCATTTGAGTCGCCAGCTCAGCGCTGTATAAAATCGCGCCTGCTGCATCTTTACGAGTGGTTTCACCGCGGTCGCAGGCTTTGGCGACAGTGTAGACATAAGCGCGGGCTGCATTCATTTTGGTGTACATGTCAGCAACTTTGCCCTGCACCAGTTGGAATTCACCGATAGACTGACCAAACTGTTTACGGTCGTGGATATAAGGCACTACGACGTCCATACAAGCTTGCATAATGCCAAGCGGACCACCTGATAACACCACACGCTCATAATCCAGACCTGACATCAGCACACGGGCACCAGCACCTACAGTGCCTAATACATTTTCTTCCGGTACTTCACAGTCTTCAAACACCAGCTCACAAGTGTTTGAGCCGCGCATACCCAGTTTGTCGAGTTTTTGTGCCTGGCTAAAACCTTTGAAACCACGTTCAACAATAAAAGCTGTCATGCCTTTAGAGCCGCCATTGATATCGGTTTTGGCGTAAATCACATAGGTATGGGCGTCCGGGCCGTTGGTGATCCACATTTTGTTGCCGTTTAAAATATAACGGTCACCTTGTTTGTCGGCGCGCAATTTCATTGAAACTACATCTGAACCAGCGTTAGGTTCAGACATCGCCAGGGCGCCAATATGTTCGCCAGAACATAACTTAGGCAGGTACTTTAATTTTTGCGCTTCGTTGCCGTTACGGGCGATTTGATTGACACATAAATTCGAATGGGCGCCGTAAGATAAAGCCACAGATGCAGAAGCGCGGCTAATTTCTTCCATCGCCACTATGTGTTCCAGGTAACCCAAACCTGAACCACCGTATTTCTCATCGACTGTGATACCTAATAAACCCAGATCGCCAAATTTACGCCATAAGTCATTTGGGAATTCGTTGTCATGGTCGATTTGTGCGGCACGAGGGGCAATCTCGTCACGGGCAAAGCTGTTGACCTGCTCACGGATCATGTCGACTGTTTCGCCCAGATCGTAATTTAATGTTTTGTATGTGCTAATCATGACTCTTGATCCCCATCTGCAGGTTATGAAACTGTTCGATTTGATTTTGTTTAAATTTGTTTTTTTAATTCGGTTCTTTTACTTGCTTGGCCTGATCCAGTGTTTCGCGGCAGCGTTTTTCCACTGTTACCAACTCCATCAGTACCACTTTGATGTCATCCATCTGCTGGTGCAGCTCAGCTTTTTTATGTTCTATCAGTTTCAACATAGTGCTCAGTTGAGTCACGCTGCTTTTGTCTGCATCGTACAGCTCAAACAACTGGCCTGTTTCGGACAAACTAAAACCCAGCCGTTTGCCACGCAAAATCAATTTCAGTCTTACTCTGTCTCTGCGGCTATAAATACGGGTTTGTCCCTGGCGCAAAGGTGTGAGTAAGCCCTGATCTTCGTAGAAACGAATGCTACGGGTAGTGATATCAAACTCTTTTGCCAGCTCGCTGATGCTGTATGTTTTGTCGTCTTTTTCTGTCATTTGGGCAGTCGCTTGAACAGTCGTTTTGGCCTTAGGCTTAAGTGGCGACAACTATAAGTGAAGTTTACGTAAAGGTAAAGCAGTGTTCGCGTCAAATAAGGGCTGGCGGCTAATTGGTGTATCGCGTTGTAAAGTTAAGGTGCCAAAGTAGTGCGATGGTATGTGCATTTTTCTGAACCTTTCACTGGTCATAGGACCATAGTGTTAGGTGGTTGACGTTGGCGTAAACGTAAATTTGGTGTAGTGTGTGGACCAACTTTTTTATGAAGCTTCTGACTGACGGAGAAATAAACATGGCGCAGCACGAAAAAATTGCCATAGTGGCAGCCAAAAGAACGGCGATGGGTGGATTTTTAGGTGGCTTATCTGACGTCAGCAGCACTGATTTAGGCGCACAGGCTATTAAAGCAGCATTAGAACAAGCTGCAGTAGATGGCTCTGCGGTTAGCGAAGTCATTATGGGTTGTGTATTGCCTGCTGGCCTAGGTCAGGCTCCGGCCCGTCAGGCCACCTTAAAAGCAGGTTTGCCTTTATCTGCTGGCGCAACCACCATCAATAAGGTCTGTGGTTCAGGTTTAAAATCCGTGATGTTAGCCACTGATTTGCTGCGTGCCGGTTCTGCTGATGTCGTAGTGGCAGGTGGTATGGAGTCTATGTCTAACGCTCCTTATATTCTGCCCAAAGCTCGTGCCGGTATGCGTATGGGCCATGGCGAAGTTAAAGATCATATGATGCTGGATGGTCTGGAAAACGCTTACGACGGTAAAGCCATGGGCTGTTTTGCCCAGAAAACTGCTGACGAGCATGATTTCAGCCGCACTCAGATGGACGACTACGCTGTGTTGTCATTAACACGTGCACAGCAGGCTATCAGTTCTGGCGCTTTTGTCGAAGAAATCACCCCTGTGACTTTTCAGACCCGTAAAGGTGAAGTGACTTTTGCCACAGATGAGCAACCAGGTAACGCCAAAGTCGACAAAATTCCTACGCTAAAACCAGCTTTTGCTAAAGACGGTACTATCACCGCAGCGAACTCAAGCTCCATCTCCGATGGTGCTGCAGCTTTAGTCCTAATGCGCGCTGATGAAGCCAAAGCACAAAGCAAAACCGTATTGGCTCATGTAGTTGGCCACGCCACGCATTCGCAAGAACCTGAGCTATTTACTGTAGCGCCAGTGGGAGCTGTGACTAAGCTGTTGGCCAAATTAGGCTGGACAACTTCTGATGTGGATCTGTGGGAAATTAACGAAGCTTTTGCCATGGTGACTATGCTGGCGATGAAAGAGCTGAAGCTGGATGTAAATAAAGTCAACGTCAACGGCGGCGCTTGTGCTTTAGGCCATCCTATAGGAGCGTCAGGCGCCCGAATTCTGGTGACTTTAATTCATGCGCTTAAAGTCCGTGGTTTAAAACGTGGTATCGCCACTTTGTGTATAGGCGGCGGCGAAGCCGTGGCTTTAGCGGTAGAACTGCCCTAATTAATAAAAAAGGCGCGGTAAAAACTGCGCCTTTTGCTTAAAAGAATTTAATAAAAAATATATTCAAATCAACAGACTTAACAACAGATAGCCAAAGTAATTGGCGTTGCAGCAAGTCGGCAAATAAAAGAAAGGTCGCTGCGATGTCAGGTAACAAGGCTAAAACGGGGAGAGAAGTAGTATGGCCCATCAGGTTCAGTTGTTTATTAACGGTGAATTTGTCCCGTCCAAATCCGAACGTTTTATTCCGGTGACAGATCCCGCCACTCAGGACGTGATAGCGCAGGTGCCTTGCACTACAGCAGAAGAAATGGCCTTTGCCATCGCATCGGCCAAAGAAGCCTTTAAAAGCTGGAAAGAAGTGCCGGTATCAGAACGCGCCCGTTTAATGATGCGTTTTGCGCATTTATTAAAAGAACATCAGGCTGAAATTGCCGACATTATTTGTCGTGAATTAGGCAAAACAGTAGAAGATGCTAAAGGCGACGTCTGGCGTGGCATCGAAGTAGTAGAACAAGCCGCCAATATTCCGTCTTTAATGATGGGTGAGACAGTTGAAAACGTCGCGCGCAGCATTGATACCTACAGCTATATTCAGCCTTTAGGTGTCTGTGCGGGTATTACGCCATTTAATTTCCCGGCAATGATCCCGCTGTGGATGTTCCCTATGGCCATTGCCTGCGGTAACACTTTTGTTTTGAAACCTTCAGAACAAGACCCGATGACAGTAAATAAAATCGCTGAGCTTTTTGCTTTAGCTGGCGCACCTAAAGGCGTGCTGCAGGTAGTGCATGGCAATAAAGAACAGGTCGATGTGTTATTACGTCACCCGGACATCAAAGCTATTTCTTTTGTTGGCTCTGTCAATGTGGGCCAGTACATCTACAAAACAGGCACTGATCATTTAAAACGTGTGCAGGCTTTTGCCGGCGCTAAAAACCATATGGTCATTATGCCGGATGCGAATAAGCAGCAGGTGATTAACGCTTTAGTAGGCGCTTCAGTAGGTGCTGCAGGTCAGCGTTGTATGGCAATTTCTGTAGCTGTATTTGTTGGTGATTCGCAGCAGTGGATCCCGGAAGTGGCGGCTGCTATTGCTAAAGTTCGCCCTGGTGTATATACAGACCCTGAGGCAGCCTACGGTCCACAAATCAGTCCGCAAGCTAAGGCCCGTATTTTGTCGTTAATCGAACAAGGCAAAGTTGAAGGTGCTACTTGTTTAGTAGACGGCTCAGATATCAAAGTCGCGGGTTATCCAAACGGCAACTGGGTGGGACCTACAGTATTTAGCGATGTCACTCCTGATATGACGATTTACAAAGAGGAGATTTTTGGCCCTGTGCTGGCAACAGTCAATGCTGCTTCTTTGGATGAAGCCATAGAGCTTGTCAATAACAGCCCATACGGCAACGGTACTTCTATTTTTACCGCCAGTGGCGCAGCAGCGCGTAAATATCAGCATGAAATTGAAGTAGGTCAGGTTGGTATCAATATCCCAATTCCTGTGCCTCTGCCATTTTTCTCGTTCACGGGTTGGAAAGGCTCGTTCTATGGCGATCAACATGCATACGGTAAACAAGCGGTGCGTTTTTACACAGAAACCAAAACTATCACAGCCCGTTGGTTTGATGACTCCATTCCGGTGTCAGGCCCGAATATGTCGATTAACCTGCGTTAATTAGGCAAGAAAGTTAAGCAAAAACAAATACGGTGTGGGCATCGGCTTACACCGTAACAACACGCAGATCCGCGAATTTCTGCCAAATTCGCTCTTGATTGTCTGCTTAGTTGTTCCGGTTCCGCCTTGCATCAAACTTAAGTTCATACGAATAAGGCGGAAGGGATAGGGTGTTATAGGTACGAAAACGGTAGAGCCGTTTGGAACTGTAGGACGAATCATGAATTTTAATTTAACCGACGATCAAAAGGCCTTTGTTGAGGTCGCAAAACAATTCGCTGAACAAGAACTGGCACCTCATGCGGCACAGTGGGATCGGGATCATCATTTTCCAAAAGATGTGATCCAAAAAGCCGGTGCGCTGGGTTTTTGTTCTTTATACACACCTGAAGAACAGGGCGGTATGGGTTTATCCCGTTTAGATTCCAGCATTATTTTTGAACAGCTGTCGATGGGCTGTACTGCCACAACTGCAATGTTAACCATCCATAATATGGCGACCTGGATGATTGCAAGCTGGGGCACAGAAGAGGCCAAAGCGCAGTGGTGTCCGGAGTTAGTCACAGGCGAAAAGCTGGCGTCTTATTGTTTAACTGAACCTGGTTCTGGTTCTGATGCGGCCTCTTTACGCACCAGTGCAAAAAAAGACGGCGATCACTATGTGTTAAACGGCTCCAAGATGTTTATCTCCGGCGCTGGTGAAACTGAAGTTTTAGTAGTGATGGCCCGTACTGGTGAAGCGGGTCCTAAAGGCATCTCCGCTTTTATAGTAGCTGCAGATGCACAAGGTGTTATTTACGGTAAAGCTGAAGAGAAAATGGGCTGGAATGCCCAGCCAACCCGTTTAATCACTTTTGATAATGTACGTATTCCGGCTTTTTACCTGCTTGGCAACGAAGGTGAAGGTTTTGGTTTTGCCATGAAAGGCTTAGACGGCGGCCGTATTAATATAGCGACCTGCTCTATTGGTACAGCACAACAAGCCTTAAATACTGCCCGTAACTACATGCTTGAGCGTCAGCAGTTTGGCAAGCCTTTAGCTGCCTTTCAGGCGCTGCAGTTTAAACTGGCGGATATGGCAACAGAACTGGTTGCTGCCCGTCAATTAGTGCGTTTAGCGGCTTTTAAACTGGATTCAAACGATCCGGAAAAAACAGCTTACTGTGCTATGGCCAAACGTTTTGCCACAGATGTGGGCTTCCAGGTCTGTGATCAGGCGCTGCAATTACATGGTGGTTATGGTTATATCAAAGAATATCCGCTGGAGCGGCATTTCCGTGATGTTCGGGTGCATCAGATTCTGGAAGGCACCAATGAAATTATGCGTTTGATTATTGGTCGACGGTTATTGGATGACGCAGCAAACGAAATCCTGTAAGTCTAAGCCCGTCGTACTTGAAGCCGCAGCTTTGTGGGCTCTGCCTGATTGTACGTAAAAGCACGCCCCAGTCACATAGGACTACTATGCTCCTGGGGGCTCGTTCACTTGCCGCCGCGCTGCAACTTCAATTATTTAGGGTTATAGTGCGCGGGACTTTCGGTAAAAAGCTAACCGGTGAAGCCCGGTAAAAATGGAGATTTTATGGCACAACTCAAACTCGAAAAACGCGGCCATACCGCTTTAATTACCATGGCAAACCCTCCTGCCAATACCTGGACTAAAGATACCCTGACGCAATTGCGTGATACAGTGAAATCTTTAGAGCAAGACAACACTATTTATGCATTAGTGATCACAGGTGAAGGTGAAAAGTTTTTCTCTGCCGGTGCTGATTTAAATTTGTTTGCCTCTGGCGACAAAGCCGTGGCTGCTGATATGTCCGCCATTTTTGGTGAAGCTTTTGAAACCTTAACGGCCTTTCGTGGCGTATCTATCGCCGCTATCAATGGCTATGCCATGGGTGGTGGCCTGGAAGTGGCGTTAGCTTGTGATATCCGTATTGCTGAAACTCAGGCGCAAATGGCTTTGCCTGAAGCCAAAGTAGGTTTATTGCCTTGTGCCGGTGGCACGCAGAATCTGGCGATTTTAGTCGGCGAAGGTTGGGCTAAACGTATGATCCTCTGTGGTGAACGTGTCACAGCAGACAAAGCCTTACAGATTGGTTTAATCGAAGAAGTGGTTGGCACTGGCATGGCTCTGGAAGCCGCCTTATTGTTGGCTGATAAAGTTGCAGAACAAAGCCCGCCTGCTGTGGCTGCCTGTAAGCAGTTGATCCAGAAGGGGCGCAGTGCACCAGTGCAAACCGCTTTACCTTTAGAGCGCGAGCTGTTTGTGAAGTTATTTGACACCAAAGACCAAGTCGAAGGGGTGCAGGCTTTTTTGCAAAAACGCAAAGCCAGCTGGATTAACGGATAAGGTACAAAACATGACAGAAGCCATGATCCAACAGGATGTTGTGCTGTTTGAAGAAATCGCCTGTGTTGGCGGAAAAATTATTGGTATCGCTACTTTAAATTCAGAGAAATCGCTGAATGCCCTGAGTTTACCTATGGTTGAGCTATTGCTGCCGCAAATGCAGCAATGGAAAAACGATAACAATATAGCCTTGGTTGTACTGCAGGGAGCAGGTGATAAAGCTTTTTGTGCTGGCGGCGATATCCGCGATTTGTATCAGGCGATGAAAGCAGCCCCTGATACATACCAGCCTTATGTCGAAGAATTTTTCACAAAAGAATATAACCTTGACTATTTAATTCATACCTTCGACAAGCCTGTACTGGTGTGGGGCAATGGTATAGTGATGGGCGGTGGTTTAGGCCTGATGGCGGGCGCGTCACACCGCATAGTCACCGCCAGCAGCCGTATTGCGATGCCGGAAATGGCTATCGGCTTATACCCGGATGTCGGTGGTAGCTGGTTTTTAAACCGTATGCCGGAAGGTTGTGGTTTGTTCCTCGGCTTAACGGGGGCATCAATCAATTCCGCCGATGCCAAATTGATTGATTTAGCCGACTATTTTTTAACTCATGATAAAAAAGCTGCTGTGCTGGATAAATTAACCCAGGTGAAATGGGGTAACACCATAGCGCTGAATCATCAGAAGCTGACTGACTTATTACTCGGTATGGAAGACATGTGCCGCAGTCAAATGCCGCCCAGTCAACTTCGTTTGCATCAGACTTCTATCAGTGCTGTAGGCCGTGCTACCTCGTTGCAACAAGCCGTTGAGCTTATTCTGGCTATGCCCAACGAAGATGCCTGGCTCACCAAAGCCAAGGCTTCGTTGCAATACGGTAGTCCTATTACCGCTCATATCGTGTATCGCTTATTACAGCTGGGCCAAAGCAAAATTCTGGCGGATTCGTTCCGGCTGGAGCTGGGCTTAAGTGTGCAGTGCGGCAAACTGGGCGAATTTACCGAAGGGGTACGGGCACTACTGATTGATAAAGATCAAAAGCCCAACTGGCGCTATAAAACTGTGTCTGATGTGCCTGCTGATGTGATTAATCAGCTGTTTCATTCGCCCTGGGCGGCAGACCTGCATCCCTTACAACATTTAGGTTCGCTGGAGCATTAACATGAGTACAGTTGCATTTATTGGTTTAGGTAATATGGGCGGCCCTATGGCCAGCAACCTGCTCAAAGCAGGTTTTAGGGTTCAGGCTTTTGATTTATCCGAAACTGCTTTAGCTCAATTGGCCTCTGAGGGCGCTAAAGCCTGCGCATCGGCAGCAGAAGCGGCCACAGGTGCTGATTTTGTCATTTCCATGCTGCCCGCAGGTAAACATGTGGCTATGGTCTACACAGGCGAGACGGGCATAGCTTCAGTACTTGGCAAAGATACGCTGGTGATTGATTGCTCTACAATTGATGCCACCACAGCCCGTAAAGTGGGGGCTGAACTGGCAGAACAAGGCATAGCTTTTATTGATGCGCCTGTGTCAGGTGGAGTAGGTGGCGCCAAAGCTGGCACTCTGACTTTTATCGTCGGTGGTTCAGAGCAAAACTTTAACCGTGCTCAGAGCGTGTTGTCGGCTATGGGCAAAAACCTGTTTCATGCCGGCGATGTAGGCGCAGGCCAGGTTGCAAAAATTTGCAACAATATGCTGCTGTCTATTTTGATGGTCGGTACCAGTGAAGCGCTACAATTGGGCATAGACAATGGCCTGGACCCGAAAGTTTTGTCCGAAATTATGCTAAAAAGCTCAGGCCGCAACTGGACTTTAGAACTGTATAATCCATGTCCCGATGTAATGCCTAACGTGCCATCGAGCAATGGTTATCAGGGCGGTTTTATGGTGGACTTAATGGCAAAAGATTTGTCCTTAGCCACTGAAACTGCATTATCCAGTCAATCCAGCACCCCTATGGGCACTCTAGCCCGTAGCCTCTATGTGGCGCATCAGCGTCAGGGCCATGGTAAAGAAGACTTCTCCGGTATTTTTAAGATGTTTGCCAAAAAGAACTAAGACCTTTGGCATGCGCTGGTTTTTGTAGGTAATAAGATAATGAATTTAAAAGATAAAATTATAGTAGTGACAGGTGGTGCTCAGGGCCTTGGTTTAGAAATGGCCCGGATGTTGTCTGCTGAAGGCGCTCATCTCGCTTTGCTGGATATGAATGCTGAGCTACTGGCATCCGCTAAAGTTGAGTTGGCAGCCGCTGGTGTGACAGTGCGTACTTATGTCTGTAACGTCGCCAATGAAGAAAGTGTTGAAACGACCTTTGCCGCTATAGCAGCAGATTTTGGCGCTATCGATGGCTTGATCAACAACGCTGGTATTTTGCGTGACGGTTTATTGCTGAAATTTAAAGACGGTGAGCTGGTTAGTAAAATGTCGCATCAGCAGTTTCAGTCTGTGATTGATGTGAATTTAACAGGCGTGTTTTTATGTGGCCGTGAAGCTGCGGCTTTAATGGTGAAATCAGGTCGTAAAGGCGTGATTATCAATATGTCGAGCGTGGCCCGCGCAGGCAATATGGGCCAAACCAACTATGCAGCCTCCAAAGCCGGTGTAGTGGCTATGACAGTGACCTGGGCTCGTGAGTTAGGCCGTTACGGCATTCGTGTTGGTGCTATAGCACCAGGTGTGATCCGCACTGCTATGACAGATGCGATGAAACCTGAAGCCCGTGATCGTTTAGTCGCGATGAAACCGGTCGGCCGTTTAGGCGAAGCCACAGAAATTGCTCATACGGCCAAATACATCTTTGAAAATGACTTCTTCACAGGCCGTGTGGTTGAAGTGGATGGCGGTATTAGTATGTAACTTTATGGAGGCAGAGTGATAAACTCTGCCTCCATAAAATCTGGTTACAGGATCTCACCGATGAAACTTATTCTCCTGCCATTGCTGCTTTTGGCCTCTGCTTTTACCTCTGCCCAACAACTGGATACCCTGAATTACATTGTTGAAATTCAGCAGCTTTGCCCTGAAGGTGAAGTGCAGTGCCACCAGGTGCTGTACAAAGGCACTTCTAAAGTATCAGGCGCCAGCATCGAATTAAAAGGCACAGCCTGGCATAGCTTGTGTGCTGATGGTGTCACGCCATGCCGTTTTTTAGGCTATCAGTTCAAGAACGGCCGTATCCGTTATCTGGTGCATGAGTCGGGGTTGTTACAGGTGATCGGTAGCTCTGGCAAAGTAGTGCTGGAAGAGCAGGGAGTCTGGGACTATCAACAAGACAGTCAACAAGGTAGCCAACAAGAGAATCCAGAACAAAGCACTAAAACAGAAGCACAGGCGAAACCATGAAACCTCTGGATGCTGGCACTTTACAATTGCGTTTGCTGATTGAAACCGACTGGCCTTTATTCCTTGAGCTGCATCGCCGTGAACAGGTGCTGCAGTATGTGGCAGATCCGTTTCCGGACGATCAAATTCGTCAGCGTTTTGAAGAGCGGCTACCCCCTTGGCAAGCCGGTGATCAGCATTGGTTAAGTCTGGTGGTTGTAGAAAGGCAAAGTGGTGCTGCAACTGGTGTTTGTGGTTTTCATTGCCTGGATGCAGAAGCCGATACGCCTTTAACCGCTGAGGTGGGCTATCTGTTTTTACCAGAGTTTTTTGGCAAAGGTTATGCGACTTTGGCGTTAAAAGCTTGCCTGGATTATGGAGCTACACTGGGTATAAAGCAGTGGCAGGCCACAGTTACAGAAGGCAATATAGGGTCAGGCCGTGTGCTGGAAAAATGTGGTTTTCAACTGGTTGAACGCCAGCACAATGGCTATCAGATAGGCAATCAATTGGTCGCTGATTTAATTTACAAAAAAGGCGACAGCAAAGGAGTAACTGCGTGATCCCTGTAGAATTTATTCTGTTGCTGCTAAGCCCGATTTTTTTCATCTTTATTGCCTTTGAATGGTTGCATAGCGAAAAACACCGCAAGTCTCTTTATCAGTGGCGTGATACCGCAGCTAACTTTGGTTTAGCTGCTTTGCATCAGGCCGGTGATTTTATTGCGTTGCTGGTGTTGTTGCCGCTGATGTTATGGTTGTCGCAGTTCGCCTTGTTCTCTATCGAGTTTTCAGCACTGAATTTGTTTTTGCTTTTTATCGCTCAGGACTTCTTGTATTACTGGTTTCACCGCTGCTCTCATCGTGTGCGCTGGTTATGGGCCTCTCATGTGGCGCATCACAGCTCACGTTTAATGAATTTCAGTACGGCCTTTCGTCAGTCTTTAACTTATCCAATTTCTGGCATGTGGTTGTTTTGGTTGCCTCTGGTGTTGCTGGGGTTTGAAGTGCAACTGGTGCTGGCTGTTGTGGCCATTAATCTAGCCTTTCAGTTTTTTGTCCATACCCAGTCGGGGAAACACTGGGGCATTCTCGGCTTAGTGCTGAATACGCCAGCCTGGCATAGGGTGCATCATGCCTGTAATCCTCAGTATATAGACCGGAACTATGCCGGGGTTTTAGTTATCTGGGACAGAATTTTTGGCACTTTTGTGCCAGAGCAGGAAGTCTGTCGCTATGGCATCACCGATGATTTTCAGTCTAATAACCCCTTAACCATCACCTTTTATGAGTGGCGGAAAATAATCACTTTATGGCCTCAGCTCAAAGGCTGGCGGAATAAACTTAAACTCTTGTTTGGGCCACCAGAAGCGTTCTCAGAACTTATGCTGACGCAACACAGCAGACCATCCGGGGGAGTGGACGCTGATGAATAAATGGCTGCTGAAATTAGTTTTGTTGTGTTTGGCCACCAGTTATGGCTTGTGGAAACTCTCTGCCAGTACTGAGTGTCAGCTATTTGGTGAGTTGGTCCACAAGGTGGATACCGAGCAAAAGCTGGTGGCTTTAACTTTTGATGACGGTCCGACCCCACACTACACCGCAGATATTTTGCGGCTGTTAGAGCTTTATCAGGTGAAGGCTACTTTTTTTGTTACAGGTGCCGAAATCCAGCGGTATATGACGCAGGCGAAACAAATTGTTGGCGCAGGCCATCAGCTTGGTAATCACAGCTGGTCGCATCAGCGTATGGTCTTTATGTCGTTGGAGGACATTAACCGCGAAATCGAAGGAACAGATCAACAAATTCGTGCTGCTGGTTTTGACGGAGAAATTTTATTCAGACCGCCTTATGGTAAAAAGCTGCTGCTATTGCCCTGGTATCTGGCACAGAACAACAGAACCAGCATTATGTGGGATATAGCACCAGAGACTTTTGACGGCTCGCCTGACGATCCACAGACAATGGCCGAAGAGGTACTGGCTCAGGTGCAACCCGGTTCTATTGTATTACTGCATTTAATGTACAAAAGCGGTGATGCGTCACGCGCGGCTTTACCCATTATTATCAAAGGCCTGAAAGATAAAGGCTATCGCATGGTCACAGTGTCTGAACTATTGACGGCACAGTAACACCTGACTTAGTCACGCACAGGCTGCAGTTGAAACTGTTGATCCGCTACTTGTAACAAGGGCCACTCAGGTGCTACTGGTGTTAACAGCAGTGTTTCCAATTGTGGTTCTGGTTTGGACTTGTTCACATTTGAAACTGGCGCAAAAGCGGCACGCTTCCAGACCGAGCCTTGCAAACGAAACAAGTCCGCATGGATGGCATCGTAGGCGTAGGTCAACAGCACATATTCCTGCACTCCGTCATTGTTTAAGTCGATAGGTCGCAGATGGTACTGACTGACCTGACTTAATTGCCCCCCCTGATACTTCTGCCACTCGAACAAAGCTTGTTTCAGCTCCTCTGGCAGGACCAGATTTTTAGGTAACTTTAGTGCAGCTAACCATTGTTTTTGCTGTTCGGGGTCTTCGTTTGTTTCTTCGTCACGACGCCAATCTGGCCTGTACAGGGTATTAATACGCACGACCAGCGCGGGATCTGTCTGCTGATACTGAAGTTTCAATTGCTGCAGCGCATCGTAACCTGGTTTAGCTAATTCGTGGCGGAAATAACGCAGGTCGAAATCGGCCAGAGTTGTGCTGCCCTGCTGAAGCCGGGCTAGCTGGCTTTGTACAGTGATTTTGCGAAAATCTATCAAAGGGGAGTTCACCAGCAGCATCACGGCCAGTAACACCAACCCCATCCGGACATTAATCCAACTTAAATGCTGTAACCACAGATCACGTTTTTTCAGAATACCCCAAAGATAACCTACAGAAAATAATGCCAAGATTGCCCATAACACCAAGCCCCAGCAGCGACTAACGCTCCAGCCATATTGTTCCACCCGCAGCATCAGGCCATAACAAGCGATCAGGCTATACACGGGCAATAAGGCGACAGCGGCATAAATGGCTCTATGTAACCAGAGTGGGTAAGGGCGGCTATCGGCATCGGCCTGATACACGGCATTCAGGAAAAACAGCATCAATGTCTGCAGACATAAAATCAGTAAACTACCGTGCCCGGTTTTCCACAGAGGTTCTAAACCAGTAAAAGGCAAAGCCAGCATAAAGAGCACAGACACCAGTGCCAGTATCACCAGCAAAAACTTCATCAGCGCCTGCTGAATACGGGTAATAGTATCAATAACCCCAGCCTGGTTGCGGAAAATAATAATGCCAAAAGCAAAGGCCAGGCTGAGCGTAGGGTAGTAAAACCATTGTTTGGCAAACAAATCGTCAAAAAAGTCGATTTGGATTACTTTAAACAAGGCCGCCCACAGCATTAATACGGCCCATACCGCCAGAGTAAAAAGTAATGACAAGCCTAAAGTCAGGAAATTACGCCAAGAATGCAGGAATAGTGCGCTGTAACAAAGAGGAACACCAAAAGCCTGTTGCTGGATGTATAACAAGGCTTTAAAGCTGGTAAGTAACATGGAGCAAATAAAGGCAAAGAGCACAGGCTGGTAGCTGATCTGCTCCAGTGGTATAGCTTGTAAACCGGCATAAAAACCCAATGCTGCAGCAAGGAGGGCAAAAGCACCTAAGCGCAGGGCTAACTTCAGCTCAAAGCCTTTTTCCAGCGATAACAATAAAGTCACAGGCGCCACGACAACCAGGGTATAAAAACAAAACAACCACTGTGGCTGGTTGGATGGCCAAAAATCAAAGCTGATCGATTGATGTAAAAGATAAAACGACAAGCCTTGCACTAAAACGAGCAGCAGCATAATAGGAGTTGGTAACTGGCGTTGGTTTGGCATAAATCGTCCCTGAAGTTAGGCGCAACGAGTTAGTTTAGCCTGTAGTTGTTTGGACTAAAATGGAAACAAAAAGCCTATTCTGAATCTGACCTGATAAAGGTTGAAAAGTAGTTGAATTGCGTCATAGTGTACAGAAGAAATCACAGAAATAAGGGATCATTATGCTTTATCATGGCAGCTGTCATTGCGGGGCGGTCGCTTACCAGGTAGAGGCTGATCTTAGTTCAGTTTTAAGTTGTAATTGTTCGATTTGTTTCAGAAAAGGTTATTTGTTGGCTTTTGTGCCTGGCAGCAATTTGACCATGCTGAAAACAGATCAGCAGTTGACCACTTATACTTTTAACACTCATAAAATCAAACATCAGACTTGCCCTGTCTGTGGCTGTTCACCTTTTGCTTTGGGTACAGACCCTGAAGGTAATGCAGTGGCCGCTATTAATCTGCGTTGTTTAGAGGGTATAGATTTGGATGCTTTAGAGATCCATAAGCACGACGGCAAACAGAGCTAAACCTTGTTAAGGCTACAAAACTGCAAGTAGGGGCTGAGTTCAGCCCCTTGTGACAGGATCACTGCTTTTTGACAAATTCAGACTTTAACTTCATAGCGCCAAAGCCATCAATTTTGCAGTCTATATCGTGATCGCCTTCTACTAAACGTATGCCTTTGACTTTAGTGCCAATTTTTACTACCAGTGAAGAACCTTTGACTTTCAGGTCTTTAATAACGGTGACAGTATCGCCATCCTGCAGTACATTGCCAGCCGAATCGCGGATCACTTTGTCGGCTTCTGCAAGATCAGTGCTGGAATTTGTAGACCATTCATGCCCACATTCAGGGCAAATAAACAGGTTATTATCTTCATAGGTGTATGCAGAGCTGCATTGTGGACAGACAGGTAATTGGCTCATGGTGGTCCTGGTTTAATGATAGAAGACAAGAAAAGGGCGGCATTGTAGCCGAAAGACCCTACTAATAACAGGGCTTTTAGCCTCAGAGCAGTAAATCTGCTTCAATAGGCCGCCAGACTGCGCAGCTTTGTTGCAGCGATTGCGCGGTTAAACCTGGGACACTGTACACCACAGTATCAACTCCATGTTGTTTATAAACGGCCTGCAACAACAAATCAAAATCGCCGTCACCGGAGAGCAAAACCACTGTGTCGACTTCTGCTGCCAGTGTCAGCATATCAATGGTAATACCGACATCCCAATCGCCTTTAGCTAAACCATCGGCACGCTGAATAAAAGGTTTCAGTTTAACCTCAAAACCTATGTGTCGTAGCGCATCCTGAAATTTGATTTGCTGGTCGTCTTTTTTATCAATAGCGTAAGCATAGGCGTAGCTGATCTGCCCCCTCAGTTGCAGTAACTGCCAGAATTTACGGTAATTAAAGGAGCGGCCATAGGCCTGTCTGGTGGTGTAATAAATGTTTTGTACATCGACAAAAACTGCAATCTTTTCCATAACAAGCAAAGCCAAAATGAAGATTAGAAGGACTATAGCATGGCATCTGTTTGAAACCGCGAAAGAAAATCAGCCTGTAGCGCTTTGTGTCTGTTAAAATGGCTGTAACTATTCCGGAGCGCTTTGCGAATTTTTATGAATAACAACGATGTGTTACGCCGTTTACGTTATGCCTTTGATTTTGGCGATCAACAAATGATGAATTTATTTGCCCATGCTGGTTTAGCAGCAAGCAGGGCGCAGGTCAGTGACTGGCTGAAAAAAGACGAAGATGCAGCTTTTCAGCCTTGTGATGATGTGACCTTAGCCACCTTCTTAAATGGTCTTATTATTGAACGCCGGGGACGCAAAGACGGTGAACAGCCTGTGGCGGAGCAACGCCTGAACAACAATATTATTTTCCGTAAGTTAAAAATTGCACTGGATTTAAAAGACGACGACATAGTGCAAATGATGACGGATATTGGTTTTCGTATCAGCAAACCTGAATTAAGCGCTTTTTTCCGCCGCGCTGATCACCATCATTACCGCCAGTGTCAGGATCAAATTCTGCGTAACTTTATCAAAGCAGTGCAGATCAAATATCGCGAAAGCTCAGAAGACTAATAGCCCCTCATTCAAAAGCTCAAAACAGGATCTAAGGCATGGAAGCGCCGCTGTATTTTTTTAAAGTCTTTACCCAGCATGCTCAGCTGGGTAACCCGGCAGCCTGCGCTTTACTGACCGAATGGCCTGAAAGCACTTTGTTACAGCATATAGCTTCTGAAGCTCAACAAGTGGTGACGGCCTTTGTGGTGCCCAGCACAGAGGATCCTTACCGCTATCAAATTCGCTGGTTTTCCTGTCAGCAAGAAATCAATCTGTGTGGCCATGGAACTTTGGCTGCGGCTGCTTTGTTGCGTCAAGTCAAAGGTGAGGGCTGTTACAGCTTTGTCAGTCCTTATGGCGAGCCCGAGGTCACAGTCAGGGCCGACGCCTTAGTCATGCAATTACCGCAGTGGCATGCGAACCCTGTTCAATGGCCGGCGGCTTTGGCATCAGCTCAAATCATAGAAGCCTTTCAAACCCGCGATCTAGTGTTGGTGTTGGCGGATGAAGACGCTGTACGCAAGTTCCAACCCGATGTTGAACAGATCCGCCGATTGCCACAACATGCGTTGATTGTCACGGCTTTTTGTCCGCCTGATACATATGTACTGCGCTATTTCGCACCAGCCATTGGCATAGAAGAAGACATAGCAACAGGTTCAGCTCAATGTTCCCTCGCACCTTATTGGCAAGCTAAAACGGGCCTGAGTAGCTTTAATGTGCTGCAGCTTTCTGCTACAGCTGCCAACTTTGCTGTCGCTTTTCATTCCAACCAACTGTATTTAAAAACGCAAGCAGTAGCTTTACCGCATCTGACCCAGCTTGCAGCAACAATTGCTTAACAACTGCAGGCAATTGCAGTAGGCTAGTGTGGTGAATTCATCAGGAGTTTTCTTATGTCGACACCACAACTTCAGGCTGGTCAGGAGCCAGTACATGGCCAGTGTCTATGTGGCAAAGTAAAAGTCAAAGTGGCTCAGATGGCGTTTAAGGTCGGAGCCTGCCATTGTCAGTCGTGCCGCACCTGGACTGGTGGACCTTTATTTACCTTTGATTGTGGTACAGAAGTTAAACTGGATGGAGCTTGTTTTATCTCCAGTTTTCAATCCTCGGACTGGGCAGAACGTGGTTTTTGTAACAACTGTGGGACACATTTGTTTTACCGGCTCAAACAAAATGGTCAATATTTTATTCCGGCTGGCTTGCTCAGACTGCCAGAGGATCCAGTGTTCGACCATCAGATTTTTATTGAACAGAAACCGCTTTGGTACTGTTTTGCTAACCAAACTCAAGAACTGACCGGGGCAGAAGTTTTTGCTTCCTTTAGCTCCGATTGATACTTGCCCATGCTGGCTTGCGAGTGTGATCAAAAGTACTGCAGTTGGCGTTGAAAGATAAACAAAAGCAAGGGTTGTTAAGTCCTTGTTTATATTTCAGCTTTACACTGATTTTTCCTATTTTTTGGTTATTGGAGCGCGCGTGGATAAAGCACAGAATCTAAGTAAAGCAGCAGTTTTTTTCAGCCTTAGTGCTGCCAGTCTTGCTGTTTCAGCACAGGATGTCAGTGTCTGTCAGGGAACTGTGGATAATAATGAGCGTCTGGCCTGTTACGATAGAATATTTGGCACCACAGCCACCAAGCTGACAGAAACAGCACAAAAGACAACAACCCAAACTGAAGCTGCTGTGGAAGTTAAACCTCATGCAACTACAGTCACTGAAGTAACGGCTGAGCCTGTTGCAGTGGCCACAGTAATGCAAAAGTATTGGGAGTTAACCCCGGAAGAGAAACGGGACCGTTTTGTATTTCGTACTTATCAGCCGAATTTCTTTTTACCAGCTCATATCACGTCCAATATAAATAAAGCACCACAAAGCCCAACCCGGGGGCAGGCAGAATCCAGCGAAAACTACAAGCAAATGGAAAGTAAAATACAGCTGTCATTAAGAGCGAAACTGATGACGGAGTTCTTGTTACCCGGTGCAGATTTGTGGTTTGCTTTTAGTCAAAGGTCAATGTGGCAACTGTGGAATAATCAGGATTCTGCGCCTTTTCGGAATACCGACTACCAGCCTGAACTGATTTATGTGGTGCCGGTGGCAGAACAATGGGGCGATCTACCTGGTGATTGGCAAATCCGTATGCTGCAATTTGGTATTGCTCACCAGTCAAATGGTCAAACAAAGCCGTTATCTCGCAGCTGGAATAAAGTCTATGCAGGTTTAGCTGTGGATAAAGGCGAGTTCGGCCTGAACTGGCGTTACCATCAGCGCATTTCAGAACAAGGTGATGAAGACGATAACCCGGATTTAATAGACTACATAGGCAGTCATGAACTTATGGCCAGTTGGTTGCCAGGCAATGCGACAGCTATGCTGACCTGGCGTAATGACTTCTCTTATCTAAGCCGGGGCTCCTGGCAGCTTGATCTGACTTACCCGGTCGATCGCAGCAAAATGGATGGCTTACGCTGGCACTTGCAGGTGTTTTCCGGTTACGGCGAAACCTTGTTGGATTATAACTTTCGCCAGAACAGTGTAGGAATTGGGGTAATGTTATTTAATTTCTGAGGTGCCGGTAGCCTTCAGCACAATAAGCCCGCATTAGCGGGCTTTGCTTAAAAACTGTGGTGTTTTGCGGGCCTGAAGTTTTTGTTCCAGAAAGGTCGCTGTGCTTATCAACTTTTGCTCTGACCAGGGTAAACCGATCAGGCTCAGACCCAAAGGCAGGTCTGAGTCAAAACCGCCGGGTAAGCTCAGATTGGGGTAGCCAGCTACTGCTGCTGCGGTAGATGTACCAAAGTTGAAGCTGTCTCCTTTGACATGATCAATAGCCCAGGATGGGCCATAGGTCGGGATAAGGATCAAATCAGCCTGAGCTTGTTTTAGATACTGATCCAAGTGCTGTTCTGCCAAAACTCTGCTGTTTTTCAGCGCTTGCAGATAAGACGGCTGCTCTTTGTTTAAATCCATAGCAGCAGCTTGTTGTAAATACTCCTGCCCATAAAATGCCAGCGCTTCTTTGCCTTTTGATAGGTTAAAATCGACCAGTTTTTGTAATGTGTTTACTGAGTCTGGTACCTGATAATCTTTTAACCAAAGCGCTAAATCGCGGCTAAATTCGTACACCAGTACGTTCAGTTCATCGCGGTAGAGCTCATTAGGTAGTTGCCAACTCTGTACAGTTTGAACCTGAACTCCGGCGACTAATAATGCTGCTTCCGTTTTATCCAGCATTAACTTGATGGCTGGATAGTCTTTATCAAAGGCTCTGACTAACACTACTTTTTTTGGGAGCCAGCCTGTTGCTTTTAATGGACCTGTCCGTTGTTGTGCATCAGTGCTTTGTAGTACCTCAAGTAAAGCCGCAGCATCTGCCACTGTTCGGGCCATAGGACCGGCTATATCCTGAGCTTCAGCTATTGGAATAATACCCTGACCTGGCACTGACCCCCGGGTTGGTTTAATACCAACAATACCATTCATGGAGGCCGGGCAAACAATAGAACCGTCTGTTTCTGTTCCTACAGCCAACAAGGTTAAATCAGCTGAAACTGCCACACCGGAACCTGAACTTGAGCCACAAGGACTGTGAGTTAACAGATAGGGATTTTTGGTTTGTCCGCCTAATGCCGACCAACCACTGGCTGATGCTTCACCCCGAAAATTGGCCCATTCTGACAAATTAGCTTTTGCCAGTATAACTGCACCAGCCTGACGCAATTTTGTGACAAGAGCAGCATCTTTGCCGGTTTTAAAGTCTTTTAACGCCAGAGCACCAGCTGTAGTTGGCAGCTGATCTGCAGTGGCTATATTGGCTTTCAGTACTAGCGGTAGCCCATGTAAAGCTGAGCGAACTTTTCCTGCTTTACGTTCCGCATCCATAGCTGCTGCTTGCTGCAGGGCCTCTGAGTTGATATCCACTATGGCATTAAGCTGTGGGCCTGCATCGTCTAAAGCATTTATTTGCTGCAAATAGTAGCGGGTTAGTTCAACTGAGCTTAATTGCTGTTGTTGCATGTAGTGGTTTGCTTGTTGCACTGTGATGTTCTGCAGCTCTACCGCGGCTTGACTGACAGAGCAGCACACCAGTAGGCTGAGCAAAGATAAACGCATTATGTTTCCCATCTTTGATTGTTTTATGAACTAACAATCAGTGAAAGGTTATCAGGTTGCAATAGTTCTGAGCTAAAACAACAAATTAGCAGGTCTGGATTTGTATTGGAAAATATTCGGCTAAAAGTGTGGCACGTACTTCAATACAATGTTTGAACCAGACTCTATCGGATGCGAAAAACTTGCGTCTTTTACGTTAACTGAGGTAAAAGGTCAAAATAGCGAAAACCACAAGGTCTATTGTTGTGACACCAGCACAAGTGAAAGTATTAACCGACCATTTGATTAAACTGGAACTGCAGTTACAACAGCCTGAAACCAGGCGAAATCAGCAGCTGTTAAATCAGCTGCTCGGCAGAAATTTTGAAGAAATTGCCTCATCGGGTACTCGATTTGATAAAGCCCATGTGTTGCAACGTTTACCAGAAGAACAAGCACCTAATGTCGAAGCTTTTGATTTCGAAGTACGGCTATTATCTTTTGATCTCGCTCAGGTTTTATACAAAGCCAGGGTGCGTAAAGTAGGGGAGATGCACAGCAAAGTGTCTTTGCGCAGTTCTTTGTGGCAACTGAATAGTCTGGGCTGGCAAATGGTTTTCCATCAGGGTACAGCTGTGCTACCGTCAAGTGGGCCTATCTAAATGCAGCGTTACCCAATACAGACTCTAGTGCCTGATGATGCAGATGTAGTGCTTCAGTTTGAACTTAGCAACAATAACTTCTTTGAACAAAGTATCTAAGCAAGGCCAGGCGTATTTATTCATCCCAAAGCAGTCCGACTGCACATTGCTTAGTTTTTTGCTGTTAAAGCAGCAGGCATTGGTCGGGCTGAGGAGTTGTCAGTTTTGTGTTAGCAGGTTTAGTTCTGCGAGCAAAGCAAATGGGACTTACATTATTATTTGTCTGCGTTTCAATAGAAAATACGCCTTCGGAGCTGGCTTTTTAATGAAGGCGGTTTTTAGCAACTGGAAACTATACCGCAAGTAGCCATAGTACAAGGCAAAACTCTTGCCGGGGATCTGATATGGCTAAAACTCTAAACCATTAAAACATCATTTAAATTCTTCTTGACCTCAAGTAAACCTGAGCTATTACAGTGGCGCGGATTTTAGTTCTGTGCACTAAGCACTGTAGAGGGAGAGTTTGGTTATGAATTCAGTTGTAAGTCGTTGGTATGATCCCTGGTTAACCGCTTTAGCCCCGCTGATTTGGGGCAGTACTTATGTTGTAACTACAGAGTTTTTACCTCCTGACGTGCCTTTACTATCAGCAGCTTTACGTACTTTGCCGGTCGGACTTTTGATCTTGCTGTGGTTACGACAGCTGCCGGCGGCTGGCTGGTGGGGGAAAATATTATTGTTGGGCTTTTTAAACATTGGTGTGTTTCAGGCGCTACTTTTTGTTGCAGCTTATCGTTTACCCGGTGGAGTCGCAGCCACTGTCGGTGCTATTCAGCCATTGGTGGTGCTGCTGTTAAGTTGGGCTTTACTTGGTGGTCGTACCTCTTGGTTAAGCTGGGTTGCGGCCTTGTCGGGTTTAGCCGGGGTGGCTATGTTGGTGCTTGGACCTGCAGCTCAGTTAGATAGCCTGGGTGTGTTTGCCGCTGCTACAGGTGCTTTGGCTATGGCCTGTGGCACTCTTTTGACGAAAAAATGGCAGCCTCCTGCTAACGCGCTGGTACTGACCAGTTGGCAGCTGACTGTGGGTGGCCTTTTCCTGCTGCCTCTGGCCTTTAGTGTGGAAACTCTGCCGCCAAGCCTGAGCCTGACTCATATACTGGGATACCTATGGCTGGGCTTGATTGGCACAGGGCTTACCTACGTATTCTGGTTAAGGGGAGTCATCAGAATGCCGGCAAGCGCTGTGACGGGCTTTAGTTTGCTTAGTCCTTTAAGTGCTAGTGTGCTGGGCTTTATAGTACTGGATCAGCACCTGACTGTGCTGCAGAGTCTGGGTATGGTTCTGGTGCTGGCTGGTGTCTGGCTCGGCCAACATAAAGCGGCGGTCGTGATCTCCGAACCTATTCACAGCCCTCGGAAAAGGCAACTCTGAGTTTCCAGGACAGAACTGGTGTTTTAGTGAGTTTTTGTTGATGATTTATGTTTTATCTCAAGGATATAAGCAGATGACAGAACATAAGCCAGAAACAGCAGCCGGGTTGGTTCAACGACAGCTGGAGGCCTACAACAGTAAAAATGTTCAAGCCTGGCTTGCTTGCTACCATGTTGATGCTATACAGCTGGATTTTCAGGGTACTGTTTTAGCTCAAGGTCACGAGCAAATGCGCCAGCGTATCAGCCAACGTTTTACTGAGCCAGATCTTCAGGCAAAGCTATTAAACCGCATGGAGATGGCGGATTGGGTGATTGATCATGAACTTATTCAGCGCAATTTCCCTGAAGGGCGGGGCCAGGTCGAAATGTTGTGTAGTTATCAGGTCAAACAGGGCCTGATTGTCAAAGCCCTGTTTCAATTGGGGGAGCCCATGTTGTTCTAATCTGTATTGTTAATAGTGCGCTTTTTCGAAGCGCACTTTTGTCTGTCAGGCAGCTGCTTACTTAGTGCTTTCTATGACAGGTTCCAGTTTATAAATGTCGCCTTTGGGCACGCCGGCTTTGACATAAAACAGCTGCTGGTTTTGTATGCTGTACTGATGCACAAAACGCTCTGGTGTTGCTAGCAGCAGAGTGTTTTCCTGGTTGCTTAACTGATACTGACGTATGCCTTGTCCTTGCTGATAGTAATAAATCTTATCCTCAGACAAGCTCCAGTTTAGCCAATTGATTTTGTTAAAGTCGGCGATCAGCAGTTGTTCCTTACCTGTAGTTAAATCGAGCAAAAACAAGCCATCCTGGTGAAACTTGCTGAAATACAGCTGGTCTTTTAACAAATAGCCACTGTAGCCACCTTGCTGAGTCAGTTGCTTGCTACTTGCCGATTTTAAATCCAGCTGCCATAACTGCCAGTCAGCATTTTGTTTACTGCTGTAAATAATGCCTGAACCGTCAGCGGTCCAGTTGGCGACTTCGACTTGTTTATCCGGCGCAACCAAGACCCTGCTCTGGCCTGAGGCGACCATCAACTGCCACAAAGCGCCGTCTTTGGTAAAAATCAGTGACTCACCATCAGGTGACCATTGCAGCCTGACAAAGGCAGGATAGCCAGGTAAATCAGCCAGTTGGTATTCGTTTTGTCCCGCAGGTTGCAGCCAGATTTGCTCTTTACCATTACGCTGACTTAAAAAAGCTAAGTCACCTTTATGATTCACTTGTGGCATACGGTCTATTTTGCTGCTGCCGATGCGGATCCTGGCTTTAGTGGCCTTGAAATCATGTTGCCAAATGTCTGAATCCAGTTCGTAATCCGCGTAATAAATCTGGCGGTTCACTACGGCGAGCGACTGCACAGTGCGGCCGGTGTAAAATAAAAACTCCAGCTGTTCGCTGTCCGTATCGTATTGCAAAAGTTCAGCATCTTTACTTAGCAGTAATTTATCGCCTAACCAATCTATCTGCGTTGCCTGCAGCGGCAAGGTCTTTTGTGTTAAAACGCTAAAATTGCTGCTATCGAGTACTACTAATAAGGTCTGTTGCTTTTCCAGATAACGCAATATAGCCAGTTTTTTACCGTCATCAGACTCGGCAAAAGCCAGCTCTCCGGTGGGGCTTTCAGCGCTTAGCGGATTAGTGATTTGCTCTTTGGCATCGGTATCCAAACGATAGCGGCTCAAGGCGTATGGTTGGGTTTTATCCGCTCTGTCGCGCAGGTAAAAGCCTTTGCTGTCGTTTTGCCAGGCAATTTTCACTACTGAATCTGAGTGACACTGAGCCACTGTTTTTTTCTGCTGCACAGCTTCAAGTAAAAACCATTGCACCACACAAGCGTCAGGTTGTTGCATAACCTGGATCACTTGCAAACCATCAGGGCTGATAGCTGCTGTGACCAGCTGTTTATCGTCAGACAAGACGTGAGTTTTGCCTGTTTTTTGGCGCAAAACCAGCTGGTTATTGTTTGTATCTTCAGAGAGATACAATAGCTTTGAGCCGTCTTTGCTCAGGCTGAGATCATAGTCAACGCCCTGAGCTGAGCTTACTGGCACTGGTTCATTCAGATAAGGCGTGGGTAACTTTTCTGGTTCGGGCGCGAGCGTGATAAAAAACCACAGCACAAAAAATAATAAAGGGGCAGTCCAGAGCACTGCAAGTGCCAGTTTGGTTTTGAGACCAGAGCTTGTTGCTACAACTGAGCTTTCAGCTGCTGTTTTTGCCGCAGTCACTGCTGCCACACTAACGGCTGGTTCGGCTGGTAGATTGACATCCTGCCGCACTGTTTCTGGGGTGTCAGATTGCTCTGAACCTTGCAGATTGACGGTCTGACAAAGCCGATACCCTACTTTGGGCAAGGTCTCGATATACGAGGTGTTGGGGTCTAATTGAGCAAAAACTTTACGCAATAAAGATACGGCTTTATTAATAGCGCTTTCGCTGACCACCCGACCGTGCCAAAGCTGCTCAATCATTTGGTCGCGACTCAATTGGCCTTGATCTGCCGCGATAAAAAGACTTAACAGCTGATAGGCCTGAGGGTCTAAATACACAGCTTCTGTTGCAGAGCGAAGTTCCCGGCTGTTGGGATCAAAGGTAAGTTGGCCTATCAAAACTGGCTGATAAGAGTGGTGTTCAGGCATAAATCAAAAATCCGCAAGAAGCTGTAGCTAGGGGTAAGCTTTTTATCATAAAAATGTCCGGAACTCTTGTGTTCTTGCTGCCTTTTTCTGATGCACCATCAGAGTTTTAGCGAGGAAGAACCCGGATGAACTCATTAAAGTGGCTGTTATTGTGCTTAGTGTTCGGCTTTGCTAGTGCATCAGAAGTAGAAGCCGCAGCCTTACCTGAAGGCATTAGGATCATTAAAGCGGGCGGCGCAGAGTTTCAGTTGCGTTCTGCCGGGTTAGAGCACAAAGGTCCGGCTGTTGTATTGCTATCTGGCCCAAACGAGCACTGGCATAGCGACAGTGGCTGGTTTGCTTTGTTGCAACCCGTACTGGCTAGTAAATACCGAACTTATGCTGTGGATAGATTGGGGCAGGGCTTGAGCTCAGAAGTTAATAATCCGTCCTATAGTCGCTTTGCCAAGGACTTAGCTTTGGTAATGGCTGAGTTGAACGAAAGTGAAATCCTCTTGCTCAGCTTCGCCAGCAGTTCTATGTCCAGTTTGTTATTCGCGCAGCAGAATTCAGAACTCAAGATCCAGGGGCTGCTACTGATTGACCCTGATATACCTTTGCCCCAGTCTATTGCTTTGTATAAAGGTTATCCGGCTGAATGGTACAAAGCCAATCTGGCAGAGCTGTTACCCGCCCTAAAAACCGGGGTCTGGACAGAGCGTAC
>Ga0247725_1000541_pt1 | contig 26229 bp, 25 predicted proteins | sample OKSTACKMCFT3sol_FD_183021 | JGI IMG/M metagenome (GOLD analysis project Ga0247725, IMG submission 183021) | Subsurface sediment microbial communities from gas well in Oklahoma, United States - OK STACK MC-FT3-sol | ecosystem: Environmental > Terrestrial > Deep subsurface > Rock core/Sediment...
CGCATCGAACCACATCGACTTGATCAGGCGCAGGTAATAGAACGCCGCGACGACCGAGCCGACCAGGCCAAGCACGGCGGCCCACTGCATCATCACGTCGCCCGTGCCCAGGGCGGCCTTGAAGACATAGTACTTCGACCAGAAACCCGAGAACGGCGGCAGACCCAGGGCCGACAGCGAGAACGCGGTCATGGCGATGGCGACGCCCGGGCGCTCCTTGATCAGGCCCGCCATGTCCTCGATCGTCTCCATGGGCTTGCCGTCGCGGTTCAGGGCCTGCAGGCAGGCGAAGAAGCCGGTGACGTCGACCATGTAGAGGGTCATGAACAGCAGCATCGACTGCAGGCCGACTTCGCCGCCCGCCGCGACGCCCAGCAGAGCGTAGCCGACATTGGCGATCGAGGAGTAGGCCCAGAGCCGCTTGAGGTTGGTCTGGGCCAGGCCGGCGAAGGCGCCGACGAAGACCGACAGCAGGGCCGCGATCACCAGGATCTGGCGCCATTGCTCGACAGCGCCGGGGAAGGCGTCGCCCAGCACGCGGGCGAACATCATCATGGCGGCCAGCTTCGGCGCGGCCGCGAAGAAGCCGACGACCGGGGTCGGGGCGCCTTCATAGACGTCCGGCGTCCACATGTGGAACGGCGCGGCCGAGACCTTGAACGCGAGGCCGCAGATCAGGAACACGAGGCCGAACAGCAGGCCGACGCCATGCGAACCGCCGTGGGCGGCGGCCAGCGCGATCTGGCTGAAGTGGGTCGAACCCGTGAAGCCGTAGATCAGCGAGCTGCCGTACAGCAGCAGGCCCGACGACAGCGCGCCCAGCACGAAGTACTTCAGGCCGGCTTCCGACGACTTGGCGTCGTCGCGGCGCATGGCGGCCAGGACGTACAGCGCCAGCGATTGCAGCTCGACGCCGACATAGAGGCTGATCAGGTCGCCGGCCGAGGCGGTGACGCCCATGCCGACGGCGGCCAGGATCACCAGGACGGCGAACTCGAACTTCTGGTCGCCCCGTTGGGCCAGCCAGCGGTCGCCGAGCACGACGGCTACGGCGCTCGACAGATAGATGGCCACCTTGGCGTAGGTCGCCGCCGCGTCGGCGGCATAGACGCCGCCGAAGGCGCGGCCGTGAGGCCCAAGGACCGCCGTGGCGGCGGCCGCCACCAGCGCGGCCACGGCCGCGAGGGTGAAGATCGCGCCGACCTTGCCCCGGAAGGCGCCGGCGACCAGCAGGACAAGCGCCGCGACCGCGAGGACGATCTCAGGCAGCACGAGCGAGAAGTTGGCGAAAAACGTCATAGGCCCCTCACCCGCCCAGGGCGGCGCGCCAGGCGCCGACCAACGCGTCGACGGAAGACGCGGTCAGGTTGAACACAAGATTGGGATAGATGCCCAGCACCAGAGTCATGATGATGAGCGGAACGAACAGCAGGATCTCGCGAGCGTCCAGATCCTTGATGGTCTTCAGCTCGGGATTGGTGATCTCGCCGTACATGACCCGACGATACAGCGTCAGGGCGTACATGGCCGACAGGATCACGCCGGTGGCGGCGACCAGAGCCGTCCAGGTCGAGGCCTTGTAGACGCCGGTCATGGTCAGGATTTCACCGACGAAGCCCGAGGTGCCCGGCAGGCCGACATTACCCATGGTGAACAGCAGGAACACGAAGGCGTAGTGCGGCATGCGGCTGGTCAGGCCGCCGTAGAAGGCGATCTCGCGGGTGTGCATGCGGTCATAGACGACGCCGACGCAGAGGAAGAGCGCCCCGGAGATCACGCCGTGGCTCAGCATCTGGAACAGGGCGCCCTGCTCGCCGGCCGCGTTGCCCGAGAAGATGCCCATGGTCACGAAGCCCATGTGGGCCACCGACGAATAGGCGATCAGCTTCTTGATGTCGGTCTGACGGAAGGCCACCAGCGAGGTGTAGACGATGGCGATGGCCGACATGGCGAACACCAGCGGCTGGAACATCTCCGAGGCGTTCGGGAACATCGGCAGGCTGAAGCGCATGAAGCCGTAGCCGCCCATCTTCAGCAGGATGCCCGCCAGGATGACCGAACCGGCCGTCGGGGCTTCCACGTGGGCGTCGGGCAGCCAGGTGTGCACCGGCCACATCGGCATCTTCACCGCGAACGAGGCGAAGAAGGCCAGCCACAGCCAGGTCTGCAGCCACGGCGCGAACTTGAAGGTCATCAGCGCTGGGATCGACGAGGTGCCCGAGATGCTGATCATCGCCAGGATAGCGGCCAGCATCAGCACCGAGCCGAGCAGCGTGTAGAGGAAGAACTTGTAGGCCGCGTAGACGCGACGCTTGCCGCCCCAGATGCCGATGATCAGGAACATCGGGACCAGGCCGAACTCGAAGAACAGGTAGAACAGCACGAGATCCAGCGCGGCGAACACGCCGATCACCAGGGTCTCGAGGACCAGGAAGGCGATCAGGTACTCGACGACGCGCTTCTCGACCGACTTCCAGCTGGCGATGATGCAGATCGGCAGCAGGAACGCCGTCAGCAGGACGAACAGCACCGAGATGCCGTCGACGCCCATGCGGTAGTGCAGGCCGGCGAACCAGGCGAAGTCTTCCACGAACTGGAAGCCCGGGTTCTTCGGATCGAATTGGACGGTCAGGATGATCGACAGGCCGAACGTGACCAGGGTGGTCACGAGCGCGATCCACTTGGCCAGGGTGTCGGTCTTTTCACCCGCGCCGTGCAGGGCGCGCGCGGCGAGGATCACCGCGACGCCGACGATGGGCGCGAAGGTCGTAAGGCTGAGAAGGCCGCTCATGAACTCCGTCCCCCTCAACGGAAGGCGTACAGGGCGAAGGTCAGCAGGCCGGCGACGCCGAGCAGCATGACAAACGCGTAGTGGTAGAGATAGCCGGTCTGCAGCTTGCCGGTGCGCTTGCCCACCTCATACGAGACGTGGCTGACGCCGTCCGGGCCCAGGCCGTCGATGATCTTCTGGTCGCCGCCCTTCCAGAACAGGTCGCCGAGGAACTTGGCCGCGCGCACGAAGGTGGCTTGGTACAGTTCGTCGAAGAACCACTTGTTGTAGAAGAAGACGTACAGCGGGCCCTTGCGCTCGGCCAGCTTCAGGCCCAGGCGCTCGTCCCCCTTGATCAGGTAGACATAGACCGCGATCAGCAAGCCGACCAGCGAAGCGATCAGCGGGCTCCACTTCACCCACTCGGCCACCTCGTGCGCGTGGTGCAGCACTTGGTTGCTCGGAGCCGTGAAGATCGCGCCGCGCCAGAACTCTTCCTGGTGGTGGCCGACGAAGTAGCCGTTGAACACGAAGCCGGCGGCGATGGCGCCGATCGACAGCACGATCAGCGGGAACAGCATCACAGCGGGGCTCTCGTGCGGCTTGTGATCGTGGCCATGGCCGTGATCGTCGTGCGCATGGTCGTCATGGGCATGAGCGTCGTGCCCGTGGGCGTCATGAGCATGGTCGTCATGACCCCAGCGCGCCTTGCCGTTGAAGGTGAAGAACGCCAGGCGCCACGAGTAGAACGAGGTCAAGCCGGCCACCAGCACGCCGATCACCCAGGCGAACATGGCGATGGAGTTGTGCCCCCCCGCGGCGAACGCCGCCTCGATGATGGTGTCCTTCGAGTAGAAGCCGGCGAAGCCCAGGTGCAGCGGCGGGAAGCCGAGGCCCGTAATCGCGATGGTGCCGATCGTCATGGCGATGAAGGTGATCGGCAGCAGCTTGGCCAGGGCGCCGTACTTCCGCATGTCCTGCTCATGGTGCATGCCGTGGATCACCGAACCGGCGCCCAGGAACAGCAGCGCCTTGAAGAAGGCGTGGGTGAACAGGTGGAACATGGCCGCCTGATAGGCGCCGACGCCGGCCGCGAAGAACATGTAGCCCAGCTGCGAGCAGGTCGAGTAGGCGATCACGCGCTTGATGTCGTTCTGGGTCAGGCCGACCGTGGCGGCGAACAGGGCCGTCACCGCGCCGATCACCGTAACGATGTTCTTGGCGACGGGCGCGTATTCGAACATCGGCGACAGCAGGCACAGCATGTAGACGCCGGCGGTCACCATGGTGGCCGCGTGGATCAGGGCCGACACCGGGGTCGGGCCTTCCATGGCGTCCGGCAGCCAGGTGTGCAGGAAGAACTGCGCCGACTTACCCATCGCGCCGATGAACAGCAGGAAGCAGGCGATATCCATCAGCGGCCAGACGTGACCGGCGAACTCCCAGGTCTTGCCGGCGTTGGCCTGGATCATCGGGAACAGCTCGGCGAACTGGATCGTGCCGAACGCCCAGTAGGTCGTCATGATGCCGAGGGCGAAACCGAAGTCGCCGACGCGGTTGACGACGAAGGCCTTGATGGCCGCGGCGCTGGCCGAGGGCTTCTTGTACCAGAAGCCGATCAGCAGGTACGAGGCCAGCCCCACGCCTTCCCAGCCGAAGAACAGCTGCATGAAGTCGGCGGCGGTGACCAGCGACAGCATGGCGAAGGTGAACAGCGACAGGTACGCGAAGAAGCGCGGCTTGCTGTCGTCCTCGGCCATGTAGCCCCAGGAATAGATGTGCACGAGGGCCGAGACCGTCGTGACCACGATCAGCATGGTCGCCGACAGGGCGTCGATGCGGATCGACCAGTTCGCCTGGAAGTCGCCGATGTGGATGAACGGCAGCAGGTTGACCGTGAAGGCCTCCATGTGCCCCCAGGTCCACTGGCTGAACGTATACCAGGACAGCGCGCAGGACAGGATCAGCGCGCCGGTGGTGACCGACTGCGAAGCCACGTCGCCGATGCGGCGGCCGAACAGGCCCGCGATGGCCGCGGCGATGATCGGCGCGAAAACGAGAATGGTGACAAGCGTCTGCATGACGTCGCTTAGCCCTTCATCATGCTGGCGTCGTCAACCGCGATATCGCCGCGGTTGCGGAAGAAGGTGACAAGGATGGCCAGACCCACGGCCGCCTCGGCGGCGGCCACGGTCAGCACGAACATCGCGAAGATCTGGCCCGCCACGTCGTGCAGATAGGCCGAGAACGCCACGAGATTGATGTTCACCGCCAGCAGGATCAGCTCGATCGACATCAGGATGACGATGATGTTCTTGCGGTTCACGAAGATGCCGAAGACGCCGATCGTGAACAGGATCGCGGCGACGACGAGATAGTGCGGAAGGCCGATCATTCGGAGATCCCCTCACCCGGCTTGATCTGGACCAGCGTCATGCCGGTCTTGGGCGAGCGGGCGACCTGCTTGCCGATGTCCTGGCGTTTGACGCCCGGCTTGTGGCGCAGGGTCAGCACGATGGCGCCGATCATGGCGACCAGCAGCACCAGGCCCGCCAGTTGGAAGAAGAAGATGTAGTCGGTGTAGAGCACGCGACCGATCGCTTCGGTGTTCGGGACGCCGCCCGGCGAGGCGTTCGGCAGGCCGTTCTTGGCGGCCGCGCCGTTGGTCGCCACCGTCGCGGCGACGAACACCATCTCCAGCGTCAGGACCCCGCCGACCAGCCCGCCAATCGGCAGGTACTGGGCGAAGCCCTGGCGAAGCTCGGCGAAGTCCACGTCCAGCATCATGACGACGAACAGGAACAGCACCGCGACCGCGCCCACATAGACGACGATCAGCAGCATCGCGAGGAACTCCGCGCCCAGGAGGACGAAGAGGCCGGCGGCCGAGAAGAAGGCGGTGATCAGGAAGAGCACCGAGTGCACCGGGTTTCGAGCCGACACGACGAGAAGACCCGCCGCGATGGTCACGAAAGCCAGCAGATAGAAAGCGATCGCCTGCAAGGCCATTGGCCCAGGTGCTCCCCTGAAAACTTAAAGTCCAATGGCGCGACGCCTTACGGCGCAACGCCCCGTGGAATTTTCCGGCTCTAGGAGCCGGTAAATTCCGGTTTGTCTAGCTGGAGCTTGATGGCCGCCGAAACCGCGAACCACTTTCGGCTATCAAGCTCCCCCGGATTCGCCCCGTCTTTAGCGGTAGGGCGCGTCCAACTCCAGATTCTTCGCGATCAGGCGCTCCCAGCGGTCGCCGTTATCGAGAAGACGTTCCTTGTCGTAGTAGAGCTCTTCGCGGGTCTCGGTCGCGAACTCGATGTTCGGCCCTTCCACGATGGCGTCGACCGGGCAGGCCTCCTGGCACAGGCCGCAGTAGATGCACTTGACCATGTCGATGTCGTAGCGGGTCGTGCGGCGGCTGCCGTCCTCGCGAGGCTCGGCCTCGATCGTGATGGCCTGAGCCGGACAAACGGCTTCGCACAGCTTGCAGGCGATGCAGCGCTCTTCGCCCGACGGATAGCGACGCAGGGCGTGCTCGCCGCGGAAGCGGGGCGACTGCGGGTTGCGCTCGTTCGGGTAGATCACGGTCTTCTTCGGCGCGACCATGTACTTCATGGCCAGGCCGAAAGCGCCCGCGAAGTCCAGAAGGGCCGCGCCCTTGACCGCCTGAGTGATGCGCTGGAACACCAGAGCTCTCCTAACACTTTTCCTTGGGGAAGGGACGGACGTCCCTGCCCTGCTCTTTCTGCTGCCGTCGCAGGGTCTGCTCGAGGACGCACTTCTTGGTCTTGGCGTCTTCCTTGCGGCGCGCCTCGACCTTGTCCTCCAGCGTCCGCTGCGGCGGTCGCGGAATATTCGGCCCCCAGGTCGCACAGCCGGCCAGAAGGCCAACCATCGCGATCCCGAGGAGACCCCGCCTCATTTCCCCGCCCGGGGAATGACGCAGGTGTAGTTCGACAACTGGGCCGGATCACCGCCGTCCTGCTTGGACTGGATGACCCCGCCGTCAGCCTTGCACTTCTCGCCCGCGCGCCGCAGGTCGTCATAGCTGACGACCCCGTCGCCCAGGGAATACGAGCGGTCCGGCGCCGAGACGGCCTGGCAGGCCGCCAAGGTCAGGCCGCTAAGGCCCAGGGCGATCAGCGCGCTCCGGCGCATCAGGCCCCCGGACCGAAAACGCGCCAGGCGGCGACCGCGGCCACCAGCACCAGCGAGGTCGGCAGGAACACCTTCCACCCCAGGCGCATCAGTTGGTCGTAGCGGTAGCGAGGCACGATGGCCTTCGCCATGGCGAACATGAAGAACCAGAAGACGATCTTGGCGTAGAACACCAAGGCCAGCAGCAGGTTGACCAGGAACGGCGGCCAGCCAGCCGTGAAGCCGATCGGGAAGCCCGGGTTCCAGCCGCCGAAGAACAGCACGCTGATCATGGCGCACATCAAGACGATGTTCGAATACTCGGCCACCATGAACAGCAGGTACGGCGTCGAGCTGTACTCGACCTGGTAACCGGCCACGAGTTCGGATTCGGCTTCGGGAAGATCGAACGGCGGGCGGTTCGTCTCGGCGAGGCCCGAGATGTAGAACATGCCCATGGCCACGACCATGACCGGCAGCAGGATGATGTTCTTGAGGCCGCCGCCGCCGAACACGTTCCAGTTCCAGATCCAGCCCGACTGCTTCTCGACGATGGTCGACAGGTTCATCGAACCGGCCAGCAGGATCACCGTGATGATGATCAGGCCGATCGAAACTTCGTAGGACACCATCTGCGCCGCCGAGCGCAGCGCGCCCAGGAACGGGTACTTCGAGTTCGAAGCCCAGCCGCCCATGATGATGCCGTAGACGCCCAGCGAGCTCATCGCCAGCAGGTACAGGATGCCGACGTTGAGGTTCGAGACGACCCAGCCCGGCGCGAACGGCACGACGGCCCAGCCGACGAAGGCCAGGATCAGGCTGATCAGCGGCGCCAGCAGGAAGACGACCTTGTCGGCGCCGGCCGGGACCACGATTTCCTTCAGCACGAACTTGAAGAAGTCGGCGAAGGACTGCAGCAGACCAAAGGGACCCACGACGTTGGGGCCTTTGCGCATCTGGACGCCGGCCCAGATCTTGCGGTCAGCCAACAGCAGGAAGGCCAGGCTCAAGAGAACCCAGATCACGACTAGCAGGATCCCGCCGGTCGTCAGGCCAAACCAGAGAAGCGGATTGGTCGAGTCCACGATTTACTCCGCGGCGATCTTGGCGGCGCCGGAAGCCACGGCCGAGCATTCGGCCATGGTCACGCTGGCGCGCGCGATGGGGTTGGTCAGGTGGAAGGCCTTGATCGGGCTCTCGAACGGCGCGTCAGACGCTTCGCCCGCGCCGCCCAAGGCGCCCACGTCGAAGACGGTGGGAATGCTGCCCGGCGCATAGTCGATCTGGCCGAAGGTCGGATGGTCGGCGAACAGCTTGGCGCGCAGCTGGTCAAGGCTGTCATAGGGCAGCTTGTGACCGAGCACTTCGGACAGCGCTCGCAGGATCGACCAGTCTTCCTTGGCCTCGCCCTTCGGGAACACGGCGCGCTTGCCTTGCTGCACGCGGCCTTCGAGGTTCACGTAGAGGCCGTTCTTCTCGGTGTAGGCCGCGCCCGGCAGGATCACATCGGCCTTGTGCGCGCCGGCGTCGCCGTGCGTGCCGAGATAGATCTTGAAGGCGCCGGTGGCCGAGGTTTCGCACTCGTCGGCGCCCAGCAGGAACAGGACGTCCAGAGCGCCCGGCTTCAGCATGTCGGCCGTCGACAGACCGCCCTCGGCCGGGACGAAGCCCATGTCGAGGCCGGCGACGCGCGCGGCGGCGGTGTGCAGGACGTTCCAGCCGTTCCAGCCCTCGCGGACGACCTTCATGGTCTTGGCGAGACCGGCGGCCGCCTTGAGGATCGCCGCGCCGTCGGCGCGAGCGAGAGCGCCCTGGCCGATGATGATGGCGGGACGCTCGGCGGCCTTCAGCGCGGCGACGAAGTCGCTCTTGCTCTTGGCCAGGCCCGACAGCGTCTGGGCGCCCGCGCCCAGGTAGTCGTAGCCGAAGGTCAGATCGGCCTGCTCGCCAATCACGCCGAAGCGGGTCTTGCCGGCCAGCCACTGCTTGCGGAAGCGGGCGTTCAGGACCGGAGCCTCGAGGCGCGGATTGGCGCCGACGAACAGCACCACGTCGGCGTTCTCGATGCCGGCGATGGTCGAGTTGAACAGCCAGCCCTCACGGGGACCGACGCCCAGGGCCGAACCGTCCTGGCGGCTGTCGAGGTTCTTCACGCCCAGAGCGGTGAACAGGTCCTTGGTCGCCTTCAGGCTTTCAGCGTCCTGCAGGTCGCCGGCGATGACGCCGATGCGCTCGGGCTTGGTCGCCTTGATCTTGCCGGCGACGGCCGCGAAGGCCTCGGCCCAGGTGGCCGGCTTCAGCTTGCCGTCGGCGCCGCGGACGTACGGACGGTCCAGGCGCTGGCGCTGCAGGCCGTCAACCGCGTAGCGGGTCTTGTCCGAGATCCACTCTTCGTTGACGTCGTCATTGACGCGCGGCAGCACGCGCAGCACGGCGTTGGCGCGCGCATCGACGCGAATGGATGAGCCGAGCGCGTCCATGACGTCGACGCTTTCGGTCTTCTTCAGCTCCCAGGGGCGAGCCTCGAAGGCGTAGGGCTTCGAGGTCAGGGCGCCGACCGGGCAGAGGTCGATCACGTTGGCGCTGAGCTCCGACGTCACCGCCGCGCCCAGATAGGTCGTGATTTCAACGTCTTCGCCGCGCGAGATCAGGCCGATCTCCGGGGAACCGGCGACTTCGGTGATGAAGCGGACGCAGCGCGTGCACTGGATGCAGCGCGTCATCACGGTCTTGATCAGCGGGCCCATCGACTTCTCTTCGACGGCGCGCTTGTTCTCTTCGTAGCGGCTGTCGTCGCGACCATAGCCCATGGCCTGATCCTGCAGGTCGCACTCGCCGCCCTGGTCGCAGATCGGGCAATCCAGCGGGTGGTTGATGAGCAGGAACTCCATCACCCCTTCGCGGGCCTTCTTGACCATCGGGGTCTTGGTGAAGATCTCCTGGCCTTCGGCGGCCGGCAGGGCGCACGAAGCCTGCGGCTTCGGCGGGCCGGGCTTCACCTCGACCAGGCACATCCGGCAGTTGCCGGCGATGGACAGGCGTTCGTGGTAGCAGAAGCGCGGGATCTCCTCGCCGGCCAGCTCCGCGACCTGCAGAACCGTCATGCCGGGTTCGAACTCGACTTCGACGCCGTTGACCTTGGCGATTGCCATTCTCGTTACTCCGCCGCGATCAGCTTGGCGCCCTGCACGTGCAGGCGACCGCTACGATAGGAAGCGATCCGCTCCTCCACCTCGTGGCGGAAGTGGCGGAACAGGCCCTGGATCGGCCAGGCGGCCGCGTCGCCCAGGGCGCAGATGGTGTGACCCTCGACCTGGGTCGTGACGTCCAGCAGGGTGTCGATCTCCTTCGGATCGGCCTCGCCGGTCGCCATGCGCTCCATGACGCGCCACATCCAGCCGGTGCCCTCGCGGCACGGCGTGCACTGGCCGCAGCTCTCGTGCTTGTAGAAGTACGACAGGCGGGCGATGGCGCGGACGAGGTCGGTCGACTTGTCCATGACGATGACGGCGGCGGTGCCGAGGCCCGAGCGCAGGTTGCGCAGGGCGTCGAAGTCCATCGGCAGGTCTTCGCACTGCTCGGCCGGGATCATCGGCACGGATGAGCCGCCCGGGATGACGGCCTTCAGGTTGCCCCAGCCGCCGCGGATGCCGCCGCAGTGATCCTCGATCAGCTGGCGGAACGGGATGCTCATCGCCTCTTCGACGTTACAGGGCAGGTTCACATGGCCAGAGACGCAGAAGAGCTTGGTGCCGGCGTTGTTCGGACGGCCAAAGCCCGCGAACCAGGCCGCGCCCCGGCGCAGGATCGTGCCGGCGACGGCGATGCTCTCGACGTTATTGACCGTGGTCGGCATGCCGTAGAGGCCCGCGCCGGCCGGGAACGGCGGCTTCAGGCGCGGCTGGCCCTTCTTGCCTTCCAGGCTTTCCAGCAGGGCCGTCTCTTCGCCGCAGATATAGGCGCCGGCGCCGTGGTGGACGTAGAGATCGAAATCCCAGCCGTGGACATTGTCCTTGCCGATCAGCTTGGCCTCGTAGGCTTGCTTGATCGCCGCCTCCAGACGCTCGCGCTCGAAGACGTATTCGCCGCGGATGTAGATGTAGCAGGCGTGGGCCAGCATGGCGCGCGAGGCGATCAGGCAGCCCTCGATCAGGAGGTGCGGGTCATGCCGCATGATCTCCCGGTCCTTGCAGGTGCCCGGCTCGGACTCATCGGCGTTGACGACCAGGTAGTGAGGACGACCTTCCTTCACTTCCTTGGGCATGAACGACCACTTGAGGCCGGTCGAGAAACCGGCGCCGCCCCGGCCGCGCAGGCCGGAGTTCTTCATGTTGTCGATGATCCAGTCGCGCCCGGCGTCCAGGATGTCCTTGGTGCCATTCCAGCAGCCGCGCTTCTTCGCGCCCTCGAGGCCCCAGTCCTGGAGACCGTAGAGGTTCGTGAAGATGCGGTCCTTGTCTTCGAGGATACCGACCATGACTCAGCTTTGCGGATCGAATGGATGGGCGCGCACATAGCGCGTCCGACGGAGGATGACATAGGCGAAAAGCGACCAACCCACGCCAATCGTGACGAGGCCGGCCCAAACCGCCCAAACGGGAGCGCCTTGCCCGGCGCGGCCCCAGATCAGGAGCAGCGCGCCGACGAGGCAGGCCACGAGACCCAGGCCGCGCTCGCGGCGGCCCACGCTCTTGACCGTGTTGAAGTAAGCCAAGCGGCGGGCGTCGAGAGCATTGTCGGTCACGACGAACTCCCCTCGCCCTTCGAACCGCGCATCCAGCCCAGAATGAACCAGACGTGCGAGCCCAAGCCGGCGACGATCGCGCCCAGGAAGACAAGCCGCAGCCAGTCGATCCGCAGCGACACCGCGCCATAGATCGAGACGCCGGCCAGCACGAAGCAGACCACGTTGATGACGAGCATCGCGGTCAAGCGCTTCTTCTGGAGAGCGGCGTCAGCGGTCATCTTAGGCGGCAGGCTCCGACTTGGCCTTCGAAGCCTTGGGCTTCTCAGGCAGGTTCGGGATCTTGATCTTCTTGGCGGCCGAGCCGTCGTACAGCTTCGGGTCCGTCAGGGTCTGGATCTTACCCTTCGGCTCCGACGCGCCGCGGCCGTCGTAACTGCCGGGCTTCGGCGCCTTGCCGGCGGCAAAGTCGTCCAGGATCTGGGCCAGGCTCTCCGGCGTCAGGTCCTCGTAGTAGTAGTCGTTGATGGCGGCCATCGGCGCGTTGCAGCACGCGCCCAGGCACTCGACCTCTTCCCAGCTGAACTTGCCGTCGGCCGAGACGTGGTTGGCTTCGCCGATCTTGTCCTTCAGCACCGCCTTGAGGTCCAGCGCGCCGCGCAGCTGGCACGGCGTGGTGCCGCATAGCTGCACGAAGGCGACCTTGCCGACCGGCTGCAGCTGGAACATCACGTAGAAGGTGGCGACTTCCAGCACGCGGATGACCGGCATCTCGAGCTGCTTGGCGATCTCCTGGATCGCGGGCTCGGACACCCAGCCCTCCTGCTTCTGGGCCAGCCACAGCATCGGGATCACCGCCGACTGTTTGCGGGCGGCGGGATACTTGGCTTTCCACCAGTCTGCCTTGGCCTGGCTTTCCTTCGAGAAGGCGAAGCTGGCGGGCTGTTCCTTGGCGAGACGACGTACGCTCATCGGGCGAAATCCACGCGGGCGATCTTGTCGCCCTTGAAGGTGTAGATGGCGGCGACCTCGAAGACGGGATCGCCATTGCCGCGGTCGACGCGCTCGTGATCGATCACGTTCGAGCCGACCACGATGCGGTTCAGCAGGTGGGCCTTATTGTTCGGAAAGTCCGAAAAAACCTTTTCGTACCAGGCGCGATAGGCCTCGATCCCGGTGCGCGCCACCTCGCCGTTCAGACCGCCCACGACCACGTCGTCCGCGAAATGGGCGCAGTGCGCGTCCAGGTCCTGGGCGTTGTAGGCGTCGAGCTGCGCCTGGGCGATCGCTTCCAGGCTCAACGGTCGATCTCCCCGAACACGATGTCCAGCGAGCCCAGGATGGCCGAGACGTCGGCCAGCTGGTGGCCGCGGTTCATCCAGTCCATGGCCGCCAGGTGCGGGAAGCCCGGCGCGCGGATCTTGCAGCGGTACGGCTTGTTGGTGCCGTCCGAGACCACGAACACGCCGAACTCGCCCTTCGGGGCCTCGACGCAGGCGTAGACCTCGCCTTCCGGAGTCTTGAAGCCCTCGGTGTAGAGCTTGAAGTGGTGGATCAGCGCTTCCATCGAGCGCTTCATCTCGGCGCGGCGCGGCGGCGAGACCTTGTTGTCTTCCGACAGGACCGGACCGTGCGTCTTGCGCAGCATCTCGCAGGCCTGGCGGATGATCTTGGTGGACTCGCGCATCTCCTGCATGCGGCAGAGATAGCGGTCGTAGCAATCGCCGTTCTTGCCCAGCGGAATGTCGAACTCGAAGTCGTTGTAGTTCTCGTAGGGCTGGCTGCGGCGCAGGTCCCAGGCGATGCCCGAACCGCGCACCATCACGCCCGAGAAGCCCCAGAGGATCGCCTCTTCCTTGGTCACGACGCCGATGTCGACGTTGCGCTGCTTGAAGATGCGGTTGTCGGTGATCAGGCCTTCGATGTCGTCGCAGATCTTGGGGAACGCCTTGGCCCAGGCGTCGATGTCCTCGACCAGCTCCGGCGGCAGGTCCTGGTGGACGCCGCCCGGACGGAAGTAGTTCGAGTGCAGGCGAGCGCCGCAAGCGCGCTCGTAGAACACCATCAGCTTCTCGCGCTCCTCGAAGCCCCAGAGCGGCGGCGTCAGGGCGCCGACGTCCATGGCCTGGGTCGTCACGTTCAGCAGGTGGTTCAGGATCCGTCCGATTTCCGAGTAAAGCACGCGGATGATCTGGCCGCGGATCGGCACCTCGACGCCGAGCAGCTTTTCAACGGCCAGGCAGAAGGCGTGCTCCTGGTTCATCGGCGCCACGTAGTCGAGGCGGTCGAAGTACGGCACGTTCTGCAGGTAGGTGCGCGCTTCCATCAGCTTTTCGGTGCCGCGGTGCAGCAGGCCGATGTGCGGATCGACGCGTTCGACGATTTCGCCGTCCAGCTCCAGCACCAGGCGCAGCACGCCGTGCGCGGCCGGGTGCTGCGGGCCGAAGTTGATGTTGAACTTGCGGACAGGCGTCTCCGGAATGGCCGGAGCCGTCGCCTCGTCTCGGAAGTAGTCGGTCGCCGCGGCGGGCGAGTTCGTGCCGGTCATGGCTACGGACCTTCGTTACACTGTTCCATGCCGTGACCAGGCCGTCGGCCTTCTCCCGGCAAGTGATCATGGAGCCTGGCGCCCAAGCGCCGGCCCCAGCCCTAGGCGTCTCCCGCCCGCTTTTCGGCCTTCTCGTCGCCGGGCAGCGCGTATTTCGCGCCTTCCCACGGGGAGAGGAAATCGAACGCACGGAACTCGGTGATCTTCACGGGTTCGTACACGACACGCTTAAGCTCGTCGTCGTAGCGCACTTCCACATAACCCGTCATGGGGAAGTCCTTCCGCAGCGGGTGGCCGTGGAAGCCGTAGTCCGTGAGGATGCGGCGCAGGTCCGGGTGTCCTTCGAAGAACACGCCGTACATGTCGAAGGCCTCGCGTTCGAACCAGTCGGCCACCGGGAAGACCGGAGTCACGCTGGGAACGGCGGTGTCCTCGTCGGTCTGCACCTTGAAGCGGATGCGATGGTTCTTCACCAGCGACAGCAGGTGATAGACGACGTCGAAGCGACGCTCACGCTGCGGATAGTCGACGGCCGTCAGGTCCACCAGCTGATGGAAGCGGCAGTCGGGATGGTCGCGCAGGAACTCCAGCGCCTGAACGACCCGATTGGCCGGGCCCAGCACCGTCAGCTCGCCGAACGCCAAATGATAGGCGGTGATCGCGCCGGCGCTGTTGGCGACGATGGCCTGGCCCAGCGTTTCCAGCGGCGAGATCGCCGTTTCGGTCGCAACCACGTCGGTCATCGCTCGATCGTCCCCGTGCGGCGGATCTTCTTCTGCAGCTGCAGAACGCCATACACCAGCGCCTCGGCCGTGGGCGGGCAGCCCGGGACATAGATGTCCACCGGCACGACGCGGTCACAACCGCGCACGACGCTGTAGCTGTAATAGTAGTAGCCGCCGCCATTGGCGCAGCTGCCCATCGAGATGACGTAGCGCGGCTCGGGCATCTGGTCGTAGACCTTGCGCAGGGCCGGAGCCATCTTGTTGGTCAGGGTGCCGGCGACGATCATCACGTCCGACTGGCGCGGACTGGCGCGCGGCGCGAAGCCGTAGCGCTCCAGGTCGTAGCGCGGCATCGACGCCTGCATCATCTCCACGGCGCAGCAGGCCAGGCCGAACGTCATCCACATCAGCGAGCCGGTGCGGGCCCAGGTGATCAGGTCGTCGGCGGCGGCCGTGATGAAGCCCTTGTCGGCCAGTTGCTGCGACACGCCGTCGAAGAACGGGTCGTGCAGCTTCGGGTCATAGCCCTCGACCGTCGCGCGGCCAGCCGAGTTGGCGGGAACGATCACTCCCATTCGAGGGCGCCCTTCTTCCATTCGTAGATAAAGCCAACGGTCAGGACGCCGAGGAAGGCCATCATCGACCAAAAGGCGAACTGGGCCACGTCATGCGGCAGCTTCATCAGCGTGACCGCCCACGGGAACAGGAACGCGACTTCCAGGTCGAAGATGATGAACAGGATCGACACCAGGTAGAACCGGACATCGAACTTCATGCGTGCGTCGTCGAAGGCGTTGAAGCCGCATTCGTACGCGGAGAGCTTTTCCGGGTCGGGCGCCTTTGGCGCGAGCACGGCCGCGGCCAGGATGAAGACGATCCCGATAGCCGCCGCGATCCCTAGGAAGATCACGATCGGCAGGTACTGAAGAAGGAAGGCGGTCATGACGGGCCTTGGCTTGAATCGAGCGGGTTGTAGCCCACTGTCGCAACCGCTTCAAACACCCCGGAACACATTGAGAAACGATCGCAACTAGAGCTGGTTTACCTAACGGTGGTTCACCAATGTCTGGACGCCCATTCCTTGCCCGCAAAGGCCGGCGCGAGCGCCCTGCCCTCTATTTAAACCAGCGAAACACAAACCTCTCCACACGCCATTTGTCGCTTCTTCGATATGGCCGTTGACACGAGTCTTCGAGCGACATATCAGACGCGCCTCGCCGATCGGCGGGTCGCACTTTCGCTTCGGCGAAGGGATATGCGGATGTAGCTCAGTTGGTTAGAGCGCCGGCCTGTCACGCCGGAGGTCGCGGGTTCGAGCCCCGTCATTCGCGCCACCCCTTCATAGGTGGTATGCTTCCCTCCTCTCGGTCTACGGACGACCGTCGCGCCTTGGGCGCACGACGCGGATGTAGCTCAGTTGGTTAGAGCGCCGGCCTGTCACGCCGGAGGTCGCGGGTTCGAGCCCCGTCATTCGCGCCACCGTCCAGTGGCTTCCACGACATAGAGAACCGTTTCGCAACGCCTTGAGTTGCGGACTTTACGCGCCATCTAGCGTTGATGGTCGCTTATCCCCGCTTCTCCGTCCTCGACTTGGCGCCCGTTCCCCAAGGAACCGACGTTGGCCGAGCTCTCCACAACAGTCTGGACCTGGCGCGGCATGCCGAAAGTCTCGGCTTCCACCGCTACTGGCTGGCCGAACATCACAACATGCCAGGCATCGCCAGCGCGGCGACGGCCGTCGTCATCGGTCACGTGGCCGGCGGCACCTCGACGATTCGAGTCGGCTCCGGCGGAGTCATGCTGCCAAATCACGCCCCGCTGTTGGTGGCCGAGCAGTTCGGCACGCTGAACGCGCTCTACCCCGGCCGTATCGACCTGGGCCTGGGCCGCGCGCCCGGCGCCGACCAGGCGACCATGCGCGCGCTGCGGCGCTATGCCGGCGCGGTCGATTCGTTCGCCCAGGACGTCGTCGAACTGCAGCACTGGTTCAAACCTGCGACGGCGGACCAGGGCGTTCGGGCCGTCCCCGGCGAAGGACAGGACGTGCCGATCTGGATCCTGGGCTCCTCGACCTGGGGCGCGCAACTGGCCGCGGCTCTGGGACTGCCCTACGCCTTCGCCGCCCACTTCGCGCCCGACGCCCTGCTGGACGCCCTCCTCCTCTATCGCCGTCACTTCAAGCCGTCGGAAGCCTTGGACAAGCCCTATGCGATGGTCTGCATCGGCGTCTGCGCCGCCGACACCGACAAGGAGGCCGCGCGTCTGGCGACCTCGACCCAGCAGCAGTTCCTGGCGTTGCGACGTGGCCGGCCCGGTCTGCTGCCGCCGCCAGTCGATGACATCCGCGAGCATGCCTCGCCAGCGGAGTTGGCGGGCCTGGACCACACCTTCCAGTACTCCGCCATCGGTTCGCCCGAGACGGTGAAGCGCAAGATCGACCAGGTTCTGGATATGACCGGCGCGGAGGAGCTAATGGCGGCTTCGCAGATCTACGATCATGCCGCGCGCAAACGCAGCTACGAGATCCTGGCGGGACTGCGTACCGCCTAGTGATCGCGCGGCTGGGATAGCCCGCCGAAGGCGTGGCGTCCCGTCAGGCCGCCATAGATGAAACAGAGCTGGCGGAAGACCGCGTCCCATCCGTGCCGCTCCACGGCGCGTCGGCGCGCGGCGACGCTGATGGCGGCGAGGTCACGCGCGAACAGGGCCTCGACGGCTTCGGCGAAGGCTCCGGGCTCGGAGCGCACGGCTAGCTGCCCCACCTCGTCATCGACCGACTCGGCGACGCCGCCCGCGGCGACGCCGACAACGGGGAGACCGCACGCCATCGCCTCCAGGACGATGAGGCCGAAAGGCTCGTTGTCATTGGCGTGCACGAAGGCGTCGCAGCTGGCCAGGATTCCCGCCAGCTCGGCGGGGTCTCGCACATAGTCCAGGCTGATGACGCGATCGCTCGCAGGCGCGCCGCCGCCCGCGCCAACGAACAGCAGTTTGTAGGGCGCTCCCAGCCGCTCGACCGCGCCGACAAGCACGTCGAGACGCTTCTCTCGCGCCGGCCGCCCCGCGAAGACCAGCAGCCTTTCGTCGGAGGACACGCCCAGCCGGCGGCGGAGCGTCCCGCGATCAGCGCGGCTTGGGTGGAAGAGCTCGGTATCCACGCCCAGAGGCAGGCCGACGGCGTTATGGACGCCGGCCTCGATCAGACGGCCCGCGATGAAGCGACTCGGCGCCACGGCCTGGTCGAACTGGCGATAGACGGCGGCCCATCGCTTCTGAACCGGCTTCTCGGCCCATTCGCCGATGTGCAACGCCGCCAGCTTGCCGAGATCGGTGTGACAAAAGCCGACGACGGGAATGCCCAAGGCCTCCCCCGCCCTCAGGGCCGCCAAACCGGGCGTATAGGGATCTCCGGCCTCGATGATGTCAGGCCTCTGACGAATCAGCCGCTCCATCCAGGCGGCTTTCACCACCGGCCAGCGATAGCCTGCTCCGAACGGCAGCGGCGCGGCGTAGATCGAGACCCGCCCTTTGCCATCGTAGGAGTCCCTCGCCCCGGGGACGACCAGCGTATGGCGAACGGCGGGCCTGTTGGCCGCCAGCCATGCCCGCTTGGACGAGAGATACCGGCGAACGCCGCCGCTACGCGGCGCGTAGAGCATGGTCGTGTCTACGAGACGGACAGTGTCAAACGGCGGATCGATCTCGGCGGCAAAGCTACTCGGGCCGAACGGCCGATCCGTTCTCGTATCCGTCACGCCGAATCCTCATCGCTACGCCAGGCCTCCCCATTCGGCCTTGGATCGATAAAGCTTTTGCGACAGCTAGGGTTCCTCGCCGTTCCCGGACGATTTCCGAGCAACGCCGCGACGCCCTAGCGCTTCGCGTAGCAATACCTCGACTTGTGCGTTCACGCTACGCAACTCGGACGCCGCCAGTCGCTCAATGGCCGACAGGACCTCGGGACTGACGCGCATCAGGAATGCGCGCCGACCGCCCTTGGCGTCATTTTGGTCGCTCGCCACGTCAGCCGTAGAGTGTGCCGGTGTTGACCACGGGCTGGGCCTCGCGGTCGGCGCAGAGCACCACCAGCAGGTTGGACACCATTGAGGCTCGGCGCTCGTCGTCTAGAGCGACCACGCCGCGGTCGCTGAGCTGGCCAAGCGCGCTTTCGACCATGTCGACGGCGCCGGCGACGATGGTTCGGCGAGCGGCCAGCACGGCCTCGGCCTGCTGACGCTTCAACATCGAGCCGGCGATCTCCGGCGCGTAGGCCAGATGCATCAGGTGCGCTTCGTCGATCGCAACGCCGGCGACGGCGGTGCGCTGCTGCAGATCCTTTCGCAGGCGATCCCCCACCTCCTCAGCGTCGGCCCTCAGCGTGGGCTCGCCCTCCTCCGCATGGTCATAGGCGTAGTGCGAGGCGACCTCGCGCAGGCCCGTCTCGATCTGGATGTTCACGAAGGCGGCGTAGTCATCGACGTCGAACAGCGCCTGCCCCGAGTCCTTGACCCTCCAGACGATGTTGGCCGCGATTTCGATCGGGTTGCCGCGCTTGTCGTTCACCTTCAGCGTCTCGCTGGTCACGTTGCGCACCCGCAGGCTAATCTTCTTGCGGCCATACCAAGGCAGGATCCAGCGCAGGCCCGTCGCGCGGTCCGTGCCGACATACGAGCCAAACAGCGTGATGGCGTAGGCCTCGTTCGGCTGCAGCGAATAGAAGCCGCACGACACCAGGATCGCGAGGCTCACGCACCCCGCGCCAGAGAGCGTGAAAAACGCGCCGCCGCCGTCTCGCGCCTGAAGGAGCAGCCAAATCCCGAGTCCTAGAAGCAAGGGTGCGGCCAATAGCGCGACACCCCCGTTCACGCCGGCGTACGGGCGTTCGTTGGTCGGGTTGATGGTCCGGGTCTCAGACATGACGCACCTCCAGCGTTGCGATCAAAGTGATATCATCTTGATCGCAAACTCCAAGCGAAAGCGTGACCTTGGCCCGGGGGCCCGATGCCTTGGCTGTGAAGAGGAATGGTGGGCAGTGAGGGGATCGAACCCCCGACCCTCTCGGTGTAAACGAGACGCTCTACCGCTGAGCTAACTGCCCTCTGGAGCCTGACGGACAGGCTCAATCTCCTTGCGCTTGAAGCGCGTTCGAGCGGTTTCGCCGCTCGCATCCAAACCTGGCGCGCCCCAAGGCCGCCGCTTCTAGCGGGCGCGCGCGTTCGGGCAAAGCCCCAAATACGAAAGGCGGAACGTCAGCCCCCGCGACGCTCCGCCTCCCTTATGCGGAAACTGGATCAGCCGTTCAGAGACGACTTCAGGCCTTCGCCGACCTGGAAACGCGCGGTCTTCGACGCGGGACGGTTGACCGTCTCGCCTGTCCGCGGATTTCGCGCGGTGCCCGCGGCGCGGGTCACGGCCTTGAACGTGCCGAAACCGACCAGGCGCACATCCTGGCCCGACTTCAGGGAGTCGGTGACGGCGTCGATGAAGGCTTCCAGCGCGTCTTTGGCTTGGTTCTTGTTGATGCCCGCCTTCTCGGCGATCGCCGTGACGAGTTCGGCTTTTGTGGTCATGTTTTTCTCCCAGCCTGAGCGGCGACGTGTTTTTGCTTACGGCGCTGCGCTCGCTGGGGATTATGGCGGCAGAAAAGGCCTCGTCAAACGAGAGCGGCGCGGGAAACTCCCGCGCCGCATAAGTTATCATCAATAAGTTACGCTTAGTGGGTCAGAATGGCGTCGCTGTCGCCATCATCCTTCTTCGCACCCGCAGCAATCGGCTCCTCCGCCTCGTTCCACTCGACCGGCGTCAGAGGTCCGGTGAGCGCGTGCTTGAGCACCTCGTCGACCGTCGAGACCGGGATGATCTCCAGGCCGTCCTTGACGCTCTGAGGCACGTCAACGAGGTCTTTCTCGTTCTCCTGCGGGATTAGCACCGTCTTCACGCCAGAGCGTAGGGCCGCGAGCAGCTTCTCCTTCAGGCCGCCGATGGCGGTGACCCGACCGCGCAGGGTGATTTCGCCAGTCATGGCGATATCCTTGCGGATCGGGATGCCGGTCAGCACCGAGACCATGGCCAGGGCCATGGCGATACCGGCCGACGGACCGTCCTTGGGCGTGGCGCCGTCCGGCACGTGGATGTGTACGTCGGTCTTCTCGAAGACCGGCGGCTTGATGCCGAACTGCAAGGCGCGCGAGCGGACATAGCTGTTGGCCGCCGCGATCGACTCCTTCATCACGTCCTTGAGGTTGCCGGTGATCTGCATGCGACCCTTGCCCGGCATCTTCACGGCTTCGATGGTCAGGATGTCGCCGCCGAACTCCGTCCAGGCCAGACCGGTGACGATGCCGACCTGGTCCACCTCGTCGGTCTCGCCGTAACGGTACTTCTTGACGCCCGCGTACTTGGCCAGGCGCTCGTCGTCGATCGTGATCGAGGCCACCTTCTCGCGGGCCAGGTCGCGGACCGTCTTCCGCGCCAGGGCGCCCAGTTCTCGCTCCAGCGACCGAACGCCGGCTTCCCGGGTGTAGTAGCGGATCAGGTCGCGGATCGCCTTGTCCGGCACGATGAACTCGGCCGGCTTCAAGCCGTGATCCTTGGCCAGCTTCGGCAGGATGTGCCGCTTGGCGATCTCCAGCTTCTCATCCTCGGTGTAGCCGGGGATGCGGATGATCTCCATGCGGTCCAGCAGCGGCTGGGGCATGTTCAGGCTGTTGGCCGTCGTGACGAACATCACCTGCGACAGGTCGTAGTCGACCTCGAGATAGTGGTCGCCGAAGGTCGAGTTCTGCGACGGATCGAGCACTTCCAGCAGCGCCGAGGCGGGATCGCCGCGGTAGTCGCTGCCCATCTTGTCGATCTCGTCCAGCAGCACGAAGGCGTTCGTGGTCTTGGCCTTCTTCATCGACTGGATGACCTTGCCGGGCATCGAGCCGATGTAGGTGCGGCGGTGACCGCGGATCTCGGCCTCGTCACGCACGCCGCCGAGGCTCATGCGCACGAACTCACGGCCGGTCGCCTTGGCCAGCGACTTGCCGAGCGAGGTCTTGCCGACGCCGGGAGGACCAACGAGGCACAGGATCGGCCCCTTCAGCGAGTTGGTCCGGGCCTGGACGGCCAGGTACTCAAGAATGCGTTCCTTGACCTTCTCCAGACCGTAGTGATCGGCGTCGAGGATGCCCTCGGCCTCGGTCAGGTCGATCTTCTTGGTCTTGGCCTTGCCCCACGGGATCGACAGCAGCCAGTCCAGATAGTTCCGGACGACCGTGCTCTCGGCCGACATCGGGCTCATGTTGCGCAGCTTCTTCAGCTCGCCCTCGGCCTTGGTTCGAGCTTCCTTCGAAAGCTTGGTCTTCTTGATGCGCTTTTCGAGGTCGATCAGCTCGTCGCGAGCATCATCGGGATCGCCCAGCTCACGCTGGATCGCCTTCATCTGCTCGTTCAGATAATACTCGCGCTGGGTCTTCTCCATCTGGCGCTTCACGCGCGAGCGGATCTTCTTCTCGACCTGCAGCACCGAGATCTCGCCTTCCATGAGGGCGAAGACCTTCTCCAGGCGCTTCACGACGTCGAAGATCTCCAGCAGGTTCTGCTTGTCGCCGATCTTGACGGAGAGGTGGGCGGCGATGCTGTCGGCCAGCTTTCCCGGCTCGGCGATCTGAGGGATCGACGCCAGGGCCTCCGGCGGCACCTTCTTGTTCAGCTTGACGTAGTTTTCAAACTGCTCGACGACCGCGCGCGACAGGGCTTCGGCCTCGGGGCCGGCGCCTTCGTCTTCGCTGACCTCGCCGATCTGGGCCTCGTAATAGGCCTCCTGGTCGGTGAACTTCACGACGGCCGCGCGGCCTTTGCCCTCGACCAGCACCTTCACGGTGCCGTCGGGCAGTTTCAGCAGTTGCAGGACGGTGGCCAGCACGCCGACGTCGAAGATATCGCCCGGAGCCGGATCATCATCCGCCGAGTTCTTCTGCGTCACGAGCAGGATCTGCTTGTCGCCGCGCATCACTTCCTCGAGGGCGCGCACGGACTTGTCGCGGCCCACGAAAAGCGGGACCACCATGTGCGGGAAAACAACGATGTCCCGCAGCGGCAAGACAGGAAGCGTACGTAGTTCGGACATGTGCTCAATACTCCCGGCCGCGGCGGGGGAAGCGCCTTGGCCATGCGGGCCGCCGTCACGTCAGACGATGCGCCTGAGTCGATCGGCCCGTCCGCCCTGGACTGGGCGGAATGTCGTTATTTATGTGGACGTTTTACAACACGGTTCAAGCGTACTCGCCTCACAGCGGCGAGAGGTCGCGCATGTCCGGTCAAGTTGAAACGGGCATGCCCCAGGTGAGCGCCCTAGAGGCGAGTTCATCCAAGATCTGGACTTTAAAGCGCTTTCTCTCGCCTCGTGACGTTGTGGCGCCCGCGCCTCACCGTCGGGACAACGCTGCGCCCCAAAGCGGGTTATCCACGAAAAAGGGCGCGTCTCCACAAGGAAGACGCGCCCTCAATCTCAGAAAGCGGGCGATCAGGCCGAAGCCGCGCCGCCCTTCTTCTCCGCGTAGATCAGCAGCGGCTGGGCCCGGCCTTCGACGACCTCGGCGTTGACCACCACCTCCTCGACGCCCTCGTAGTTGGGCAGTTCGAACATGGTCTCCAGCAGGATGCCTTCCATGATCGAACGCAGACCGCGCGCGCCGGTCTTGCGGGCGATGGCCTTCTTGGCGACCTGATGCAGGGCGTCGTCGGTGAAGGTCAGGCCGATGTTCTCCATCTCGAACAGGCGCTGGTACTGCTTGACGAAGGCGTTCTTCGGCTCGGTCAGGATCTTGACCAGGGCGGCCTCGTCGAGGTCCTCCAGGGTCGCGACCACCGGCAGACGGCCGATGAATTCCGGGATCAGGCCAAAGCGCTGCAGATCGTCAGGCTCGACATTCCGCAGGATCTCGCCCGTCCGGCGCTCTTCCGGATCGGTCACCTTGGCGCCGAAGCCGATCGACTTGGCCGCGCCGCGCGCCGAGATGATCTTCTCAAGCCCGGCGAAGGCGCCGCCGCAGATGAACAGGATGTTCGTCGTGTCGACCTGCAGGAATTCCTGCTGCGGATGCTTGCGCCCGCCTTGCGGCGGCACGGAGGCGACGGTGCCTTCCATGATCTTCAGCAGGGCCTGCTGCACGCCCTCGCCCGACACGTCGCGAGTGATCGACGGATTGTCGGACTTGCGGCTGATCTTGTCGATTTCGTCGATATAGACGATGCCGCGCTGGGCGCGCTCGACGTTGTAGTCGGCGGCTTGCAGCAGCTTCAGCACGATGTTCTCGACGTCCTCGCCGACGTAACCGGCTTCGGTCAACGTCGTGGCGTCGGTCATCGTGAACGGCACGTCGATGATTCGAGCCAGGGTCTGCGCCAGTAGGGTCTTACCCGTACCGGTCGGACCGACCAGCAGGATGTTCGACTTGGCCAGTTCGACGTCGTTGTTCTTCGACGCGTGGTTGAGGCGCTTGTAGTGATTGTGGACCGCCACCGCGAGGACCTTCTTCGCGTGGCCTTGCCCGATCACGTAGTCGTCCAGGACTTCGCAGATTTCGCGCGGCGTCGGAACGCCGTCCTTGGACTTCACGAAGGCGATCTTGTGCTCTTCGCGGATGATGTCCATGCAGAGCTCGACGCATTCATCACAAATGAACACCGTCGGTCCCGCGATGAGCTTGCGCACCTCATGTTGGCTCTTTCCGCAGAAAGAACAGTAGAGAGTGCTTTTCGTGTCGCCGCTCGCGGCTTTCGTCATGATCGCTTCTCACACTATGGCGACATACGGCTTAACGCCGAGACGCCCCTCCGAGCGCATAAGCCGCCACCGAAGCAGCCAGGATATACGCCGGGAGTTGTCTAATCCTTGACATTCCCCGATCCGGGCGCGCTTCACAAGCCTTGCCGGCGCCTTTCCCGCCTCAAACGCTTCAACGCGGCCGATCGTGTCATGACCTCGCCATCTAAATTGGGCGATTGGCGCTTAGGTGCAAGCGTCGCGCGACTTGGGGCCTTACCGCCACCCGCCGAAGCCCTTATTACGGGTACTGGAATCGTGTGGAACCGGCGCGCGTCACGCGACGGCATGGAAGGTCGATGGCCAAGCGTTCGTTGATGTCGAAGGGGTTGAGCGCCTCGCGCCCGATGACCGGCGAAATGGGTCATGAGCGGGCGCTCGTGGCCTTCGATTTCGACGGGACCCTGACGGTCAAGGACAGCTTCAACGCCTTCCTGAAATGGCGCGCTGGTCGCCAGCGCTGGACGCGCGGCGTGCTTCGCCTGACCCCGGCCCTGCTGACCTATGTGTTCGACCGCAACCGTGGAAAACTCAAGGCCGCCGCCGTTCGCGAGTTCCTGAAGGGCGCGACGGTCGCCGAGATCGAGGCCGACGCGCGAGCTTTCGCCCAGGCCTTCGCCCCTTCCCTGCTCCGCCCTGACGCGGTGGCGGTGTGGCGCGCCTGGCGGGCCAAGGGCGCGCGGATCGTGATTGTCACCGCATCGCCCGAGATCACGGTCGCGCCGTTCGCGCGAGGCCTCGGCGCCGACGTGCTGATCGGCACGCGACTGACGTGTTCCGAGGATGGGCGCATCCTTGGCGGACTCGACGGCGCCAACTGCCGGGCCAAGGAAAAAGTCGTCCGCCTGCGCGAAGTCTTCGGGCCCGACGTCCATCTGACGGCCGCCTATGGCGACACCTCCGGCGATACCGAAATGCTCGCGATCGCCGAGGAGAAAGGCTACCGGATCTTCCGGGGCAAGCCGGTCACCTGAGCGGATTCGCCGCACCCTCTGGACAAGAAAAAAGCCGCCGATCGGACGACCGGCGGCTCTTCTTTTAGCGGACTGACGCCTATTCGGCGCCGGCCTCGGCCGCTTCGCGGCTGTCGTACACGTGGTCGACCAGGCCCCAGGCCTTGGCTTCGTCGGCGCTCATGAAGTGGTCGCGGTCGAGGGTGCGCTCGACCTCTTCATAGGTGCGGCCGCAGTGCTTGACGTAGATTTCGTTCAGGCGACGCTTGGTCTTGATGATGTCCTCGGCGTGGCGCTCGATGTCCGAGGCCTGGCCGCGGAAGCCTCCCGACGGCTGGTGCACCATGATGCGGGCGTTCGGCAGCGAGATACGCTGGCCGGCCGCGCCGGCGGCGAGCAGCAGGCTGCCCATCGAGGCGGCCATGCCCATGCACACCGTCGAGACCGGGCTCTTGATGTATTGCATGGTGTCATAGATCGCGAGACCGGCCGTCACCACGCCGCCCGGCGAGTTGATGTACATGGCGATTTCCTTCTTGGGGTTCTCGGACTCCAGGAAGAGAAGCTGGGCGCAGATCAGGCTGGCCATGCCGTCCTCGACCGGACC
>Ga0247725_1000543_pt1 | contig 26117 bp, 25 predicted proteins | sample OKSTACKMCFT3sol_FD_183021 | JGI IMG/M metagenome (GOLD analysis project Ga0247725, IMG submission 183021) | Subsurface sediment microbial communities from gas well in Oklahoma, United States - OK STACK MC-FT3-sol | ecosystem: Environmental > Terrestrial > Deep subsurface > Rock core/Sediment...
AAGGGGCGCTAAGTTTACGGATTTTTGCCAACAATGCAAAGGTTATTATTTAAACAAAAGTATAAATTTATAGGGGGTTGTTGGGTTGACAATCGCTAAACGTCTGAAAACTAGACTTTCTGAAATGCAAAACCCAATAAAATCGGGGGTAGGGCTAATAGATAATTGTACAGCTGCTGTTTTTGTCACCAGTTTGTTAAGCTTCATACTAAAAAAGCTGTTAGCAAAGAAGTCAATGCTCTTCATCGGCGAAGTTTGTTGGCCTACCCCCTGTTGTGTAAAATAGTCGTGTAAGATAAAGGTCTGATCTTAAAAGGAGAAGCTGAATGAAGAAGTGGATAGTTGCTGCATTATTGAGTCTGAGTAGCAGTGTGACTCTGGCCGAAGTTCTGGTCACAGATGCCACAGTCCGGGAAATGCTGCCTGGCCGTAGTATGACTGCAGGTTATTTCAGTATCAGCAATAGCGGCACTGTAGATGCAGAATTAATCAGCGCCAGTAGCCCGCAGTTTGGCAGTATTGAGCTGCATCAACACAGCCATAAAGATGGCATGATGAAAATGGAACAGGTGCAGTCAGTTAAAGTTGCAGCCGGAGAGCAGGTGCATTTTCAACCTGGCGGTTTGCATCTGATGATGTTTGATGCCAAAACCAGTATTAGCAAAGGTCAGCAAATCCCGTTACGTTTAACTTTTAAAGATGGCCAATCCATCGAAATCCAGGCTTCGGTCAGCGCAATTCCAACTCACTAGGAGTGACAAAATGAACAGATTCAGGATCCTCAGTTTAACCGTGCTGTTCGTTTTTATTTTGGGCTACGGCACTGCCTGGTGGGCCAGCAGTGAACCAGAGCTGTTTGATGTAAAAGATTTATCAGCCGAACTTAGTCCGGAACATCAGCAAACTGTAGGTTACACCACAACAAGCGCGTTGATTCGGGTGCTGGAAACTCTGCTGACGAAAAATGCCGGTTTTACCAGTAACGATGTAGTGCCACCTTTTTCGCTGCTGGACAATATGCCAGCCTGGGAGCTGGGGGCTTTGGAAATGTCGCGTGATTTAGCCCTGGCGCTGCGCAAAGATTTAAGCCGCTCTCAGTCACAGTCTATTGAAAATCAGTATTTAAAACTGGCGCAGCCTATGCTCAATATTGATCATCGCAGCTGGGCTGTTCCCGCAGCTGAAGCTGAGTATCAGCAGGCTATTGCGCAATTATCTTTGTACCGCACTGCGTTATTGGATCCGAAGAAAACGGACAGTCAGTTTTACACCAGAGCTGATAATTTACGTGACTTGCTGAAAAATGTGGAAAAACGGCTTGGCAGTTATAGCCAGCGTTTAAGTGTCAGTGTCGGGCAAGACAGATTAAATACCGATTTGGCTGGTGACAAAAATGCCAGACAATCCACCGCTACAGCTGAATCCAACCGGATTAAAACCAGTTGGTGGAGCATAGATGATGAATTTTATGAGGCGCGTGGCGCTTGCTGGGCTTTGTTACACTTCTTAAAAGCGATAGAATTGGACTTCGCGGAGGTTCTGACCAACAAAAACGCGATGATTAGCTTAAGGCAAATTATCCGTGAACTGGAAGCGACCCAGGAACCGGTCTGGAGTCCAATGATTCTGAATGGCCGTGGTTTTGGTTTTATGGCAAATCACAGTCTGGTGATGGCGAATTATATTTCCAGAGCCAATGCGGCTCTGCTGGATTTAACTGAATTATTAGCGCAAGGATAAAGCATGAAAAAGTCTGTATTGAGTATGGTAGCTGTAGCTGCATTCGCTGTTCCTGCCGTTATGGCTGACACCATTGGTGGTGTATACCTTGGTGCGGATCTGCATTTCGCCGATGCCAAAGGTAGTTTTGGTCAGACAGGCAATCAGCAGGACTTTCAGTTTGACGACAAAAACTTAAGCAGCTTTTATATCAAAGTTGAACATCCGGTGCCTTTGTTACCAAACATTAAGCTGCAACGTAATAGTTTGACTTCTAACGGCAACACCACTTTGAATCAAACCTTTGTGTTTGATAATCAAACTTTTGCAGTGGGTAGCAACGTTGCTCAGGACCTGGATTTATCTAACATTGATGCCACCTTTTATTACGAGATTCTGGACAATGATTTAGTAAGCCTGGATTTAGGTGTGACAGCTAAATACTTAGATGGCGATATTACAGTGGCAAGCCAGGGCCAAAGTGCGAGTCAGGATTTGTCTGCTGTAATTCCTATGGGTTACCTGTACGGTAGTTTTGGTTTATTAGGCACTGGCACAAAAGTTTTTGCTGAAGTGAATTACGTCAGCTACGACAGCAGTTCTTTGTCTGATATGCAGTTTGGTATTGCCTATGAATTGATCGATTCATTGGCTGTGGATCTGTCATTAAAAGCTGGTGTTAAAAAGACCAAACTTGAGCTGGATGACATTGACAACATAGATGCAGATCTAACTTTCGATGGTGCTTTTATTTCTGCTGAACTGCATTTCTAAAACCTGATAAAGCAATAAGCTGACCCAGGTTCAAAGCAGAATAGCTATTGTTCTGCTTTGAGGGGCAGCTTATAGTGCAGGTTAAGGAAAAGAGGTTCAATTAACATGACGTTAAAAGCTAAACTGGGTTTGGTGTTGGGTTCTGTGGTACTGATAGTTGCTTGTCTTTATGCGTCAGCAAGCTTGCAATTACGCCACGAGACTTTAGTCAGAGTGCAGGCAGAACAGCAATTGCTGATGAGTTTGTCTTTGATGGTTGAGCCTTTTTTAGTTCAAAACAAAGTAGAGCAAGTCAAAGGCCATCTGCTGGCCACCAGTTTTTCCAGCACTTTACCTATCAAAGCTATTCTGGTGTATCAGGCTGATGGTAATTTATTTGCCGCCACTCAATTTCCCCGTGAATTATTCAATTTCAGTCCGACCCGTGATTTAACCGGACAAAAAGCCTTGCAGGATGGTTCGACCTTACTCTGGTCTGCTGTTATGGTTACCCCAGCTAGCATGAGTTATTTCGACAGCAACAAAGTTGCAGTTGAAGGCAGCACTTTAGGTTATGTCGCTATTCAGATTTCTCCGCTGCGGTTATCTAAACTATGGTGGTGGCAAAGCAGCTTATGGGGGACAGCTTTAGTTATTATCGTCGCTCTGGCCTTGTTGTGGCAGCGCAGAATTTTTAAAACTCAACATCTGCGCTGGCAAGGCTTTTTAAGGCAAATCCGTACTTTAGCTTCGTCGAATTCTGATAGTAAAAAACTCAATGAGTTTGATAGTGCTGAACTGACTCAGTTGTTTCGTGCGCTCTATGCACAGCAACAACAGTTTCAACAGCAGTTGCAATTGCAAAGTCAGGCTGAACAACTACAGGGGCACAGCAATGACACTGAGCGTGCACAACTGGAAATTAGTTTTCAGCAAAAACAGGCCGTCTTAGCCAGCGAATTAAAAGCCTGCCAATCCAGGTTGCTGCAGTGGCAACAACTCTGTGTACTTGAGCAGGCAGGACAGTCAGAACAGCAGGCTCAGCTATTGAGCTGGTTACTGAAGCAGGATTTGTTAGATAACACAGAACTACAGATCCAAACTGTCTGGTTTCCTGAATGGTTAGCACAACAAGTGGAGTTGTGGCAGCAAGAGTTTGAATTAGCAAAAGTGCCTTTTATTCTGGTTGAAGATCCGGCGTTAAGTTTGTCCGACGTCCAGTTTTGCACCCAACATACAGCTCAATTGCTTAAACAAATCCTGAGTTTGATCATGCAGGATTTGCAGCAACACGAGCTGAGTTTGTTTATTAATCTGCAGGCATTTTCTGAAAATAAGCTGCTGCTGCAATTTGACCATGCCGGCCAGAGCCGCGCTATACAGCAAGTGCTTACAGCTGCAGAATCTGACGAAACCGGTGTGTTGCAACAGCTGTGTGCCAGACTGTTGTCACGCCTGGGCGCCAGATTATCTGTTTCAGCCCTGGATGATTTAGGGTGTTCAGTGCGTCTGGAGTTGCCACTGACTGCAGTGTTAGTCAAGGATCTGCTGATGCAACAAACTGCGATTTATGTAGACAGCAACAGCATACGTGCAGCGGTGTTAAAGCAAAGCGTGTACTCAGTGGCAGAACAAGTGATTTGCCTTCAGCAGGTTGGGCAACTGAAAGCTGAATTGCAGCACCGTCTGGTGGATTTAGTGCTGATCCAACTGCCAGCCCCGGATGAAAGTCCACAGCTCTGGACTGAGCTGCATCAGGTTACCGCCCGCAGCCGGGTGATTGCATTTTCTGATCCTGCTTATTTAAGTGATTGGAAAGCTCTGCTGAGCTGCCCTGTTTTAGCCAATCCAATGCTTTCTGCCAGGATCCGGCAGCATCTTGGTGAAAAACCACAACAGAATAATTTCAGATTGCTGGTGGTCGATGACAATAAAACCAATCTGGCTTTTGTCAAAGCGATGCTGAGCCAACAACAGTTTGAGGTGGATACTGCTGCCAGCGGAGCTGAAGCTATTCAGCTTGCTAAAAGCAGCAGGTATCAGTTGATCCTGATGGATATTCAATTGCCGGATATGTCGGGTGTTTTGGCGACTCATATGATCAGGCAGTTACCGCAACATCAGGATACTGTCATTATGGCCTTTACCGCTCATGCTTTACCTGATGAGATCCAACAATTTCATCAGGCAGGTATGAATGATGTGGTGATTAAACCGCTGGACGCGCAGAAAGTGGCTGATCTGGTGCGTTATTGTCAGCAGCTTAGTCCTCAAACTCTAATACCGGGCTAAATAGTTGTTTCACTGCCTGAAGGTAAGCCGGATTGGCCTGACTATTCAGCAAAGGTAACAACTCCACACCAACAGCAGTAAATTTATAGTACTGCAACACAACACCAGAATACTTTGCTTTGCAGCTCAGCTGGTGCTGGTGGTATTGCAACTGCAAAGCTTGGTCCGGGATCAATTCACCGCTTTCAATTTCAATTTGATGCAACAGATTTAAATCAATCAGGCTTAATATCTGCGGGAAAGTCAGGCCAAACTGGCTCAGATTCAGCACTGCTCTGCTGCGGCCTGTCAGTATTTGCCAGATGGAAGGTTTGCGTACATAGCCAAAATAGATATGGCCACTGTCTTGTAGTCTGACCCGGCAGGTCAGGCTGGCGGCTTTTTGCAAGGCTAAGGCTTCTTTAAAACTCATGCGTTGTAATAGAAACAAGGTTTTTAATGAGAAGCTACCGGGTTGACCAATTTCTCCAGCCAGTATTTTTGCCCAGAGCTGCTGCATCGTCTGGTTAGAAATATTTAATACTAAATCACAGTATTGTTGAAACCAGTCGGGATCCACATCCATATCTGCAACGTATTCAGGACAGTAGTCTAAAGCCAGCGCCATTATTTTTTCTAAATTTGATTGCTGCCGTTCTTTATGCATACGTTCACGGCGCTCAGCGCGTTGATGCAGGTTAGGGCCTTTAAAGTCTGTATCATTAGCAACTGGTGCGCCCGAGCGTTGTGCCAGGCGTTGATGGCGTTGGTTAAAGTCACTGCTTTGGACTGAATTCACTGATTCTGCGTCACTTGCGCTGGTTTTTGTCGCAAATTCGTGACCAAGCTGGTTACGGGCCAGTTGCAGTAAACGTTGATGACCCCGGCCTGCAGAGACTTTCTGCATCAATATACCTCTGGTAGAGACAGATTTTATTGCTGAATTTTCACAATAGCGCAAAAATTCAGTCTCGACTTTAAAAGAAGTTTGTGAAAGTGTTAACTTTCTGATTTTCAAAGATTTTAATAAAATGAATTGCTTTTTTTGCCTAAGGGTATAGTGTAGATAAACTGGATTAAATGCTTACAAAGGATAGTGGTGGGGTTGGGCCCTGATTGTCAAAGTTAATTCAGGGTATATGCTAGTATTTATGCAATAGTGCCTTGATATGCTTTAAAAAAAATATCCCCACAGCAGATGTAAAAAAGGTCGGAGCATGGTGTCAAAAGCAGCAGATGATGATTTTCTGTTCCTCGCAGAAGACGAAACGAATTCGGAAGTCGAGACGCAATCCAGCGGTGAATGGCACCTGTTGATTGTTGATGACGATGAAGAGATCCATACGGTCACTAAATTGGCTTTGTCTGATTTATTGGTTCTGGACCGTAAACTGGTGTTTCATCATGCGTTTTCCGGCAAAGAAGCCTTAAAATTTCTGGCGAATAACCCCTATATAGCCGTCATTTTACTTGATGTAGTGATGGAATCTGACGATGCTGGCCTCAAAGTGGTGCAGCAAATTCGTGATGAATTAAAAATGGATGAAGTGCGTATAGTTCTGCGCACAGGTCAGCCAGGTTATGCTCCTGAAGAGAGTGTAATCAAAGAATATGATATCAACGATTACAAAACCAAAACTGAGCTAACCCGGAATAAACTGGTCACTGCTATTATTTCGTCTATCCGCAGTTATCAGCAAATCCGCACTATTAACCAGAATCGCATTGGCTTGCAGAAAATTATTAATGCCGGAGCCAATTTACTGGAACAACATTCGTTGCACGAGTTTTCCGAAGGTGTAGTCACTCAGATTTCTTCCCTGATAGGCTTGCATGCAGAAGGCGTACTTTGTGCTCAGATTGAGGATGATGGCAGCAGCAGTGACAATATTTATGTATTGGGTGCAGCTGGGCATTATGCGCCTTATATTAAATGCAAACTGGAGCGGCTGAATAATCACAGAATTATTCAACAAATCACTACTTGCCTGGCTGAACGGCGGCATATTTTCACCGATAAGGATACTGTGCTGTATCTGGGTAATATCGATCATGCTGCAGCTGTCTATATTGAAACCAACAGACCTGTTGAAGATTTTGACCGTCAGCTGATTGAAGTGTTTTTAAGTAATATTTCCATAGGTTATGAAAATGTCACTTTGTTTCAGCAACTTAAACATGCGGCTTATATCGATCCTTTAACCAAGACGCCAAACCGCAACGAATTTACCTCTTTGTTGCAAGAAACCCGCCGGTTGGACCCAGCCCGTAATGTGGCTGTGCTGATTGATATTGACCACTTCTCTGACGTAAATGACGGTTTAGGCCAGGAGACGGGTAATGAACTGCTGATCGCTATTACCCACAGGCTGGTGGCTCAGTTTGGTGAAATTGCCCAAATTGGCCGCATAGGTGCTGATGTGTTTGGTTTAATTGGCCCTGAGCAGGCGTTGACACCAGAAACCTTGTCCGGCATTTTTGAAATGCCATTCCAGTGTTCTGAGCACTCTTTACAGGTAAACGCCAGTTTCGGGTTTTGCCGTTTACGGGATAGTGCGCTGCATGGTCTGACTATTCTGAAGCATGTGTATATTGCGTTGAACCGAGCAAAAAAACATCTGGCACAAAATTTTGAGTACTACAGTGCCCAAATGGAAGAGCAGATGGTCGACCGGCTGGTGATGCTCAGAAGCCTGAGATCGGATTTCCAGAAAGACAAACTGCAGTTGTGGTATCAACCACAAATTTGCCTGAAAAGTGGCAATGTACTGGGGATGGAAGCGTTGTTACGTTGGCCTCAGCCGGACGGTAGCTTTATTTCTCCGGCGGTGTTTATTCCGCTGGCAGAATACTCAGGCCTGATTATCGAAATCGGTGACTGGGTGTTGCAGCAAGCCTGTAAGCAGTTGCAAGCATTAAAAGCTCAGGGATTCTCTCATCTGCGTATTGCAGTGAATGTATCTATGCCTCAGTTCCGTAACCACCGATTTGTGCAGTCTGTGATCGACTGTGTTGAGCGCTATCAGGTAGACCCTGCTCTGGTCGAATTGGAAATCACAGAGTCTGTGGTGATGGACGATCCGAAAATTGTTATAGCGGCGTTAAATAAGCTGAAAAACTTTGGCATTAAAGTCGCCATTGATGACTTTGGCATAGGCTTTTCATCCTTAAGTTATTTACAGCAATTACCGCTGGACCGCATAAAAATTGACCGCGCTTTTATTCAGGATTTTGCCCGGCCTAATGGCACTTTGATTGCTGAAACCATAGTGAGCTTAGGTCAAAAACTAGGGTTGGCAACCATAGCTGAAGGGATCGAAACCCAGGAGCAGGAAGATGCGGTTCGCGCTATGGGCTGTGAAGAAGTGCAGGGTTTTATGTATGCTAAACCAATGACTGCTGTGGATTTAGTGAAGTTTTTAGCGAAAAGCTAAAGATTGGGCTCAGAGTAAAATTAAATAGCGAAATTTATTTTAATCTGAGCCAATTCGTTTTAGCTGTTGGCAATCAACGCCAGTTGCTCACCCATCTGCTGTAAATCTTTTGTGTTATTCTGGCTTTGAGTGGTGTGGGTAGCTATATCACGCACATAGTTCACCATAGTTTTGGTCAGATGTTGCTGCTCGTCTGTTGCTGAAGCGATTTCCTGATTCATCGCACAAATTTGCGCGATACTGCCGGTGATCTCCTTTAATGCATGACCGGCCTGATTGGCCGATTGCACACTCAAATCTGCTTGCTCGCTGCTGAGCTTCATTTTTTGTACTGCTTCACGTGCCGCACTTTGCAACTGCTCAATGGTGCGCTGAATTTGTTCGGTTGATTTCTGTGTACGGGACGCAAGAGTTCGAACCTCATCTGCTACTACTGCAAAACCGCGGCCCTGTTCACCAGCTCTTGCTGCTTCAATAGCTGCATTCAGTGCCAGCAAGTTAGTTTGTTCTGCGATGCCTTTAATGACTTCCAATACAGCGCCTACTTGATTGCTGTCTTGCTCAAGTTTCGCAATAGTGGTGGACGCCTGTTGTAAATGCTCCGCCAATTGTTCGATATTATGCACAGTGCTGGATACGGTTTGTTGACCTTGTTGCGCAATTTGATTGGAGTGGTTTGCTGCTTCCGCTGCTAAATTTGCGCTTTGTACTTCGTCCAGCACACTTTGGTTCATCGACTCTACCATCGTCAGCGTCTGACCCGCTGCGCGTTCCAGTTGACTCAGGTGCTTCTGTTCATCCTTTGCAATATGACGGATAGAGCTCACCAGATCCTTTAATTGTTCACTCTGAGCTGTTGACTCTTGTTGCTGCTGTTGCAGCGTGCTGAGCCACTGATTAAATTGCTGGCAAGGTAAAGCAAGTTCAGTTGTCGTTGTGGTACTTAACTGCAATCCCAGATTTTTTTCCTGTACAGAGCGGCTGATCAATAGTTGCTGCTCTGTGATATAGCTCTGATAGCCTTTTAAGGCTGATTGGTGAAACACTCCTTGCATGACCAGTGCGACAAGGATAACTAAAGCAGACCAGAGCCAGTGTTGCTCTGCCAGTACAGTGACTACTGACACCATGCTAATCAGTGTGATGATGAAAGACAGCACAATTTTGCTGCGCGCAGACCCGAATTCAAACAAAGCCATAACTTTACCCCTGAATCACTCCAATCATAGTGTTGAAGTGGCGTTTATTATTGTAATAATGAAAATGGTTAGCGAAACCAAATCTATTGCTGAAAATAACAGATATTTACAGAAGTTTTTATCAGATTTTTCGTTTATTTGATAAAAAAAGACGGAGTCCAGACAAAGGGTTTAGTGGTGTTGTGATTCGGGACCAAAGTGCAGTGTTTAGAGAGAAGACAGGATAAAAAAAACGGCACCCTGGTGCCGTTTTCTAAACTGCATATTACTTCTGCTGAGCGCGTTCAAATGAACTGACGATTTCAGCTTTGGCTTCAGCTTTGTCGCCCCAGCCAATCACTTTCACCCATTTACCTGGCTCTAACTCTTTATAACGTTCAAAGAAATGCTGGATCTGGTTTTTCAGCAGTTCTGGTACGTCGTCCAGATCCTGGATGTTGTCATAAATTTTAGTCAGCTTGCTGATTGGCACTGCCAATACTTTTGCATCTTCGCCTGACTCGTCCGCCATTTTTAATACAGCAACAGGACGACATTTGATCACAGCACCTGGTACCAGTGGGTAAGGCGTAGGAACTAAAACGTCAACCGGGTCACCGTCTAACGACAGAGTGTGGTTTACAAAACCATAGTTGCAAGGATAAAACATTGGAGTAGCCATAAAACGGTCAACCCAGACAGTGCCTGTGTCTTTGTCTACTTCGTATTTGATTGGATCGGCATTGGCCGGAATTTCAATGATGACATTAATTTCATCTGGCAGATTTTTACCTGCGGCAACCTGACTTAAGCTCATAACGCTTCCTCTGTTCTGAAATTTGGTGCTGCATTATAGCAGCGGACGTAAATATGGCTATAGCCGTCGTACTTGAAGCTGCAGCTTTGTTGTCTGCGCGCTTTCGCCCCAATCACATAGTGGACTATGTTCATGGGGCCTCAATCTCTTGTCGCCGCGCTGCAACTGCAATTACTTAGGCTCATCAATGTCGTACTTGAAGCTGCAGCTTTGTTGTCTGAAGCATAGGTTCGACGTCTGGACGGGCGTGGATAAACCACGCCCCTACAATGTTCTTGTGCTTTAACATCGGTTTGTCCGTTGGGACGGGCGCGGGTAAACCACGCTCCTCCAATTTTCCTACGCTGCAACATCGGTTTGTACATTGGGACGGGGGCGGATAAACCACACCCCTACAATCAACGAAACCTACGCCTGATGATACTGCAGGCAGCTTTCCACTTCGTGTTTCGAGCCTAAAATCACAGCCACGCGCTGGTGAATATCCACAGGCTGAATGTCCATAATGCGCTCGAATCCTGTTGTACTGGCTCCGCCTGCTTGTTCTACCAGAAAACTCATTGGATTGGCTTCGTACATTAATCGAAGTTTGTCTGGTTTGGTTGGATCTTTCAGATCCCGCGGATAAGCAAAAATACCACCACGGCATAAAATTCTATGTACGTCACCGACCATAGCGGCAATCCAGCGCATATTAAAGTTTTTACCCCGTGGGCCTTCTTTACCTTTAAGCAAATCAGCCACGTAGTTTTGCATCGGTGCCTGCCAATAGCGCTGGTTCGACATATTAATAGCAAATTCAGCTGTTACGCCCGGAACTGTGACTTTTTCCTGTGTTAGCAGGAAACCACCGTAGGTTTTATCCAGCGTATACATTCTGGTGCCTTTACCTGTGGTCAAGGCCATCATGGTCGAGGGGCCATACAAAATGTAACCTGCGGCGATCTGAGCTGTGCCAGGCTGCAGGAAAATAGCAGGGTCGGCTGGGTCCGCACCTTTGGGTGCTGGCAGAATAGAAAAGATAGTGCCAATTAAGCTGTTGATGTCGGTGTTGGACGAACCATCCAGCGGATCGAAAGTAACCAGGTATTTACCTTGCGGGTTACCAGCTACAGTGCTGTCTTCTTCTTCAGAAGAAATGGCCATCACCGAACCTGTTTCAAGGATCAGATCTTTGAGCAGCTCGTTGGAGATCACATCGAGTTTTTTCTGGGTTTCGCCTTGAACGTTTTCGTTCAGAGTGGAGCCCAACACATCTGAGAGTTCACCTTGTCCGACCCGGAAAGAAATTTCTTTACAGGCAGCTACGATGCTTTTAATCAGATCTATCAGGTCTGCATCTGCACCATCAAGACGCAGGGCCGGAGCCAATCGACGCATAAAACAATCCTTTTTTTGTGTAGGTAGAGGAAGCTTTGACCGCAGTGTTAATTTTGATTGAAGGCTGTCGGCCACAGCGGCTGCTATTTTAATCAAGTTCAGGCTAAATTGCAGGTTTATGCTTGTTTTATTTCAGCTGTTCTTCAGAGTCCTTTGCTAGAATGGCCGCAGAACCCGTTTTACTGGTAGTAAGGATGCAGTATGCATATTCATATTTTAGGCATTTGTGGCACTTTTATGGGCGGAATTGCCGCTATAGCAAAAAGTCTTGGACATAAAGTGACAGGATCAGACGCCAATGTATATCCGCCTATGAGCACTCAGTTGGAGCAATTGGGCATTGAACTGACGCAAGGTTATGATCCAAAGCAGCTGCAACCAGCGCCTGATCTGGTGATTATTGGTAATGCTATGTCGCGTGGTAATCCGGCGGTTGAGTACACACTGGATCAGAATATTCCTTATAGCTCTGGCCCGCAGTGGCTGGCTGAACAAGTGCTGCATCAACGCTGGGTGCTGGCAGTGTCTGGTACTCATGGAAAAACCACCACCAGCAGCATGTTAGCCTGGGTACTGGAGTATGCAGGTTTAAAGCCCGGCTTTTTAATAGGTGGTATTCCACAAAATTTTGACAGTTCAGCCCGTTTAGGTGACTCGCCGTTTTTTGTTATTGAAGCCGATGAATACGACACGGCTTTTTTTGATAAACGTTCCAAGTTTGTGCATTACAGACCCCGCACTTTGGTGATTAACAATCTGGAATACGATCACGCTGATATTTTCCCGGATTTAGCCGCTATTCAGCGTCAGTTCCACCACTTGCTGCGTATGGTGCCGGCCACTGGTCTGGTGTTAAGCCCGGCCGATGTCGACGCTGTGGATCAAACTTTAGCTATGGGTTGCTGGAGTGAGCAGCAGCGTTATGGCAAAGATTGGACCGTTGAATTAAAACAACCAGATGGCAGCGTGTTTGAACTCTTTTATCAGGGCCAGATACAAGGCACGTTGCGCTGGGATTTATGTGGCAACCACAATGTCGAAAACGCTGTAATGGCAATAGCTGCTGCCCGTCATGTCGGTGTGCCTGTGGCTGTATCTATTGAAGCCTTAACCGAATTTGTCGCACCAAAACGCCGGATGGAACTTAAAGGTACAGTCAAAGGTATTGCTGTTTATGATGATTTTGCCCATCACCCCACCGCTATTGAAACCACTTTAGCCGGTTTAAGAGCTCGTGTGGGGGACGCAAAAATCTGGGCAGTGCTGGAGCCACGATCCAATACCATGCGCATGGGTGTGCATAAATCAGCCATTGCTGATTCTTTGCATGACGCCGATAGTGTGCTGCTGTTTGAACCGGCAAATTCGGGCTGGTCATTGGCTGCAGTGGCAGACCAGATGCCGGGCAGGGCACAAGTATTTCAATCGGTTGAATTAATAGTGGCGGCCCTGGTTGAAAAAGCGTCCGCAGGGGATCATATAGTGATTATGAGCAATGGCGGTTTTGGTGGTATACATCAAAAGTTGCTTGATGCTTTAGCATGACGTTAAAGCCGCAGATCAGTCCGTTGCCACCACTTTAAAAAGAGAACTCCATGACCCAAGAAGTCACCTTAGCTTTTACCGGCGCTTCAGGCGCTGGTTATGGCTGGCGTTTGCTGGAAAATTTACTGGCACAGCAGGTCAAAGTGCATCTGCTGATTTCCAGCGCAGCCCGTGTGGTTTTTGCCACTGAATATGATTTAAAACTGCCGGGCGGCCCTGAGGCCTGCCGTGATTTTATTCTGGAAAAAACCGGTGGCACTAAAGAACTGTTAGCTGTGTATGGCAAAGACGATTGGTTTTCACCTTGTGCTTCAGGCTCAGCTGCACCTAAACAAATGGTGATTTGTCCTTGCTCCACAGGCACTGCAGCCGCTATTGCCCATGGCATGAGTGACAATCTGATTGAACGGGCAGCCGACGTGGTACTGAAAGAGCGTGGTCAGCTGATTATAGTGCCACGCGAAACTCCGTTAAGTACCATTCATCTGGAGAACTTATTGGCCTTGTCCAAAGCTGGTGCTGTGGTGATGCCTGCTGCTCCGGGTTTTTATCATCAGCCTCAATCTGTCGATGACTTAATCGACTTTATGGTGGCACGAATTCTTGACCATTTAGGTTTAAAGCAACAGTTAGTCAGCCGTTGGGGCTATGGAGATCAACAGTGACCTTAGCGTTAGATATTAAACAGTTACACAAGGTGTATAAAAGTGGCACTGTCGCTTTAAAAGGCATAGACCTTGAAGTACAGCAAGGCGACTTTTTTGCGTTGTTGGGCCCAAATGGTGCAGGTAAAAGTACCAGCATTGGCATTATCAGTTCACTGGTGAATAAAAGCAGCGGCACAGTCAAAGTCTTTGATTACGATCTGGACACTCAACTGGAAGATGCCAAAAGCCAGCTGGGTTTAGTGCCACAGGAATTTAACTTCAACCAGTTTGAAACTGTGCTGCAAATAGTAATGAATCAGGCTGGTTATTATGGCGTGCCGCGTTCTGTCGCCATAGTACGGGCTGAAAAATACTTAGGTCAGCTGGGGTTGTGGGACAAACGCAACGCTCGTTCGCGTGAGCTATCTGGTGGTATGAAACGCCGTCTGATGATAGCCCGTGCTTTAATGCACGAACCTAAGTTACTGATTTTAGATGAACCTACAGCAGGCGTTGATATTGAACTGCGCCGTTCTATGTGGGAGTTCCTGAAAGAAATTAACCAGCAGGGTGTGACCATTATTCTGACCACCCACTATCTGGAAGAAGCCGAGTCGTTGTGCCGCAACATCGCCATCATCGACAAAGGCCAGATAGTCGAAAACACCAGCATGAAGAACCTGCTGAGTAAGCTGAATAAAGAAACCTTTTTACTCGATATAGCACCTACTGATGCAGTGATCACACTGGAAGGTTATACCTTCCGTCAGACAGACAGCCATAGCCTGGAAGTCGATGTGGTGAAAGCTCAGGGCTTAAATGGCGTATTCAGTGCATTAACAGCGCAGGGCATTCAGGTGCTTTCGATGCGCAACAAAGCCAACCGTCTGGAAGAGTTGTTTGTCAGTCTGGTCGAAAACGGACGCGGAGCCAAAGCATGAGTTCACGTAATTTAATAGCGCTACAAAGTATTCTCTATAAAGAAACCAACAGATTTATGCGCATTTGGGTGCAAACCCTGGTGCCACCCGCCATTACCATGACCTTGTATTTTGTCATTTTTGGTGCCTTGGTCGGTTCGCGTATTGGGGATATGGGTGGCTTCAGTTATATGGAGTTTATTGTGCCTGGCCTGATTATGATGTCGGTGATCACTAACTCCTACTCGAACGTGGCTTCGTCTTTTTTCAGCGCCAAGTTCCAACGTAATGTCGAAGAGCTGTTGGTCGCGCCTGTGCCTAACTACATCATAGTATTGGGTTATGTTGGCGGTGGTGTGGCGCGCGGTATTCTGGTTGGATTGATTGTCTCTTTGTTATCGCTGTTTTTTGTCGATATCAAAGTGCATCACTTGTTTATTCTGATGTCGACTGTAGTGTTAACTGCCACCTTATTTTCGCTGGCCGGTTTAATTAATGCCATTTACGCCAAAACCTTCGACGACATCAGCATTATTCCAACTTTTGTGCTGACGCCTTTAACCTATTTAGGTGGGGTGTTTTATTCATTAAGTTTATTGCCACAATTCTGGCAATACGTGTCGCAAATCAATCCTATTGTGTATATGGTCAACGCCTTCCGCTACGGCTTTTTAGGCGTTAGTGATGTCAATCTGGTGTTTGCGTTCAGCGTGATTATTGGCTTTATTGTGGTGTTTTTTAGCTTCGCTATGTACCTGATTAATAAAGGAACTGGTCTTAGAAGCTAGACAGAAGTTGAGACTTAAGATGAAAACAAGAGGCGCTGTATCAGCGCCTCTTGTTTTTAGACTGAGCCTCTTTCGTAGTAGCGCAGTGGCACAGGTGCTGCCGGGCCAAAATAGTAGCCTTGGGCGTAGCTGATACCACAACGTTCCAGCGCATCCAGAGACTGTTTGCTTTCGACCATCTCAGCGATGATCAGCAACTGAGTTTGTTTGGCAAAAGAGCTGATATGTTCAATAAAGAGTTGAGCGTCCTGATCTGAGCTTATCAGTTCAATTAAGCTGCCATGAATTTTTAAACCGTCTACCCGCAATTGCAGCAGATCGGCCATACCTACACCACTGGCCACCCCAAAATCATCCAGCAGTACTTTAGCACCAGCTTTTTGTAACGCAGCTATAGCATCGCGGCAGCGTTCAAACTGAGGCAATACTCCGGCTTCCGCCAGTTCAAAATACACCCGCTCTGGTTTTGGATAATGCTGTAGGTAGTCGAGGAAAAACTGCTGTAATTCATCATCCACTAAATCTCGGCAATTGACGTTAATAGACCAGCTGACTTCAGAGGCCGCAAACTGACTGGCACTTTTAATAAACATCATTTTGGTCAGTTCTGTATCCAGATGGCTACGGTTGATGATGCTTAAAAACTGGTCTGGCGTCAGTATGCTGCCGTCACTGCGTAAAATACGAGCCAGACATTCATACTGGAATATTTCGCCAGTGCTGATTTGGACCACGGGCTGGAAGTAGGGCACTATTTGTTCATGGCCTATAGCTTCACGCACTTCTTTGGCCATTTTGATATTGGTATGCAGGTGTTGTTTCAGCGCTAATAAATTATCTGAATACACCACTAAAGACTGTTGCTGCAAGCGTGCGGTATTGACCGCCAGTGTGGCATTTTCCAGTACCGCTGCGGCAGGTGATAAAGCTACACCTAAAGTCACAGTAAAGAGTAAATAGGGGTCGTTCAGTACGGGCTGAGAGAAATCAAAACTTTTTAGTTTGTCGTGCAATTCATTGTCAGAAATACTGGCCACGCGACGGATCGCCAGTTTCTCAAAGGACAAGCGATACAAGCGGAAGGAGCGGCCTAAATGCAATTGCAGCTGCCGGATAAATTGGTTAAAAGCTTGTTCGGCTATCAGGTTACCGTACAAGTTGCTGATTTCTTCGAGATTATTGACCTGCAAAATAGCTAATTGACTTAAACCACCGGTTTCACGGCGCAAATGAGCCTCTAAAGCTAAAGCATTACGCCGCCCCGAGCTGCGATCCGTGGTCAGGTTGTTTCGCAGTACTATGGCGTAACTCAATGCCAGCAGTAAGGCCAAAGCAAAAAATATCGACCCACTTAAAACCGACTCTTGCATGCTATCCAACAACCATTGCTCTAAATCTGTGATGGCAATATCTGCTCCGGCTAAATAAATGGTGCCATCTGCACTTTGGTAAGGCATCAGCACAGAGCGGAAATGACCAAACTGATCAACCGACTCTTCAAACACTGGCGTTATAGAAGCAAAAGCGGCTTTATTCGCTGCTGTCGCCTCTGGGTAGTAATCGTAAAAGTAACTCAACTGGCCACGCAACAGGTCATCTTCGGTATAACTCGAAGAGGTGAAATGTACTTTGCCGTCCACCTGAATCATGCTGTAGACATACTGCAATTTTAAATCTTTGGCATAGAGGCTGAGTTTCTTGGCAATTTTAAGATAGTCAGCTCTGGAAATATGCTGCGGGCCATTGATGTTGTTGTGGTAATTGTCACCTAACAGATAAGGCACAGCTTTAACCGCATTTACCAGCTGTAAGTCAACCTGAGCAAGTTTAGTCTGGTAGGTTTGCTGGTACTGGTAAAATACGTAAGCAGCAATGGCGAATAGGTACACCACCAGGCTAAGGACAATAAAATGTGTTGAACGGATCCGTAACATGCAATGACTCGTTAAAAAAGGGACCTTAAAACAATACCTTGATAGCTTAGCTGATTTAATTCAGGCTGACAGCTAATACTTTGAACTGAATTCGGTTGGCGCTTTTATGGACATTTTCTGCAATCAGGTGGCGACATTCAGTAAAAATAGCGGGTTCATGCAGCTCTTTGCAGCAAGATGATCAACAGATGAAATTTTTTAAAGACATTTAAAGGTGCATTTAGTACAGTGACCTCCTTTTTGACTTACTGATTTTACGGCCTGAAAACACAAAATAAGAAGCCGAAATAGCGACAACGGTGAGACAGGATACGAATGACAGAATTAAACAAACGTCAGGCTACAGCTTCTGAAGAAGCCTTGTGGCGGATATTTACTGTGCCAGAGGCTCCGGACTCGACTTTAAGTATCATCGAACAGAATATTTCGCAAAACCTGGCTGGTTTTTTACGCGAAAGTATTGTCGCTGTGGAAAAACCACTGTGGCAAATTGAGCGCGACTTTCAGGCCCACCAAATACCCTCTGAACCTAAATTTGTCTCGGATTATGCTGAGCAAATGATGGAAAAGTTGGTGGCGCATTCAGTACATACTGCAGCCCCAAGTTTTATCGGTCATATGACCTCAGCTTTGCCCTATTTTGTCTTGCCGCTGTCAAAAATGATGGTGGGTTTAAACCAGAATCTGGTGAAAATCGAAACGTCCAAAGCATTTACTCCGCTAGAGCGTCAGGTCATCGGCATGATGCATCATTTGGTGTATGGCGAGGGCGACAGCTTTTATAAAAAATGGATGCACAGTGCCAACCATTCTTTAGGTGCTTTTTGTTCTGGCGGCACCATCGCTAATATCACAGCGCTCTGGATAGCCCGTAACCGCCTATTAAAAGCCGATGGTGACTTTAAAGGCGTGGCCAAAGAAGGCTTGTTCCGTGCCATGAAATATTATGGTTACGAAGGTTTAGCCATTTTAGTCTCAGAGCGGGGTCATTATTCCTTAGGCAAAGCTGCTGATATTTTAGGTATAGGCCGCGAGTTTTTAGTGCCGGTGAAAACCGATGCCAATAACAAAGTACAAATTGAAGAAATGCGCCGCGTCAGCCGTGAGCTGAATGATAAAAATATCAAAATAATGGCGATAGTGGGTGTGGCTGGCACAACAGAAACCGGCAACGTCGACCCATTGAATGATTTAGCCGATTTAGCCACTGAGCTGGGCTGCCATTTCCATGTTGATGCCGCCTGGGGTGGGGCTACTTTATTATCAGATAAGTACCGATATCTGCTGAGCGGCATAGAGCGGGCGGACTCAGTCACTATCGATGCGCATAAACAAATGTATGTGCCTATGGGCGCTGGTATGGTGGTGTTTAAGCATCCATCTTCAGCCCATGCAATAGAACATCACGCTGAATATATTCTGCGTAAAGGTTCCAAAGATTTAGGTAGCCAGACGCTGGAAGGTTCACGCCCTGGTATGGCCATGCTGGTGCATGCCTGCTTACAGGTCATTGGCCGTCAGGGTTATGAAATTCTGATCAACCGCAGTCTGGACAAAGCCCGTTATTTTGCCGGTTTGATTAAAGAACACGCAGAGTTTGAGCTGATCACTGAACCTGAGCTGTGTTTATTAACCTATCGTTATGTACCGGCCGAAGTCCAGCGTGCCATGGCGAAAGCTTCGCCCGACAAACTACATAAGTTTAATGAGCTGCTAAATGGTTTAACCCGCTTTATTCAGAAAACCCAAAGGGAAGAAGGACGCTCTTTTGTCTCCCGTACCCGGATTAAACCTGAACGTTATCAGCGTCAGGACACTGTGGTGTTCCGTGTAGTGTTGGCAAATCCGCTGACGACAGATCAAATTTTATTTGATGTGCTGGAAGAACAGCAGCAAGTGGCCGCTTTGGATAAAGAGTTTTTGCCTAAGTTATTACAACTGGCTAAAGACAGCGCAGCCTGATCTTATTCTGTGAAGCCCTAAGCAGGTTCACTGTAGTTAAAAAGCCCAATCACAACACTGAAGTGTGAAGTGACCGGGCTTTTTTTATGGCGCCAGAGCGGTAATAACTTACCAATCAGGGTTCAATCGCCATACCAAGCAGGTCCTGACCATTCGCCAAAGTACCCAGTTTTTTGTTTTGTCCTGTCTGTAAATCTAATTGATACAAAGTACTGGCCGGCTCTGCTGTGGTGCTGACAGCCATAAAACTCAGGTTACTTAAGTCGGAAATATCAAAGGAGATCTGTTGCAGCGATTGTAGTCCAAGGCTGCCTACAGTAAACAACTGGCCTGTATTAGGTGATACCGCTGGCGTTGTGCCTTCTTTACTGCCTTGGGTTACCAGCGTGCCATGGGTTTTATCTATGGCGTAGTTGGTCGTCAACGTGCTGTCTTGCTGGTTGTAGGTATAAGCTGCAGCCACTATGGTGGGTTTTTTGCCAAAGTTAGCGTCCTTGTCTGCGTAGTGCAGTTCAGGGTCAACAGAAGCTAAAGCTGCAGTTTCCGGATGCAGTCTTAAGTTTTGACCATGCTCATTCACCACCCGGATCCTGTCAGCTACAGGGTTAAAATCAAAGCCAAACTGACCTTTTTTTAAGGTGCCTGCAGGTAAAACAGGGCCTGTGGCTGTCAGTTTTCCTGTACCGGTATCTATGCTGTACAACTGGCCTTGGTCGGATAATGCGAATAAAACGCCGTAAGCAACGCGGTAATCTATGCCAACTAAAGCCTCGCCTGTTGCCAGGCCTGAAAGTGTTTTCTGTTCGACTATTTTGTCCGGAGCTGCAACCTGCACTTTGATGAGTTGATGTGTATTATCAAGCAGCCAGAGTGTTTCATTGCCTTTTAAAGCGGGCATAGTGGCTGCGCTCAGTCCTGAAGATAGGCCAGCCGATAAAAGGCCAGTTGCAGCCAGCAGGGTAGAACCGAAAATCTGTTTTGTTATTTTCATCAATCCTTCCTTTATTACGTCAGACTGACCCTATGACAGGTCTGTATTATGGTGGAGCAGAGTCATCACTCTGCCGCTTGTTACCATAGTGCAGTCAGAAGGTGTTCGTAAAGGCGTTCATAGTTTCTTACATCTTCATGCATTGCTAAGCGTCGCTGGCAGAGTTACTTTAGAGTTCGGGTTTATTCAAGAGGGAAGTACGATGTCAGATAAAAGCTTAGCTTTATCCAATGATAAAATGGTCGCCGGAGTTTGTGGTGGTATAGCAGAGTACTTTGGCTGGTCCAGCGGTGGTGTGCGGCTGGTGTATGTGCTGCTGTCTGTGTTGTCCGCAGCTTTTCCCGGCATATTTGTTTATGTCATTTTGTGGTTGTTGATGCCAAGAAAAGACAGCCTTTAACCAGCTGTGATTGAAAGAGCAAACTTGTTATGTATTCAGGCCAATGCCTTTGTGCTGAAGTAAAAGTAGAAATTCGTGGTGCTATTACCGACATTATTCATTGCCACTGTTCCTTGTGCCGTAAATCCAGCGGCACGGCTTATGCGACCAACGGCTTCGTATCCAGTACAGAATTCAGTGTGATTCAAGGCAAAGAACTGCTCAAAGCCTTTTCGTTAAAACAAGGCAGGTTGCGGCATTTTTGCTCCAACTGCGGCAGTCCTGTGTACAGCTCAAGCGCTGCAGATCCAAGCAGGATCCGCATTCGTTTGGGCATACTGGATTCAGAAATCACCGAGCGTCCCATCAGCCATAACTTTGTTTCGTCAAAAGCCAGCTGGGATAATCTGGATGCAGACTTGCCACGTTATGATGGCCATGAGCCTGGCCGAAGCTGAATCACTGCGGCTCTGACGCTAAACACCACACCAATTGATGGGGGTTGCCATCTAAAGGCAACTGCAAAATACCCTCATTGCTAGCAGATCAGCGCATTTTTTGCTGGCCAAAAGAGTTGAGCGTAACCTGAGGCAGTGTGCAGAAACGAATTCATAAAGCGAAAGCCTGCTTGAGGAGAAGGCTGACAGGCTAGAAGAACAGTTGGTTTTTCTCAGTTCGGTGTCGTACAGACCGGGTCAGAGCTTTGGCTCTGACCCACAGTTCGTTCTTCTGAGAGTTAAACTTCGATATTATCAATCAGCCGCGTATTGCCCAGATAAGCAGCGGCCAGTATCACCAAAGAAGCAGTTGAGTCTGTCGCTGGTACTAAGGTTTGGCGGTTAGAAATGTTGATGTAATCTGCTTTGAAACCTGCAGCATTGAGCTGATCTTTGGCTTGTTGCTCTAAAGCACGTAAATCGCTGAAGCCCTGACTTAATTGCTGTTTCATCCACTGCAAGGTGCGGTATAAAGCCGGTGCTGTGGTACGTTGTTCTGCGGTCAAATAACCATTGCGGGAACTTAACGCCAAACCATCTTCGGCGCGGGTTGTTGGTACCCCAATGATTTCAATAGGCATGGACAAGTCAGCCACCATCTGGCGGATAATAGCTAATTGTTGGTAGTCTTTCTGGCCAAAGCAGGCGATATCCGGCTGCACCAGATTAAACAGCTTAGTGACTATGGTTGATACACCACGAAAATGCCCGGCACGGCTGGCACCGCAGTGATAATCACCTAACAGCGGTACTTCGACATAAGTTTGTACGTCCAGACCCCGAGGATAAATCAGTTGTGGTGTCGGAGTGAATACCGCATCAGCGCCATGTTCAGTCAGGCCTTTACAGTCCTGTTCTAAAGTACGTGGGTATTTGTCTAAATCTTCATGGGCACCAAATTGCATCGGATTAACAAAAATACTGACAATAACCCGATCAGCTCTTTGTTTGGCTGTGTCGACGAGCTGTAAATGGCCCTGATGCAGATTGCCCATAGTAGGCACAAAAGCAACACGTTCACCTGCGCTGCGCCATTGGCGTATTAAGGCGCGCAGCTGGGCAATATCCTGAATCATTAACATAGAAAGCAGACCTTAAAAACTATGTTCTGGACCAGGGAACTGGCCTTGTTTGACGTCCTGAATGTATTTACCTATGGCTTGTTTAATTTCGCCGGTTTCCTGCAGGAAGTTCTTCGAGAATTTTGGAATATAGCCAGAGCTGATGCCCAATAAGTCGTGCATCACTAAAATCTGACCATCGGTTTCTTTACCCGCACCTATGCCAATCACCGGAATAACCAGAGCTTTGGAAATACGTTCAGCTAAAGCGGACGGAATGCATTCAACAACCAAAAGCTGTGCGCCAGCATCCTGCAGGGCTATGGCTTGTTGCACCATTAAGTCAGCCGCCTGCTCATCGCGGCCCTGTACTTTAAAGCCACCAAACACATGCACAGATTGAGGGGTTAAACCTAAATGACCACAAACCGGAATACCACGTTCGGTTAAGGCTTTAATGGTCGGTAATAAAAAATCACCGCCTTCAAGCTTGACCATATTGGCACCGGCTTGCATCAGCGGCGTGGCATTTTGCATCGCCTGTTCTACTGTGGCGTAACTCATAAATGGCATATCGGCAATGACAAAAGCCAGCGGTGCACCAGCGCGGACGCAGCGCGTGTGATAAGCAATTTCAGCTGTGGTTACAGGCAGCGTATCGCTGTGGCCCTGTAACACCATACCCAAAGAATCACCAATCAGAATAACTTCAACACCAGCATCGGCAAACAATTTAGCGAAACTGGCATCATAAGCCGTTAAGGCAGTAATTTTTTCGCCTTTTTGTTTCAACTTCAGCAATTGAGCAGTGGTAATTTTTGCCATTTTTCTCTCATCCGACCACAAGGGAATAATTCGGGGCGCACCTTGGCATAAAACCATGAGGCGCGCAAGTTATCAGAGACGAGTCAGGCCGTTTAAAGGCACAGTCGTCAACAACTCACTCAGCTTAGTGTTATCAGGTAATACAAGGTTTAAGTCTAGTTCTGCCAGCGGGTATAGCACAAACTCACGAGTTTTCATGCCGTAATGTGGCACTGTTAAGCGTTCTGTTTGAATGATGTCATGACCAAACAGCAGAATATCTAAATCCAGAGTACGAGGGCCCCAGCGTTCGTCTTTACGTTGCCGGCCTTGTTCAAGCTCAATCTGTTGCAGTTCTGTCAGCAAGTGTTCTGCGGATAAGCGGGTATGAAGCGCTGCCACTGCATTGACGTAATCCGGCTGATCCTGTGGCCCCATAGGTTTGGAGCCATAGAAAGACGAGACCTGCACAAGTTCAGTGTCTTTGATGCTCTGCAAAGCTAAAACTGCACGTTCTAATTGCTGCACCGGCTGGGCTAAATTAGCGCCCAGCCCAATATACACAAGGGTATTAGCCATTGGCTGGGCCAGAAGGGCGACGTTTGGTAGGGGGACGACGACGGCGTGGACGGCGTTCAATACCTTCTTTACCGAGGTTTTGTACTAAAGTTTCACGGCCTGCTTCGTCATCGGACTGGAAACGTTGCCACCAGTTGGCCAGCTCCAATAATTCGCCGCCTTCGGCCTGAGCGCGCAATTGCAGGAAATCATAAGCCCCACGGAATTTTACCTGCTCCATCAATTTAAAGGCGCGACGGCCAGCTCGTTTGCTTAAACGGCTTTGCAGGAACCATATGTCTTTAATGGTCAGGCTAAAACGTTTTGGAATGGCGATAGAACGCTGTACTTCGTCCAGCACTTCCATCATGGCAATGTTCAGTGCGTCCACTTCGTTTAAACCACTTTCAACCAGCAGTTTTTCTGCACGTTGTTCAACCGGATACCACAACAAAGCAGCAAAGGTAAAAGCCGGAGTCACAGGTTTATCAATGGCAACCCGCTGATCCGTATCCTGCATAGCTTTGGTGATCATGTTAAAAACTTTGCCGCTACTGTCCTGTTTTAACACTTTGGCCAGTTGAGGCAACAGCTGCTTAATAATGCCTAAATCGTTCAGCATCACAAAGTTATCAAAGGCTTTGCCTGCCATAAATAACTTGAGGAATTCTTCAAATAAACGGGCAGCCGGAATGTTTTTCAATAGCACAGCCAGCTCTTTAATAGGCTCTTTGCTTTCTGGTGCTATGTCCATATTCAGCTTGGTAGCAAAACGCACAGCACGCAGCATCCGCACCGGATCTTCACGGTAACGGGTTTCAGGATCGCCAATCAGCTCAATTTTACGCGCTGCTATGGCTTCAATGCCGTTGGCAAAGTCGTAAATCGCAAAGTCAGCCACTGAGTAGTACAAGGCATTGATGCTAAAGTCGCGACGTTCAGCGTCTTCTTCAATGGTGCCATACACGTTGTCACGCAGAATCTGGCCGGCATCACTTTGGCTGGCTTTAGGGCTGGTTTCATCATCGCCTGTGTGGTGGCCACGAAAGGTAGCAACTTCAATCACTTCACGGCCAAATACCACATGAGCCAAACGGAAGCGACGACCAATCAGGCGGCTGTTTTTAAACACCTGACGTACTTGTTCCGGGTGAGCATTGGTCACCACGTCAAAATCTTTTGGTTTTAAGCCAAGCAAAATATCGCGGATGCAACCACCAACCAGGTAGGCCTCATAACCCGCATCTTTTAAGCGGTATAACACCTTTAATGCGTTCGGGCTGATGTCTTTGCGCGACACTGAATGAGCATCACGGGATATTTTTTTCAGCTCCGGCAGAATGGACTGACGGCTTTTTTTGGGTTGAGCAACGCTCTCAACGCTTTTGCTGCCAAGGGTGCGGCGGCAAAAATCCAGGACTCGCGAAATAATGGCAGTACTCCTTGTGAGCTTAGCTAAATGAACTCGATGAAAAAAGCGGCTAATGATACCGCAGCGGCTGGAAAAATAGAACGTGCGGCCTTGTGCTTTCTGGAAAATCTCTGATTTTTTACAGGAAATCTGCCGATTTTTGCTCGCTTTGTTTTGGGATTTGTCTGATCTGCCAGTGTGCACTGGCCCATGCCAGTAATTCGCTGGCCTCAGCCCCAACTAAATCTGCCGGGGGCGGGTGGCCCAAAAAACGTAAAACAGCAGTTAAAGTGGCACTGACGGGCCAGTCTTCAACAGCTGGTGCATGGTTTTGTTTGCTGAGTTTGAAGCCTGGTTCAGTCACAGCCAAAGGCAGATGCAGATATGCAGGGGCTGTTGCACCAAGTAGCTGAAACAAAGCTTGTTGTCTGGACGTCAGGTCAATCAGGTCAGCGCCACGCACCACCTCTGTAATACCTTGATCCAAATCGTCGACTACAACCACCAACTGATAGGCAAATAAGCCATCACGGCGTTTTAAAATATAATCTTCAGCGGCGAGGGCTGAGGGGATCTGGACTTCACCAGCTAAAAGGTCGGTAAAGCTTGGCGCTGTAGCCGGTGCTTTTAAACGCCAGGCAAGCATGCCTTCTGTCAGCTGTTTATCGCGACAATAGCCATCATAACCTTGTGGCAGGCTTTGAATACGAGAGCGGTTGCAGTTACAGCCGTAGGTTAGTTGCTGTTGTTGTAATAGTTCCAACACCTGCTGGTAACGCTCTAGTCGTTGACTTTGTACCCAGACATCACCATCCCACAGTAATTGATAGCGCTCTAAGGTTCGTAAAATGCCATCGGCTGCACCAGCCTGCATACGGGGGGTGTCTATGTCTTCCATCCGTACCAGCCATTGGCCTTGTTGGGATTTTGCTTGCAGATAGCTGCCCACAGCAGCAATGAGGGATCCAAAATGCAAAGGGCCGGATGGCGATGGCGCAAACCGGCCCCTGTAAGCAGGAGGGACAACAGGCATCATTAACCGCCCAGTTGTTTTTCCTTGATTTCAGC
>Ga0247725_1000544_pt1 | contig 26032 bp, 17 predicted proteins | sample OKSTACKMCFT3sol_FD_183021 | JGI IMG/M metagenome (GOLD analysis project Ga0247725, IMG submission 183021) | Subsurface sediment microbial communities from gas well in Oklahoma, United States - OK STACK MC-FT3-sol | ecosystem: Environmental > Terrestrial > Deep subsurface > Rock core/Sediment...
GGAGGCCGCCAAGGGCGCCGCCCTATCACCCTTGCCTGTGCAGGGGCGTGGAAGAAGGACCCCCTTAGCGGAGTGATAGGCGCCTAAAAGGGGCTCTGACGCAATTCTGGTGGTGATGGGGCCTATCCGGCGCCGATGACGCGGGCCTGAAGCAGGTCCAGTTTTCCACGACCGTACATCTGTCGCTTCACGAGCTTGAGTTTGGTGATCTGCCCCTCGGTCTGGCCGTTGGACCAGGGAGAGGTGATCGCCGCGCTGACGGCCGCCCTGTCCTTGACCACCCCGTTGGCGAAGGAGGTGACCAAGCCCGATCGGGCCCGCTCCAACCATGGATCGAGATCGGCGAGGGACTTCTTGCGGATCATGGCCTGGAAGGCGCCGATGACGTCCCGCGCCTCGACCAGCAAAGGTACGCCGCCCTCGATCGCCGCGACCGTGACGGTTTCGGACTTGGAGAGGTCGTCGCGACCGATGGTCATAAGACGCGCGATGGTCCTGGCCGAGGGTGCTCGGCTCAAGGCGGAGCCATCGACCTTTTCGGCTTTCCGACGGCGCGTGGCCCACTCGGTGACAACCCGAAGGCAGCCGCAGAATCCTTGGCTTTTGAGCTGTCGCCATAGCGCCGTCCCGTTGCGCTGTCCGGCCGCCCACTGGGCGTCAAGCCAGGGAAGGTACAGTTCAAGCGAGCTCTCGCGGACGCGGAAGACATCCGAGCGTTGCCCGCGCAGTACACGGCGGACCAGGCCACGGCTGTAACCCGTTCGACGAACGATCTCCTTGATCGTGGCGCCGGCCTTGGAATGGCCGAGGATGGCGGCGTTGGTGTCTTCCCGGCGGAGATAACCCTCATATTGGATCCGCTCGGCGGCCGTGAGTAGGTCGGGATTGATCGTCGCGGCGCCGATCACGGCTCGGATCTGGCGCATGCACTTGCGTACAGCGTCAAGGAATGCGCGGCTGGCGTTCTCCATCAAGTGCCATCGATCGGCCACCTGGGTCGCCTCGGGCAGCGCCTTGGCCACCGCACGGGCGTAGCCGCCGCCACGATCGCGGGCGACCAGGTTGATCTGAGGCTGGTCAGACAGCCAGGCCTGGGCTGTCGCCGGCTCGCGATCTGGTAGCAGCGCGATGGTTTTTCGCCGCTCAAGGTCGCAAATAATGGTCCCGTAACGCTGGTTGCGCCGCCACGCCCAGTCGTCGATCCCAATCACCGTCGGCGGAACGAAACGCGGGCTGCCGCGCCGCCGCACGACGCGCAGCAAGGTGTCGTTGCTCACCGGAAGCATCAGCCTTCGGGCGAAACTCGCCGCCGGTCGGCCGCCCAAGGCAAGGCCAAGATGGTGGACGATATGGTCGAGCCGGGCGGTTCGTCGCGCCCACGGGGCCAGAACGTCCTCGTCAAAGCGTTCGGCGAAGATCCGCCGGCCGCACAACACGGCGTCGCAGTGAAATCGGCGCGCCACGACGGTGAGCCGAACAGGCTTGCCTGCCATCGGCAGGTCCGCCAGGCGGCGCGGATACCGGCTATGAATCCGATCTGATCTCGTTCCACAGCCCGGACAGGCGCCCGTCTTGCTCGCAGGACGCACCGTGATCAGCGTTGCTTCGCTGTCACTGACCGCCGCATCGTAGCCATCCGGCGTAGGCCGCAGGTGGTGGCGCTTCATCGGAACGATTGAGGATCCTGCCTGTAGGCTTCGAGCAGGGCCTTTAGCGCTTCGACGCCGTCGCGCGTGAAGGCGGTAATGCTGTCCTCGCCGAGGCCGTAGACCCTGATGACGCCATCCTCTGGCTCCATGCCGATGGAGATGTCGTGTAGGAGGTCCTCGTCGACGCCGAGCTCCTGGGCGACGGCGGCGATGACGGTGACGGCGTAGACCTTATTGCGTTGCATGGTCAGTTCGCGGCGCCTACGTCTTTTTGGCTCCGGGCTCGCCATTTCCGATGGCGAAAGCTCGTTGATCCGGTGAACGGGATGGACCGATCTCCTGGGGCGCAAGGGCTGTCAGTTAGCGCAGCACTTTTTGAACTTGCGGCCGGAACCGCAAGGGCAGAGGTCGTTGCGCCCGGTCTTGGGACGTCCTGAACGGGACTGGGGGTTGCGGCGCCGGACTTTCCAGAAGGCGGCGATTTGCAGGACGCACTCGGGGATGATCTCGCCGGCGTTCTTGAACAGCTCGTCCTCGATCTCCGCCGGCAGCTCGATCAGGGCTTCGCCATCCTCGGTGCAGCATAGCGCCAGGATGGGCAGCATCAGGTGACCGTCATCGTCGGAGTTGGTCAGCGCGGCCCAAGCCGGCTCGCGCAGCTGGATCGCCATAAGGAAGCCCTGCGCCCAGTCGGCGGCGATCACCTCGCCGCCGGGGCCGACCAAGAATACCGGATCGAGCTCGCCCACTTGTAGCCGGCGCACGATCTCATTGTAGCGGTTCATCAGGGCCTGCATGACCAGTCGCGCCTGGTCGAGGTCGTCGAAGACCGGCTCCTCCCCACCCCAGACGACCGGCAGCCATTCGCTGGGCATGATCGCTTCGGGGCCGAGCGCGATCCCGGTGAGGAACCCGTCGGCCTCACTGAGCATCAAGGCCTCGTCTGGAAGCTGGTCGGACATCAGGAAGGCGTCGAGACGTTCGAGGTCCTCACCGAGATCCTCGCCGAGGTTATCCGCCGACAGGGTCATTCATCCTCCAGTTCCACGGCAGCAGCTCATCAAGGCGGCTGGCGGGCAGGTCGTTGATGCGCGCCAGGACGTCGGCGAGCCAGGCCTGGGGATCGACGTTGTTGAGCTTGGCGGTGACGATGAGGCTGTACATGGCCGCCGCCCGTTGGCCGCCCCGGTCCGAGCCCGCGAACAGCCAGGACTTGCGCCCCAGGGCGACGCCGCGCAAGGCCCGCTCGGCGGCGTTGTTGCTGAGGCAGACCCGGCCATCATCCAGGAAACGGGTGAACGCGGGCCAGCGGCGCTGGAGATAGTTGATCGCCTTGACGATGTGGTGACTGCTGGTGAGCTGCTGACGGGTCTCGTCCATCCAGGCTTCCAGCTCGGCGAGGATCGGGGCGCTTTGCTGGCGGCGGACCGCCAGGCGCTCGTCAGGGCGCGCGCCATTGATCCGCCGCTCGACGGCGAACAGGCCGTCGATCAGGCGCACCGCCTCCAGGGCCTTGGGGTAGACGCACCTGGGCTTCTCGCCTCTGGCCTTCTTGCGCTCGGCGGTCTCGATATCGGCCAGTTCGAAGAACTTGCGGCGGCCGTGGGCCCAGCAGCCCGCCTCCAGGATCGGCCCTGGCGCTCGGTCTGGCTTGTAGAGTTGTGCGTAGCCGCCATAGGCGTCGGCCTGGAGGATCCCGCGCCACGCCGCCAGATGGGCCTGGGGATGCACGCCCTTGCGGTCGCGCGAGTAGTGGAAGATCGCCGCCGGCGGCGATGATCCTCCAAAGGGCGCGTCATCACGCACATAGGTCCATAATCGACCGATGTCGGTCTGGCCCTTGGCCAGGACGGGGACGGTCGTGTCATCGCCGTGCAGGCGCTCGGCGCTGAGCACATGGTCGGTGATCCGCGCAATCAACGGGGCCAGGACCGTGGCCACCCCGCCCACCTGGTCGGCCAGGGTCGACAGGCTGAGCGGCACGCCCTCGCGGGCGTAGCGCTCGGCCTGGCGATTGAGCGGTTGGTGCTGGCCGAACTTCTCGAAGACGATCATGGCCAGCAGGCCAGGACCCGCCCAGCCGCGCGGCAGGACATGGAACGGCGCGGGGGCCTGGGCGATGGCCTCGCAGTCTCGGCAGGAGACCTTCTCGCGAACGGTCTGGATGACCTTCCACTGGCGCGGGATCACCTCCAGGGTCTCGGTGACGTCCTCTCCGAGTTTGCGCAGGCGTTCGCCGCCGCAGCAGGCGCAGGTCTTGGGCGCCTCTATCACCACGCGCTCGCGGGGCAGGTGCTCGGGAAAGGGCTGACGAGAGGGCTTGGCGCGGGTGAACGCCCTGACCGGCGTCGTGGCCCGAGCGGCGGCCTGTTCAGCGGCCAGCTCATCCTCGGTGGCGGAGGCTTCCAGCTCCTCCAGCTGCAACTCCAACTGATCCAGCAGCCGGCTGGTCCGCTCCGAGGACGCCCCGAACCGCTCGCGCTTGAGCTTGGCGATCTGCAGCTTCAGATGGGCGATCAGCGCCTGGTCGTCGGAGACCTTGGCCTTGGCCGCTGCGGCGTCGGCCCGGGCCACATCCAACTCCTGACGCAGGATCAGGAGCGCCGCCTTGAGCGCTTCGACGTCGTCCGGCAGGGCCTCCAAGGCGGTGTCCATATGAGGATGGAATCACAGATCTGACCGTTTGTGGCGCCCCTAAATGCAGGCCCGACCCAGAAAATGCAGCGCCTATCCCGCGCTGGTCGGACGCCAGGTGTGCTGGGGGTTACGCCAGTCGATACCCTCCAGCATGTAGCCCAGCTGGGCGGACGTCAGGGCCACCGCGCCGCCCTCCGCCGCCGGCCAGACGAACCGTCCGCGATCCAGGCGCTTGGCGTAGAGCGACATGCCAAGGCCGTCATGCCAGAGGATCTTGATCAAGGCGCCGCCACGCCCACGGAATACGAACAGATCGCCGGCGTGAGGATCGCGCTTCAGCTGTTCCTGGACCAGCAGGGCCAGACCCAGCATCCCCTTGCGCATGTCTGTGTGGCCGGTGGCGATCCAGACCCGGACGCCAGACGGAACCGGGATCATCGCAGCGCCCGCAGTGTCGCCGTGACCAGCGCTGGGAGTGTGTCCGCGCTGATCGTCACCCGGGCGCCGTGCGGCAGCTCAACGACGATGGCCGGGTCACGGGCGACCGCCGGCCGGGCGACCTCGGGCCCATCAACGACAACCGCCGGAACAAAGCCGACGTCGTCCCGGGCCGCCAGCACCTCGCGCCGCCACTTGTAGATCAGGCTGGTGGAGACGTCGTACCGACGCGCCACATCGGCCACCACGGCGCCAGGGGAAAACGCCTCGATCAGGATCTCCCGACGCTCATCAGCCCGCCAGCGACGCCGACGCTCGGGCCCCGACATCAACGTCATCCGGGCCATACTGCACAGCTATGAGCGCTCATAAGGTCTCCTTACGAGCGCAGCATCCCGACACGCAGCCCATCAGCCAAGGCGGCCTTCACCGGATGGGCACGCCGCATCGACTACAAAGCCGCGCGGAACGAGGGTGGAGGGTCGCAAGGCCTGGCCCATGGCGTTGATTCCTTTTGTGAAACCAACGTCAGCCAGCGCCGAAACTTCATCAAAAGTGAGTCAGAGCCCCGATTGCGTGCCGTTTGACAAGCGGGGGCACCCCTCAGTGCCCGGAAACGGAGAGCGACCGGCGCGCGTGCACGGTCCCGCCGCATGCCGCAGCTCCTACAGGTCTGGCCCCGACGGGTGCCTTCAGACGCCGGTGACTGCTCCACTGCGCGTCCCGCCCCGGTCTGTGTCAGGCCCATGACCGAAAGATCAAGAACGAGGGATCGCAGTACTACGGTCGTCATACAACTCGGCCGCGTTCGGGGCTGTTTGCATCAAATGAACAGGATGGCCGTCTTCGAGCACAGGCCGGCACGCCCGCTATTCATCGAGGCGCCTCTCTCTTGAGAATGCGGACAGATCGAGGGTCAACGCCTGCAGCGACCGTGTCGTTTCCACATCATGATGCGTCAACAGCTCGACCAGGTCCTCCTGGTCTGGCTGCCCCAAAGCAAGGCGATAGAGCAGCCTTTGCGTCCGCAACTTCGCGAACCGATCAATGTCGCGACTTTGGGGAAGCGCGAACAAATGCCGCTTTAGCTCTGCGCCTTCCATCGTCCACCACGGGCTAAGGCCGGTTTTGTCGTCCGCGAACGCCGCGTCGGCGTGGCGTGCGATGATGTCCCATGGTGACGATGCTTGGCCTCGCGCCTGCGCTAAGGCTTGTTCGCCTAGCTTTCGGGCGAGCGGTTGCCGCACAGTCAGCCCGCCGAAGCGCTGAACGCGGCCTTCTCGTTGCTCAAGGTCAACAGGGCTGGAACAAAGATCCCAGTGGCCGAGCCTGTCGCACCAGCTATGAAAGTCGAGACCTTCCTGTCCGACGGAGGTCGTCGCCAGGACGTGAGGCCAGAACGGTGTATTGAACGCGCTGCGGATTTCCTCAGAGCGCGCTGGTGGCGGTTCATCGACATCATGGTCCTGTCGATGCGCCTCCGTCTCGGTGCCGCCAAACGGCACCGCAGCGTGACAGCGGATACGGATCTTGTCCTTTTTCTTCGCGCCCTTGAACCCGAAGGTGCCGACGTTGGCTGCGAGCGCGGCCGACAAGTCCTCGATCAGGCCATCGGGGTTGACCTTGGATTTGCGTAGCCAGAAATGTTCATCCAGTACGGCTTCCAAGCAGCCATCAACGCACGCATTCTGATATTTCTGCGTCGCGTCTTCGCCGGGCAAAACAGACCAGAAAACAGGGCGATCCAGATAGGTGCGCAGTCGCGTCCAGCAGAAGCGCACAAGCCGTGCAAAATGCTGCTCTTGGAAGTCGAAAAGCTCTGGAAGGTGACGATAGAGTGCTCGGCCCGTCACAACCCCGGGAGCGCCGAGAGCCATATCGACCAGGGCGTCAAGTTCCCATTGGCTCAGCCAGCTGATCTCCTCGACCTCCTCGCGCTGTTTGAGCAAGGTTTGAAGCGTTGCGTCTTTCGGCGCGACCCGGCCCCAGCTCTTCTGGACCGCTGCGAACTCCCGAGCCAGCGGCGCCTTCTGCGCGCGTTCTATGGCCGCGAGGATCGCCCAGGCCGGTTTGCGCCGCCGGTTGCCGCGCGCATTCGGCGCCTCGGGCGCGATTGACTTAGGCAGCGCCCTAATAATCTGCTGCCGCGTCCTGGCTCTGATCTGCTTCACCGTCGCCTTCCCCTTCATATCGAGGGGATCGACAGCTCGGATTAGGAAAGGACTTGGGTGAAAGAGGGCGAGCGTGGGGCCTTGGTTAGGCTTTGGGTTAAGGTGCCGCTTCTTCCATGCGGCTGTGTAGGGAAGATTGCTCTTTCCAACGCATTTGCGCTCGACCTCGAGGCTGACGAGGGCTGCTAGACTTTGTGGTGTTGCTCTGAACCTGCTGAAGATCAGAATCTTGGGCGATTGCGTCATCTTCGCCCATGGGCCTGAAGGCGTCCACCAGGGCAGCGATGGCAACACCCAAGGGAGCGCGAGCAACTCTGGCGGTACAAGGCTATTGAGGGCTCGGAGCTTGGCGCTTCCCCAGCCATCCTTTGGCGGCTTGAAGCAATTGGTGACCCCGAGGCGGGGAACGCTGCGCGTGGCCGGAAAGTCTATATCGCGAGAAATCTGATAACGGTCACCTAGTGCTTGCGCAGGGAGCGGCACTGAAAGCCAATAGCTGACCGCGCTGCCTGCGAGCTTGGGCGCTACGTGGTCGGTAAAATGGCGATAGACGTCGAGATCGTGCGGCTCGATCCTAACGGATGGTGACGAAGGCTCTCCGGCATGGTCGGAAACCGGGCGCTCGGTCCGCGACATGAGCGGTGTGAGGAGCGTCTCCAGATGATGCTTCAGGACTTGCGCCTTTTCGATCGCCGCTTGCGGACTGTCGGGCCGCCGACGACCGATCGAATGCAAGAGATCACCAAATTGGCGAAATTGGGTTTCGGCCTCAGCGCGTGCGGCAGACCCGCCCAGAAACTCGATAATCTTGAAAAATTCGACATGGGGAGCGGCTCCGACGCCGCTTTCCCAGCGCTCCGCATAAAAGCGGTACGGCGTGGCGGACAGGAGGAGGATCGGCGGCGGCGCCTCTCCATCGCTACCCGCCAGGAGTTGTCGCGCTAAAGGGTTATCCGCGCCCGCGTCGAGCAACTCGCGATAGCATTGGAACTCGTCGAAAATAACGAGGTCGGGCGGAGCGGAATCCAAAGCGGCTTGAGCGAGCGCCTTTCGCATCCGGCCCAAGCTCTGACCATATTTGCTCGTCGCGATCGCATGCAGAATGTTCTCCCGCGCCGGCTTGCCAAATTCTGTGCGTAGCGCTCGGCCATAGGCCGTCGTGAAGAGGGCGGAGACGTTGTCGAATTTGCGCCGAGCCTCCTCGCACGCCCATGACCAGCCGGAGGTTGCGCCATATTCGATATAGCCTTCAGGAAAGGCGTCGGTCAGGCCAGGGTATAGCTCATCCAACAGGAGCTTGATGAACGCACGCTCGACAGCCTTTCCGCCGTAGAGGCGCTGCGAACTGGAGAATGATGTGGTGGGCGTAAAGGCGTAGAGCCGTATCTTCCCCTTGCGCCGTTCCTCAAACGGAATGAGGCCGACGCGGTCGATGGTGGAGAGTGCGTCCTTGGCTTCGCTCTTGTCGAGGAACCGGAGCAACTCGACCTTGTTCTGGTCCGCGACCTTGAGTCCGCTCGTAATATAATAGACTGTGAACTTGCGCGCTTTGCTCGCCAGGGCTGCCAGTGTGTCACGGGCGACGACGGTTTTGCCGAGGCCGACCTCGTCCGCGACCAGGAACCGGCGTAGCGGGTTGCCGCCTGACAGCGCGGCCGTTGCAGCCCTGACCGTTGCGGCCTGGAAGGGTTTCGATCTGGCGCTCATGAGGCAAGCCGGGTCCGCGCGATGGCCCAGATCTGCGCGAGTTCTTTCAAGTCAGCTTTCTCCCTTTCGCTCAGATTCTCACCGTGGGCGAGAAGGGCGTCGACATAGGGCGCAAAATGACGATCGGGCCGACCGAACGCTTTGCGGTCGCGCGCCCAAGCCGTGAGGATATCCTCAAGCGTGAGGCGGTCGTATCCCAGGCTCTGGGGCAGGTTGCTCTGCACCCTGGCGTCTTCATCCCATGCGCCACCGCCGATGGGCAGTGTGTCGCCGCTGAGCATCGCGCGCATCCAGTCATGAAATGCACGAAGCCCCATGTGGCTGGCTAGCGCGGCCAGATCACGCTGATCTTCGAGAGGCGGATCGACCGTGACGCGCTGCATCCATCGCAAAGCGCCCTCCGGGCCGCTGATCCGAGCCTGAATGAAGGCGGACTGGAGTGACAAGGGGATCGTGCCAAGATCGAGGCGCACGGCGTCGAGCGGCCAAGCCAGCAGGTCGCCATTTGCAGATCCGGCGTGCAGCACGTGCTCGGGACAGGCAAGCGAGGGAACTGCCCCCGCATGGATCGAGAAACGTTCCCCGTCGCGCCGCAGAACCGGGTTCCAGGATGCCATCAGTACTTTGCGCGACTCTTCTAGGGCATCGGCCGCCCTCGTGCTGGGCGGATCGGCGACGGCGAGCTCCTCGATGGTGACCGGCGTCGCTTTACCGATCAGGAATGCCAGGCCGGAGGCGAACGCCTCGCCGGCCTCGAGTTCCACCATGATTTCCGCGTTGCGCCCCGTCCAAGCCCTCGCGGTTGCATTGGCGCTCCCGACCCTCAGGATGGTTTTCTCGCCCGAGTGGAAGCAAAAAATCTTAGCGTGCAGAGCAAGGGGGACCGGCTCCGCATCATCCTCGGCCGCGGGCTCGACGCCTGGCAGCGCGAGCGGAGCCTCGGCAGCGAGCACGTCTGGCGCAGCATAGGCGAGGATCTTGGAGAACCCGGCCAGCGGTTTACCGGGCCGCCTCGCCATGTCTGTGAGGGCCGACATCGACGAAATCAGCGTTCTGGATCCGGCCGTGCCCCAGTTGGCTGCCTTCTTCAGAAAGTCGGGCGACAAGAACGGACTGATGATCGTCATACCATCGACTGCGCCGGCTGGTGGTTCCGAGGGCAGGGCAACGCCTTCATCCAATCCATTGAGGATGCTGCGAAGCCGAAACCCCTCTGGGGCATCCCACCAGACCGCCTCCAGTTGCTCCGCGATGCCAATGGCATCCTTGCGCGAGGCGGCGCGCGCGAGAGTGGCCCCGAGTGCTCCGATGCCTGGGAGCCGGACTCGTCCTTTCGCGCGCTTTTCGCTGCCATCCAGCAAAACGCCCGCGTCGAGGTCCTGCGATCGGGTGAGGTTCCGGCTGCCAATCCACAGCTTCCAGCGGATTTCCCCCTTGGGACCGTCGTAGGCGACCAAAGCAATCTTTGGATGCCAGCTGCGCTCTCGTTCATCGTAAGGCTGCTCGACGATGAACTGATCGAGGATGCCCGCTATACGGGGCAGCGCTATCGGCCGCGCTATCCGACCGCGCTGGATTATGATCCTGACGCGATCGCGCAGCTTGTCGATCGCCTCGGCAAAATCGACCGCCGTGCCGCTGCCCTTGTCATTGTTGCGGCCAATCAGGGCGAGCAAGGCGGCCGCGACCGCCGACAGATCGACTGAGTAGGTCGCAAACAATGCGAGCTTGACTGTCTCCAAGCGCCCAGGCCGCATCTCGTCGAGATAGGGTTGACCGGACCATGCTTGAGGATCGCTCATGCGACGTCTTCCAGATCACGCAGGAGCCGCTTCACATTCCCCCAGCGATAATGGAGCGGCTCGGCGCGGCCATGGTGTTCGCTTTGCCATTCCATACGCCGGTCGACGCCAAACTGATTGCTGGCGAGACGCGCGCGATTGTCTTTCCTGCTGACTTCCGCCCGCGCGTATACTTCAAGAAGCTGCATGGGGTCCTTGCCATTCGCCCTGACCCAGGTCGAAGTTTCTTTCAACACACCCTCCACCGCGGGCGGGAGGTGGCCGATTTCGCCGAGAAACAGGTCCATATCCAGCCGAGCGGCCTGCTCGCCCCATTGCTCGATCGCGTCGTTCAGTTCGCCGCGGTGTAAATTTGGCTGTGGTCGCTTATCGCGGGTTTCCTTGAGTGTCTCGACCTGAGCCGCATAGATCGCCCTGCCGATGGCAGAAAGCGCGGCGGCCTGGCCGGCCCGCTTCAGCATGTCGGCTTCCTTGCCGGCGAGGGCTAGGATCTCGTCGTCCCAGCAGTGATCCGCCGCGCCGAGTGGTTTTCCAACCAATTTCGACAAGAGCGACGGCTCACTTGGATCGGTCGGCGAGCGAACGGCGCGAAGCTTAGTCGCGAGATAGATCTGCTCTGGGGGTAAAAGATCGAGCGCTAGTTTTCCTTTGGCATCCTGGGAATACCGGTCGTTCCACCCGCCCCAAGAATCCCAGTCCTTGGGTGCCTCGATCAGCCCCGAGATGGGCCATGCGACTGTTTCTAGGGGCTTTCCGTCATCGTCATGGTGCGCGCGCTTGCTGGACGCTGCCAGGAGCTTCGCCATGTCCGGGCGGCTCCACGGTCTGCCATCGGGACGGGCGCCGATCAGTCCCCATTTGGTGAGCGCCGTCCAATAGACATAGGCTGGCGGCTGACTGATCGCGCGGGGGAAGACCTCCCCTCCAATCACGCCATCCTTCTCGCCGCCCACGCCCTCGACATATTTGAGCCGGCCGGTCAGCTCGTGTTCGAGATCAGAAAAGGCTTGGCCAAAATCCTTGGGAACAGGACGTTTCGTCCGCAGGCTTTGGTAAAGCCAGGGGATGAGAAGCGCGTAGCGCAACCGTGTGTGTAGAACGGATGTGCCTGGGAAGAAGTGATCTGCGTAGCGCTGGTGGACGATGAGGAAACCGACCTCATCGCGCACACCCGCCGCACCGCCGAACATCATCTGTTCGGCCTGGCCCAGCGCTTTGCGCGATAAAAAAGTGAACCCGAACGTCGACACGAAGCCTGCCCCCCAAGGCTTGAGATATTTACCAGCGTGAAAAGATTCCGCTGCCACTAGGCATCTTTCATTCCAAAAACTTCCGGTCTCTTGGCGCCGGTTTGGAGTAGGTGCAGGTCTATGCGCACCGACCGCGAGGCTGTGCTAGCGATGACGCTTGGACTCCTCGTCCACCTGCGCCCTCGCTCGGTCAAACGGCCTCGCTCTGGCGCGCGACCCGCAGCAGGGCGCCGACGATCGGCATGTGGATGTATAGGCCATCGCAGGATCGGCCGACGGCGGCTTCGATCGCCTCGGCATAGAGCCCGAGCTGCGGGCCATAGGCGACTGCGCGCGCTTCCCAGGTGTCGCGCGATCCGGGGAAACTCTTGTGGTCGATGACCGCGAACCCGGCGTCGTGTTCCGCGAGGAGGTCGATGCGGCCGGAGACCAGCTGATCGCCGAGCCGTGCGAACACCGGGGTCTCGCGATGAAGCCGTCCGGTTGGCCAAAGGCCGCCCAGATGCCTGTTCAGCCGGTCGCAGGCGTCGAGCACGTCCTGAGCCTGAACCTGATGCACGCCCCAGCGCTCCAGGATGCGATTGGCTTTGGCCAGACGCGCCGGAACCAGATCGTCGGCGCGATCCGCGGCGAAGATTGAATGAACCGCCTCGCCAAGCGAAAGCATGTCGGGCGTGCCGACAAAGGGCAGGCGGGGCCCAAGCTGAACCTTCTCGACGACGACGAACGCTCCGGCGCTCGCCTCGCTGCTGGGCCGCCGGTGCAGGGGCAGCCGATCGCGAGTTTGGCGCGTCAGGCGCACATAGGCCGGGCGCACCACGGGCGGCACGAGCGCATCATCCGCGACGAGGGGGCTCACGCGCGCGGCGAAGGTCTCGGTCCCCGCCGTCAGGATGTTGTTGGCGCCGGCGGGCAGGGCCACGTGGCCTGGCGTTGTTCCGTCCAGCACCTGCAGCCACTTCAGCTCGCCCTTGGCGGACGGCGCGAAGACCGCGTAGTCCCGGGCGCGGGTGACGCCGACATAGAGCAGGCGGGTTTCTTCCTGCCGGGCGCGCAGCTCGGCCGCCTGGCCCAAGGGGGAGGTCAGGGCGGCCTCATCCAGTCCGACGTCCTTGCTCTGGCTGGCGTAGGGCCAGGGCCAGTACCGGATCCAGCGTCCCGCCAAGGGATCGCGCCAGTCCAGGGCGCCTTCAGCCTCGGCGACAGGTTCGAACAGACGCGGCTTCGGTTCGCGGTTGAGGCCGGTCAGGACGACCAGCGGCCACTCGAGCCCCTTGGCGCCGTGGTACGTCATGACCTTCACCGCGTCGGCCTGCAGGCTCTTAGGCCGTCTCGGTTCGTCGGCGGCGAGGGCCAGGACCAAGCCAGAGGGGGTCGCCGGCGCGCCTGAGCTGGCGCAGCTGGCCTCATAGGCCCGCGCGAAGCCGCGCAAGGCTTCCAGATCGTCGAGACGGGCGGCGAAGTCGCCCCAGGTCTCGATCCGCCGGATGACGTCGGGCAGGACGATCAAGGCGTCGACCAGATCGGCCGGCGTGAGGGTCAGCACCGTCTCGCGCAGGTCCGCCAGGGCCGCCGAGATGGGTACGGCGGCCTGGAGGGCGGCGTCCTGGTCCTCGGCGCTGACGGCTTGGAGCCACAGATCCGAGGTCGGATCGTCGCTGAAGAACCGGGCGAGCTCGGCCAGGGCCAGGCGATCGGTCGGGTCGGCGACCCAACGGAAAGCGGCCATCACCAGTTCGACGTGGGGCGTCTTGGCCAGGCCGTCGCGTTCGACGGCGACCTTGACGCCGAGGCGGCTGAGCGAGGTGGCGACCCGCAGGATGTCAGCGTGGCTGCGGCAGAGCACGGCGACGTCGCCAGCCTTCAGCGCGCGGACCCCGCCTTCGGCCTTGTCGCCGACGCGCCACTCGGCCCCGTCGGCGATGGCGTCACGGATCCCGGCCGCGAGCGCGGCGTACTGCAGATCGAGTTTGCCCTCGAGCCACCAGACCGCGAACGGCGCGTGGCCGAAGCCCTCCTCCTTGCGCGCCGTGCCGGCGAAGGCGTGTTCGGACGCCGGCAGGCCCATGGCCGTGAAGGCGGGGCCAAAGGCGGCGTTGACGAAGGACACGATGCCCTCGCGGCTGCGGTAGGACGTGGCGAGCACCTCCTGCGGGTCGGTCGTGGTCGAGGCTACCCCGTCGAACGCCGCCTGGGTCAGGGCGCTATCGGCGTTGCGAAAGCCATAGATCGCCTGCTTGGGGTCGCCGACCCAGGTGCTGGCGTCGACCAGCTCAGCCATGGCCGTGAAGATGGCGATCTGCAGCGGGCTGGAGTCCTGAAACTCGTCGACGAAGACGCGGCTGATCCGCTCCCCAAGACGCGAGGCCATGGCCGGGTCCCGAAGCACCTCCAGCGCCAGCGCCTCCTGGTCGATGAAATCCATCAGGCCACGCGCGGCCTTGTAGGCCTGGTAGGCGTCCAGCGCCTCGGCCGCGCAGGTGAAGAGCGTGCGGATGAAGGCTTCGCAGTCCGCATGCAGACGTGGATGTTCCGGGTGGCGGGCCGCGGCGCGGGATACCGCGTCGAGGGCGTCGATCAGTGCCTGGCCATCCTTCTTGGCGCATTTGACCTTCGAGAGCCTCGCCCAGTCGGGCCAAGACAGCCGCTCACCGCGTTGCGCGGCGGCATGGATCGGCCGCAACAGCTTCAGCGCCGCCTTGCCGTCATTGCCCAGCTCGGCCGGAAACGCGGCCAAGGCCGCCGCGATGGCGTCGTGCAGCGCTTTGTCGATCGCCTCGGCGCTGACGCTCGGTTCCGGCAGCAGGGCCAGGAAGGTTTCGACCGAGCGCTCGGCGGAATGGGCCAGGCCGGCGGCGCCCAGGCCATTGGCCCTGGCCAGTTCGATCAAGCGGCGCACGGTAGAGCGCCAATCCGAGCGCTCGGCGTCGGCGGCGCGTTTGGGTTCGAAGAAGCCCATGGCGTCGGCCAAGGCATTCAGCGCCGGCGCATGCCGCTCAATGGCGGTATCGGCGGCGATGGCGAAGAGGCGCGAGACGCCGTCTTCCGGAATGACCTCAGCGCGGGGGGATCGGCCAAGATCGATGGCGTGCTCGCCAACGATCTGACCGCAGATCGAGTTGACCGTGCCGAACCGGGCGCCGAGCAGGCGCGCGGCCTTTTCGGCGCGGCCCGACTTGAACAGATGGGCGCGCGAGCGCTCGATGAGCTCGTCGGCGGCCTTCACCGTGAAGGTGGTGGCGACGAGTTCCTCCGGCTCGCGGGTCTCAACCTCGCCGGCGATGTCGCGGACGATGCGGGTGGTCTTGCCGGCCCCGGCCGAGGCCACGACGGTGTTGATCTTGGCGGCGCTCATGGTCAGTTCGCCTCCTGGGTGACGCGGCAAAGGCTAGTGAGTTCGCAGTAGCGGCACGGCTCTTCGTTAGGACTGACGCGCAGGTCCGCCGGGAAGTGGTCGGCGGCTTCCGGCAGGCCGGTCCCGAGGGCGACGCCTTGGGCGGCCAGATCGCGCCACGACCGCCAGGTCTCGACAAGGTCGATCCAAGTGTCGGCAAGCGAGCGCGCGGCGTCGATCTCTTCGTCGGCGACGAAGGCGCCGGCCGGGCCGATCAGGCGTCGCTGGTTGAGCAGGTAGTAGGCGCCCGGCGCCGGGGCGCCGGCAGCTGGGTCGGCGATGGCGCCGTAGGTCGCCAACTGGAGGGCGCGGCCCTCGGCGAGCTCGGTGCGTCGCCGGTTGGCGCTGCGCGTCCACTTTAGGTCGATAACGCCCGTACCCTTGGCGGGATGACGGACCACCAGGTCCAGCCGGCCCAGCACCGCAAGTCCATCGGCAAAATCGGCCTCGCGATCGAGCTCAGTGCCCACGACCTCAAGGTTCTTCTGTCGTAGAAGGCGCGCGAGTTCGGCCAAGGCGGCCGGGACGCGGGCCCGCGCGGCGGCCAGTTCGCCGGCGAACTCGGGCTGCTGCAGGGGGGAGGCGATGGCGCTGAGCAGGCTTTCGAACACCGCATCGACCTGCCGCAACACGTCCTCAGCGTCCGCCACGGGCCCGGGCTGCAGGACGCGGTTGGCGATCTCGTGGGCGAGGTTGCCGAGCAGCTGATCGGGGCCGGGAATTTCCGAGAACCGGCCCCGCGACAGCCGCAGCACGTCGAGCAGCATCCAGCGCATCTGGCAGTCGGCCAACCGTTCAAAGCTGGTCGCGCTTTCCTTGCGGTCGGCCAGCTTGTCGAGCGCCGATGGCGGCAGGCTCCAACGGGCGCGCGCTTGTGGCGACGGCACGATGGCGGCCAATTCTCGAGGCAGGCGCCGGCCCGCCAGGTCGTGGGCCGCATCTTCAAGCAGTCGCTCGGCGCTCCAGCAAATCCTTTCCCTGGCTGGCTGGATCAGGGGATTGAGCTGGTGGGCGAGGGGGTGACTGACGGTCTCCTCACCGGCGGACAGGGCCGGGCGGAACAGCATTGCCCGCGTCTGGGTATGATGCAGCGCGTTGGCATAGCCCCAGCCGATGCGGGCCGCCGCCGCAGACGGCGCCTCTAGCGTGCATCCCGCGCTCGTGAGGGCCGCGACCTCGGCTTGGCTCCACGGGCTGGTCGGCACGCGATCACCGGGGCCCTTGAAATCCCACCAGATCAAACGCTCGACCAGCCCCCAGATCGCCGCCGGGTCCTTCACGCAACGGAGGCCCCCGGCCGTGGCGATGTGCTCAGGGTTCTGAGCACCTTCGGCCAGCACCTGTTCGATCATCCGCTCGACCAGCAGAGCGGGGAGGGGGTCCTGACCCAGGACATCGATCGCTTGCGTCAGCGCGCTTGCCGCGCCGGCGACGGTCAGCAGCAAGGGGTCGGACGCGCCGGCGTCGGTCTCGATGGCCCATTGTCCCACCCGGGCGGCGATCCGCCGGGCGGCGTCCGCCGGAATGCCGTCGATCCGGTTGTAGAGCCCGCCGGTCGTCCACTCGCGCCAGCGGTCCCGCCGGCGGCTGATCTCGGTCGCGGCCGAGGGGTGATCGGCGAACCTTTGCACCAGATCCGCATCGAGGTCCGCCCAAGCGCTATCCCAGGCGGCAGCGCCGGTTCCGGGCTCGCGCGCGAGGGCTCGCGCCAGCTTGCGCGCCGCGCTTTTGCCGATGGGCGGACGCGGCAGCAGGAGAAGATCGAGCAAAGCCTTGGCGTCGAACGGGGCCCAGCTGGCGGCGAAGGCCAAGGGCAAGACCTGCAGCGCGCCACGCCAGGGCGAGGCGGCGGACTGTCCGAGGGCGGGCAGGCCCCGCGCCTGGAGCGCGCGATCCAGGAGCGCGGTGTCGCCGTCGCAGCTGACGACCACGGTCCCCGATAGATCCTCTTCAGAGCCAGCGGCCAGCCACTCCGCCAGCGCTTCGGCAGCCATCAGAGCGGTGTCGGCCTCGACGGTCACGAAACTCGCGTCTCCGCGCAGCGGCTCAGCCGCCCCTGTGGCGAGGAAGGTCCGCACCCGATGAAGATCCGCGTCATCACCCGAGTTCAATCTCGGGGCCTGCACGATCTCGACGCCACAGTGTTCGAGCTGGTCGATGAGCCGGGCGTAGGCAGGCGGCAGAAGCTCTCGCGGTTCGACCAGTTGGATGCGGTCGAGATTGATGGGCGGGCGGTTCGCGAGGGCGGCCAGTACAGCGCTCAGGCGGTCCGCCGTTCCCGGCGGCAGCGGCGGACCGGCCACTTCCGCTTGGGCCAGATCGTCGAGGCGGGCCGAGCCAATCGCAAGACCCTGCCAGCCCGCGGCAACCAGTTGATCGCGCCAGGCCAACAGCGCCTTGGCGGTGGCCCACGGGTCACGGGTGAAAGACGCTGCATAGAAGGGGGCGCTGCCCGCCGACGCGGCCGGGCGCAGCTTCGCGGCATAGGTGGCGATCCGGACGGCTTCGGCGCCGCGAGGTCCAGTCAGACCTAGCTGGACCTCCAGAACGTCGATCAAGCCGCTGGCGCCGACGACGACCGCGTGCAGGGCGCCATCGCCCTCACCGAGAAAATCCGGATAGGCGCACCCGTCGCATGCCAGCCCCAAAATCAAATCCATGCCGGTTTTCCCGCCGAAATCATCCGCCGCCGTTCTTGGAGGCTACCGTGTGTTCCCGACAGATTCGGTCGGGTGAATGCGACGCTTCCGGCAGGGCGTCAGCACATGTCCTTGTCGACGAAGAGATCGCGATAGTCGCGGTGTCGCCGAACCTCATCCTCAATCTCGGAGGGCGGCTTTAGCTGCGGCAGGTCCAGCTCTTCTTGGGCTAGACCCCAAGCCAACAGCAGGCGGGCGAAGTCGGTGTCGCTGTCGTAACGAAGGTTTGCGCCCGGATTCGGTGTTCTGAGTGGCGCCTCAAGACCCTCGGGGTAGTTTCTGTAGAGTTCTTTGTGGACATCCGTCAGCCGCCCCCCGCCCACGAACAACAGCGGCTTGGGGATGCCGTTTAGATAGCGGAAGTCTGCGTCCTTGCGATGGTATGTCGTATATATGACATGGCGAGTGTGCTGCGCGCAGGCTGCTCGAAAGGTCGGGTCGGGGATAGCGACGCTGCGGGCGGCCCGAAGCGCCTCGGCGCCGAGCAAGCCGACGGCGGACATATAGACCAGCACCTTATGGGCGCCATCGGGGATGTGGAAGGTCGCCACGTCCAGGGTGGAGGCGCCGACATCGACGATGACGTGCGGCCCGCGCCGATGATCGGGACTGGCCTTGTAGCCAGCGATCACACCCGCCAGCTCCTCGAACAGGACAAAAGGCGTCTCGGCGGTGACCGGCTGGTCGGCGATGGCGCGCTTGTGCGCCGTCTTGACGGTCTCAAGATCGAGGTCGGCCGCGAGCGGCGCGACCTCGAAAGCTGCCGCCAGCACGCGGCGAAACTGATCGGCGCATCCCGGTTCGTCCTTACAGGCCACCGGGACGCCAAAGTGAAAGCGCGAATAGTGGCTGCGGCCATCAAACCCCGCCGGCGGATGTCTGTTGTGTTGGCCAATGATGAAGGCGATCAGGAGGGCAAGATAGGCCACGGCGGCGTGGGCGTGGGTGACCCCGCCGCTCATGCGGTGGCCAGTCGCCTGGATCAGTCCGGTCTTGAAGCCTTCGATCGCCACCGCCCCATCGCGGGGCGTCAAAGAAAACCGTCGGCTTTCGGCGTGATACCATACGACCGATCGCCAGAGGTGCTGCTGACGGCGGCCTTGTTCTTCCGCGCACAAGGCATCGGGCACCCGCACGGCGTAGGCGAGGTCCCCAGCGCCAGGCTGATGGATCACGATCTTGCTCGAGCTGGTGCCGAAGTCGAACCCGATCAAGTAGCCGGCCTCATCGGGCCTTGGGTTCTCGAGCAGGATCTCACCGCCCGCCGCGACGTTGGCTGCTAGGTCGGCCGCATCGCTATCGGGCATGGCCTGGGGCAGGGGCGCCTCGCCGCGTAGAGCCGAAAGATCGATGCGGCTGGCGACATAGGCCAAGGCTTCTTTGCCCGTGAGATCGGCGGGCGTCTTTTTCCGCTCGGGCGGCGGCGACGGGCGTCGAACGGGCTCCAAGACGCCATTGGCATAGCGGCCGGGATTGGGCGGCACATTGGTCGGTCCAAGCCGTGGGGACGGCCGGTTCGGCTTCTTGCCGTTGGATTGCTTGGCTGGCTTCACCTTGACGGCTGGTTTGACAGCGGGACTTGCTGGCGTCGCCTTCGCGGGGGGCTGGCGGATAGGTTGCGGCGCGGCGGCCTTGGCCTCGGCGCGGGCAGCCTCCGCCTCGGCCTGAAAGGCGTCTTTCAGAAGACCCAGGCCCTCGCGGAAGTCGACGGAGTTGCGCTTACCCATCAGCGCACCTCAGCCACCAGCACGCCGAACGTTATAGGTTCATCGAACTCGAACCCGCTCGCCCGTTCAGCCGCCTCGATCTTCTGGCTGATGCGCGCGACATATTTTTCGAGCTTACCGCGTTCGGCGGGCACGATGCGGGCGCGCGGGCCGCCCGACGCCAGATATTCGCGAATTCGCGCCTCTGCCTTGTTTCGGTGGTTATCGAGCTGATGGCGAAGTACGGCCAACAAAGTGTCGTGCTTGTCTTGTTGTATGGCTTCCTCGAACGCGACGAAATCCTGTTGAGCGCGCGCCATTCGCTCGGCGATTAGGGTCGTGCCGATCACCGTGGCCGCTTTTTGCGCGCGGCCCGGTTCCGGCTTGGCGGGTTGCAGGGCGGTCATGGCGGCGCCGACGACCGCTTCGGCTTCGTCGTCGGTCAGCGCCTCGCCCGTGTCGAGGTTGACGCCGGAATAGACCAGCTTGTCCTGCGGCGTGACGCCATCGACCGACCAGCGTTGGACAGCCAATCCGTAGTCCCCCGGCTGGACCGACAGGGGCAAGGCGGCCCGATCAAGCCATCCCCATACGGCGGGCCTGGCGCCTAGGCCGCCGCTGGCGTCTTCCCTGAGCTTGGCCACGAAGCGCACCAGCGGGTGGGTGGGCGTGATGACTTCGATGCGCTGACCACGCACCCCCTCGGGCTTCTTGCTGAAGGCGGCGCGGACCATCTCGCCGCGCCTCAGCAAGGTGTCGAACCGGCGGGCCCTTTGGTCGAGGAAGTCGCGGAATGCCAGGTGGCCCGCGGCGCACAGACGCAGGTCGTAGGCTTCATACTCGACCGGCGCCCGGTCGAGCTGGGTGTTGGGAAAGGCGCTCTGCAGGCCCGCCTTGACGTAATCGTGGAGTTCCCGGGCCTGGATCCAACGCTGCTGCTCATGGGTGCGCTTGATCCGATGCAGGATCATGTCGCCGTGGGCGATCAGACCGACGGCCTGTTCTTCCAGCGCATCCTCGTCACGCTTACGCAGCTCGGCCGCGGTGGCGGCGCGCTCTAGTTCCTGATCGATTTCGTGGGGCAAGAGCTTCGGATCCAAGAGGCGGTCCTCAAGCTCCTTCACCAGGGCGCCGAGGATCGGCTCGAAGCCGCCCAGGGTCCGCTCGATGAGGTTGAGCCGTTCGTAGAGGCGGTCATAGACGCGGGCCTCGATGGTCCCTTCGCAGACCAGGCTGAAGATCTCTACGGACGGCGAGCGCTGGCCGATCCGGTCGATCCGGCCAATCCTTTGCTCCACCCGCATCGGGTTCCAGGGCAGGTCGTAGTTGATCAGCGTGCGGCAGAACTGCAGGTCGAGGCCTTCGCCGCCAACTTCGGAGGTCAGCAGGACGCATGGCCCCTGGGTATCGGCGAAATCGCGCAGCAGCTGGTCGCGATCGCGCTTCACCGAGCCGTGCATCTTCACGCAGGTCACGCCGTCGGCCGACAGGCGTTCTTCAAGGTAATCGATCGTGCCGCGAAAGCTTGAGAAGACGATTAGCTTCTCATCGGACGCCGTGGCCCAGCTGTCCCTTAGGGCGGTCGCCAGAAGCGCATATTTCTGGTCGGCGGCGCGCAGGGCTTCGAACCCTTCAGGATCGACGCATTCCTGGGCCAGGGTCGCGACCAGCGGGCCCGGCGCGTGGCCTGGCCGCGCGTCCTCGTCATCGTCGCCTTCCAGGCCAAGATCCGTCGCAGCCTCGGCCCAGCGCCGGTAGGCGGCTGGAAGACACGAGGCGAGCATCCGCTGGCTGTTGGACAGCAGGAAACGGTCGTTGACGTCCGCGTCCCAGGCGTACTGCCGGATCGCCTCGGTGGCCCGCTCGTAGAAGTCACTCTCGACAGGGCTCATGGCCCAGGTCCGGCAGACCGCGCGGCGCTTGACCTGAATCTCGGTGACGTCGCGCCGCCGCGTGCGGTTCACAATGCCGCCCAGCATCGACATTTCCTCCAGCCGCGAGGCGATGTCGGCCCGTCGCGCGGGCGTGTCGGTGAGGGGATCGCTGGCCAGCTGCTGCTTTAGAATATCGAGGCGGCGGTCTGTCTTCAGGAGCTGGCCAGCGGCGATCGCCGAGATGGCCTCGGCCACTTCCGCCAGGCTGGCCTTGGACGCCAAGACACGCTCGCGCGCGGCGACAATCGGCTCATTCTCCGTCTGCAGTTCGCCGAAGATCCATTCGCGGTCGAAGAGATCCGGCTCGACCAGCCGCAGGATCGAACGGAGATCCTCGCTGCGCAGGTTGATCGGGGTCGCCGACAGCATCAGCTTGTAGTCCGACAGCTCGATGATCTGGCGGGCGGTCTTGTGCTGAGCGGTCTCGGGATTGCGCAGATGGTGCGCTTCGTCGAACACCACCATGTCGAACACCGGATCACCCCCCGATCGTTCGGCCAGGAAGCGGGCCAGCTCGGCGCGCGGCCCTTTGGCGGGGTCGTCGAGATCATCCCAGCCGCGCGGCGCGCGGATGCCGGAGAGCGTCGCGACCACGGCGAAGTCGCCCCCGCGGGTCTCGGCCTCCTTCAGCACTCCGACCAGCTCGCCGGCATCGACGGCCTGGGCCGAGACCCGGAATTTGTCGCGCAGCTCGACGCGCCACTTTTCCTGCAACGACTTGGGGCAGACCACGAGGAGGCGCTGTACGTCGTAGCGGGCGGCGAGTTCGGTCCAGACCAGGCCGGCCTCGATGGTCTTGCCGAGGCCAACCTCGTCGGCGATCAGCAGGCCCTTGGACGCCGAGTTGAGGATCTTCACTACGGGCTTGAACTGGTAGGCGTGGAAGTCGGTGTTGGTCGCTTCCATGCTGTAGATCAGGTCGGCCAGCCGGCCGGTAAGGCGGATGTGGGTCAGCAGGCGTCCCAGATCGCCGGCAGCGGAGAACCGTTCGGCCGCCAGATCCGCGAGCGCATCGGGCGTATCGACTAAGGGTTCGAGCCGGGATTCGAGAAAAGCCTTCAGCTGGCCATCGCTCAATCGGATCGTGCGATAGATGCGGCCGTTCATTTTGCGCACAACATCGGTCGCCACGCCGATCTTCGACGGGTCGTCCTTAATCCTGACGCTCATGTCAGCTGTGATCATCTAGCCCCCCCGCACACTCCAATCTTACGAACCCATCGCCACGACTCAAGGTGGAGTTTTCCGCAGTTGATCGCGTCTCGCGCTTGCGGCGCCTTTACCGCCGGTGAGCCTGCGCCGTCCTCACGCCAGAATCGGTCGGGTGGTGTTGGCTCGGTGTGCCACCAGGGCGTTCTGTAGCTCAGTGACCATCAGGTCGTGCAGTCTGGGCGGCGAGACGATCTCCACCTTGTCCGCCCAGGTGAAGAGGTGCCAGGCCAACTCGAGCATGCCGCTGGCGGTGAAGCTGACTAGGACGGACCCATCGGGTTGCTCGGTGACTTGCTGGTTGGAATGGAAGCGCCATCCCAAGGCGTCGGCCGCGCCATGCGGCTTAATCCGTAGGACCACGTCTTCAGCGTCACCGTGGAAAACGCCAAACGAGCGGCCGGCAAAGGCCGACAGGCTGAAGTCCTGTGGCGGCGGGGCAGGGCAGTCCATAAGGGTCAGGTCGTGGATGCGATCCAGCCGCCAGGACTTGGGCTCTGTAGTCCCTAGCTCTGCCGCCACCAGATAGTTGGTGCGGCCAAACATGAGGCCATAGGGCGCTACCTCGCGTATCCGACCTGGCGTCGAGCCGCCGTCGTAGGAGAACTTCAGGCCGCACATGGCTTTGACCGCGTGCCGGACGGTGGCCAGGACCGTCTCGTCCTCAAAAGGACGGGGCCCGGCCTGGACAGCCACGGTCTCGGCATGCAGCAGGGCTTCCATATCCGGCACCAGCTTGCGCAGGGCCGATGATCGCATCGAGGCGCGAACCTTGGTCTCGATCGACGCCAGGGCGGCGGCGCGGTCATGGTGGCCAGCCGATCGCATGGCCTCGGCCGTGGTGCCCAAGGCCACAAGCTCCTCGGCGGTCGGGGCCTGAAAGAGGCCGTCGAGCCCGGCCGTCATTCTGTAGCGTTTGGACGGCGGCTCCTCGATGCATTCGAGCTGAGGGAAGAGCTGCTCCAGAGCGTCGCGCATGCGCTCGACCGTCCGCCGTCCGGTCCCCACGACTTCCGCCATCTCATCGAGGGTCAGCCCTTCAGCAGACCCGGCGAGGCCCCGCGCCAGATGCAAAAGTGACTGTGCTTTCTCATGCCGCATGGCGTCCCCCCAACTTGGACACGGCCGAGCTTACCTGCGGCTGTTGTTCCGTCGAGTCCTACTCGACCGATTCTGTCGGGTGGGGCCTTCAAGGTGACGATCAGAGGACAGGGAGATCTTGCTATGACCTACGCGCTCACCCAACACGCCGCCGTTCGCACCCAGCAGCGAGGCGTTCCGCATCATCTGATCGACGCCCTGATGAGCTATGCGGATTTCGAGGCGCCGGTGGGCGGGGGCTGCACCGTGCTGCGGATGACCCGCGACCGGCTCGAGGATCCGGACCTAGCCGACCGTCTCGGCGCCGAGCGCGAGCGACTGCGGGGGCTCAGCATCGTTTGGAGCGATCGGACCGGGGAAATCGTCACGGTGCTGCGCCCGCGCCGGGGGTCTGCCGGGCGGCGCTATCGCCGTGGCGGCCACTAAGGGCAAGTTTTCAGGCCGCCACTTGGGACGGGAGGTCTCCACTCTTCCGCCTGGTGGCCTAGTGCTAGGTCTTCCGGGTGATTTGGCCGCGGGTGAGATGATCCACGCGCGGACCACAAGGGTGCTGAGGCAGGTCAGCTCTAGTTCAACGCTAACTCGCGCCAATCGGGCTATAATGATGCGTCAGGAGGCAATATTTGTCCCAATCTCCAGACATGGAGATCAACACTATAAATAGTTATCTCGCCATTCAACATTCGCCGGATTCACAAACGCAGGTAGCGGGATGTTGGAAGGAAGGCTTCCATAGTTCCCACTGGCTGCAACAGCTTCTGAGAGAGAAATCGCTCCGGTCGCTCTGAGGCGAATGTTTCCGGAGTCGAAAAGGCGGTGAATATCTACCCGGAGACAAAGCCCGTTGTCTTCGGTGTCCGCGCCACCATTGGTTACCGGTACAATGTGCGCTGCTTCCAATACCTCCGGTATAGTCTCGCCGGTCACGAAGCAGCGGCTTCCATAGGCCGCCATGATGCGGGTCCTGAAGCGCCCTTGGCCTGTTCGAGCAAGAACACTTGTGACCGTTCTCTGTCGCTCAATAATTGAGGGCAGCGCTGAATGCCGAACCTCCTCCACCGCACGCGCAGCGCTGGCGTCGCTTATAAAAATCGATTCTGGCGCGGGATTAGTGACTGCCTCGACGTCGAAAATTTCATCCAGGTGGAATTTCTGAAGGTCCCGCGACAAACCGCTCCCCATGCGCAAGATTCCAAAGTTTGCCAGAAACAGCAGAAACTCGTGAGCAAGGCGCTTGTCATTGGCCATAGGTGCACAATCGGGCCAGGCAGTGATGTCCAGCCGGTGGGTGCGGTAGAGAACTACATGCTCAACCACCACCCGTACCGGGGCCCGCACACCAGCGAGCGGCACCACAACTTTGATCAGTTCGTCATTCGTTATGTATGCATCAACTTGTCCGCAGCTTCGCCCAAGCTCTTCCACGACGGCCAATATTAACTTGAGAGGGCGGATCTCTAACCCAGCAGAACGCCATTTCGCGATCTCCTCGGGATTGTATGTCGCGGGATTTGGCAAGACTGTTTGTTGAACCATCAAGGCAGCAAACTCGCCTTGGGTAACCTGCCCGGAGGCAACGCGCCTCCCCAGCTCGGTTAGACTTATCGTGCCCTGTGTAGGCGCAAGAAGGCCGGTGCCTTTCCAGTACTGTCCAGAGTTCCTGATGAGGTTTCTCTCTGGCGTTCGGACCAAATCAACGGGGGTATGCGTATCCAATTGCACCTGCCGGAGTGCATCGGCTACGGCGACCTCAGAAGGGGCGTGGTTTTCGAACTTCGCAAGCGCACGTAGTACGCCCAGAAACACTGGGGGTGAAAGTAAGCTCTCCGTTGGAGCGACACTGAGCCAACGCCATTTGTAAGATTCGAAAGGCTTGGCAGGGATCAAGCTGCTAAAATCCGTGACTTTGAAATGAGCTTGGCTTCAGCGGCGAGGATCATCTTGCCGACGGCTAGTCCGAGGAGCGGAGGAACCGCGTTAGCAATCTGGCGGTATGCGGAGGTCTTTGTGCCTTCGAAGACAAAGTCGTCCGGGAAAGACTGAACGGCTGCCAACTCACGCGCGGTCATGCGGCGATGATTCCCAGGGTGGTGGAGAACCACCACACCTCCTTTATCGTCTCCGCGCGCCGTTACGGTGGGCGATGGCTTCTCGCCTTCGATGTAGCGGTGCCCCAAATGCCCGTTGAAGCGAAGCTTGTAACGGGAGCATTCGTGATGTCCGCCGTCAGCGCCCATGAGACAGATTGAGGGTTCCGTTTAGAGGAGGGTTTTGGTCTCGTCGAAGTGACGAAGGAACGAAGATGAGACCAAAACCCTTGGCCGCGAAGGCCACG
>Ga0247725_1000545_pt1 | contig 25982 bp, 20 predicted proteins | sample OKSTACKMCFT3sol_FD_183021 | JGI IMG/M metagenome (GOLD analysis project Ga0247725, IMG submission 183021) | Subsurface sediment microbial communities from gas well in Oklahoma, United States - OK STACK MC-FT3-sol | ecosystem: Environmental > Terrestrial > Deep subsurface > Rock core/Sediment...
CGGCTCCGGTCTGGATGTCGGTCTGCCGGATGGCCAGATGGGCAACTCTGAAGTAGGCCACGTCAACATCGGTGCCGGTCGCATCGTCTATCAGGAGCTGACCCGCATCTCCAAAGACATCCAGGATGGCGAATTCTTCCAGAACGTCGAGCTGGCCAAGGCTGTTGACGCTGCCGTCACCAACGGCAAAGCCGTTCACATCATGGGCCTGATGTCTCCGGGTGGCGTACACAGCCACGAAGAGCACATCATGGGCATGATCGAAATGGCTGCCAAGCGTGGCGCCGAGAAGATCTATCTGCACGCCTTCCTGGATGGCCGCGACGTTCCGCCGCGCTCCGCCCAGTCCTCCATCGAGCTGTTCGATGCCCTGTTCGCCAAGCTGGGCAAGGGTCGTTTCGCTTCCATGATCGGCCGTTACTTCGCCATGGACCGTGACAACCGCTGGGATCGCGTGCAGCAAGCCTATGACCTGATGACCCAGGGCAAGGGCGAGTTCACCGCCAATAGCGCCACCGAAGCGCTGGCTGCCGCCTATGCTCGCGACGAGAACGACGAGTTCGTCAAAGCCACCCGCATCGGCGAAGCTGCACCGATGGAAGATGGCGATGCGCTGATTTTCATGAACTTCCGTGCCGACCGTGCCCGTGAAATCACCCGTGCCTTCGTTGACACCGACTTCACCGGCTTCGCCCGTGCAGTCGAGCCGAAGCTGAACTTCGTGATGCTGACCGAATACGCGGCCGACATCAAAACTGCCTGTGCCTACCCGCCGACCGCTCTGGTCAACACCCTGGGTGAGTGGCTGGCCAAGCAGGGCAAGACCCAGCTGCGCATCTCCGAAACAGAGAAGTATGCTCACGTCACCTTCTTCTTCAACGGTGGCGAAGAGTCCTGCTTCACCGGCGAAGATCGCGAGATCGTGGCCAGCCCGAAAGTGGCGACCTATGACCTGCAGCCGGAGATGAGCTCCGAAGAGCTGACCGACAAGCTGGTTGCGGCCATCAAGAGCGGCAAGTACGACGTCATCATCTGTAACTACCCGAATGGCGACATGGTTGGTCACACCGGTGTATTCGATGCCGCCGTCAAAGCGTGTGAAGCCGTTGACCACTGCATCGGTCGCGTGACCGACGCCCTGGCCGAAGTGGGTGGCGAGTGCCTGATCACTGCCGACCACGGTAACGCCGAGAAGATGCTGGACGAAGAGACTGGTCAGGCCCACACCGCCCACACCAATCTGCCGGTTCCGCTCATCTATTTCGGTCGCAAAGCCGAGGTAGTTGAAGGTGGCAAACTGTCCGATCTGGCCCCCACCATGCTGACCCTGATGGGTCTGCCGGTGCCGCCGGAAATGACTGGCAAGCCCCTGATGATTCTGAAATAATCCTTCCCCATGCGGGGATGCGAAGTTATTTCACAGAAAACCAGTCGCGTCGGCCTGTTGGCCGGCGCGCTGTTTTTTTGCCTGTCGATTGGCGTCAGCAAACCGGCTTTGGCCGCCAATCAGCAGCTGGGGACCATGCAGTCCCAGATCAAAGAGCAACAGAAGACCATCAAGCTCAGCAAGCAGGAGCTTGCCAAGCTCAACACCCAGCTCAAGGCTGACGAACAGGCCATCTCGGCCGCCGCCGCCAAACTCAACCAGACCAGGCAGCAGTTGAAGCAGAACCAGCAGACGCTGGCGACCCTGCAAAAAGACAAGCTGGCGCTGGAAGTTCAAGCCAAACATCAAAAGCAGTTGCTGGCCAAACAGGCGGAGAGCGCCTTTCAAGCGGGCAACCACGACTACCTCAAACTGCTGCTCAATCAGCAGGATCCGGCCAAACTGAGCCGCTCACTCGACTACTACGACTACCTCAACAAGGCCCGCATCGAGGCCATCGACGCCCTGCGCGCCACCCGCGACAAGCTGGCGAAAAACCAGCAGGCAACCAAAGAGACCGAAACCAGACTGCAGACCCTGCTTGCCGAACAGCAGGAGCATCACCAGACCCTGCTGGCCAGCCAGCAGAGCCGGGCCAAGGTGCGCAACCAGTTGCAGCAGTCGGTACAGGATGACGAGCAGAAGCTCACCAAGCTGGTCAAGGCGGAGAAAGCGCTGAAAGCCCGGCTGGAAGAGCTGCGTCGCAAGCGGGAAGAGCAGGAGCGCCGTGAACGGGCCGAGCGGGAACGGCTGGCCAAGCTGAAAGCGGAGCAGGAGCGTCAGCGCAAGCTGGCCGAACAGCGCCGCGCCGAGCAGCAACGACTCGCCGCCCAGCAGAATAAAACCGTCAAACCGGCAGAACCTGCCGAAGAGGTGGCCAGCAGCAAACCGGAGCGCGGCTCGGGCATCAGCAGTGCCGGTCACTATAGCGGCTTCAAGACCAATGGCAGCCTGCGCTGGCCGGTGCAGGGACCGATCCTCATCTCCTATGGCTCGCCCCGTACCGCCCAGCTCAAGTGGAAAGGCACCCTGATCGGCGCCAGCGAAGGAACCCAGGTCAAGGCGGTTGCACCGGGACAAGTGGTCTACGCCGACTGGCTCGACGGCTTCGGTATGCTGCTGGTGATCGACCACGGTAAAGGCTATATGAGCCTCTACGGTCACAATCAGTCGCTGCTGCGTCAGGTTGGCCAGAATGTGGAACAGGGTGAACCGGTGGCACTGGTCGGTGACAGTGGCGGTCAGGACAGACCGGGCCTCTACTTCGAAATTCGCTATCAGGGCGAGGCGATCAACCCGACCAAATGGCTGGCCAAGGGTTGAGTCAACCCGGCCGACAAACGCATCACACGCTCACTAGCAAAAGCCTGCATCACGCAGGCTTTTGTCATTTCAGAAGCATCGCCCCTCAATGTCGCGCCCATTTGATGAAAAATTACCTAATTTTTCGCTCGGCTCAGGGGAAGACAACCAGACCGATCTGCTCCAGCAAGGTCTGCTGCTGATCCTCGTTGATCTGCACCCCTTGCAGATCGACCCGGCGCAGATCCAGCCCCGGCAGATCGCACTGGCGCAGATCGCAGCCCTGCAGCTTGAAGCTGGTCCAGTCAATCTGGCCAAACTCGGAGCCGCTGAGATCGGAACCCACCAGCGAGGCACCAAACAGGTTGGCCCCCTGCCAACGGTTGCCGGTCAGCTCGCACTTCTCCAGCAGGCAGCCCTCGAAGCTGGCGTAGCTGAAGTTGTTGCCGGTCAGATGGGCCTCGCAGAAGTAGCTTTTCGCGGTGATCTGGTTGGCGAAGCTGGCATGGCTGAAGTTGATGCCGACCGCCTGACAGTCGCGCATCTCCAGCCCCAGGCACTGGCTGCGGCTGCAGTCGGCCATGGTGAGATCGCAGCGCAGGAAGCTGGTCTCGCGCAGATCGCAACCCTGCAACAGGCAGCCCCGTTCACTCTCCCGATCGTAGAAGCTGCAGTCGATGAAGCGGCTATCGCTCAGATCCAGCCAGGAGAAATTGCAGCCGATAAAGCGGCACTCCGAGAACTGCTCCCCCTCCACATCCTGTTGCTCGAACCGGACATCCACGAACTGCTTGCCTCTGATCATCGGAAAACTCCTGCAAAAACGGCTTCATATGCTGACTTTATCCGCCAAAAACGGTAATGTTACATGTAACATCCACGCTGGACACCCCTATGAGCCCCACCCGCAAACGCCGCCCCACCCTGCAAGATATCGCCGACCAGACCGGCGTGACCAAGATGACTGTCAGCCGCTATCTGCGCGACCCGCAGACCGTGGCGGAGGGGACCCGCGAGCGGATCGCGGCTGTGGTGGAAGAGCTGGGTTATATCCCCAACCGGGCGCCGGATATTCTCTCCAACGCGACCAGCAAGGCGATCGGCATCCTGATCCCCTCCCTCTCCAACCAGGTTTTCTCGGCGGTGATCCACGGCATCGAGTCGGTGACCCGACCGGCCGGTTACCAGACCCTGCTGGCCCACTACGGCTACAGCCCGGAGCGGGAGGAGGAGCAAGTCGCGTCCCTGCTCTCCTATCACGTGGATGGGCTGATCCTCTCCGACAGCCAGCACACCGAACGCACCCGCAAGATGATCGCCACCGCCGGCATTCCGGTGGTGGAGACCATGGATCTACCGCAAACCCCCATCGACATGGTGGTCGGCATGGACCATAGAGCCGCCGCCCGGGCCATGGTAACAGAGATGCTGCGCCGGGGCCGTCGCAAGGTGGTCTATCTGGGGGCGCGGCTCGACGTACGTACCCAGCTGCGGATGGAGGGTTACTATCAGGCAATGATCGACTTCGGCCTCACCGGCCAGCATCTGCTGACCGAACAATCCTCCAGCTTCACCCTAGGGGGCGAGCTGCTGGATCAGGCGCTGGTGCGCTATCCCGACCTCGACGGCCTGTTCTGCACCAACGATGACCTGGCGGTGGGCGCCCTGCTGCAGTGTCAGGCCAAGTGGATCCCGGTGCCCCAGCAGATCGCCATCGCCGGTTGCAACGCCCTCGACATCGGCCACGCCATGACCCCCAAGCTGGCCAGTATCGCCACCCCGCGGGAAGCGATAGGTCGGGAGGCGGCCACCATGCTGCTGGCACGTCTCAACGGCCAATCCCAACCCGACACCCGCAAGGATATCGGCTTCTCCCTCTATGTCGGGGAGAGTCTGGGCTGACCCCCAGCCATCATGGCGCGTTAGCCCGTCATGATGGCGCATCCTGCCACCGCTTCTCGCCATCCTCTGCTCTATGCTGGCCCGGCATTCCAGCCACATGTCAGGAGCAGAAAATGAACAACACCAAACGATTGCAAGCCTGCCTGCAGCGCGTTGTCTGCGATCCCCGCTTTACCCTGGCCGAGCTCGACCAGTGGTTCACCCCGGATTACAGCCAGCAGGTGAATGGCGAGCAGCTCGACTACGCCACCTTTCGCCAGCACATTGCGACGCTGAGAGATCATCTGGCCGAAGCCACTATCGAGTTTGTCGCCACCATCGCGCAAGGGGACAGGGTGCACTCGACCCATGTGGTGCGAGCTACGCGCCACGATGGCGCCCCACTGGTCTGCAAGGTGAGCGGCCTCTTCACCTTTCGCGACGGCAAGGTCTGCCAGACCGATGAGGTGACCTGCCTGCTGAGCGGCAGCAAGCAGGATGCCGACATAGGTTCACGACGCTGAGCCACGCCGGGCGAAGCGCTGGAGCGCGCGGGAGAAGGTGGCGGGATCTTCGTAACCGAGCAGGTCGGCAATCTGCACCGATGTGACCCCCTGATACTGCAACTGGCGAGCCCGCCCCATCACCACCTGCTCGCGCCACTGGCGGAAGGTACAACCCAGCTGCTGGAGGAAAAGCCGGTTGAGGGTGCGCAACGAAGCGCCGCAATCCATGGCCAGCTCGGCAAGCGTGGTGTTGATGGAGGGTGCCTGACAGAAACGCTCCAGCACCCGCAGCAGGCGCGGGTCGAGGTTGGCCGCCAGCGCAGGCTGGGCTGCTTGCGGAGTAGCTCGCACCAGCTCGTGGCCAATCACTGTCAGATAGGCCTCCTGCTCGGTCCCCTCCTCCAGATCGCTCAGGCGGGCAAAAAGCCCTGCCAGCAGCGGCGTTACCTGCCGCAGACCAAAAGGGGCTGATGTGGACGAATCGGTATAGATAAGCGACAGGCGAGAGTGGCGCAGCACGCGAAACTCGTGCTCCCAGCCCGTCGGAATAAAGCAGAGCTGGCCGGCAACCAGCAGCTCGCTGGCAGCACCGCCGGTGATAACGCCACCACCTTCGTGCATGTAGCAATACTGGGCCTGCGGATGACAGTGCAGCGGAGTGAAGTGCCCTTGCGGGCAGGAGCGATGGAGAAAGGACATATCGGCCAGCCGGATAAGAAACCGACCACGACCATAAGGGAGCAGACGGCACCCTGTAAATGGCTTTTCCGCTGTCAGAATGGCCAAAAGAAGCAGGCCACCCGAGGGTGGCCTGTTTGGTTTTCTGCACACAACTGATGCTTAGCGTTTTACCAGCTCAACCGCTTCGCGGGAGAGGCGGGTCACCTCTTCCCAGTTGCCGCTCTTGACCGCATCGGCCGGCAGCATCCAGGAGCCGCCGACGGTGGCCACACACTTGAGCGCCAGATAGTCGGCCACGTTTTTCGGGCCGATACCGCCGGTCGGGCAGAACTTCACCTGGGGCAACGGCGCGGCAATGGCGGAGAGCGCCTTGGTGCCGCCGTTCGCTTCGGCCGGGAAGAACTTCAGATGGTCATAACCCGCTTCCAGCGCCTGCATCACTTCAGACGGAGTGGCCACGCCCGGGATCAGCGGTGCAGTGCTCTTAGCTGCGTGGGCCAGCAGGGCCGGGGTCATCCCCGGGGAGATGACGAAGCGGGCACCGGCGGCAACGGCTGCGTCAAACTGCTCGCAGTTGAGCACGGTACCGGCCCCAACCATGGCATCCGGCATCGCCTTGGCGATGAGAGCGATGGCATCGAGCGCCACCGGGGTGCGCAGGGTGATTTCGAAGACAGAGATGCCGCCGTCGAGCAGCGCCTTGGCCATCGGCAGGGCCTGATCCAGCTCGTTGATAACCATCACGGGTACCAGCGGGGAGGCGGCAAACACCTCGGCCGGGGTCACTTTCCAGTTCTGCATAGCTCTTCCTTAGTCAAAGATGGTAGCGCCACACTCGGCGCTCGATACCGCGCGACGCATCACGCTGAACAGTTCACGGCCCCACCCCTCTTGTTCCAGAGTGAGGTCAATCTCGGCCTGGGTACGGCCACTCAAATCGGTCAGACAGTCGAGGCTGCCGTTTACCGCGTCAACCCGCAGCAGGTCGCCGTCAGCAAGCAGGCCGATGGCCCCGCCGTGCAGCGCTTCCGGAGTGACGTGGATGGCGGCCGGGATCTTGCCGGAGGCGCCGGAGAGACGGCCGTCGGTGACCAGCGCCACCTTGTAACCCGCCTTCTGCAGGTTGCCGAGCACCGGCATCAGCTTGTGCAGCTCCGGCATGCCGTTGGCGGCCGGGCCATTGTGGCGTACCACGATAACGGCATCCTGATTGAGCTCGCCCGCCTTGTAGGCCGCTTCCACCGCATGCTGGGAGGAGAAGACCCGCGCTGGCGCTTCGATAACCCGATACTCGGGAGCCACGGCGGAGACCTTGACCACGGCGCGACCCAGATTGCCCGCCAGCAGCTTGGTGCCGCCGGTGGCCTGGAATACGCTGCCGGAAGGTGACAATACGCTCGCATCGCCGCTCTCGCCCACCGGCTGCCATACCAGCTGGCCATCGACCAGTGCCGGACGGCTGAGGTAATCCTGCATCTCGCCAAAGACCGGAGTGGCATCCATGTGGATCAGCCCCTCTTGCGCCAGACGGCGCATCAGGCCGGGCACGCCGCCCGCCTGTTCGAAGGCGTTGACGTCAGCCGGGCCGTTCGGGTACATGCGAACCAGCAGCGGCACCACGTCGGAGAGATCGCTGATGTCATCCCAGGTCAGCACCAGACCGGCGGCGCGGGCCAGCGCCACCATGTGGATACTGTGGTTGGTGCTGCCGCCGGAGGCGAGCAGGGCCACCAGACCGTTGACCAGCGAGCGCTCATCCAGCACCTCGCTCAGCGGGCGATAGGCCGGGGAGCCCGGGATCATGGCGCTGATGCGGCGGGCCGCTTCGGCGGTCAGTGCGCGGCGCAGCTCGCTATGGGGATGCACAAAAGCAGAGCCCGGCAGCATCAGGCCCATGGCCTCGAATACCAGCTGGTTGGTGTTGGCGGTGCCGTAGAAGGTGCAGGTGCCCGCCGCATGGTAGGCGCCGCACTCCATCTCCAGCAGGGCATCGCGACCCACTTCACCGGCGGCATACTTCTGACGCACCTTCACCTTCTCGTCATTGCTGATGCCGCTCGCCATCGGGCCAGCAGGAACAAATGCCGTCGGCAGGTGAGCGTGGGAGAGGGCCCCCATGATCTGACCCGGAGCGATCTTGTCGCAGATGCCGAGCAGCAGGGTGGCATCAAAGGTGTTGTGAGAGAGCGACAGTGCGGTCGCCTGGGCGATCAGGTCGCGGGAGAAGAGGGACATGTCCATCCCCGGCTGACCTTGAGTCACGCCGTCGCACATGGCGGGCACGCCGCCAGCGACCTGAGCGCTGTGGCCCAGCTCGGCCAGTACCGCCTTGATCTGATCCGGATAGCCCTGATAGGGCTGATGGGCGCTCAGCATATCGTTGTAGGCGGTGACGATGCCGACGTTGGCGCGGGTCATATCGAGAATGCGACCCTTCTCGTCACTGCTGCAGGCGGCCACGGCGTGAGCCAGGTTGCCACAGGCCAGCGCGGCGCGGGTCTTGCCCTGCTCTGCCTGACGCTGGATACGGGCCAGAAATGCCTGACGACGGGCGACACTGCGCTCGCGGATGCGGGCGGTGACGTCGGAAATTACCTGATGAATCATTGGGCTTGCTCCAATGCTGTGACGGCGCGGTCAACCACCTGTTCGAAGGTGCCGTCGATATCAATGTGGAATACACCGGCTTCGCCATCCGGGCGCTCCAGCGTATCGAACTGACTTTGTACCATGCTTTCACGCATGAAGTGGCCCTTGCGGGCACGCATCCGCTCGAGGATCAGCGGCTGGCTGCCATCGAGGAAGATGAAGCTGACCGACTCGTTGCCTTCGCGGATCTGGTCGCGGTACTTCTTTTTGAGGGCGGAACAGACAATGATGCCGGTCTCGTTCTTCTGCTCGAGACTGTAGGCGGCGTCGCGGATCCGCTCCAGCCAGGGGGCACGATCCTCATCGTTGAGGGGGTTGCCGCCAGCCATCTTCTGGATGTTGGCCTTGGGGTGCAGGTCATCACCATCGATGAACTTGGCGCCCAGCGCTTCGGCCACTTTCAGACCCACGCTGGATTTGCCGCTACCACACACACCCATCACGATAATGCACTTACCCGCCATAATTTGACCTCTGTCCCACTTTTCAAAAAACCAGCTGTTGATGGGTTCTAATCTAACACGTTACCGGTAACATGTTACCGGTAACGATTGAAAATGTGAAGTCTGCCACAGACTGAGCAAACCCATAGTCACCTGGGCATATGATGTTGAGCCCTTGCCATAAATCTAAATAAATCATAAAGATATGGTTTGCCGACGGATCGGCAAGGTGTCACGACTGAACTTGGAAAAAGGAACGCATAACAATGTCTGACCTCTCCCTGATCATGACAGCCGCCGGCTCGATCGTGCTGCTGCTCTTCCTGGTGATGAAGGCTCGTCTGCACGCCGTCGTCTCCCTCATTCTGGTCTCCATGGTGGCGGGTCTCGCCGCTGGCATGAACCCGGCCGACATCGCCGCCACCATCCAGAAAGGGATGGGTGGCACCCTCGGTTTCGTCGCGGTAGTGGTGGCGCTGGGTGCCATGTTTGGCAAGGTGATGGAAGTGACCGGTGCCCTCGACCGGGTGGCTCACACCCTGCTCGGCAAGTTCGGCGTCAAGCGCGCCAACTGGGCCATGGCCCTGACCGGCTTTGTCTGCGCCCTGCCGCTGTTCTTTGACGTGGCCGTGGTGCTGCTGATCGGCGTCGCCTTCGCCATCGTCCGTCGTGGCGGCGGCAGCGTGGTGAAGATCGGTATCGCCCTGCTGGCGGGTATCGCGACTTGCCAAGCCTTCCTGATTCCGGCGCCGGGCCCGATCCTGGTGGCATCCCAGCTGGGTGCCGACTTCGGCTACATGATCCTGTTCGGCCTGATCGCCGCCGTGCCGGCGCTGATCCTGGCTGGCCCGCTGTTCGGTGACTTCATCAGCAAAATCGTCGATGTGCCGCTGCCTGCCGATGCCCAGAACAGCGTCCACGATGACAGCAAATCCCTGCCCTCTTTCGGGCTGGCCATGGGCCTCATCGGCCTGCCGCTGCTAATGATCGGCCTCAAGACCATCGTCGGCCGCTTCGTCGAGGCGGGCTCGACCCTGCACAACTGGCTGGAGTTCATCGGTCACCCCTTCACCGCCATCATGGTCGCCTGTCTGGCCGCCTTCTATCTGCTGGGCATTCGCCGCGGCATGTCTCGCGACGAGGTGATGAGCGTCTGCAACAGCGCCATCCAGCCGGCAGGCGTCATCATTCTGGTTACCGGTGCCGGTGGCGTGTTCAAGCAGGTGCTGGTTGATTCAGGCGTGGGGGCCGCGCTGGGCAATATGCTGGCCGACTCCGGTCTGCCCATCGTCGCACTGGCCTTCATTCTGGCCGCTGCGGTACGGGTGATTCAGGGTTCCGCCACCGTCGCCATGCTGACCGCCTGCGGTCTGGTGCTGCCGATGCTGGAGCCGCTCGGCCTGAACGGTGCCCAGCTGGCGGCCGTCACCATCGCCATCGGCGGCGGTGCCATCGTGCTCTCCCACGTCAACGACTCCGGTTTCTGGCTGGCGAACCGCTACCTCGGCCTGACCGAGAAGCAGACCCTGCAGACCTGGACCGTGATGGAGACCATCATCGGCACCACTGGCGGCGTGATGGCGATGATCATCTACAGCTTCCTCTGACAAGGGGGAAATGCTGACAAAAAGGCCTCACTCGTGAGGCCTTTTTCATCTTTCTGATGATTCTTTCTTTGGCTGAGAGGGCGAGATTGCTAGAATCGCCTATTCATCGCTCCGAGTGGAACGCTTAACCCCGTGATTTCAGGTTTATCTATGCATTCATCGGCCCATTATCGACAACTGCTGGCGCGCCTGCCCCAGATCGCCGTCGCAGCGGATCAGTTTGAAGTGCTCTACAGCGCCCAGGATTTCAAACGCCGCATTCTTGCGCTTATCGCCAGTGCCACCCGGCGCATCTATCTGGTCGCGCTCTATCTGCAGGATGACGAAGCGGGCCGGGAGATCCTCTCCGCCCTCTACGCCGCCAAGCAGCGCAATCCGACCCTCGACATCAAGCTGTTCGTCGACTTTCACCGTGCCCAGCGCGGCCTGATCGGCAAGGGCAAGCAGGGCGGCAACCACCTGATGTATCAGGCCATGGCTGCCAAACACGAGCACCAGATCGAAATCTACGGCGTACCGGTCAAAGGGCGCGAGCTGCTCGGCGTGCTCCACCTCAAGGGCTTCATCTTCGATGATGTGGTGCTCTACTCCGGTGCCAGCCTCAACGACATCTACCTGCACCAGCAAGATCGCTACCGCTTCGATCGCTATCACCAGATCACCAGCCCGGAGCTGGCCCGCAGCATGGTCAACTATGTGGATGACCTGTTCGTGAAGAGCGACGCGGTGCAGCGACTGGATCACAGCGATATCCCCAGCGCCAAACAGCTGAAAGGGCCAATCCGCCGCTTCAAGCAGAGCCTGCGCCAGAGCCAGTACCGCTTCAGCACCATGCCGGTCAACACCCAGGAGGTGGCCGTCACCCCCATGGTGGGTCTGGGCAAGCGCAACAATCAGCTCAACCTGATGATCCGCAATCTGGTGCGCGCCACCGAGCGGGAGATCTTCATCTGCACCCCTTACTTCAACCCGCCCAAGGAGTTGAGCAAGGATATCGAGGATCTGCTGCAGCGCGGTTGCAAAGTCACCATCGTAGTGGGCGACAAGACCGCCAACGACTTCTTCATTCCGCCGGAAGAGAAGTTCTCCACCATCGGTGGCCTGCCCTATCTCTACGAGACCAACCTGCGCAAGTTTGCCGAGCGCAACCAGCGCCACATCGACGACGGCCGCCTCAACCTGATGCTCTGGTGTTGCGAGCGCAACTCCTACCATCTCAAGGGGATCTTCGTGGATGACGAGTGGGCCCTGCTCACCGGCAACAACCTCAACCCCCGCGCCTGGGCGCTGGATCTGGAGAATGGCCTGCTGGTACACGATCGTCGCCACCTGCTGCGTCCCCAGTTCAACGCGGAGCGGGAGAACATCCTGACCAACACCAAGCGGATCAGTCACTTCGATCAGGTGGAACAGATCCAGGACTACCCGGAACAGGTGCGCAAGCTGCTGGGACGGATCCACAGGGTCAAGGCTCATCTGCTGCTCAAGCGGATCATCTGACCCCGGGGCGCGCAACGCCCACCCCGCCCAACGGCAATCAGACCAAGGCCTCCCGTTTTCGGCAGGCCTTTGTTATATCCGCCGTTTCCCCCGCGTTGGCGACCCCGCCAGCAGCAACTCGGCTTGCATCGGCCCCTCAACAACCCCTATCATCTGGACATATTTACAGTGTTTTCGGGCATCTAATTGATGAAATTGGATAAAATTCCTCTCGATAGCCTCAAGGGTGTCGGCAGCAAGATGCAGGAGAAGCTCGAGCGGCTGGGACTGGCCACGGTACAGGATCTGCTGTTCCACCTCCCCCTGCGCTACGAGGACCGCACCCAGGTGTGGCCCATCGGCGATCTGCCGCCCGGGCTGCACGGCGCTGTCGAGGGCGAAATCCAGGACACTCAGCTGGTGATGGGGCGCCGCCGCATGATGGTCTGTCGCATCAGCGATGGCACCGGCACCCTCACCTTGCGCTTCTTCAACTTCACCGCCGCCCAGAAAAACAGTCTGGCGTCGGGCCGCCTGATCCGCTGCTTTGGCGAGGTTCGCCCCGGCAAATACGGGCTGGAGATGGCCCACCCCGAGTACAAGCTGCTCGGCGAGGAGCAGGCCGGTCAGACCGAAGAGGCGCTCACCCCCGTCTACCCGACCACCGAAGGGCTGCGCCAGCTCACCCTGCGCAACCTCACCGATCAGGCGCTGGCCCAGCTCGATCTCTATGGCGTGGAGGAGCTGCTGCCCGCCGGACTCTATCCCCATCAGATTGAACTGGCCGCCGCCCTGAAATTGCTGCACCGCCCACCCCCCTCGGTGGCGCTGCCGCTACTGGAAAGCGGCCAACATCCGGCCCAGCAGCGACTGGTACTGGAGGAGCTGCTGGCTCACAACCTCTCGGTCTTGAAGGTGCGCGCTCAGGCACAAACCCAGCTGGCCCGCGCCCTCAAACCGGCACCCGAGCTGGTTGAACAGCTGCTCGGCGCCCTGCCGTTCAAGCCCACCGGCGCCCAGAGCCGGGTAGTAGCGGAGATAAGTAAGGATCTGCAACAGAGCCACCCCATGATGCGGCTGGTGCAGGGGGATGTGGGATCCGGCAAGACCCTGGTCGCAGCGCTGGCCGCCCTGCAGGCCATCGGCAACGGCTGTCAGGTGGGGCTGATGGCGCCGACCGAGCTGCTGGCAGAACAGCACGCCATCAACTTCGCCAAGTGGCTGGAGCCGCTCGGCATCGGAGTCGGCTGGCTGGCGGGCAAACAGAAAGGCAAGGCGCGGGAAGAGTCGCTGGCAGCCATCGCCGATGGCAGCGTCAAGATGGTGGTGGGCACCCACGCCATCTTTCAGGAGCAGGTGGTGTTCCAGCGTCTGGCGCTGGTCATCATCGATGAACAGCACAGATTTGGGGTGCATCAGCGTCTCGCTCTGCGCGAGAAAGGGGAGCGGGAGGGGGTACATCCCCATCAGCTCATCATGACCGCCACCCCGATCCCCCGTACCCTGGCAATGACCGCCTATGCCGACCTCGACACCTCGGTCATCGACGAACTGCCGCCGGGCCGAACCCCCATCACCACGGTGGCGCTGCCCGACAGCCGTCGCGGCGGCGTGATCGAGCGGGTCAAGCTCGCCTGCACCGAGGGCAAGCAGGCCTACTGGGTCTGCACCCTGATCGAGGAGTCGGAGGTGCTGGAGTGCCAGGCTGCCGAGGATACCGCTGCCGAGCTGCAGAACCTGTTGCCCGGTCTGCATATCGGGCTGGTGCACGGCCGGATGCGGCCGGTGGAGAAACAGCGGGTGATGGAGGAGTTCAAGGCGGGCATACTGCAACTGCTGGTCGCCACCACCGTCATCGAGGTGGGGGTGGATGTGCCCAACGCCAGCCTGATGATCATCGAGAACCCGGAGCGACTCGGGCTGGCCCAGCTGCACCAGCTGCGCGGTCGGGTTGGCCGGGGTGCGGTAGCCTCGCACTGCGTGCTGCTCTATCATGCCCCCTTGTCCAAGACGGCCCAGAGCCGGCTCGGGGTGCTGCGGGAGACCAACGACGGCTTCCTCATCGCCCAGCGCGATCTGGAACTGCGCGGCCCGGGGGAACTGCTCGGCACCCGCCAGACCGGTCTGGCCGACCTCAAGATCGCCGATCTGGTGCGGGATCAGCCGCTTATTCCACAGGTGCAGAAGATGGCACGCTTCCTCATGGATAGGCACCCAAGCCATGTCGAACCCTTGATTCGCCGTTGGCTCGGCTTACGGGATCACTATTCCAATGCCTGATCGAGGTAGATGCAGAAGATGGGCACATGTCCTTATGGATAGGCATCCGAGTCATGTCGAACCCTTGATACGCCGTTGGTTCGGTCTGCGAGACCACTACTCAAACGCCTGACAACCAATCCCAAAACAGGAGGAAAGCACCCATGAATTCCTGGCTACGCGGCCTGCTCTACACCTTCGCCTTCCTGCTGCTGTTTGTCTGGGTTGCCCTCGGCCTGTTCGACGCCGAGCGCGCCAAAGGCCCCATCGCCAGCTGGATCAGCCAGCAGACCGGCGTGCCGGTCACCATAGGGCGACTGGTGTTCAACCCGCTGCACCCCTACACCCTGCTGGCAGAGCAGGTACGCTACGGCGATGCGGTCTCCCTCGACAAGATCTATCTGGAGATCGAGAGCATCGACTGGCTGAGCCGCGACGTGCGCATCGCCCATCTCGATCTCATTCGCCCCGCCATCAAGCTGCCGCTGCCCAACCAGCTGCCGAACCTGCCGGTGCACTCCCTCACCATCAGCGACAGCACCATAGACCGGCTCAGTCTGGAAAGCCCCGAGCTGACCCTGCGCGGCCTCAATGCCACCCTGAGTGACTGGGAGCTGATCGACCCGAAACGTCAGCCACAGGCCAACCTGAGCCTCAATATCGGCCAGCTGGAGACTCCGCAGTTCACCTTCGCCCGTCTCAACCTGCAAGGACGGCTGGAAGGAGAAGTGCTGCGCACCGACAAGCTGGTGACCAACCTGTTCGACGGTCTGCTGGAGACCGGCATGGTGCTGGACTGGCCCGCCCGCACCCTGCAACTGCATGACCTCAAGGCGCGCGGCATGCGGGTGGAGCTGGGGGATCTGACACAACAAGGCTTCCCGCAGCGCTTCCCGTTGCAAAGCGTGTCGCTGGATCGCGGCCAGCTGGACGGCGTCAGCCTCAACGACATCAATCAGGAGCTCTCCTTCAACAACTTCAGCGGCCAGCTCACCGCCTTCAACTGGCAGGCGGGCAACCAGCCCACCGGCTATCTGAGCGGCACCCTGGGGGACATGGGCCGTGGCCTGTTCCAGCTGGAGGAGATCAAGGGCAAGCTCGCCTTCTCGCCCCAGCAGATCGACGGCGAACTGCAGGGCAAGGCCTATGAAGGGGAGTTCAATGTCGAGCTCTCCCTCGATAGCCAGCAGCAGAAGCTGACCCTGAAAGACCTGGCGCTAAGCGGCATGGATATCAGCCTGCCGCAGGGGTGGTGGCAGGATTGGCAGGGCTGGCGCCCGCAGCAGGTCGATATCCGCAAGCTGGCGTTCGACAAGCTCAAGGTGCTCTCCTTCGACGATACCCTGCCCCTGTCGCTGACCGGCTGGCAGCTCTATCTGAGTGATCTCGCCCTGCGCGATAACCAACCCGGCCCGCTGCTCGGCCGCGCCCGTATCGAGAGCAAGTGGTTCGAGCTGGTGTGGGATGGCCTCAGCGCCCGCAACGGCGAGCTGGATGGGGAACTGACCCCCAGCTCGTGGCAGTTGGGCAAACTCACCAGCTCGCTGCCGGATGAGGGCACTCTCAGCCTGAATGGCCAGTGGGGCCGCGAACCGGGCCAGAGCAGCCGCCTCCAACTGCAGGCGACCAAGCTGGACCTGCAGCAATGGGGCAAGATATTCCACTCCCCTGTCTCGTTCGCTGGCAAGGCGGACGTGAGCGCCGACCTGCAAGCCGAACAGGGCAAAACGGCGGGCGAGTGGCGCCAGACCCTGCAGGGGAGCTTTGCCCTCGATGCCGACGAGCCGTTCTGGGACAAGGTAAAGATAGATCCGCTGCTGGATGAGTGGTTCAAGGGGGCGACCCCGCCCACCCTGACGCCGGATCAGCTGTGGCAGGCGATGCAGGAGGGTGACACCCCCTTCTACCGCATCAAGCTGCAGGGCAAGATCGATAAGGGGCAACTACAAGTCGAGCAGGCTGGCGCCTCCACCATCACTCATCTGCTGGCGCTGCAAGGGGGGATCGATCTGGTCAACGAACAGTGGCAGCTCGATCTGGGGATCCTCAATGGCAACCGCTGCGCCGAGCTGCTCGGCCAGTGGCGCGGGCCGCTGACGGAACCCACACTGGCCTGGAGCTTCCCGCAGAAGCAGGACGCCTGCGGCTGGGAAGTGGGAGTACGCTATCCGCCGCAAGGCAACAGCGCCCCGCTCTGGCGACCAGCTCCCGCAACGAAAGCCCAAAACCAGGCCCAAGTGCAGACCCAAGCCGGGCAGACAAGCGACAGCCAGCAAGGGTAAAAACAGACAAGGCCTCATGATGAGGCCTTGTTGTTTGATGGGGAAACGTCGCGGTTACTGGCCCGGACGGCGGGGCGGCTGCACCACGTAGTGACCGCAGAACTCCGCCGCCAGCTTGCTGCCGCTGAACAGCTGGATCTTGAGGCTGAAGGTGGCAGGCTCGCCCCGTTTGAGCGGCTGCAGCACGGCGGGCATCCCCTCGCGGGCCACTCGCGCCTCCGGCTCCTCATCGACCGGGCCATGATATTTGATGGTGCTCTCGGCCAGCACCGGCTCGCCCACCAGCCCCTCCTCTTTAAGCTGCAACCAGATCAGCCCCCAGCCCGCCAGCACGCACTGGCTGTAGACACTGCCGGCGAACATGCTGCCATGCACGTTGAAGTTGGCCGCCAGATTGGCCTTGAGGTGGAAGGTCTGGCCGTCGTAGTGGCTGATGTGCATCCCCATCTTCTCGCTGATGGGTACCCCGCGCGACCAGCGGGTGGTGAGATCCTGGCACCACTCCGGCCGGTACTGGATAGTCTGCAACGGGCTCAGGGATTTGATCATCTGGCGATGGGGAATCCGGCCAAAGGAGACGGGGCCGCCCCCCACTTCGAGAAAGCCGCACTTGCGATAGAACTCCACCGCTTCCTGACGGGCGTTCATCACCAGCCGTTTCACCTTCTCGCTGCGGGCCAGCTCTTCGAGGTCCTCCACCATTTTGGCGCCCAGCCCCTGACCGCGATATTCGGGACGCAGCGCCATAAAGCGGATCTGCGCCTCGTCGCCGCCGATAAAGAGGCGGCCCACAGCGATGGGGGTACCATCGGGTGCCAGCATCAGCCGGTGAATGGCGACCGTGTCGTATTCGTCCCGCTCGGAACCGACGGGCAGATTGAAGGGCTTACGCAGAAGCTCCCAGCGCAACTGGTAGTAGGCATCCAGCTCGGCGACTGTCTGAGGGGTGACTACCCGGTACATAGTTTCATCCTTGAGTTACACTGGTCGGAAACCATCTTGCCGTGCAAATTCATGGACTTCAATCTGCAAGCGTACCAAGCCGATCACTTGTTGCACCTCAGCGTCAAACCCCAGCGCCGCCTCACGGTACAGGAAAATGACCAGCACCGCTGGCTGGAGATAGACGGCGTGGTGCAATCCGCCATGTCGCTCGCCGACCCCGCGACCCTCTGTCTGCCCCATCAGCGGGTCATCGCCTGCCTGCTGCCGGAGCGGGCTGAGCAGATCCTCGAACTGGGGCTGGGTGGCGGCGATCTCACTCGCCATCTCTGCCAACGCTGGCCAGATGCCCGCCACGAGTGCGTCGACCTCGACGAAGAGGTGCTGACCGTTTATCAGCAGTTTTTCCAGCATCAGGAGAGCGATGAACGCGCCGCGCCGGCACTCCATCAGGCCGATGCCCTCGCCTTTCTGGAGCAGAGCGAGCAGCAGTACGATCTCATCCTGCTCGATCTCTTCAGTCAGGATGGCAACCCGCTGCTGCTGTTTCAGGAGCGGCTCTACCGGGCGCTGGCTCCCCGCCTCTGCGGCACGCTGGTGATCAACCTGCTGCCACGCACCGCGCTTGAGCTAACCCACGCCCTGACGCTGATCGAACAGTGGATTGGCCCGGCAACCCCCTATCCGGTAGCGGGGCTCATCAACGTGATCGTCCACGTCACACCGCGGGACGAAACATCCTCAGACCTGTAGCCAGAAGGTCGTTGGCCCCTCGTTGACCAGCGCCACCTTCATGTCGGCGGCAAAACGGCCGGTTTCGGTCGGGATGCCGCTGGCTGAAGCCTTGGCCACGAAGTAGTCATAGAGCCGCTCGGCCTCGCTCGGGTGAGCACCGCAGGAGAAGCTGGGACGCATCCCGCTCTTGGTATCGGCCGCCAGCGTGAATTGGGAGACAACCAACAGACTGCCGCCGATCTGGCTGACATTGAGGTTCATCTTGCCCTCCTGATCCGGAAAGATGCGATAACCACTGACCCGATGCAGCAACTTGTCGGCCTTGGCCTCATCATCCCCCTGCTCCACCCCGAGCAGCACCAGCAGTCCCTGACCGATGGCGCCGGTCACCTCCCCCTCGACAGTCACGCTGGCCTCGCTGACCCGCTGAATCAATGCAATCACATCCCTCTCCTTTGAAAACAGAACGACCGCCCCCTCGCAGGGGCGGTCGTCGATGCTACCAATAAACCGGTGGGCAAGGCGATGGCTTAGCCCAGCTCTTCACTGGCCGGCTTCTCGTACTCACCGAGGCAGGCCGTGGTTTCAGCCCCCAGCAGCACCACCAGCCAGCTGAGATAGACCCAGACAAACAGGATCGGGATGGTGGCCAGCGCGCCGTAGATGGCCTGATAGGAGGGGAAGTTGGTGATGTAGATGGCAAAGCCGCGCTTGGCCAGCTCGAACAGGGTCGCCGCTACCAGTGCGCCGATAAAGGCGTGGATCAGCCGCACCTTGCAGTTAGGCACCACGGTATAGACCAGCAGGAAAGTGAGCACCGAGAAGAGGAACGGCAAGCCGCGCAACAGCAGATAACCGATGCCGAACAGGCTCTCGGCGCCAAACAGCCGCTGCGAGAAGATGTAGGAGGAGATGGCGATACTGGCCCCGATAAGCACGGGCCCCAGGGTCAGGATCATCCAGTACATGGCAAAGGCCTGCGCCAGCGGGCGGCCCTGGGTCGAACGCCAGATGTAGTTGAGGTTCTTGTCGATGGCGGAGATCAGCATCAGCGCCACCACCACCAGCGCCCCAATCCCCACTGCCGTGGTGTTGGTGGCATTGGCCACGAAGCCGTCGATGTACTCCTTGAGCATGTCGCCCGCGGTCGGCACGAAGTTGTGGTAGACGAACTGCTCCATCGCCTGCTTGAGGCTCTGGAACACCGGGAAGGCGGACATCATGCCAAACACCACGGCGATCATCGGCACCAGTGAAAGCAGGGTGACATAGGCCAGATAGCCGGCGGTCACCGTCAATCTGTCCTGCTGGAAACGGCCCCAGACAAACTGGGCAAAGTGGCGACCATCATGGCGCAAGAAGGAGAGGGCGTGGGCCAAACGGCCGCTGACAGGCTGCTGCATCTTGATTCTCGTTAGCGTCATAGTGGCAATATTGTGTCAGAGGAGAGCGCTGTTTGACCACCTTTGAACCCGATTTACCTCCATATGCCCCAACCTGTTACCCGGCTGGCGTCTCTGGCTGTCGCCAGAAGCAGAGATAGAAACGGCCCCGCTATGGGGCCGTTTGCAATGCCGGATTACAGCATGTAGTCCGCGGGCAACTCGATGCGGGCAACGCCGGAGGCCACCGCCGCCAGCGCCACGGCGCGGGCAACCCGCGGCAGCAAACGGGCATCCATCGGCTTGGGAATAACGTAATCCTTGCCGAAGGCGAGCTCGCTCACCCCGGCGGCGGTCAGCACTTCGGCCGGCACCGGCTCCTTGGCCAGCGCGCGGATCGCCTCGACCGCAGCAATCTTCATGGCATCGTTGATGCGGCTGGCACGGGCATCGAGGGCTCCGCGGAAGATGAAGGGGAAGCAGAGCACGTTGTTGATCTGGTTCGGGTAGTCGGAGCGGCCGGTGCCCATGATGAGGTCGCTGCGTACGGCGTGGGCCAGCGCAGGCTTGATCTCCGGGTCCGGGTTGGAGCAGGCGAAGATCACCGGGTTGGGCGCCATCAGGGCGACCGCTTCGGCGGGCAACACGTCGGGGCCTGAAACACCGACAAACACATCAGCCCCTTCGATGACATCCATCAGGGTGCGCAGCGAGGTCTCGTTGGCGAAACGCTGCTTGTACTTGTTGAGATCGCTGCGGCCGGTGTGAATCACTCCCTGACGATCCAGCATGAAGATGTTGTGCGCCCTGGCACCACACTTGATCAGCAGATCCATGCAGGCGGTGGCGGCAGCCCCCGCCCCCATGCAGACGATGCGGCTGTCACTGATCTGCTTGCCCTGCACTTCCAGCGCGTTGAGCAGACCGGCGGCTGTGACGATGGCGGTACCATGCTGATCATCGTGGAACACCGGAATGTCGCAGCGCGCGATCAGCGCCTCTTCAATCTCGAAACACTCAGGCGCCTTGATATCTTCCAGATTGATGCCACCGAAGGTATCGGCGATGGCCGCCACCGTGTCGATAAACTGCTGGCTGGTCTCGTGCTTCACCTCGATGTCGATGGCATCGATACCGGCGAAGCGCTTGAACAGCAGGGCCTTGCCCTCCATCACCGGCTTGGAGGCGAGCGGCCCCAGATTGCCCAGACCCAGAATGGCGGTGCCGTTGGAGATGACGGCCACCAGATTGCCCTTGCCGGTATAGCGGTAGGCATCGGCCGGGTTGGCAGCGATCTCGCGCACCGGCTCGGCAACACCCGGGCTGTAAGCCAGCGCCAGATCACGGGCGGTTTCGGCAGGCTTGGTCAGGGCGATGGCAATTTTGCCCGGTACGGGCAGGGCGTGGTAATCGAGTGCTTCTTGACGCAGATCGGACATGGGGGACCCCGATGTGGTTGGTGCAAATGAGGTGCCGACAGGGGGCACACAGAAGGGCGGGGATCATAAAAGAAAGCGCTGAGCATGCCCAGCAGATCATGCTGCCGCCAGCCAGATCAGACCAGTTATTTCAGCACCTTACCCCCCCATACCTACCACTTTAGTTATAGATCCTGCTGTGTGGGGTAAAAATGGAGCAAAAAGGGCGGCAAGTTGGCCTTGCCGCCCTTTCTGTCAGAGCTGTAGACCTGACTCAGTTGCCCAGATAGACCGGCAACAGATTTGCCATCGACAGGAAGTGGAACAGCGCGGTCGCCAATCCGAACAGGATCAGCAGCCAGGCCATCAGCTTGCCGCCTGGGGTAACGAAGTGGGGTGTCACCTCGCCCCGCTCGGCCCGCGCCCGGGTGCGCAGCACCAGCAGTGCCGGGATGATGCAGGTCCAGATGGTGGCTGCGGCACCGGCATAGCCGATGGCCAGCAGGAAGCCGAACGGGAAGAGCAGGGAGAGCACCAACGGCGGTAGGAAGGTGACCGCCCAGGTCTTGCAGCGACCGGCGCGGCTGTTGTCGAACTTGAACAGATCAGCCAGATAGTCGAACACCCCGAGCCCCACCCCGATAAAGGAGGAGAGGATCGCCGCCATGGAGAAGCCGTTGATGGCGCTGGCCACCTTCTCCGATTCGATCACCCCTGAAAGCGCGGAGAGCAGCACGCTCACATCGCCCCCCTTGACAATCACGGGGGCAAAATCCTGACGGGGCAGGTTGCCGAAAATCCCCAGCAGCCAGAGCACGTAGAGCGCCAGCGCGATCAGGGTTCCCCCCAGAATGGCCCATCTGGCCTGCTGCTCGTTCTGGTAGTAGGCACGCAGAGAGGCCACCGAGTGGTGATAGCCGAACGAGGTGAGTGCCACCGGCAACATCGCCATGGCATAGGGGGCATAGCGGCTCTCGCTGCCCGCCAGATCGAGCAGGGTCGGCAGCTTGATACTGCCGAGCAGACCGGCCACACCGAGGGCGAAGCTGAGGATCATGAAGGCGATCAGCACCACCGAAATACGGTCAACGGCGCGGGTCGAGTGCCACACCACCGCAGAAAAGAGCGCCACAAACAGCACGGATGCAAGCTTGCTGTCGATCCCCAGAATCCCCTGCAGGATGGCACCGGAGGAGGTGATATAGGCGTAGAGCAGAATGCCGCCAACAAAGTAGACCGAGAGGTTGTTGAGGAGATTGAGCTTCTCCCCCAGCAGCTCGCGAGTCACGGTATTGAAGGAGACCCGCATATCGTGGTGCTGGAAGGATTCCAGCAGCATCCAGCCGGAGAGGGTCATCATCACCATGGTGACGGTCAGCGCCAGCACCGACCAGAGGGTCCAGGCCCCCGCCCCCGAACTCGGCAGACCGAGCATGCCGGCCCCCACGCAGACGCTGGCAATGATGCAGGCGCCCCCCAAAATTGACGGTTTTTTCTTCATAATCCCTTCTTTTTCTGACTGATTATCTATCCGCGGTAAACAAGACCGCGGCATGATGCCAGCCTTTGCCATGAGACGCCTACCACTATCTGCCATAACCGGGCATGGCCGCCGCATAAAAAATGCCCCGAACGGGGCACTCTATCAGCGGAAATGATGTGGAAGAGGGGTTAATCCATCACCGGGATACCTGCCCTCGCCTCGGCCTGACGGGCGATGGCCTCGGTCATCCCCTGAAAAATGAATAGGTGGAACGGCAGCATGGCGAGCCAGTAGGCCAACCCCCAGGCGCCCTGCGGGTGCCAGTGAGCGGTGACCCGGATGCGGGTCAACCCGGACTCCTCCGGCAGGATGTTGAACTCCAGCCGCCCGACGCCCGGGGCCTTCATGTTGAACAAGAGATCGAGCCTGCGCCCCTCATCCACCCCGAGGATCTGCCAGGAGTCGAGCATGTCACCCTTCACGAAGCGATCGGGATTGGTGCGGCCACGGGTGCGGGCCGGGCCGCCGATCAGATGATCCATCCATTCGCGCACCACCCACAGCTGGTTCATGTAGAAGTAGCGCTGCTCACCCCCCAGCTGCTGCAACACCTGCCACACCACCTCGGGAGAGGCGAGGCAGATGGCATCGCCGCTGGCGGTACGGTCATAGAAACCATATTCGGGATGGCGCCAGCGCAGGCCAAGCGGCGTCTCCTGCCCCTGCTGTTCGGCCCCCAGCTTCTGCTCCAGCGCCAGACTCTCCGCCAGCGCCTCGTCGAAGCTGAGCAGGGTCTGTGGCAGCAGGGCACGCAGCGGACCATCGTCGGCCGGGATATCGTGCTTGAGACCGCCCACCAGCGCCTTGGCCACCGGCTGCGGCACCGAGGTGACAAACTGCAGCCACCAGGCGGAGAGGCGCGGGCTCAGAAACGGGATGGGAATGATGGGGCAGCGCTTGCCGATATGGGCGGCGAACTTCTGCAACTGCTGTTGATAGCTGAGCAGCTCGGGGCCGACCGCATTGAAGATGCGTCCATCCACATCGTCGGCTTCCACCAGCCCGCCCAGATAGTGCAGCAGGTTGGACAGCGCAATCGGCGGCGTGCGCGAGCGCACCCATTTCGGCGTCACCATCATCGGCAGGTTGAACACCAGATCCCGCATCACCTCGAAGGCAGCCGAACCGGGCCCGATGATGATGCCGGCACGCAGCTCCACCGTCGGCACACCCGAGTCACGAAACAGCTCACCGCAGTGGCGGCGGGAGTTGAGATGGCGACTGTTGCACTGCTCCGGCTGGATTGCCCCGAGATAGATGATGCGGCGCACCCCGGCAGCACGGGCGGCGGCAGCGAAGTTCTTTACCCCCTGCTGCTCCAACCGGTGAAAATCGGCCCCCGCCCCCATGGCATGTACCAGATAGAAGACGGTATCTATGCCCGCCAGCGCAGGCAGCAGGGTGATGGGTTTGAGGCTGTCGGCGAGGCGAAACTCGACCCCCTCAGGCAAGCGGCAGGGACGGCGCGCCCCGGCAATCACCCTGTAGCCCAGCGTTTGCAGGTGGGGCACCAGATAGGAACCGATATAACCTGCCGCTCCCATCACCAGACAATTTCTCATCTTCTCTTCCTCTTCACATGTTGCGCCCTGCGCTTGGGCAAACGGGCTAGCACCCGCATGCCCATCATCCTGCCACGCCACCACCTTGCAACCTAGTACTAACCACCTCTCTGATTAGTCCGATTTGGTGTTAAGCCCTGCTCACTAACCGGTCGATAACTGACCAGATGTATAGCGCCGAGGGCGATCATATGCGCATCGATCACTACGACCTCCAGGGGGAGGTGCAATACCGGCAACAGCAGGCCCAGAGCCGCAAGGTGCGCAACCTCGGGCCAGTGCCACCCGTCATCAATCCACCGGAGGGCAACAACACGGCAGTGAGCGGCGAACGCAGCAGCACCCTGACCCTCACCAGCGCCCTGACGCTGCAAACTGCGAGGCAATCCGCCGCCAGCAAGCAAGCGACAACACCTCCCGCCCCGCCCGCAGCGGACGTCGGCAAAGAGCAGGATGGTATTCCCGATGATGGGCTGGATAACCGCCAGCGGCTGATCAAGCTGATGATTGAAGCGATGCTGGGCCACGAAATCGAGCTGCCCAAGCCGATCAAGCCCACCGAAAAGGGGGGCGAAGGGGTGACCCAAGGAGAAGCCGCAGCTCAGGCTACCGAGCCGGATCAACTGGTGGAGGTGACAGACACCCTGCTGCAACAGGAGCAGCTCAACGTGGTGGCGTCAGCCAGCGTAGCGACTCGGGATGGTCAGACTATTCAGCTCGATCTCGGCTTTGTGCTCGACTGGCGCCAGCTGGAGGTGAGCCAGCGGCGCACCACCCTCAATGCCCTCAAAGATCCGCTGGTGCTGAGTCTGGATGGCAAGATTGCCGATCTGACCGAGGCACGGGTCACTTTCGATATCGATCAGGATGGCAAGGAGGATAGCCTGCCGGGTCTGCGGGAGGGGAGCGGCTTTGTGGCGCTGGATCGCAATGGCAACGGCACCATAGACGATGGGGGCGAGCTGTTTGGTGCACGCTCCGGCAATGGCTTCGGCGAGCTGGCGACGCTGGATGAGGATGGCAACGGGGTGCTGGATGAGGGGGATAGCCAGTTTTCAGCCCTGCAGTTCTGGCATCCGGAGCACGCACCTATCGCGCTGGTCGAACTGGGGATCGGCGCCATCCTGCTACGCCCCCTCGACACCCCCTTCAACCATCTGGGGGAGAGTGGCAATCAGGGGGTGCTGCGCCAATCCGGCCTCTATCTCACCGAACAGGGTAAAGGAGGCTGGGTGCAGCAGATCGATCTGCGGGTCTGAGCCTTGAAATGAAATCACCCATCGGTCGCTGACGATAACTGCCAGCGACCGGCTCCGGTGCCACCATCAACTCAGCTCGGTGGGATCGATATCCAGACTCCAGCGCACCTTTTTGGTCTCGGGCCACCCCTCCAGCTCCTTCACCGCCCAGTCCAGCAGTTGGGCCAGCGGTGCCCGATTCGGCCCCTGCACCAGCAACTGCATGCGGAACTTGCCCGCCTTGCGCTCCATAAAGCCGCTGATGGGCCCCAGCACCTGAACGTGGGGATAGCGGGCGCTGCGCAGGGTATCGGCGAGGCGGGCGAGGAACAGCTGCACCTCGTCACGACCGTTGGCCTCGGCGCGGAACAGCCCCTGATAGCTGAAGGGCGGCAACCCCAGCAGGCGGCGCTCTTTCAACGCCGTATCGGCGAAGTGGCCGTAACCGTTCTGGGTCAGATCCTGCAGCAGGGCATGCTCGGGATGGTGGCTCTGCAGCACCACCAGCCCGGGCTTGCTGGCACGACCGGCACGGCCCGCCACCTGGGTGTAGAGCTGGGCTAGTTTCTCGGCGGCGCGAAAATCGGCGCTGAACAGGGCACCATCCACATCCAGCAGACCCACTAGCGTCACGTCCGGAAAGTGGT
>Ga0247725_1000546_pt1 | contig 25916 bp, 21 predicted proteins | sample OKSTACKMCFT3sol_FD_183021 | JGI IMG/M metagenome (GOLD analysis project Ga0247725, IMG submission 183021) | Subsurface sediment microbial communities from gas well in Oklahoma, United States - OK STACK MC-FT3-sol | ecosystem: Environmental > Terrestrial > Deep subsurface > Rock core/Sediment...
GCGCGCCGCGGATATCGCCCTGGCTGGCGACGAAGCTGGCGGCATCGTCACGCGCGGCCAGCACCACCTTCATGTCACGCACCGAAGTGGTGGTGTCGGAGGTGAAGTCCAGGCTGCGGTCCAGGGCGCGGACGAGGATGTTGCTGGTGGCCACCAAGGTTTGCGCCTGGGCGCCAGTGGCGAGGCAAAGGGTGGTGGCGAGGAGGAAAGGGAGTAGGCGGCTCATGGCGGTTCTAGAAAGGTTGTTTTAAGGGATACATTGGACCCGAATAGCTTCAGTTTACTCAACTCTGGCGTGGATGTTGCTGAAGCACGAGAGCAGTAACAGAGGAATTGCTTGTAGTTGAGAAAGTGACCAATTGGTCATGCATATCGATACGTACTCGCTATTGCAAGCTGAAGCGATAACTGATGCTATGCATGACCTCGCGACGAGTAGCTTTCATCCTGAAAGCTGCAATTTGTGGCGAATAACAATAATTCGAGTGCAATATCGTCGCGCGATGTCAACAACAAGCGATGCAGATGATTATTCTTGTTTGCTCCAAAATCAGCCAAGCCAGCATCCAGGCCTCTCTGGGCAAGCCGGAGTACAGCTATTACTTTCTGCTGAAAGAATTTTTGCCCGCACTCGAGCGATTCGCTCAAGTGGTGGTGCTGGATTCAGTGGCGGACGTCGATAGGCTTTACCATCACTACACCGAGGCGGGTGAGACGGTGGTGTTCCTGAGTGTCAGCCCTCCCCATCAGACGCCGGTCGGACTGGACTGCCCTACGGTTTGCCTATTTGCTTGGGAGTTCGACTCTTTACCCGACCAGCCCTGGGACGGTGAGCCGCGTAATGACTGGCGCCATGTATTCCGCCATGTCGCTGGGGCAATTTGCACCAGCCGTGAGACGCAGCAACTGGTGGAACGGTCGGCTCCGAGCTTTCCGGTTGCCGCTATCCCGGCGCCAGTTTGGGACCACTATGCCCATTTGATGGAAGCCGAAGGTCATTTGCCGCTGCTCGATGCGCGCTACTTTTCCTTCACCGGGTATTTAGTTGACAGCGCCATCCTGGGCCTTTCGGCCGACGGCCTGGTTCCGGAAACCAAGCATCTGGCGCCGGAAAACAATCCGTCGCACGAGGTCGTGCGTGAGGATTGCACGCCACCCCAGAAGGCACCGAATTTCTGGAACCTTTGCAAGCGGCTCTATCAGGACTGGCGCAACGAGCTGGCCTTGCCACGTGCGCCGCGTAGTTGCACCAATCCGCTGTCGCAGGACGCCGCCGATGTCGCCGATATGGCCGTCCCTGGGCAGCCAGCGGTACCGGCAGGCGTTCTGTTCACGCAAACACCGCTCAATCTGCAGGTAACTGGGGTTGTCTACACCACACTGTTGAACCCGGCGGATAGCCGCAAGAACTGGACAGAAATCCTTACGGCCTTCTGCTGGGCCTTCAAAGACGAGGCCGAGGCCACCTTGGTGGTTAAGATGACCCACTACGATTTGGAGTATTACCGGATCGTTTTGATCACCCTACTGTCGCGTCTGTCTCCATTCAAATGCAGAGTGCTGGTTGTGCATGGTTTTCTGGATGAAGGGCAGTATCAGGAGCTGATCAGGGCTACCAGCTACTACGTGAATGCTTCTTCCGGAGAGGGGCTGTGCCTGCCGCTGATGGAGTTCCTATCTGCGGGGTGCCCTGCTCTAGCACCAATGCATACTGCTATGGCCGACTATATCTGCGGCTCCCTGGCTTTTACGGTCGACTGCTCGCGAGAGCCCTTCTGCTGGCCACACGATCCTTCGGGAATCTACGTGACGCATCGCCACCGGCTGAACTGGGCCTCGCTGGTAGCGGCATTCAGGGAGAGCTTTCGGGTTGCGCGAGAGGAGCCGGAGCGCTATCGGGCGATGTCGCAGAGCGCTTATACGCAGTTACAGGGCTTTGCTTCGCAGCATCAGGTTGCTCAGCAACTGTCCGGCTTTATCCTGGCTTTGGACTCCGCTCGTGTTTCGGATAAGCGGCAAGGCACAACATGAAAATTCTCGCCTATTCGACTGTAAATGCCGAAACCATTGGCTCTAGCCTCGGCTTACCTGACTACAGCTATTACTTCGTTCTAAGAGACTTTCTGCCGGTGTTGCAGGAGTTGGCCGAAGTGGTAGTGGTGCGCGATCTGGCCGAAGTACCGAGCCTGCACGACGCGTGTGCTGCGGCCGGCGATGAGTGCGTACTGCTGTCGTTTACCCCGCCGCACAAGGCCCCCGCTGATTTGCCGTGCCAGGTCATTCCCGTGTTCGCTTGGGAGTTTTACAGCATACCCAATGAACGCTGGCAAGGTGACGACCGGCATAATTGGAGTGCCATGTTGGCTCGGCTAGGGATGGCCATTACGCACTCTGAGCTGATCGTACGCTGTGTGCGAGCCGAGCTGGGCGAGGATTACCCGATTTTTTCTATGCCATCGCCGGTATGGGACAAGTTTGCGGCTTTCCGGAGTGACAGGCGCGAGATCCCCGAGAAAGTCGTGATCAAGGTTGCTCAAGGGGTGATTGCGGATAGCTGGGACAAGGCCCTCAGCCCATATATCTCTGGGCAGGAGGCAATTGCCTGCGTGGTGCAGGCTATTCGGGAGCATGAAAGTGCTCTGCATCGGCAGCAGAAGCCCCAGGTTGCAGTTCCGGTATATCGGACCGATTCAGCAGCGGCAGTAAGCTGGCGGCACCTGCGTCAGGGACTGAAACAGGTCGTTCGGGCTGCGTGGCGCGCATTGGGGCGACGCCGCTCGGTTGCCATCGAGGGGCTGGAGCTTCGCGCCTCGGAAAGAGTAAAGCTGGAGCCCGGCAACCCTGTCGAGCCCCCACATCCCGGAGCCCAAGGTCTGGTGCCAAAAATGCCGACTTGGACCCCTGGTGAGTGCATCCTGGAACTGTCTGGCGTGGTCTTTACCGCGTTGTTTAATCCCTACGATGGCCGCAAGAACTGGGCAGATATGTTGACCGCGTTCTGCTCGGCGTTCCGTTATACCGAAGACGCCACCCTAGTATTCAAGCTGGGGCATCGCGAGTACGAGTCGGCCATGCACGACATGCTGATTTGGCTGGCGCGGATGCCAAAGTTCAAATGCCGGGTCGTCTTGCTCCAGGGTTACCTTGAAGGCGAGGAGTTCGACAGCTTGATCCAGGCCAGCGCCTTCGCCGTGAACGCCTCGCATGGTGAGGGGCAATGTCTGCCCCTGATGGAGTTCCTTTCGTGTGGCAAGCCGGCCGTGGCGCCGCGTCACTCGGCGATGCTCGACTATATGGATGAGGATGTCGGTTTTGTCGTGTCGAGCTGGGAAGACGGTACGGCTTGGTCGCATGATCCGCGTTTGGCGTACCGTACATTACGCCATCAGATTAATTGGGATTCTTTACGTAGTGCTTATGTCGCGGCATATGACTGCTACCGGAAAAGTCCTGATGAATATCGGCGCCTCTCAGAAAATGCAATTCAGCGAATGCGCAGCCATTGCTCTATAGAAGTGACCAGAGAGCGGTTGGAAGCAGTGTTTGATTCACTAAAGAAGAAGGATGCGGTTTAAGATTTATATGCTCTCTCATATGTTAATTATTACGCAGCCCTTGCAGCGGTGATCGCGAATATTGGCCGGAGTCGCGTGGCTATTCAGGCCGTCCCTAATTTGCAGGAGTCGATGTGGTTAAGCGCGGAATCGGATACGGTAGCTATTTCCCCGCACTGGACGGTTTGCGTGGAGTGATGGCCATAGGGGTGGTTGTTGCGCATGTGAACTTAGCATGGTTTCCCGGCGCACCAATTATGATGGATGTGTTTTTTGTGATCTCTGGGTTTTTGATTACATTAATCCTTTTGCGAGGCATAGAAAAAACGGGTTCAGTAGCGCTCCTAGATTTCTGGAAGCGACGCTTACTGCGTCTTTACCCAGCGCTTTTGGTTGTGGTGCTGTCGAGCTTATTTGTCGCATCATTGTGCGTTGATGATATGCTTTCAGTGGCTAAAGATGCACTTGCAACAGTTCTCTATTACTCGAACTGGACAAAGCTATATGGTTACACATATCCCGGAATGTTCGGCCATACGTGGTCGCTTTCGATTGAGGAGCAATTTTATTTGCTCTGGCCAATGCTGTTTGCATTAACATTGCGGGGAGGCCTTCGTGCTAGATATGTATTGGTCATACTGGTTGCGCTCGCCGCTGGAGCAACGATCTGGCGATATTATTTAGTTAGTCAAGGTGCTCCGTGGTCACGTTTATATTATGCGCTTGAAACCCGAGTAGATGCTTTTGTGGTGGGCGGTGTGTTAGCGCTATTCTTTGCTAATTTACGCGAGCGAATAGAGCATTGGCTTTGGCATTATTTCCTCTGTTTTTGTTCGCTGGCGCTCTTGCTCTTGTTGGTCTTTGGGCGGCCGCGTGAGATTTACTATTTTTTCTGGCAGCAGTCATTAGTGCTGCTGCTCTCGGCGGCAGTTATTTTGCTGTTAACCTCATCTCGTGCCAGTATTCTTAAACGATTGTTCTGCGCACGAATTTGCGTGTTTTTGGGGGAGCGTTGTTATAGTTTGTATTTATGGCACTGGCCGCTTATCTGGCTGCTTTTGGTGGAAACAGCGGTAACGAAGGTCACTATACTGTTGATTGTTGTTCCGCTGACTATATTGTTGGCATCAATTACCTATACCTATATTGAGTCTCCATTTCTTTCGAGGGCTTACAATATGCGCAGGGATAAACGGGCAGTAGAGTGTTGATGGGGCTGGAAGAAGATTTCTAAGTTAAGCGAAAGCAAAAGTTTATAATTTTGTCGGGATCTAGTGCTTGGGCTACTGCAGGTATATATAAGAATTTGCTTTTGTAAGGCTTGAGTGACACCCGAATGTGGTTGGTTGTTCTGAGTTATAAAATTCTGCAAGTGTGAAAAGAATTTTCCGGGGCGGCCGTTTAAGGAGCACTGAGAATTGTTAGACGCAGAGCTTTTTAGCCACAGAGATTCAGCTATGAAAGAAGGTTTATACGGAACTTCTATTCGGGCCGTTACCTCGCATAAAAATTACGCACGAGTCAGCTGTGTTGCTGGATCTAGGAAACTTTTTGCAATAAGGGAACGGCTGTATGCAAAACCGACGTAAATGGTGGCAACGGCTCTTCACTAATTCAGCCGATACAGCGCCGTGTCAGGCTGCTGATAGATGCCAATGCTTACCTCCAGTCGATTCTCGCGACTGTGGTTTAGTCGATGCGATAATGGGAGGCTGGTTTCAGAACGCATCGGACGAGCTGTTTCGTGGCTTCTCAATATCGGCTGACGATGTGGTGCTGGATTTGGGCTGCGGTTATGGTGGCGCAACCCTTTTCAGTGCCCGCCGTGGAGCACATGTCATTTTCACCGATAGCGAAGCCGCCAAGGTTGAGGCTTTGAGAGATAGTGTTCGCGATACCCCAGCGCGAGAGGCTCAAGGAATTGTTTCGAATAGCCTGCCGCTCCCCTTAGAAGACAAAGTTGCAAGCAAGATCATTGCCTTGGAGGTGTTGGAGCATGTGGACCAGCCTCTGGCGATCCTTCAGGAGTTAGTCCGCGTCGGCCGACCTGGGGCGCAGTACTTTATTTCGGTGCCCGATCAGCGCAGCGAAGAGCTACAGCGAGCCGTAGCTCCAGCACTGCACTTCGAACCGCCTAATCATATAAACGTTTTTTCCCGCGAGGCTTTTGCTGAGCTGGTCGAATGTGCTGGTCTGATCATCGAGACGCGCGAGTACTACGGCTTCTACTGGACATTGTGGATGATGCTGTTCTGGGGCACTAAACAGGCCGAGGGGGTCGAATTTAGCGGCGCTACTCATGATCATTTGGATGGTCCTTTCCACCCGTTGTTAAACAGTTGGGCCTCTCTTTGGCACGCGACCATTAGCCTGCCAGGTGGAGACAAGCTTCGCGAAGCACTCGACCAATGCCTACCAAAAACTCAGATCATTCTGGCGCGGAAGCCGTTGGCTGATGGATAAGAGGGGCTAGTGTGTCAAGATCCAACATGGCCTATCAACATTGCTGAGTGATTTCAGGGGGCGATCTGGGATGGACTGTGCTTAGTGCTCCAGTCATACAATCAATCAGGGATTATTAATGTTCACTACTATTAAGAAGTTCTTCGGTATGCCTCTATCCGCAGTGCAAGTAGTGCCTGAAGAATCTGAGAAGGATAACGCCGAGCCTGTTCCAGCCGACTTCACGCTGCTTGATGCAAGTCTAAGCGGCTGGTTTCGTGAGGAAACTGGTGAGTTACTGGAAGGCTTCCCTGTCAGACCAGGCGATCATGTGGTGGATGTCGGCTGCGGTGAAGGTGTGTTTATTGCGTTCTGTGCTCGGCTCGGTGCGGAGGTAACTTATGCAGATATTGATGAGGCCAGGGTTGACGCTGTCACCGCCAAACTACAAGGCTCGAATGCGCGTGCTATCCATCCGCTAGTCAGCGATGCAAGTCCGCTTCCGTTACCGGACAATTATGCTGACAAGGTCATTGCCATGGAGGTCATGGAGCATGTGGATAACCCGTCAGCTTTTCTTAAGGAGTTGGTCCGGGTCGGAAAACCCGGTGCACTTTTTCTTCTGAGTGTGCCCGATGCGGGTAGCGAACGAGTGCAGCAGCATCTGGCTCCCCCAGGGCATTTCGAAAAGCCCAATCATATCAACGTATTTGATCGGGAAACCTTTGAGCGACTGGTGACTGAGGCTGGTCTTGTGGTAGAGCGCAAGGCCTATTACGGCTTCTACTGGTCGATATTCTGGGCACTGTTTTGGACCTGCGACCAAGATCTATCGCCTCCATGGCACCCGTTGCTGGAAAGCTGGGCTAGGACTTGGGATATGGTGCTGAAGATGCGTGACGGACCGCGAATTAAGAGGGCTCTGGATGAGGCGCTGCCCAAGAGCCAGGCAATTATAGCAAGAAAGCCTAGTTGATGATAAGGCTAAAAGTTACTATCGAATTGGATAAATTTTTAAAAAGGAAAGCTCAAAATGACACAAAGTACATATTCAGATACTGATGATGCGCTTGTATCATCTATTGGTAACGCATTTGAGGCGTGGGTTGAATTTGAGTCATATATATTTCGTAGGATCGATCAGGATAAATCAATAGTAAGATCGAGCTTGTTGAATGTGGGGGCGGGAAGATTAGTTACAGGGGCCGAGCTTCCTTTTTTCAAGAGCTTCAGGGATTGTTACTTGGCCGAGCCCGATGACGCCAGGCGGCAACAGCTTTCTACAAATCTTTTTGGGTTGCCTGCAAAGATATTGCCAGAAAGAATTGAGGAGTTATCCCCAAATACTCATGAGTGCGTTGACTTCGTTCTTTGCAAGTACGTGCTTCAGCACATAGAGACCGGCAAATTAGATGAGTGCTTTTTAAATTTGAAGTCAATGGTTAAGCCTGGGGGGCGTATCGGTTTGTTTACTTCATTTTCATCCGAAGCTGATGATTTTTATCAGCTAATAATTGCGGATGATGATATGAATGAAGTTCCTGCGCAGCTGAGAGAGACTCTAGCAGGAGGTCATAAAATAGCTGAAGATGTTTTCAATGACCTGCTATCCAGAACTCAAAAATTCTCATTTATTGCTACGCATCATTTCAGTATCAACTCGTTGAGAAAGTATTTCCAAGGCTGGCGTGTTTCTATAGTTTTCGGTCCATATGACGTAGCATATTTAGAAGCTGCCGCACCATGAGAGGCTTGCCCAACTATGGTCAGCGAGTTTCCCTAATGCGCAGACTCGGGAGTGTTGGGCAGGAATATATTCGCATATTTACGCTCGGAAGCTGCCGGGGCCGGAAAATGATGGGGTGCTGTATTACTGGACGCCTTGCTTTTCTGCTTGTGATTGGTTTGGTGACCTATTTTTGGTGGCCGGCTATATGGGATGGGCAGGTTGCTCTCCATACAGACTCGGGGACTCTGTTCACGCCGATGCTGTCACTTTTGTCGGCAGCATTGAATGGCGGAGATTCGTTTCTTTGGGCCAGTAAAATCTATGGTGGGCACCCGCTTTTTGCAGAGGGGCAGGCCGGAGCTGCCAGTCCGGTCAATATTCTAGTGGCTTACTTGTTCGATCCTGATTACGGAGCGGGGTTGCTGCACTATATATACATGCTTGTTGGCGGGGCGGGAGTCTATGCGTTATGCCGTGTACTGGGCATTACGCGCTGGTCTTCTGTCTTTGCTTGCCTGATTGTTATTTTTTCGGGCACCTGGTTGCACAGTGCTCACAACCTGGCTATCACCAGCTCGCTGGCCTGGGCGCCTTGGCTAATGGTCGCGGTTGAGTCCTGGCTGAAGTCGCCAAGTGTCGCCAGGGGGTGCTTTCTTGCCATTCCGGCGACACTGATGGTGTTTTCCGGCTATCCACAAATTGCCCATGGGGCGGCAATCTATATAGCCGTTTCTCTGGTTACCATTTTTCTCTCTCGTGCTGATCGGAGCGACATGGGCGCGAAGTGGAAGAAGTATCTGGTAACCGGTCTTCTGGGCGTGGTCATCGCATTCGGCTTATCGGCTATCCAACTGTTGCCGTTGGTCGAGCTGGTTGGTCAGTCGCATCGTGTTAATGGTATTACGATGCCTTTCGGCGGGTTGACACCTCTATCGGAATATCTCAAGGGAGTTTTTTATCTTCACCCGGTAGACGGTGTCCATCGGATGACGGCAAGCCTGTGTAGTTTAATAGGCGCAGCCTTGGCTGTGCTTGTAGTGTTTTTCAAGTTCCACTCGCGGGTTTGGGCGCACGTGCTCGCGGGGTTTATATTGTTTAACTTGAGTATTGAATATGCCTCGCCGATTTTTAGGCTGGTGTATGACTATCATCTTATTCCCGGGCTGCATAATTATAGGATTTTCCATCCGCTTCTGGGCATCGCTGTGCTTGGCTTTGCCGTTGCCGGGGGGTATTCGCTGGACTGTTTGAAAGCAGGCACGACGGCGTCTCTGAATCGGCTGTTCATGACGAACAGAGTGCTGTTTCTGCTGGCGGGCGGTGTCTATGTTGCTGCTATGGCGCTGCTTGCAACCGTGGGTTTTGATAACAAGTTGTCGGTTTTTGCTTCAGTATGTTTCTTTCTTTTGCTTGGCATTGTCGCCGTGCTGGGCTTCTTCAAACGATGGCGACTGATACCTGCTGCAGCGGTGCTGGTTTTGACTGTTGAGGTATTGGTGGTGCGTTCGCATCCGTTTAACTTCTTCCCGCCAGAGATTACCCGCCCTCCAGAGGTAGTTGAAAGGATACGTAAAACTCCCGATTATCTTGAATACCGCACCAGGATGTCTGCCTCGGGTGGTTTAATGACTCTGATGGCCGGCAATAATCCAAGCGTGGGGGCAGCTTATACCCGGTTTGCGAAAATTCTCCCTCACTTTGTTGGCCTGGCGTGGGGAGTGCCTTCTGATGACGGTTGGCTGGCTTTGCCGATGAAGCGACGGTTACTGGTCGATGGGGTTTTATCGAAAGAGCTTGCTGGTGAAGTGGTGGAGGGGACTCGGCTATTGGATACGCTAGGTGTTCGATACATATCGTTTGACTCGGAAGTTAATGTTCCTGGCTTGAGGCTGTTTGATAAAGATACTGTAGATAATATCTTTTATTATGAGAACACGCAGGCTAAGCCAAAATTTCAAGTGTATGGCCAAGTGCTCAGCGTGGCAGACGCAGCGTCTGCGGCTGATAAGATTCATTCGACCCCTGAGGGCTGTCTGATTCTTGAGTATGGCCTGACATCAGTTGGTGGTCATGGGGGGCTTGCATGTGACGTCATTAATACGGTTGTTGCAAAGATCGATATTCACAAGGCCAGTTCAACGCACTACTCCTTGCGGGTAAACTCCGATAGAGATGCTTGGCTTTTCATCGCCGATGCGAATTACCCAGGATGGGTGGCTACCGTCAATGGCGAGTCTCGGGAGGTATTTAATGCGCAAGTTCTTGGGAAGGCCGTCAGGATAAATGCGGGCCAGAATATTGTTGAAGTCAGCTATGTTCCTCGGTCGTTTTACATCGGAGCCGCTATTTCTGCGGTGACGAGTCTCTTGCTTGCTCTGTTTGCGCTCTATGGCTTTTGTCGGCGAATTAATCTGAGGCGGGTCGTTTCTGCAAAAACTTATTAAGTCCTGTCGGGGCAGACTAGTAAATAGCATCAATTGCCGGATGTTTTAGGCGGTTAGCTCAGGTTGTCTGCGGCTTAGGCTCTGGTTTCCATGGGGTAGTGGGGGAATTTATTCATGCGTATCTCAAACCGTAAACGTGTGCTGGTCACCGGTGGGGCTGGTTTTTTAGGCTCGCATCTGTGCCAGCGATTGTTGGCTGATGGCTGTGACGTTATCTGTGCCGACAATTTCTACAGCGGCACAAAGGACAATATTGCGCACCTATTGGGTAACCCGCACTTCGAGCTGCTACGCCACGATGTCACCTTCCCGCTCTATGTTGAGGTCGATGAGATCTACAATCTGGCCTGTCCGGCTTCACCCGTACATTACCAGCGCGATCCGGTGCAGACCACCAAGACCAGTGTGCATGGCGCGATCAATATGCTTGGTCTGGCCAGGCGTACGGGTGCGAAGATCCTGCAAGCGTCCACCAGTGAGGTGTATGGCGATCCGCAGGTCCACCCGCAAACCGAAGATTACTGGGGGCATGTCAATACAACAGGCATTCGCTCCTGCTACGACGAAGGCAAGCGCTGCGCCGAGACGCTGTTCTTCGATTATCAACGCCAACACGCCCTGAACATTAAGGTGGTGCGCATCTTCAACACCTATGGGCCGCGGATGCACCCCAACGATGGTCGGGTGGTGAGTAACTTCATCGTCCAGGCGCTGCGTGGCGAGGACATTACCATTTATGGGGACGGCGCCCAGACGCGCAGCTTTTGCTATGTCGACGATCTGATCGAGGGTTTCTTGCGCATGATGGCGAGCCCGACTGAAGTCACCGGGCCGATCAACATGGGCAATCCTGCCGAGTTCACCATCCGTGAGCTGGCAGAAATGGTTCTGCGCATGGTGGGCGGCAACTCGCGTCTGGTGCAGCAGCCCTTGCCGCAGGATGATCCACGCCAGCGGCAGCCGGACATCACACTGGCGCGCCATCATTTGGGCTGGGCGCCGCAGGTCAGACTGGAGCAGGGCCTAGAGAAAACAGTAGCCTATTTCCGGGAGTTTCTGAGCCTATGAACTTCGCCGATCACAACCTGATCATCGTCACCCCTGTATATGAAGACGTCGAAGCGAGTAGCCGCCTGTTCATGGAGCTGGCGGCCCAATTCAAGCGGGATGTTTTTGTGGTGGCCGTCGATGACGGTTCGGTGAAGCAGCCGCTGGAAATCTCTAGTCTTGAGAGGGCCGGCGTCGATGGGGCGATTCTGAAGCTGCGCCGCAATGTCGGCCACCAGCGGGCCATATCCATTGGGCTTGGCTTTGTGTCCGAGCATGTGCAGTCTCACCAGACGGTGGTGGTGATGGACTCCGATGGTGAGGATCTGCCCTCCACTATCCCTACGCTCCTGGCCTCGCTTGCCTCGGATGAGGTCGACGTCGTGGTGGCGCAACGTAAGCGCCGGGTCGAGACGCTGCGCTTCAAGCTGTTCTATGCCGTTTACAAGCGCTTCTTCAAGCTGATGACCGGGCGTGCCATCAGTTTCGGAAATTTCATGGCGATCAAGACCAAGGCGGTCAAACGTCTGGTGGTTATGCAAGAACTGCCTATTCATGTGGCGGGTGCGGTGTTGGCGTCGAAACTACGTACCGGGGCGTGCTCAATTGATCGGGGGCCGCGTTATGCGGGGCAGTCGAAAATGAATTTTGTTGGTTTGGTGTTGCACGGCTTTAAGGGGCTGATGGTGTTCGCCGAGGATGTACTGGTACGGGTGGGTATTGCCTGTGCGCTGATCGCCGGTATGTCCGTTGCCGGGATTCTCGCTGCCGTCTTCCTCAAGCTAATCGGCTTCTCCACGCCTGGCTGGTTCTCGGTTGCACTGGGCATCCTCTTGCTGATGCTGCTGCAGACGGGCGCCCTGGCCTTGATGACCCTGATGCTGACGGGGGTTGTGCGAGGAGGAACTGTGACAACGCCGGTGGCCTATCACGACTTCGTCGAGCAGATCACCAAGACAACAAGGCAGCCGGTCGCAGCATGAAGCGGCATGCCTTTGAACTGCTGCGTTATGGCATCAATGGTGTGGCGGCCACCGCTGTGCATTTTGCGGTGCTGTCGTTCAACCTGAATGTACTGGGTTTCCAGTCAGCGGGAGTGGCCAACATGCTGGCCGCAGTATTTGGCATAACGGCTTCGTTTATTGGCAGCCGCTATTTTGTCTTCCCGCGCACGGGCGACACCATCATTGCACAAGCTGTGAAGTTTAGTGGACTGTATGGTGTGATTGCATTGCTGCATGGCCTGATCCTGCTTGTCTGGACGGACTGGTACGGACTTGACTACAAGCCTGGGTTTCTGATTGCAACGGTAGCTCAGATATCCATGAGCTATTTCGGTAACAAATTTTTGGTATTCAAAGTATGAAGCTAGTTCGCGCCATCGTGGCGGGTGCACTGTTCGTGGCGCTGCTGCTTGTCATTTATTATGTTCATATCTCCTTCTTCAACGTGAATGTCGTATTTTATGCTGCCATTGGTGATGGAGTAGTGGCTGCATTTGTCACGGCGGCGTTGTTGTTCGGTGTTGATTATTTTCGGGTTTTCGGTGGGTTTGAAAAGACACTATTGCTGGTGATTTTTCTGCTAGGGGGATACTCATTCGCCATATCGGTGCCAGCCGTAATTGATAGATCACTTTCATTTTATATCCTTGAGAAACTACAGCAGCGGGGCGGAGCCATTAAGCAGGATAGTTTCGAGCAGGTATTCACTCAGGAATACGTCAAGGAGCATCGTCTAGTGGATGTGCGGCTGACGGAGCAGCTCGAATCCGGAACCATCGTGATCGAGAATGGTTGTGTCAAACTCACGGAGAAGGGGGGGGCAATTGCAAGTTTCGGTCGTTACTTTAGAGCTCATTGGTTGCCAAAAAAACGACTACTGATGGGGCAATATACGGATGATTTGACTGACCCGTTTCGCAAAAGTGCTGAGTCGATGGACTATATCTGTTGGTAGCCTGTAGATGAAAAGTAGACTGTATCTATTGTGGGTTGTTGCGTTATTTGCTTGTGCTTTTTTAATTGTGCCGCTTAGGCAGTTGCACGGATTAGCGCTTATTCCTGGCGATATCGGCGATGCGCGCCTGAATAATTACTTTCTGGAAAATATTTACCAATTTTTCTTCGGCGAGTCTGAGTCGCTCTGGCATCCGGGATTTTTTTCTCCTTTTCCTTATGTGTTGGGCTTTTCGGACAATTTGTTCGGCTCGGCCCCTGTTTATCTATTGGTCCGCATCTTTGTAGAGCAATCTGATACCGCTTTTCAACTCTGGTTCTTGCTGGGCTATGCTGCGAATTTTGCCGCCGCCTATTATGCATTGCGCATTATGGGCGGCAGCCCGCTGGCCTCATCGGTAGGTGCATTAATTTTTGCCTTTGCCTTACCGACGACAGCGCATGCTGGCCATGCCCAGCTGCACTATCGCTTTGGCGTGCCACTTGCCATGGCATTCTTCACTCTTTTTCTGGAGCAGAAGAAATATCGGCTCCTGGTAATTTCGGGCGGCTGGCTGGTCTGGCAATTTTACACCGGGATCTACATCGGGTTCTTTACTCTTTTGTTGCTCGCAGCCGGAGCCGGCATGCACATCATCTACTGTCGATATAGGCTTGCGCAGCCTGTAGTGCAGGCACTCCGCGAGTTTTGTACGCAGTGGCACAATCAGTCTCGTTATGAGAAGTGGCAAATATTGGTGGGTCTAGCCGGATTGCTGATTGCGCTGGTGGTGCTGTTTTATCCCTATATCCAGGTGTCTATGCTCTATGGCGCCGAACGCTCCTGGGGTGAGATAGCGATGATGCTGCCTCGGCCGCAAAGCTATTTTCTCTCCGACGGGTCCTACTTTTGGTCTTGGCCAGAAGCAGGAATCTTCAAGGATATTCCGATGCGCCATGAACATCAGATGTTCATGGGGGCAATTCCGATGTTGTTAGCTGCCATGGGGTTGCTCGTGGGCGCGCACAGGGGCAGTGTGCACACCTCTACGGTGATGGCGGGCGTCCTGCTGGGACTGATTATCCTGACACTGTACGCTGGAGGGTTTAGCCTTTGGTATGTCTTACACAATTTGCCGCTTGCTTCTGCTATTCGTGTAATGACTCGTCTGGATCAGGTATTACTCTTCCCGGTAGCCTATCTTGTGGTGCAGGCCATCGATTACTCTCGAGAAAAATGGCGATGGGGTAGTCGGCTCGTCGTATTAGTTGTCTTGCCGCTGATGCTTCTCGAGTCTGCGGCTACCTCCATGTATGTCAGCAATAAAAATGAATGGCGTGATCGCTTATCACTGATTGAGGCATCCGTGCCTGAGAGTGTAAGTTCCGACTCCATAATGTTCTTTGCTCAGCGCCAGGGCCCGTATTTCGCAGACGAGTTGGATGCTATGTGGGTTTCGCTGCGGTATGGTGTTAAGACACTGAATGGTTACTCCGGGTTTTCTCCACCTGGCTACACCTCGGAGTATGGGAAGGACTGTGCTGAGCTGCCAAGACGGGTGACTTCATTCATGTCGTTCGCGGACGAGAATAATGATGAGAGTGCGTACCGTGAGTTAATGAAGAAGATTGTTTCCGTTGGTTTTGAAGGTTGCGATCCGTTGTGGATGGAAAACATTCCGGGCAGTGTCTCGTTTGTGGGGCGCCAATATACCCAAGAGGAAGTTCGTAAGCTGGCTTACCGTTTCGATAGTGTGAGTAGGTCTGATGGTAAAGCTATTGTTCGCTTAAGTGTGCTTAATGCTGGTAATTTGGCTATTGCTGCCGGCTCCCGCACTAATACGCCGGTGCGTATTTCTTGGCGATTCCTAGATGCCACTGGGCGGCCTGCATCTGGTTGGGATGCACGCATGGGTTTGCCATTTGATATTCCGGCCAAGGGTGAGTTGTCGGTTAGTCTACCAATTGATTCAAGTATGGAAATCAGGGGTGGCAGCTTGCAAGTTTCTTTGGTGCAGGAAGGCATTTTCTGGGCGCACGACATTGGCGTACAGCCGCTCACGATTCCTTGGCAATAGGCCGCTCAATATAAAAATTAAGGGAACATATGAAGATTGCGGTAGCGGGTTTGGGTTATGTGGGGTTATCCAATGGTGTCCTGCTGGCGCAGCAGCATGAAGTGGTTGCGCTGGATATCGCTCCCGAGCGTGTTGCGATGCTTAACCGCAAGAAGTCGCCGATCGAAGATCGCGAGCTGGAAGACTATCTGCGCAACAAGCCTTTGAACTTCCGGGCAACGCTGGATCCCGTGGACGCTTTTCAGGGGGCCAGCTACGTAATCATTGCCACTCCAACTGATTACGATCCGGCAACAGACCAGTTCAATACGCAGACGGTAGAGGCGGTGATTCGACAGGTGATGACCATCAACCCGCAGGCGGTCATGATCATTAAGTCGACTGTGCCGGTGGGCTACACGACCAAGACGCGGCAGGCATTTGACTGCGGTAACCTGATTTTCTCCCCGGAATTCCTGCGCGAGGGCAAAGCGCTGCACGATAACCTCTTCCCGTCTCGTATTATCGTGGGCGAGCGTTCAGCGCGCGCTGAAGTCTTTGCAGGCATGTTGCGAGATGCGGCCATCAAACAGGACATCCCGCTATTGCTGACCGAGTCGACGGAGGCGGAAGCGATTAAGCTGTTCGCTAATACCTATCTGGCGATGCGTGTGTCGTTCTTCAATGAGCTGGACAGCTATGCCCTGAGCCATAGCCTCGACAGTCGGCAGATTATTGACGGGGTTGCCTTGGACCCTCGTATCGGCAGCCATTACAACAATCCCTCGTTTGGCTATGGTGGTTATTGCCTGCCCAAGGACACCAAGCAACTGCTAGCCAATTATCGGGATGTGCCACAGAACCTGATTCGCGCGATTGTTGACTCCAATCGGACGCGCAAGGATTTTATCGCGGAAGATATCTTGCGACGTAATCCAGAAGTGGTGGGCATTTACCGGCTGATTATGAAGTCGGGCTCAGATAATTTTCGGGCATCTAGCATTCAGGGAGTCATGAAGCGGATCAAGGCTCAAGGGATCAAAGTCATCATTTATGAGCCGGCTTTGCATGAGGCGGAATTTTTCCATTCACCGGTCATAACCAATCTGGCAGCTTTTAAGCATGAGGCGGACGTGATCATTAGTAACCGTATGGCGGACGAGCTGCTAGACGTAGAAAGCAAGGTCTACACGCGAGATCTTTTTGGAGAGAATTGAGTGCTGCTGCGGGTCTTGGTATGTCGTTCGCAAATGATGGACTATCCGCTGCGAAAGCGTTCTGCTTGAAAGATGCGATTCCCTCAGGTTGCGGTCAAGAACCGTTTGGTTAAAACCAATCTCTCACTATGGACCCGGCTCTTTGTCACAACGCTACCGGCCCGGACAGAACATGGATAAATCAAAGATATTACTAGCGACCGGCTTGAGCGGTTTCGTTGGTCGCCACTTGCAAACGCTGCCGATGCCTGCGTCGGGCTCTTGGCGCCTGCTTGAATCGCTACCATATGACCTGCTTGACCCCGTTTCCCTGGATGCCTGGCTGCAGACAGGCGTTCCGGATGCGGTGATTCATCTGGCGGGGCAGACCTTTGTGCCGGAGGCCTTCAAGGATCCTGCGCATACGCTGCAGGTCAACCTGCTGGGCACCCTGAACCTGCTGCAGGCCCTCAAGCGTGCCGGGTTCAACGGCACCTTTCTGTTCGTCAGTTCCGGCGATGTTTATGGCCAAGTCGCCGAGGCGGACTTGCCGATCACCGAGAGCCTGGCACCAAAACCGCGCAATCCTTATGCGGTGAGCAAGGTTGCCGCGGAGTTGCTGTGCCTGCAGTGGGGTTACGCCGAAGGCTGGCGCATGCTGATTGCCCGCCCATTCAACCATATCGGCCCTGGGCAGGCGCCAAGCTTCGTGGTGCCCGGCATGGCGCAGCAGATTGTACGCGCCGATGGGGCGCAACGAATCACCCTGGAAGTGGGGGATATCGACGTCAGCCGGGACTTCTTGGATGTACGCGATGTGATTTCTGCCTACTTCGCTCTGCTGGAACATGGACGAAGTGGTGAAATCTACAACCTGTGCTCAGGAGTAGAACGCACGATTCGCGAGTTGATCCTACAGATGGCCAGGCTGAGGGGAGTCAGCGTCGAGCTCGTTCAAGACCCTTCGCGCTTGCGCCCTGCAGATCAGCGCAGGGTGGTCGGCAGTGCAGCAAAACTACAACAAGACACTGGCTGGAAGCCCAGTATTTCAATCACGGAGACCCTGCAGAGCGTGCTCTCTGACTGGGAAGCAAGAGAAGTATAAAAATGTCTAAAGTTGCTTTGATTACCGGCCTGACCGGCCAAGATGGTGCTTATCTGGCTAAACTGCTGCTGGAAAAGGATTACGAAGTACATGGCCTGGTGGCACGGCGCAGTTCGGATACCCGCTGGCGCTTGCGCGAGCTGGGTATCGAGAACCAGATTCGCTACATTGAAGGTGATCTGGCCGATGCCTGCTCCATCCAGCGTGCTGTGATCAAGGCTAAGCCGCAGGAGGTCTATAACCTCGGCGCACAGAGCTTTGTCGGTAGCTCCTGGGATCAGCCGGTTACCACTGGCATCGTCGATGGCCTGGGCGTGACCCATCTGCTGGAGGCCATTCGCCAGTTCAGCCCGGAAACTCGCTTTTACCAGGCTTCGACCAGCGAGATGTTCGGCCTGATCCAGGCAGAGCGGCAAGACGAGAATACGCCTTTCTATCCGCGCAGCCCCTATGGGGTGGCCAAGCTGTATGGCCACTGGATAACCGTCAACTACCGCGAGAGCTTCGACTTGCATGCCTCCAGCGGTATCCTTTTCAACCACGAGTCGCCGCTGCGCGGCATCGAATTCGTCACTCGCAAGGTCACCGACGCGGTGGCGCGGATCAAGCTCGGCAAGCAGCGTGAGCTGCGCCTGGGTAACATCGACGCCAAGCGCGACTGGGGTTTTGCCGGCGACTATGTCGAGGCCATGTGGCTGATGTTGCAACAGGAGCAGGCCGACGACTACGTGGTGGCTACCGGCATCACCACCACAGTGCGGGACATGTGCCGGCTGGCCTTTGCCCACGTTGGGCTGAATTATGAAGAGCATGTGGTCATTGACCCGCAGTTCTTCCGCCCGGCCGAAGTCGAAGTGCTGTTAGGTAACCCGGCCAAGGCTGAGCGCAAACTGGGCTGGCAGCCGAAAACCAGCCTAGCCACTCTGATCGAAATGATGGTTGAAGCGGATCTTCGCCGCCTCAGCAAGGAGTAAGACACATGATCGTTCCCGTCATTTTGTCCGGTGGCGCCGGTACCCGCCTGTGGCCGGTATCGCGTGAGGACCATCCCAAGCCCTTCATGCGCCTGCCGGATGGTCAGTCTCTGTTGCTGAAAACCTACCTGCGCGCCGCCGGGCTGCTTGGCGCGGGAGGCGAGATTGTCACGGTGACTAACCGCGAGCACTATTTCGAGAGCAGGGACCACTTTGCCGAGGCCAAGCTGGCGGGTTGCCGGGCGCGCTTTCTGCTGGAACCGCAGGGGCGCAACACTGCGCCGGCGCTGGCAGTCGCCGCCCTGGCCCTGGCGGCTGAACACGGTGATGATGCGGTGTTGGTCGTGATGGCTGCGGATCACCTGATTCACGACTTGGCGGGCTTCAAGGCGGCCACCGAGCACGCGGTGCGACTGGCCGAGCAGGGTTATCTGGTGACCTACGGTGTACGCCCGACCGCTCCGGAAACCGGCTTTGGCTATATCGAGGCAGGTACTGCGCTGGATGAGCTGGGTGGTTGCCAGGTGCAGCGCTTTGTCGAGAAACCGGATAGCGTGGCGGCCCAGGAGTACCTCGACAGCGGTCGCTTCCTGTGGAATTCGGGCATGTTCTGTTTCACCGCCGGTAGCCTGATCCGCGAGCTGCAGGCTCATGTTCCCGACCTGCTCGAGCAGGCGCGTGCTTGCGTTGAGCATAGCTCTTTGCAGACCAGCGCCGGCGGCTTGATGCAGGAGCTGCAGGGGAGCAGCTTTGCGGCATTGCCGGACATCTCCATCGACTATGCGGTTATGGAACGCTCCACACGGGTGGCGGTAGTTCCTGCGCAATTCGACTGGAGCGATATAGGGTCGTGGAAGACCCTGCGCGAGCTGGTGGAGGCGGATGCCGACTGCAACCGTAAGCAAGGCGATGCCCTTTTCATTGATAGCCGCAATACCTACGTACAGAGCCAGGGGCGCTTGGTTGCCACGGTCGGGGTCGACGACCTGATCGTGGTCGAAACCGCCGATGCAGTGCTGGTTGCACATGCCGACCGCGCACAGCAAGTAGGCCAGGTGGCTAAACGGCTGAAGCTGGAGAACCACCAGGCCTATCGCCTGCATCGTACGGTCGCGCGCCCCTGGGGCACATACACCGTGCTCGAGGAGGGCCCGCGCTTCAAGATCAAGCGCATCGTGGTGAAGCCTGGTGCAGCGCTGTCGCTGCAGATGCATCACCATCGCAGCGAGCACTGGATCGTCGTGCAGGGCATGGCCAAGGTGGTCAACGGCGGCGAGCCGCGCCTGATCAACAGTAACGAATCGACCTTTATTCCCGCAGGCCACAAGCACCGTCTGGAAAATCCGGGGGTGATCGATCTGGTGATGATCGAGGTGCAGAGCGGCGAGTATTTGGGCGAGGATGACATCGTTCGCTTCGAAGACCAGTATGGCAGGGTGCACTGATGGCGCTGGGTATGGCCCGCGCGGTATGGAGTTACCGCGGTTTCGTAGTGGGCAGTGTCCAGCGCGAATTCCAGACGCGCTACCGCAATTCCCTGTTCGGTGCGGCGTGGATGATCCTCAATCCGCTGTCGATGATCATCGTCTACACAGTGATCTTCTCCCAGCTGATGCAGGCCCGCCTGCCTGGTGTGGATAACGGCTTGGCCTATGGCATCTACCTGTGCGCCGGAATCCTGGCTTGGGGATTCTTCGCCGAGGTAATCGGGCGCAGCCAGTCGGTGTTTCTGGAGCACGCCAATCTCATTAAGAAGCTGAGCTTCCCCCGTATCTGCCTGCCCTTAATTGTGGTGCTAAACGCGAGCTTGAACTTCGCCATCATTTTTGCGCTGTTTCTCGGTTTCTTGCTGGTGACGCAGAACTTTCCGGGCTGGGTGGTGCTGGGGGTGGTACCTTTACTGTTGATCCAGATCGCATTCTCCATCGGTCTAGGCATACTGCTCGGCGTGCTCAACGTGTTCTTTCGCGATGTCGGGCAGTTTGTCGGTATTTTCCTGCAGTTCTGGTTCTGGCTAACGCCGATCGTCTATCCGGTGTCGATTCTGCCCGATGCTATTCGTCCGCTAATCGAAGCCAACCCCATGGTGCCGCTTATCTCCGCCTATCAGGGCATCTTCGTCCAGGGCCAATGGCCGCAGTGGTCGACGCTCTGGCCTTCCGCGCTGCTGGCCGGGGTGTTCTGTCTGTTGGCGATGCGCCTTTTCCGAAAGCGCTCCGGTGAAATGGTGGATGAACTCTGATGGGTAGCATTCAAGTTGCTCAGCTGAGCAAAGCCTACAAGCAGTATCCCAGCCGCTGGGCTCGTTTGGCCGAGTGGTTGATTCCCTTTTCCAAGCCTCGCCACCAGCTAAAGTGGGTGCTGCAGGACATCTCGTTCAACGTCTATCCCGGTGAGGCCTTGGGCATCATCGGGATCAATGGCGCGGGCAAGAGCACGCTGCTAAAGATGATTACCGGTACGACTCAGCCGAGTCGCGGACAGATCCAAATCCAGGGGCGCGTGGCGGCACTGCTTGAGCTGGGTATGGGCTTCCATCCGGATTTCAGCGGCCGGCAGAACGTATTTATGGCCGGCCAGCTGCTGGGGCTGAGCATGGAAGAGCTGCAAGCGTTGATGCCCGAGATCGAGGCTTTCGCAGAGATCGGCTCGTATATGGACCAGCCGGTTCGAACCTACTCCAGTGGTATGCAGATGCGCCTCGCATTTAGCGTGGCAACGGCGCGGCGGCCGGATGTGCTGATTGTCGATGAAGCGCTGTCTGTCGGTGACGCTTATTTCCAGCACAAGAGCTTCGATCGAATCCGCGAGTTCCGTAAGTCAGGCACCACGCTGTTGATCGTTTCGCATGACCGTCAGGCAATTCAGAATCTCTGTGATCGGGCAATCCTGCTAGCTCATGGCCGTCTTGCTCTGGAGGGGGCGCCTGAAGAGGTGATGGACTTCTACAGCGCGATGCTGGCGGAAAAGGAGCAGCTGACGATTCGCCAGGAACGTCTGGACAACGGCAAGGTTCGTACTATTTCCGGCACTGGTGAGGCCAGCTTCAGCGATGTCACCCTGCTAAATGCTCAGGGCCAGCGCGTTGAGGTGCTAGAGGTAGGTAGTCAGACCGTTCTCGAAGTTACAGTGGATATCAAGCAATCCATTCCAAGGCTGGTGCTTGGGTTTATGATCAAGGACCGCATGGGGCAGGCGATCTACGGCATTAATACTCATCGGCTGCACCGCGAACTGGAGGCTCTTTCGGCAGGTGAGCGCATCGTCTATCGCTTCGCCTTTCCTGCAAATCTGGGCAAGGGTAATTACTCGATTGCCTTGTCCCTATCTCGCTTTGACTCGCATTTGGACACCAATTACGAGTGGCGCGATTTCGCGCTGGTGTTCCATGTGATCAATATCAACAAGCCCGATTTCGTTGGTTGTGCCTCACTGGATGCTGAAGTCAGCATTCAGCGTCAGCTACAGCCCGCCTGAGTTCTACTGCCGCGAGATTTCCATGCGTTTTCTTATTGAATGCACCTACGTCTATGAACATCCCCAGGACAATTCGGGGATCCAGCGAGTGGTGCGCAATATCGTCAATAACCTAGGTGAGTTGGCTGGCGATGCGGAGTGCGTGCCGGTTATCCTGAAAAACGACAAAGTATTCCGCGTGAGGCAGCTCAGCCCTGGTCCTGATGGCCGCTGGTTGAGCCGTTTTCAGGCCTGGTTATCATTGACTCATGATCGTCTGGGCCGGCTGCGCCAGAGAGTTTGGCTCGCATATGCGCGGCGCGAGCGTCAATGGCCACTGCATCACTCACCCGCGTTGCGCTTCTTGGCGCGCTTGGCTTGCAGGGCCTTTAGTTTCTTTCTGGCAGCACCGCAGAAAATGCTGGCGCGGGTGTCCTTGAATTATGTGGACAAGACCCGGGCGGTGGAACTGGCATGCCAATCCGGCGACGTGCTGGTGCTGTTGGACTCTTCCTGGCACGCCGATTTTTTCCCGGTGGCCGAGCGTCTGCAGCGAGAAGGCGTGGGTATTGTTTCGGTCATATACGACCTGATTCCGTTGACCCACCCGCAGTTTTGCGATGAAGGCCTGGTGCGTGTCTTCGAGCAATGGTTCGACTGGATCGCCCGCACGGCCGATGGTTTCATCGCCATCTCCCAGACCATCAGCGATCAGGTGCGCAGCGAGGTGCAATGGCGCCTGGGGCGCGACGTGGCCGCGCAACGCTGGTTCGACCATTTCCATCTGGGCAGCGAGTTGGATAGGGCTCATCCGGGAGCGGTAGTGCGCCACGAGGTGCGGCGCATGTGCAAGTCGCACCCGGTTTACCTGATGGTCAGTACCATTGAACCGCGCAAGAATCATGCATATCTGCTTAATGCCTTCGAGCGCCTTTGGGATGAGGGTGCTGATGTGGCGCTATGTTTTGTCGGCAAGATCGGTTGGAAGACCGAAAAGCTGATTGAGCGAGTTAGGCAGCATGCTGAGCTGAACAAACGTCTGTTCATGTTCAACGATCTCAGTGATCGAGAGCTTGAGTATTGCTATAGCCACTCGCGAGCTTTGGTCTTCCCGTCGTATGTCGAGGGCTTCGGTCTTCCACTGGTGGAGGCGATGCAGCGCGGCTTGCCCGCCATGGCCAGCGACATCCCGGTATTTCGTGAGATTGGTGGCGACTCCATGGCTTATTTTGGCCTGTCCGAGCCTGAGTCGCTGTGCCGTCTGGTCAGGCATTTCGAGGAGAGCGGCAAATTTCCCGCTCAGGCTTGTCTGAGTCAGTGGTCATGGTTGTCCTGGAAGGACTCGGCTGCGCAGTTGGTTGCGCGTGTGCGTCGTCACACTGGTGTGCCTCGAAGTATTGAGCGGACTGCAGAATCCGATGTCCGTATCGATCGCCTTTAACGCCTCGATCCTGCGCGCGCCGCGTACCGGTATTGGCCAGTACCTGGTCGAGCTGATACGCGCTCTAGCGGTGGATTCCGAGTTCGAGCCGCTGCTGTTTAACGGCTGGAATTGGCGTGAGCAGTTGCCGGCCGCAGCATTACCCGGTTATTCCCGCTTGAGTGCTCTGGTAAAGCGCGGAGTGCCGAATGCATATGCTCTGCGCCGAGTAATCGAGCAGCGGCGTTTCAGTCGCAGGGCAGGATGCGCGGATCTTTATCACGAGCCCAGCCTATGGCCGTTCGAGTTCGACGGACCGATGGTCATGACCGTCCACGATCTGACCCATGTGCGTTTCCCTCAGACGCAGCCCGCAGATCGTCTAGCGGCGATCGAGCAGCACGTAGTCCGCGGACTACAGCGGGCACGGCGCATTCTGGTGGATTCGCAGTTTGTTGCTGACGAGATTTGTGCTTATTACGGTCTGCCGATCGAGCGCTTGGCGGTAGCGCCGCTGGGCTGTGCGGCGCGGTTCTACCCCCGTTCGCCCGAACAACTGGCTGCGCGGATGGCGGCGTTGGGTCTGCAGTCGGGGCAGTATCTATTGTGCGTGGGTACTTTGGAGCCACGGAAGAACCTACAGTTGGCTTTGAGGGCCTACCAGCGCTTGCCTGCTTCATTACGTGAGCGCTTTCCATTGATTTTGGCTGGAATGCCTGGCTGGCGCACCGAACAGTTGGCAGAGCCTTTGCGGCGTGCAGTCGCCAGCGGGCAGGTTCGCTTGCTGGGTTATCAAGATGACGACTGCCTGGCCGAGCTGTTTGCTGGTGCCCGTCTATTGCTGTTTCCCTCACTTTATGAAGGTTTTGGCCTGCCGGTATTGGAAGCGATGGCCAGTGGTACTCCGGTAATTCTTAGCCGAGGTTCTGCGCTGCCTGAAGTGGCTGGAGACGCTGGGTTGTACATTGATCCGCTGGACGAGATGGACTGCGCTTCCGCAATCGAATTGCTCATTGAGGATGCTGCGCAATGGACGAGGCAACGCGTTGCCGGTCTGGAGCGCGCTCAGGATTTCTCATGGGCACGTTGCGCACGCATTACCTCCATGGTCTACCGGGAGGCACTGGCTAACTGATGCGCGTACTTCACTTGTTCAAAACCTATTTCCCCGATTCCATGGGTGGCATTGAGCAGGTGATTTTTCAGCTCTGCCAAAGCGGTATCTCCCATGGCATCCACAGCGAGGTTCTAACTCTTAGCCAGAATCCGCAACCTAGCGAGGTAATGGTCGCTGATCATCGAGTGCATCGCGCTAAATTGAATCTCCAGATCGCCTCGACTGGCCTCTCCTACAGTGTGCTGGGGCGCTTCCGTGCCCTGGCCGAACAAGTGGACCTTATTCACTACCACTTTCCCTGGCCATTCATGGATCTCATCCACTTTATTGCGGGCATTGAGAAGCCAGTGGTGGTCTCTTACCACTCAGACATTGTTCGGCAGAAGCATCTAATGCGGTTGTATGCTCCTTTAATGCGCCGTTTCCTCGATCGTGCAGATCGTCTCGTTGCCGCCTCGCCCAACTATGTGGAAACCAGTGAGGTTCTACGTCGATATGGACAGAAAACTACCGTTATCCCCTATGGTCTGGACAAACAAGGCTACTCGCAGGTCAGCCCCGAACGTTTAGATCATTGGCGAGAGCGTTGTGGTAAACGCTTCTTTCTGTTTGTCGGAGTGATGCGCTATTACAAAGGACTGCACATCCTTTTGGAGGCTGCTCAGGGGAGCCAGTACCCAATCGTCATTGTGGGCACAGGGCCTCTTGAAACTGAGCTCAAGAGTCAGGCTCTTCGGCTGGGTTTGAGTAACGTGCAGTTTTTGGGGCGTCTCGGTGACGAGGACAAAGTCGCCCTGCTACAGCTTTGCGCCGCCTTCGTTTTTCCTTCGCATCTGCGCTCCGAGGCCTTCGGTATTTCGCTCTTGGAAGCAGCTATGTATGGCAAGCCTATGATTTCTAGCGAGATTGGCACCGGAACTAGTTACATCAACATTCACGGTGAGACTGGTCTCGTCGTCCCCCCTGGCGATCCTTCGGCTTTCCGTGCTGCGATGGACAAGTTGTGGAGCTCTCCTGAAAGCTGTGCTCGGATGGGGCGGCAGGCCGAAATGCGTTACGAGAAGCTGTTTACTTCCGCACTCATGGGGCGGCAGATGGCCGATCTTTATCGGCAAGTCGTTACTGAAACTAGGTTGGCGAAATAAAAAACCCGGCGCTAGGCCGGGTTTTTTATGCTCTGGAGAAGGCTGTCTTACTCGACCGCCTTCACCATGTCCTCGATGACCTTCTTCGCGTCGCCGAACACCATCATGGTCTTGTCCATGTAGAACAGTTCGTTGTCCAGGCCGGCGTAGCCGCTGGCCATGGAGCGCTTGTTGACGATGATGGTCTTGGCCTTGTAGGCCTCGAGGATCGGCATGCCGGCGATCGGCGATTTCGGATCGTTCTTCGCCGCCGGGTTGACCACGTCGTTGGCGCCGAGCACCAGCACCACGTC
>Ga0247725_1000547_pt1 | contig 25846 bp, 19 predicted proteins | sample OKSTACKMCFT3sol_FD_183021 | JGI IMG/M metagenome (GOLD analysis project Ga0247725, IMG submission 183021) | Subsurface sediment microbial communities from gas well in Oklahoma, United States - OK STACK MC-FT3-sol | ecosystem: Environmental > Terrestrial > Deep subsurface > Rock core/Sediment...
CAGGTACGCGGTGTCACGGTCAACTGGGACAAAACGGCTCATAGGGACGGGCTCTCGGTAGCAGAGCCCCGATTGTCGCGGATACCCCCAACGCGCGGAAGACTTGGAAAGTCCGACAGACTCCTAGGTACATGGCAGCCTTAGGCCACCTGATTGAACTGCATCCGCTGCGCCTCGACTACCTGGCTGATCGAGGCCACTGTCTGTGTGTCCTTTGGCCGGTATGACTAGGCTTCGGGAGAATCAAGGTCGGCACAGCCGCTGTCGCTGCAGGCTTCGTTTCTCGTCTGATTCATTGCCTTGGCTCGCTCCGCCACTTCCCGTGCGCGCGCGATATAGCTTGCATCGCCGGTTTCTTCCGCGTCGGCCAGAAACACCGCTATATCTTCATCATCGGTCAGGTACTTGGCAGGGTCATAGGGTGTCAGCGGTTCGCTGCTCATGGGGATATTCCTCGTTAGTCTAGATTTTCGCGTCGCGAAAATGAGGATGTGACTTACTGGTCATGCTTTTTCGCGTGGCGAAAATCCGCAGTGGGTGTTGACCTTTACCTGATTTGGATCTCACCCAGACAGGAAGCAGTAAGTCCACTGTCCATGGTCAGAGGACGGCAACCCGTGCGGCTAGTCACGCCAGTATGTCACGGGTAAGGAATTTGATTTTTTACTCACAACCGTAAGAACGTGGGTAAAAAACTGGGAAATTTACCCACGTACCGCAGGCGGCAGATTGTTCACGTTGCTCAACAGTGCATACAACTCGTCGTTGAGGTAGAAATTCTCTTTGCCTACCTTGTGCTTGGTAAGCAGTCCGGCCGCGACGAGTTCATCCAGGTATTTAGCTGCGGTTTTGCGAGTTACCTGCAATTCACGCATGACGAAGTCGATTTTCGTATAGGGGTGGCCGAACAGATTGTTGATCAGATCCTGGCTATAGATCTTGGGTAGTTCGCTGCGCATCTTGTGCTTGTAACGCTGCATCAGTGCTTTGATTGCTTGGATCAGCGTGATGGTCTGATAGGACGTCTGCTCGACAGCCTCCAGCATAAACAGTAGCCAGCTCTCCCAGGCGTTATCGGTACGAACGACCTGCAGTAGGTGGTAATAATCCGCCTTGTTCTGGTTGATATAACGGGAAAGATAAAGCACTGGCAGGCCAAGCAGCCCCTGCTTCACCAGGTAGAGGATGTTGATGATACGGCCGGTACGGCCGTTGCCGTCGTAGAAAGGGTGGATGCTCTCAAACTGGTGGTGAATGACGGCCATCTTCGTCAGGTCGTCCCAATCGCAAAGCCCATCGGCGTTGATGAACTGTTCCAGGTTATCCATCAGGGCCAGTATTTCGTCGGGATGCTGGGGTGGCATGTAGACGATCTCGCCGGTTTGCTCGTTCTTCAGGGCCGTGCCCGGCAACTTGCGAAAGCCGGCATCGTTTTCCTCAATGCGAGCCTGGATATCCAGAATATCGCGCGTGGTGAGCAATTCAGTGCGACGTACCTGTTCGAAGCCATTGCGAAGTGCGACCGCATAGTTGTGCACCTCCTTGGCTGCGAGGCTGACGAACTGACGGTTGAAACTATCGCTCTGGTAGAGGTCATCATGTGTCGTGATGATGTTCTCGATAGCCGAGCTGTCTTTTGCCTCTTGCAGTGAGAGCGTGTTGATCAAGATGCTTTGGTTGGGAATGCTGCCGGCTACCCCTTTGAGCTCTGCCAATGCTTTGTGCGCGGAGGCCAAACGCTTGAGAACTGCGCGAGTCTCAATATCGCCGAGCTCGGGTAGCTTTGGCAGCCCGGCAATCAACGGTGGGTGTTCAGGCAGCATATTGTCTTACCCTTATCTAAGCCAGTTCGCGGATCGTAAGTTTGCACATGCTCGCGTCACAATCCTGGACGTAAGGTCAACCTATTCAGCAGCACTCTATTTGCCCATGGTCTTTTCGATCAGCAGTAACAGCTCTTTCTGCCTGAGTTCGTAAAAGGCTGCGAAGTCATCAGCGCGCAGCGCCTCAACGGGAATGCAATGACTCGCCAGGAGCGCATTCATTTCTATGTCGTCCAGCTGAACCTGTTCGTGGGCTTGAAGCTTGCCCAGATACTGGGATGGCGCTGTTCCGCCAATCATGCGATTGGCTTTGTAGGAGATAGGCGTCTTGTTGATGATCGAGTCATAAAGACGCGAGGCAATGCCCTGCTTTTCGCACCAGTCACGCGGGAAAATATGGTGAATATCCAGGGCGACTTCATCTGCTTCCAAGTCGCGGATATTTGCCTTCCAGAAGAAATCCTTTGCGCCCTCGCGTAGTACAAGAACGTTGATACCTTTGTAAGCGGCGCTGAGGCGCGAGCTGAGCGATGCAAGGCGGTCTATCTGGAACGTCGCATCACTGATGGTGCGCGGCGGCTCAGCATCAGCTTCAATCCAATTCAGCAGCTCTTCCACATCATTGGCGATACGGGTTTCAACGGCACCGCCATAAAGCTCGCCAAGAACGCCGCACCAATACCAGCGCGCAAGCTTTTGATAGATACGCGGTTCACGCCAGCGCTCGTTATCGCCAATCATTGCCATCACAGCTGCGAGTGGCGGAAGTTGGGTTCTATAGGGCAGATCCCGTACCGCGGTGAGGCATTCCTGGCGCAGGAATTTTGCAGCTCGAATAAACCCTTGCTCTACCGGTTTAGCCCATTCCAGATAGGCAGTAAGCGGCAGTTCAAGGACAGACGCGCGCTTCGCGCTGACGGGTGAAACGGCCTTTCCGCTCTTACCCTCAGCCAGGTCTGCGCGACGTTTTTCCAAGGTATGCAGAAGGGTGATTGTCTGTAAAAAGTCAGTGCTTTCCACAGCAGACAGCAGTGGTTCCTTCGCTAGTTTTTGCTGTCGCGAGATGACCTGGCGTTCTTCGCTGCCGAACCAATCGTCGCGCAGGTTATAGCCATCAGCGGCATAGCTGGCAGTGATCAGCTCGAATACGGACAGCGGTACACCACCTGTATTGACCTTTTCAAAGACGAGGCAGACCGCTTCTTTACTGGTTTCCTTTTTCAATACGATCAGCGGGATCTGATATTCATTGTAGGCGTCGAGTACTGCCGCCTTGAAATTGAAAAACTCCTGTACGCCGTCTGGGTTGAATTTATAGAGGTCTTGCAGCCAGTTCATGGCTTCGAAAATTTCACTGCAGGGAAAGTAAAGCTGCTGGCATTCAAGTTCGCGCGTCGACAAGTCCAGGTCGACCTTACGGCCAAAATCGCTGCGCTGCTGACGGCTCGCGTCCACCGCTATGATGGCATCGTCAAGGCGGTCTGTGCCGGCAAGGGCGGTCGGGATGTGAATGTAATAATAGCGCTCGATGGGCTTGCCCTTCTCGGTGCGGGTTTGCACCGGGCCAGAAAGCTTTAGCACCTGAGTAAGCGTGGTCAGTCGTTGTTGGCCATCGAGAATCAAGCGCTCGGGTGCCGCTAGCTTGTCCTTGGGTACGTTCTCCACCGGGCGTACCTGAAACCTGACCGGGCCACCTGTCTCCAAGAGCATAACCGCGCCTACTGGGAAAGAGCGACCCAAGCTGACGAGCAGGCTACGTACATGCTCGTCATCCCACACCCAGCCGCGTTGAAAGTCGGGTAGCTGAATCTTGCCTTCTACTACGTCCCTGAGAATGTCTTTCAGCGGTAACTTGGTACTGTCGAAGGTGGTCATACGCGAGTTGTCCTTTACGGGCGATTTGCTAGGTCCAGCCCGCCAAGGCCGCCAGTTCGGCGGCCACCACCGACTTGAAGGCGCGCTGGCTGCCGAAGAACTGGTTCATGCGCTGATCGACCAACAGTAGGAGCGGGCGGTCGCGCTCCTCGGCGAACAGGCGGACAAAGGGCTTGCGCAAGCGCGCGGTGACTTTCCAGTCGATCAGCCGGGCATCGTCGCCGGGCCAATAAGGGCGCAGCTCCTCAAAGGACAGGCCACGACCGCGCAGGTGCGCGTGGTGACGCCCGGCGAGCACGCTGCGGGCCGGTTGCCGTGGCAGCAGGGCCAGGCCGTCTGCCGCCAAACGCAAACTGGCCAGCTGTGACAGCTCGACATAGGCCCCATGGCTGCCCGTGCGCACTGGCTGCGTCGACATAGGGCGTCAGGCCACTGCCACGAGTTGCAACAGGCGGTTCAGGATGTCGTCGGCATTGACCCCCTTAGCCTGCGCTTCATAGCTCAAGCCAATGCGGTGACGCAGCACGCGCAGGGCCACCGCGCGGACATCGTCCGGCGTGACAAAGTCGCCACCGCGCAACCAGGCCTTGGCCCGGGCCACTTGTTCAAGGCCCAGACTGCCCCGGGGGCTGATGCCCCATTCGATCTGCCGGGCGAGCGCTGCGTCGTAGCGTTCGGGGTGGCGCGTGGCGCGCACCAGATCGAGAATGTAGCGCTCAATGCTGTCGCTTACATGGATTTGACCGATTTCCTGGCGCGCCTCCAGTAAGACCGACTTGGCCAGTTTTGCCGGCTCTGTACGGTCGCTCTTGGCGCGGTAACGCTCCTCGCGAACCAGGCGCAGCATCGCCTGTTCGGCGGCGGCGTCCGGGTAATCCACTTTGAGGTGCAGGAGGAAGCGATCCAGCTGAGCTTCCGGCAGTGTGTAGGTGCCTTCGTGTTCAATCGGGTTTTGTGTGGCCATCACCAGGAACACTTCGGGCAGCGGGTGGCGTTCGCCGGCCACTGTTACTTGGCGCTCTTCCATGGCTTCAAGCAGCGCCGCCTGTACTTTGGCCGGTGCCCGGTTGATCTCGTCCGCCAGCACCAGGTTGGCGAAGATGGGGCTCTGGCGAAAACGCAGGCCGCCATGGCCCAGCTCGCCGTAGTACTGCTCGGCACCGGTGATATCCGAGGGCAGTAGATCCGGAGTGAATTGCAGGCGCGAGAAGCTGGCGTCGAGATAGTGGCTGAGGCTCTTGATTGCGCGGGTTTTGGCCAGCCCCGGGAGCCCCTCGACCAGCAGGTGTCCATCGGCCAGCAGGCCCAGCAGAATGCCCTCGATCAGTTCGTCCTGACCCAGCACGGCCGTGGCCAGTTGTCGCCCAAGGTGTTGCAGATCGTCCCAGTTGCTCATATGCGTATCAATCGTCACCTGTGAAGCCGCGCTGGATAGAAAGCGCGAGCATACATCTAATTTACCGCTGATAACCCTGAGTCTCCCGGGTAAAAACCACTCGAGGTATCACATAGGCCTGCCTGTCAGCAGGCATTGACTACCAGGCCGATGGCTTTAGCTTTGACCGCAGCCTGGGCTCGGCTATCGACTTCAAGCTTCTGAAAAATGCTCTTCATGTGCGACTTGATGGTTTCTGGCGTTACGTTGAGCAGCTTGGCCATTTCCTTATTGGATTTACCGCTGGCGACCAGCTCCATAATCTGCCGCTCCTTACTGGTGAGGTTGCTGGCAGGCGGGGCATCGGTGCCGTCGACCATAGGGGTTAGGCTGTGTTCAAGCTCTTTCAGCAGTACTCGTTGGCCTGGTTCGCTACGACCGCTCTCCTGGCAAGCGGCGAGCATGGATTTCAAGCGTTCTCGGCAGGGGTGATCGAGCAATAATCGTGGCGCTTCGCTGTGCTTGAGGCGTGTAGCGGCGTGTAGCAGTTGCTCGATAGCCAGTTCGGGCTGCTGCCGTTGCCAAGCCACCAAGGCAATTGCGAATTGCAGTTCGATCTGCCGTAAACACAGGTTGAGCGCGATGGCTCGGCGACTTTCTGTGAGGGCGTGGTGCAGGTCAGCCTGTATGGGCAGGCCAGCTGCCTCCAGCCAAAGTCTGGCCAGGCTGTCCAGGCCGAGGTACTCAATTCGTTCGATGGGCAGCGTTTCGCATAGCGCTGCGAGTTGGTGGTAGCACGCCAGTGCTTCCTGGTCATGTCGTTCGGTAAGGCCGCAACGGATGCGTTCGAGCAAAAGCAGAATCTGCAGGCGTGGCCAGTGGCGGTTCTGCGCCAGGTTTTCGCCGGTGCTAAGCAGCCGGCGGGCGTCCAGCGTGTTGCCTTGGCAACTGGCTAGGCGGCTGGCGCAGATCAGGGCGTCTGCCGCGCAATCGAGAAAGCCGACTAGCTTGGCGATTTCCAAGCTTTCCAGGTTGAGTAATCGTGCTTCGTCCAGATGCCCCTGCTGGTAGCGCACGCATGACAGCAGTGCAGCAGGCAAGGCTCGCAGCACGGGGCTTGCCCCCGACAGACTGTGGGGCGGTGCGGCCTGGCGCATGGCCTCCTCGAAAATCGCCACCGCCTGACTTAAGCGGCCTTGCCGGAGTTCGCCAATGCCGAGCAGGCATTGCTGGTAGATCAGCGCGAACAGGTAGCGTTCGTGATCTTGAGGGGAGTAGGCGAGCGCCGGCATGCTATAGAACGCTCGCCAGTCACAGGCCTGCAGATGGCTGAAGCTGAGTACATTGCGTAGCACCTGCATGATCCAGGGGGCAGCGCTCAGATGCGGCAGGCACTGTTGCGCCAATTGGCCGCCGGCCTGCGCTTCGTCATCCCTGGCCAGCAGCATGGCCTCAAGGGCCTGGCATTCCCAATTCAGCGCGTTGCTGCTGTTCGGCTCGCCGGTTCGACGCAGATCGTGGCGCGCTTCATTGAGCAGGCCGTGCGCGTCTTTGCCACGCATGGCCAGCGCCGCCGCCCAGGCCAGCGCTAGCTTGAGTTGAGGGGGTGATTGCAGCAGGTGGTCATGGAGACGGCGCTGCCAGTCCAGCAGTTGGAGGATGTCGCCTTGCTCGACCAGGGGCATGGCGCACTGAGCGATCCACTGCAATGCATGCTCTTCATCGCCGGCATTTAGCGCGCTTTGCACCGCATTGGCCCAGAGTTGCTGTTCGGCGAACCAGTGCGCGGCACGCTGCAGCGCTTGGAGTTCGCTGCCGTCGATGCGGCGTAGGCGCTGTCGCAGGTGCTCGCGAAACAGTGGATGCAGGCTGAACCAGGTGCCCGACTCATCCAGCCCGCAGAGGAATAACTGGCGGTTTTCCAGCTCGTGAATCAGCCCCTGGCCGTCGTGACAAGCGGTCAACTGCTCCACCAGCGGCGCACTGAACTTATCGACCACCGAGAGTGCCGGCAGTTGCTCGGCTAGGGCGCAGGGCAGGCGCGCCAGAACGTCATCGAACAGGCTGGTGAGGCCCTGGCCGGACATTCTGGTGGACTGAGGATTCTGCTGCAGAATCAGCAAGCGCGCGCGCAGTGCGGCAATCCAGCCTTCGCTGCTGTGCTGCAGCTCTTGGATGTCGGCGGGGCTGAATGGCCCCTGGTTAGCGCTGGCGATCAGTTCGCAGGTTTCCCCCAGGGTGAAGCGTAACTGGGCGACATCCAGAGTGAGCACGGCATCGTCATACAGGTACTGATAGAGGCTGGGTGGCGGATCGCAGCGTCCGGCCAGCAACAGGTGCAGATTATCGGGTGCATAGCGAATCAGTGGGCCGAGAGCCTGCTCCAAGACCTCGCTGGGCACACAGTGGTAGTCATCGATAAACAGGTAGCAGGGCACCTGGCTCTGCTCGATCTCTTGCAGCAATTGGCTGAGCAGGTGTTCGGCGGGTAGCCGGCCCAGCTCCTGGAGGCGCGCCGTGTCGGTAAATAGCGTGCCGGCAAAGCCTCGATGAAAGGCCGCAGCCATATAGAACAAGAGGCGTGGCGAGCTGTCGTCGGTTTCGTCCAGGGTCAGCCAGGCGACCTTGCCGCCGCGTGCTTGTGCGGCATCGGCCCAGGCCGTAGCCAGGGTGGTTTTGCCGAAGCCCGGGGGAGCCTTGAGCACACTGAGGGTGGTATGGCTGATGGCGTCGATCAGTCGTTCCAGACGGGGTCTGGCAAGCACCCCGCGGCCACGTCGGGGTGGGGTCAGCTTGGTCGTGATCAGGGGGTCTTGAGAGGTAATGGCCATTACATTCCGTATCCCCCGTAAAGGGGGTAAAGCCTGGGCAAGTGCCCGAATAGTATCGCTCCTGACCTCAACGTGTAAGACCGCGCCTGACGCGGCCTCTAATCAGGAGAATAACAATGACGGGGCATACTCTGCGTGTCGAACTCGAACCCACCGGCCTGGATGCTGACCTCAGCGAACTGGAAAGCACGGTTCAACTGAATGTGCGCCGCTTTGCCGAGAAAGTACTGCGCCCGGTTGGCCGTCAGCTGGACGCTATGACGCCCGAGCAGGTCGTCGCCGCCGACTCGCCGTTGTGGCAGGTCTATCAGGAGTACACCAGGCTCGGCTTGAGCCTGACCGATATTTTCGAGTTGCCGCCGGTTGAGCAGGCCCGGCTGATGAGCCTAGTGTTCGAGGAACTGGCGTGGGGCGACGGTGGCCTGGCCGTGTCGCTTGGCGCGGCCATGGTGCCGAGCATGGTGATGCACCAGATGCAGCGCCATGATTTGCTCGAACTGTATGCCGATCGCCCGCTGGGCTGCTGGGGCATCACCGATCCGGACCACGGTTCCGACATGCTCGACGGCAGCGGTCATACTCGTCATCCTGGGGTCGGGCATGGCCGGTTGAACTGCTATGCGAAGATCCAGAACGAGCAAATCGTCATCAAGGGGCAAAAGTCCGCCTGGGTTTCCAACGGCCCGATCGCCCAGACGTGCATGCTGTTCTGCGGCTACGACGATGGTTCGGGTGAAGACAAGCGCTGTGTGGTGCTGGTGCCGCTGGATGCGCCTGGCGTTAGCCGTGGCCTGCCGCTGGACAAGATGGGCCAGCGCGCCTTGCCGCAGGGCGAGCTGTACTTCGACGATGTGTGCCTGCCACTGAACCACCTGGTCGCCGGTCCCGAGGACTACATCAAGGCCGAGCAGGGTGTGCTCACCGATGCCAACGCCCTGATGGGTCTGATGTGGACCGGCGTTGCCCGTGCCGCCTACGAGTTGGCCCACCAGTACGCCCATGAGCGCAAGCAGGGCGGGGTGCCAATCATCCAGCACCAGAACGTGCGCTACCGCCTGTTTCACATGTTTGCCCGAGTCGAGGCCTCCCGTGCCTTGGCCCGTCGCGCCGTGCTGTTCAATAGCGTGGCCCCGGCCCCGGCGCTGCAGGGCTCAATCGCCGCCAAGATTACCGCCACCCAGACCGCCTTCGACGTTGCCTCCATGGCCATCCAGATGCATGGCGGCAATGGCCTGACCCGTGAGTATCCGGTGGAAAAACTGTTGCGTGATGCGCGCGCCTCGATGATCGAGGACGGCTGCAACGAAATGCTTGCCATCAAGGGCGGCAGTCTGCTGGCCAAGGCCTGAGGAGAGAATTCGCAATGAAGATGAATGCATATGTTGCCGGCGTCGGCATGCTGCCCTTTGGCAAACACCTGGACAAAACCCTCAAGGGCCTGGCCGGGCAGGCCATCCAGCTGGCCCTCAATGACGCGGGAATCGAAGCCGGCGAGCTGCAGGCTGCCTGGATGGGCAATGCCGCCGCTGGCGTGGTTACCGGTCAGGAAATGATCCGTGGCCAGGTGGTGCTGCGTGGCATGGGCATTGGCCGTATTCCGGTGGTTAACGTGGAAAATGCTTGCGCGTCATCGTCGACTGCATTTCATCAGGCCTGCGCCATGGTCAGTGCCGGTTACTACGACATCGTCCTGGCCTGCGGCTACGAGAAGCTGTTTCACCAGGACAAGGCGCGCAGCCTGGGTGCATTTTCCAGTGCGGTGGATGTCGAAGATCCGGACGGTGCGCTGAACGTGGTGAAGAAGCTGGCCGAGGCCGCAGGCGAGCCGTTCGACGCCGAAGGTGCGGGGGTCAATCGTTCGGTGTTCATGGACATCTACGCGATGATGGCCAAGAAACACATGAAACAGTACGGCACCCGAGTCGAACACTTTGCCATGGTCACCGCGAAAAACTCCTTCCACGGCAGCCTCAACCCACGGGCGCAGTTTCGTGATGAGTTGAGTGTCCAGCATGTGTTGGCGGCACGCCAGATCATCGACCCCCTGACCCTGCCGATGTGCTCGCCGCTCGGTGACGGTGCCGCCGCAGTGATCCTGGTCAGCGAGCGCAAGGCGCGCCAGTTGGGCCTGCGCAATCCGGTGCGGGTGGCGGCCTCGGCGCTGGTGTCTGGCTGGGATTTCGACAACCCCGAAGACAGCGTCGGTGCCTTGGCGGCCGAACAGGCTTATCAGAGCGCCGGCTTCGGCCCGCAGGATTTGTCCTGTGTGGAGTTGCACGACGCCTCGGCACCCTCGGAAATCCAGGCCTACGAATACCTCGGTCTGTGCCCGCGCGGTGAGGGCGGGGCGCTGATCGAGTCCGGCGCTACCCGTCTGGGCGGGCGTATTCCGGTCAACACCTCCGGCGGCCTGCTGCGCAAAGGCCACCCGATCGGCGCTACCGGTTGCGCGCAGATCGTCGAGCTGACCGAGCAGTTGCAGGGGCGTGCCGAGGCTCGGCAGGTACAGGGGGCCCGAATTGGCCTGGCCCATAACGGTGGTGGTGCCATCGGCCTGGATGCCGCGGCCACGGTCGTCAGCATTCTGGTACGGGATAACTGAGTATGAGCACTTACAGTGATCTGAACCTCGCCGGCCTGGTGGCTAACCGTCTGCCGGAGTGCGGTGAGCAGACCGTCCTGATCGTGGAAAACGGCGGCAAGACCCCCGATGAGCAGCGCACCTACCGCGAGCTGTGGCGCAATGGTCATCGCCTAGCCTGGGCATTGTCGAAGATGGGCCTCCAGCAGGGCGAATGCTTCGCTCTGTTGATGGCCAACCACGCAGAATTTGTCGATGCCATGCTCGCGGCGGCCATCACGGGCACCGTTTTCGTGCCGATTGATCCGCGCGCCAAGGGCGACAAACTGGCCTTCTTCCTCAACCATGCGCAATGTCGCGGGGTTATCGCTGCCGATTATGCACTGGCCAATCTGCTTGAGGTGCGAGGTGCGCTTAGTCAGGTGCAGTGGGTGCTCGGTCTGGCCAGTGGTGAAGGCGCTGAGGCTATGCTGAGTGCCCCCGGCGTGAGCCGTTATGACCGCGTCCTGGCGGCGCAGGCAGATACACCGGAGCATACTCTGGCTGAGCTGGTGCCTGAGTCGCCAATGCAGCTGATCTTCACCTCGGGTACCACCGGCGATCCCAAGGGCATCGTCATGACCCATGGCCGTTACTGCCAGACAGCCCAGATGGCGCGGCAGATGTTCGGTTACCGCGATGACGACCGTCCCTATACCGGCCTCTCGCTGACCCATGCCAACGCCCAACTGGTGACCCTTGGTGCGACGCTCGCCAATGGCCTGTGCTGTGTGCTGTCGCGACGGTTCACCAAGTCGCGGCTGTGGGACATCACCCGTCACTACAACTGCACCAGCTTCAGCTTGCTAGGTGGCATGACCACTGCGGTGTACGCCGAGCAAGCGCACCCGGACGATGCCGACAACCCGGTGCGGTTTGTGATCTCGGCTGGCATGCCGACGGCCATTTGGGAGGACTTCGAGCGCCGCTTCGGCGTGCAAATTCTCGAGTTTTACGGTGCTGCCGAAGGCGGTTTGACGATCAAGCCGATTGGCGTCGGCCCGGTAGGCAGCATCGGTAAACCGGTTCCCAGCCTGCAGCACCGGATTGTTGACGAGCAGGGCCGCGATTGCTTGCCCGGCACCCCCGGCGAGCTGTGGCTGCGGCCTGCCGACGGCAGTGCGTACCGGCTTGAATACTTCAACAACCCGCAAGCCTCAGAGAAAAAATGTGCAGAAGGCTGGCTGCACATGGGCGATGTGGTGATCGCGGACGCCGAGGGTTGGCTGTTTTTCCAGTACCGCATGGGCAGTGGCATTCGCTGCAATGGCGAGTTTATCGACACGGCCTTTATCGAGAAGCTGCTGGCCGAGTTGCCGGAAGTGGATGACGTCTATGTCTATGGCATTCCCGCCGCCTCGGGCGCGCCTGGCGAGAAAGAGGTGGTTGCGGCCGTAGTGGCGAAGTCGGGCCTTGAGTTAGACCCGCAGCGGCTGTTTCGCCTGTGTCGCCAGCGCCTGGAGTCCAGCTATGTGCCGCGCTTGGTGCAGGTACTGCAACAGATTCCGAAGACGGCGTCAGAAAAGCCTCAGGAGCGTTTTCTGATCGAGGCGCTGCAACACGAACCCGCAAACGTTTATCGCGAAAGCCGCTGATGTGCATGGCGTAGGCCGCGAGCAATAAACGCTTTTTTGGCAAGTTGATAATAGAGGAACAAGAAAATGACCCAAGCACGCAAGGTTCTGATTTATGGCGGTAATGGCTACACCGGCAAGCTGATAGCTGAATCCCTGGCCCAGCGCCAGATACCGTTCTATTTCGCCGGGCGTAGCCAGGACAAGCTGGAGAGTGGCCTGGAGATTGTCCGTGAACGTCTGGGGGCCGATGCCTGGAAGCTGGACGCCGAGATAGTCGCCGTGGACAACAGCATCGAGACCCTGACGCCGGTGTTCCAGAAATGCAGCATCGTCATCAACGTCGTCGGCCCGTTCATGCAAGTGGCCTGGCCGGTGGTCGAGGCCGCCCTCAATGCCGGTTGCCATTATATGGATACCACCGGCGAGCAGGACTGGACTCTCGCCATCGCCGAGAAGTTCGGCAAGGCGTTCGAAGCCAAGGGCTTGCTGTTGGCACCGGCCACTTCCTTTATGTGGGCAGCCGGGGCATTGGCGGCGGAAGTCGTGCTGGAAGACCCGGAAATCGACATGCTCGACATCCTTTACCAGATCGACAATGGCCTGCCGTCGGAGGCCTCGACCAAGTCCTTTCTGCGCATGGCGTGCAACGAGGGGTCGCAGTACTACCTGGATCAGAACGAATTCAAGGCCTGGCCGAATGACGTCGCCTATGACGTGTTCGTTCCCCACCGCAATGCCAAGCTGCGCGCCCACCCGTGGGGGGGAGCCTGCGAGCCGGTATGGCTCAAGGGGCGGGTGCGCAACTGCAAGGTGCTGACAGCTATCGGCGAGCACATGATCGATGGCGTGATTAGTGCCATCAAGACCTTCAACGAGCAGTCAGTGGGCATGGATCAGGCCGGCAAGGAGGCGCTCACCAACGCGATTGGTGACCAGATCAACACGGGAGAGCCGCCCAAGGATCATCCGGATGTGCAACGTGGCGTCATCGTGGTCAATGGCCAGAGCCGGACCAAGACCACCCGCTACGTCATGAACCTGTCTGCAGCCTACACCTGGACGGGGGAGATTCAGGCCGAGTGCGCCAAGCTGATTCTGCAAGGCCAGCTCAAGCGCGCCGGCTTCCAGTCTGTCGCCAGCGGTTTCGACCATCGTCAGCTGATCCGCACCTTTCATGCACTCGGCTACTGCAGTGCGCTGCCCAACTGACAGGGGGATGAGCATGGACTACTCGAAAGCGAGTCGACTGGATGGCAAGGTGGCGTTGGTTACTGGCGGTGCCCGTGGCCTGGGTGCCGAAATCGCCGATGCACTGTTGCAGATGGGGGCCAGCGTGATGATCAGCGATGTGCTCGACAAAGTCGGTGCAGCTACGGCGGCACACTTGGAGGCCAAAGCGCCTGGACGCATCACCTTCCTGCACCAGGATGTGACCCGGGAGGCAGAGTGGGAAGCGGCTGTGGCTGGCACTGTCGAGTACTTCGGTGGCCTTGATGTGCTGGTCAATAACGCCGGTATCGAAACCGCTGCGCTGCTGGCGGACTGCGAACTGGCTGATTTTCAGCGCACCATGAGTATCAACGTGGATGGCGTGTTCCTCGGCATCAAGCACGGTATTCGTGCCATGCGCCCTGACGGTGTGGCCGGCAAGGGTGGCTCGATCATCAACCTGTCGTCGGTGGCCGGTCTGGTGGGGATGCCCACCCTCGGAGCTTACTGCGCTTCGAAAGGAGCGGTGCGCCTGCTGAACAAGGCTGCGGCGGTGGAGTGCGGAAAGCTGGGCTACGGAATTCGGGTCAATTCGATTCATCCGGGCATCATCAAGACCGCGATGGGCATCAACGTGGTGCGCAGCTTTGCCCGCCTGGGCATGGCGGCGGATGAAGCCGCCGCCGATGCCATGGTCGAGTCGATGCACCCGATTGGCTATGGCCAGCCGAGCGACGTCGCTAATGCGGTGCTGTTCCTCGCCGGCGAAGCCTCGCGTTGGGTGACCGGCACCGAGATTGTCACCGACGGTGGTGCCAGCGCCTGCTGAGCACGCCCTGGCATGTTTAAGCACGGCGCATCTTTCTTGGCGCGGCGCTATTCAACTGGCGGGTCGCAGCGGCAAAACCGTCTGGCCATTGGCCCGGTGGCGGATAGCGTACGCGTCTTCGTTGATCTGCCTGTTGCTCATCGAGCTGGCGGGCACGGCATTTAAAGGAACAGTGAAATGCAACGATTAACCAACCAGGTTTGCCTGATCACCGGGGCCGCCAACGGCATCGGCTTGGCCACCGCCGAACTCTTCCTGCGCGAAGGTGCCAAGGTGCTGCTCACCGATATAGACGCCGAGGCCGGCGAGCGTCAGGCGCATCGCCTGCGCGAGCAAGGCCTCAACGCGCTGTTTCAGCAGCTCGACGTGACCTGCCCGCAGGCTTGGGCGCGCGCCATGGAAACCCTGCGCGAGCGCTGGGGCGTGCTCGACGTGTTGGTCAACAACGCCGGCATGGCGCTGTTGGCCGATGTCGAAAAGCTGACTCTGGAGATGTGGCGCAAGACCCTCGCGGTGAACCTGGATGGGGTGTTTCTCGGCACCCAGCAGGGCATCGCGATGATGAAGGCGCGCGGCGGTTCGATCATCAACGTCGCCTCCATCGAAGGCATCATCGGTGAGCCGCTGGTGCCAGCCTACAATGCCAGCAAGGGCGGCGTACGCATTTTCAGCCGTTCCGCCGCCGCGCACTGCGCCCGCCAGGGTTATGCCATCCGCATCAACAACCTGTGTCCCGGCTACGTCGCCACACCGATGATCAGGGACGGCTTGACGGGGCTGCCGAGCGAGCAGGCCCAGGCTTTCCAGGATTACCTCGGGCAGCGCATCCCAATGGGCCGTCTGGCCCAGCCAGAGGAGATCGCCCGCGCCATGCTGTTCCTCGCCAGCGAAGACTCCAGCTACATGACTGGCAGCGACCTGGTGCTAGACGGCGGCTATTTGGCGCAATAAACGGCTGCCAAAAGCTGGGGAGGGATTCCCATAAGTTGCCGGGATTCCTTGCCCTGCCTGCCGTACACACTCGCCTTCCTACCTCTGCGCAAACCCGCCGCGCCGACCTTTGTCGGCCATCCCCCAACAGGGGGGGAGAACCTTGGCAGGGCGTTGAATAGAGTCCTGCTACAGCGCTCACGTTGCCGCCGCGCAAATTTTTCGTAGCGCAGTGGGGCTGGTCTGGGTACTCGATAACCTGAACTATCGGCTGGAGAATAATAATGACAAGAACGCATTTCACCGGGTTGGACGTTGTCCGCCACCCGCTGCGCCAGGCTATTTTGCTGGGCATTTTGGGCATGGCTGCAAACGCTGCCCAGGCCTTCACCTTCGAAACGGAGAGTGGTTGGCAGGGCAGTCTGGATACAACCTTATCCGTCGGCAGCAGCTGGCGTGCCGAAGGGCGCGACAACGCACTCTACAGCGCGGCAGACGGCCTGGTTGTCGGCAAAAACGATGGTCAGGCAGGTACGGCCATCGACAGCGGCAACCTCAACTATGATCGCGGCGACCGCTTCTCCACCATCGGCAAGGTGCTCAGCGAGTTGTCGCTGCGTAAGGGCGACTTCGGCGGCCTGGTGCGCGTCAAGGGCTGGTACGACCAGGCGCTGGAAGACGAGAACGTCGACTTCGGTAACCAGGCCAACGGCTTCAAAAGCGGTAAGCCGTTGTCCGACAAGGGCTTCGAAGATCTGCAGAAGAACAAGGGCGTCTACCTGCTCGATGCCTACGTGTATGACACCTACTACCTGAACGACCAAGCCTTGCAACTGCGGCTGGGTCGGCAGGTGGTGAACTGGGGCGAGAGCATCTTTATTCAGGGGGTGAACCAGATCAACCCGCTGGACGTGCCCTCATTCCGCCGTCCAGGCACCGAGATCAAGGAAGCCTTGTTGCCACTGTGGATGCTGCACGCAAACTTCAGCCTTAGCGATGGCCTGTCGCTTGAAGCGTTTTACCAGTTCAAGTGGGAGCCTACGGTTGTCGAAGGTTGCGGCAACTACTGGTCCACTACCGAAAACCTGATTTCTACCCATCCTGGCGGCTGTGATATGGCCACCTCTCTGACCGACACGGTCGGCGAACATGCGATCGGTTTATACCCCCGCCTAAGCAAGGGGCGTGATGCCCGGGACTCGGGCCAGTGGGGGCTGGCGTTGCGCTACCTGGTCGAGTCCATCGACACCGAAGTCGGGTTGTATGCGATGAACCTGCATTCGCGCACGCCTATCCTCTCGGCGCGTAACGGCATAGGCGCAGCCGGCGTCACCGGCCTGGCCAACCCAGTGGTACTGGACGAGCTATTGGCTGGTGTGACGGCTACCAGTGGCTTCTATGAGTACCCCGAGGACATCCGCCTCTACGGCTTAAGTGCGGCCACGACGCTGGCCGGTTGGTCAATGGGGGCTGAGTTGTCTTACTCGCCGAATACTCCGGTACAGCGCAATGGCAACGACATCATCACCGGCCTGTTGCTCAATCAGGGGCCGGTGACAGGCGATGTATTGGCAGCCGGGCAGGGCGGCTATGTGGCCGGTTATGACCGTTTCGAGAAGACCCAGCTACAGGTCAACGGCATCAATATCTTCCCCAATGTGCTGGGGGCGTCGCAGTTGATGGTGATCGGTGAAGTGGGCCTGCAGTGGGGTGATGTGCCCGACAGAGCTGACGGGGTGCGTTATGGCCGTGCTCCCGTATTCGGCTCAGGTACTCATGCGGAGATGTTTGGCGGCATTGATGCCTGCAACGGGATCAACCCGAACCCGACCGGCTGCAAGAACGATGGTTATGTCACCGACTTTGCCTGGGGTTATCGCCTGCGTGCCCAACTGGAGTATGCCGATCCGTTTGCTGTGGGCGTAACCACGACCCCCAGCCTGTTCTTCGGTCATGACGTTGAGGGCTACTCGCTGGACGGCCAGTTCAACGAGGGTCGGATGACCGTGGGTGCCGGCGTACGTTTCGACTACCAGAAGGCCCACAGCCTGGACTTCAACTACGTCACGTACAGCAACGACGCCGACTACGACCCCCTGCGTGATCGCGACCATTACTCGATGAATTACAGCTACAAATTCTGATAAGGAAAAAGGCATGAAAACAATAAAGACTTGCCGCGGCCCATTGTCATTGGTGCTCGCTGTTGTGTGGCTGACAGTCGCGGGTAGCGCCTGGGCCAAGTTGACGCCGGAGGAGGTCGCCCGCCTGGGCAACGACCTGACGCCGGTAGGTGCCGAGAAAGCGGGTAATGCCGATGGCAGCATTCCAGCCTGGGAGGGCGGCCAGGCGGCTGCGCCGGCTGGCTGGAGCCCGGAACAGGGCTACGTCGATCCGTTCCCGCAAGATCAAGTGCAGATGGTGATCAGCGCGGCCAACGCCGAGCAATATCAAGACAAGCTGACGCCCGGCACCCTGGCACTGCTGAAGAAGTACGAAAACTTCAAGATGCCGATCTACCAGACCCGGCGCAGCGCCGCACTGCCGGTGCAGGTCACGGACAAGGCCAAGGCGCAGTCCTCCCAGGTCGAGCTGCAAGGGTTTGGTTTGAGCAACCTGAATGGCTCCACCATTCCCTTCCCGATACCGAAGGATGGTCAGGAGGCGATTTGGAACCACCTGGTGCGTTACCTGGGGGGCGGCTTCGAGCGTACCTTCCACTGGTTCCCGGTGCGTAGCAGCGGCGACTCTTACAAGGTGGGTTTCCGCGAGTTCCGTGTATTCGACCAGAACATGGATCGTAGCGTGGACAATCACCTGTTCTCCTACCTCGGCTACTTCCTCGGCCCGGCCACGTTGCAGGGCACGGTGTACCTAGTGCGTGAGCCGGTGGATCAGGTCAGGGAAGCACGTTCGGCATGGATCTACAACTCCGGCTCCCGTCGCGTTCGCCGGGCCCCTGATCTGGCTTATGACAACGTCAGCGACGGCACCGAGAGCATGCGGGTGACCGACCAGTATGACGGCTACAACGGCGCGCCAGATCGCTACGAGTGGAAGCTGCTCGGCAAGCAGGAAATCTACGTTCCTTACAACGCCTACAAGCTGTCGGACAAGTCGCTGAAATACCAGGACATCCTGCAGAAGGGCACCATCAACGCCGATCTGATGCGCTATGAGCTGCACCGTACCTGGGTGGTCGAGGGCACCTTGAAGAATGGGCAGAAGCACATCTACGGCAAGCGCGTGATGTACCTCGACGAGGACAGCTGGACCCTGCTGGTGGAAGACGCCTATGACACCCGTGGCCAGCTGTGGCGGGTCGGCGTGCACCCGCTGATTCAGTTCTACGATGCCGGCGTGCCATGGTATCGCGCCAACATCTGGCATGACCTGAGCAACGGCAACTACCTGGTCTCTGGTCTGGATAACGAGATCAAGCAGCCCTGGACGTTCGGTAGCAAGGGGCGTCAGGCCGAGTTCCAGCCGGACGCCCTGCGCCGCGCCGGCCACTGAGTCAGCAGCGGCGACTTAGGTGACCCCGCTCAGGGGTCGCCGATTCTAATAACAACAAAGGAGTGGCCAATGGCTACTTTCGTTAAGCCCGTTTACGGGTTGTTGTGTGCAGCGCTCATCGCTGCGTCTGGGGTGCGCGCCGAGGTGCTCGGTGCAACTGCGATACAGGTCAAACCGGAGCGCATCGTCCTGCTCGATATCCAGCGCGTCGGTGGGCACTTGTTCAGTGCCGGAGAGCGCGGCTGGATCCTTCACTCGACGGATAATGGCCGCCACTGGCAGTCCGTACGCAGCCCGGCAGATCGCACTCTCACGGCACTGGCCTTCGCCGATGAGCAGCTTGGCATCGCCATCGGACATGGGGCGACCCTGTTGCGCACCACTGATGGCGGCCAACAGTGGACAGCCGTGCCGCTCGACGATATCGGCCGCGACTCGCTGCTTGGGGTGATCCACCTGGGTGACCAGCACTTCGTCGCCTATGGTGCCTTCGGCCTCTATCTGGAGTCCCATGATGGGGGACTGCACTGGAGCAGGCGTCAGCTACTTGATGAGCACTTCGACCGGCACATCGCCCGGGTGATCAAGGCTGCTGACTCTCTGTTTCTATTCGGCGAGTCCGGTACCTTGCTGCGCTCAAGTGACCTTGGCCAGAGTTGGCAAGCGTTGCCGTCGCCCTACGAGGGCTCGTTTTTCGGTGCCCTTGTGACGCCAGCCGGGGCCCTGCTGGCTTTCGGCATGCGTGGAAACCTCTATCGCAGCGCCGATCAGGGACAAAGCTGGCAGCAGATCGCGCTGGATACCAAGGCGGCGCTGCAGGGCGGTGCCATCTTGGCGGACGGCCGTATCGTTCTGGTTGGTAACGCGGGCCTGGTGGCGTTCAGCGCTGACGACGGGCGTAGTTTTGCGTTGAGCAGGACGGCCCGTGGTGGCTTGGCCCAAGTCGTGGCTGTGGAGGATGGCGTTCTCGCCGTTGGCGATGCTGGCGTGCAGGCGCTATCGCTCAAGCAAACGGCAGCAAACTGAGGTTTATATGAGCAGAGATCAAGAGCCTTGTGGGCTTGAGCCTGTCGACGATCAGCAGATACTCGACCGGCAGAATTTTTCCAGCGACCTAATTGGCCGCGTGTCCTACTGGATTTTTCACTTCCGGCGCGCGCTGCTGGTGTTCTTCATCCTGCTGACGCTGCTGTTCGCTTTCACCTCCAGCCGTCTACAGGTGGAGGCAGGCTTCTACAAGATGATCCCGCTGCAGCACGAGTACATGCAGTCCTTCCTCAAGTATCAGGGCGACTTCGGCGGTGCTAACAAGGTGCTATTGGCGCTGAAGAATGACAGGGGTGAAATCTTCGAGCCGGCGTTCATGGATACCTTGCGACAAGTAACCGAGGAGGTGTTCTACGTCAAGGGTGTGGAGCGCAGCTCGGTCACTTCGTTGTTTACCTCCAACGTGCGCTACAGCGAGGTGGTGGAGGACGGTTTTCGTGGGGGCAATATAGTCGCCGCGGATTTCACTGGCACGCCCGAGCAACTCAAGATAGTGCGCGAGAACGTGCTGAAGTCTGACTGGGTCGGACGGATCGTCGGCAACGATCTCGGCTCGGCGATGGTGGTGGCCGACCTGTTAGAGGTGGATCCGGACAGCGGCGCACGGCTCGACCTGCAGGAGGTGGGCAGGGCGCTTGAGGCGATTCGCACCAAGTACGAGAAGGACGGCATCAGCGTCCATATCATCGGCTTCGCCAAGTCGGTCAGCGACATCGCCGAGGGGGCCGCCGGCGTACTGTTGTTCTTCGCCGTGGCCTTCGTCATCACCGCGTTGTTGCTCTATTGGTATTCCGGCTCGCGCATGCTCACGGCTTGGGCGCTGATTTGCGCGCTGGTGCCTGTGGTCTGGTTGCTCGGCCTGTTGCCGCTGCTAGGGCTGGCGCTCGACCCGATGTCGATCCTGGTGCCGTTTCTGATCTTCTCGATCGGCGTGTCCCATGCGGTGCAGATGACCAACGCCTGGAAGCTGGAAACCTTACACGGTCACGACAGCGTGACCGCCTCGCGCAACTGCTTTCAGAAGTTGTTTATTCCTGGGGCCATGGCCCTGTTGGCCAATGCCCTGGGTTTTATGGTGATCGCCTTCGTGCAGATCGAGATGGTTCGTGAACTGGCCATCACCGCCACCTTGGGGGTCAGCCTGATGATCCTCACCAACAAGCTGCTGTTGCCGATTCTGCTGTCTTATATGCGCTTCTCGGTTAAGGACACCGAGCGCCTGCAGGGCAGGGAAACGGCAGGCGACTGGTTGTGGGAGCGGCTCGGCGGGTTGGCCACGCGCAAGGGCAGTGTTGTGGCCATTGTTGCCGCGCTAGCGCTGTTGGGCGGCGGGCTGTGGCAGGCCGGCAAGCTCAAGGTGGGCGATATGGGGCAGGGCGTGCCCGAGCTGCGCGCCGACTCACGCTACAACCAGGACGTGGCCATGGTCACCAGCAATTTCGCCATTGGTGTGGATCTGCTGCAAGTGGTGGTGGAGGCCGGCGGCAGCGAGTCGCCCTGTGTCGATCGAGACGTACTGGGTCGGGTCGAAGACTTCGAGTTCAGTATGAAGCAGACCGATGGCGTCGCAACGGTGCGCGGCCTGGCCGGCTATGTCGCCCAGATCACGCAGGCGAATGCGGAAACCTTTATCAAGTGGCGCACCGTGCCCGAGGAGCAGGCGCAGATCGCCCAAGGTGTGGGCTTCGCAACTCGTCTCGGCAATGAGCTGATGAACTCTACCTGCACCGCCATGCCCATCTCGCTGTACACCGAGGACCATCGGGCATCGACCATCGGGCACATCATTGAACGGATCAAGGCATTCAAGTCCGAGCATGACACTGACAGGCTGAAATTCCAGCTTGCCAGCGGCAACGTAGGGGTTATGGCAGCGACCAACGAGGCGGTGGCGACTGCGGACAAATGGGTCAACCTGGCCCTGTTCGGCTCGGTGACCTTGCTCTGCCTGCTGAGCTTTCGCTCCTGGCGCATTACCCTGTGCATCATCCTGCCGCTGGCCTTGGTGACGGTGCTGTGCAATGCGCTGATGGCGCTGCTCGACATCGGCCTCAAGGTGAACACCTTGCCGGTGGTCGCACTGGGAGTTGGGGTTGGGGTGGATTACGGCATCTATCTGTTTGAGCGGATCAAGCATGAGATGCACGCGCACAATCTGGATTTGCGCGCGGCCTTCGTCGAGGCCCTCAAGCAGCGTGGCACCGCCTCGTTGTTCACGGCGGTGACCATGACGGTGTCTGTGGCTACCTGGGTGTTCTCTACGCTCAAGTTCCAGGCCGATATGGGCGTATTGCTGGCCTTTATGTTCCTGGTTAACGCGTTCGCAGCCATTCTCCTCTTGCCAGCGCTGGCGGCCTGGTTGTTGCCATCCTCGCAAAAACGCTGTGTCTCGACCTCTGCAGCGTGCCCTCCACTCACTACTCCGTGAGCTTTTTGGCGGCCTTCGGGTCGCCTTTTTTAGGCTGTGTCTGTGCGAGTGGCTGAACGTGCCGCTCTGTCCACACAAACAGCATCCAGTCCCCGCCATGTCGGGTAATCACTGTCAGCCCGGCTAGCTGCGGGCATGAATTCTTCGTGGCGACATGCACTGATTCATTAGGGCGCTCCCTCCAGTGCCTGCCGAATGCTGTAGGCATGTTGGCGCAAAAAGACAATACGACTGCGACTGCGAGTTCTAGTATCCACTGCATAAAAAATAGATTGGAGGTGGATGATGAATACCAGTCAATGCCGACGCGCCCTCGTGCGTCTTGCCGGTGCATGCCATGCGCCTTGTTGTACAGCTTGCTGCAGTGGCTCCGTCAGCGGGGCTGTCGTTGGCCCACAGGCAGTGAGGTCAGCGCATGTACAAGGGTAAAGTGGTCATCATCACCGGCGGCTCCAGCGGTTTGGGCAAGGCGCTTGCTCAGCGGTTTCTGGCACAGCATGCTGCAGTCGCACTGGTCGCCCGCGACGGCAAGAAGCTGGCTCAGGTCAAGACCGATCTTGCCGGGTACCTCAGGGCGGGGCAAAAGCTTGAGACCTTCTCGTGCGATGTGTCAGACATCTCGGCCTGTGAGCAAACTCTGCAGGAGATTGCCCATCAACTGGGTGCCCCGCATATCCTGATCAACTCCGCCGGCATCATTAAAGAAGGCTATTTCGATACGTTAGCCTTGAGTGATTTTCGTCAGGTGATGGAGATCAACTACTTCGGCGTGATCAATTTCATTCGTGCAACCTTGCCCTACTTCAATCGCCAAGGCGGCGGGCGCATTGTCAATATTGCCTCGCTGGCGGGCAAGTTTGGCTCCTTTGGCTATGCGGCCTATTGCGGATCAAAGTTTGCCCTTGTCGGCTTGACCGAGACTCTGCGGCTGGAACTCACACCACGCAATATTGCAGTGCAACTGGTCTGCCCTGGCGAATTTGATACGCCGATGACCCAGCAGCTCAGCACTTCGCGCACCGATGAAAACCGCATCATTTCGCAGACGATCCCGGTCCTAAGCCTTAAACAGGTCACCGATGAAGTGTTTGCAGGTATTGCCAAGGGCCAGTACATGACCATCCCCGGGCGTATTAGTCGTGTGCTTGAGTGGGTCAACCGCGTATTTCCCGGCCTGATGCGACGCACCCTGGATGCCAAGGTGAAAAAGATATACGCCGGCCCGTCGCTATAAACCTCATCTGGCCTATTGCCTTACCCAGGTCTGCGATTGGCCTGTATTTGCCAGCTGTATGAGTTGCTCACCTGAGCAGGTTACTGCTCACACCCACTCTGGTAGTTTAAAAGGAACGCTAAAATGGTCACCCCCAACGATCAGCAAGCCATCGCCCACCTCGAAGAAACCTTCGTGCTGCAGAAAGCGGCCTATCTCAAGGCCCCTTGCCCATCGCTTGAAGAACGCGCAGAGCTGCTGCAGCGCATACCCGGCATGCTGATGGCCAACGCTAAACGCATTGCCGAGGCGATGAACAGTGATTACGGTCATCACCCCGAGCTCACCACTTACCTGTTCGATGTGGTCAACGTTGCGGGCCGGGCCCAGTTCGCCGCCAACTCCTTATCCGCCTGGATGGCGCGCGATTATCGTGAGCTGGAGCCGCATCTCTACGGCAGTTCCAAGGCCTATATCGAGTACCAGCCCAAGGGCGTCATCGGCAATATGCCGGCCTGGAACTTCCCGGTTGATCTGTCGATTGGGCCTTTGTGCGAAATGCTCGCTGCAGGCAACCGCGTGATCATCAAGCCTTCTGAGCAAACGCCGGCGATTGGGCAATTGCTGGCCGAAATGATTGGGGCCACGTTTGATCGCGACCGTGTCTCCGTGGAAAACGGCGGCGTTGATCTGGCACGCCATTTCAGCACCTTGAAATGGGATCACCTGCTCTATACCGGCAACACCGCCATTGGCCGTGAAGTCATGCGCAAGGCGGCGGAAAACCTGGTGCCGGTGACGCTTGAGCTGGGTGGCAAGAACCCAACTGTCTTTACCGAAGAAGCCGTTACGGCGAAAAACGTGGCGCAGATGATGGGGGCCAAACTGACCAAGAACGGCCAGCTGTGCATCACGGTCGACCACTGCCTGGTGCCGGCCAGCGCGCTGGATAAATTCGTTGGGCTGGTTAAAGAATTCGTCGAGACCCGGCTGGGTGACTACACCACCAGCACCTTGAATTGCGCGGTGATCAACAAGCGCCAGTTTGATCGTCTGCAGCGCTATGTCGATGATGCCAAGAGCATCGATGCCAGCAAGGTTATCGAGCTGGGCTCGGCCGCCGCCGAGAGCAATGGCGCGTGCCGGATGCCGCTCACCCTGGTGATCAACCCGGCCGCCGGTTCGCTGATCGATCAGAACGAAGTCTTTGGCCCGATTTTGCCGATCATCACCTACACCCACTTTGATGAAGCCATTGCGCGTATTCAGACTGGCGAGCGACCTTTGGGCATCTACGTGTTTTCGGATCAGGCGGACCTGGTCGAGCGCCTACGCCTCAGCACTTCGTCGGGTGGTTTCTGCGTCAACTCTGCTTCCTTGCAGGGTGCCCAGGAGAATCTCGGCTTTGGTGGCGTTGGGCAGAGCGGTATGGGCCGCCATCACGGCATCGAGGGCTTTAAGGAGTTCTCCAACCCGCGCGGCTGTGTCGAGCTTGCGGCTGACTCCAATACGGCTCCGATCATGTCGCCGCACGACGCGATGGCGCGCGAGTTTCTCAAGGCCGTCACGGGCGGCATGCTGGGTGCCTAGAGCACCTGGTTTGATCTCGTGACTTGATCTGGGGGGGCAGTGCGGATCGAGGCATGGCTGCAAATACCTTGCGCTGTGTCTATGACCGCACTGCCAACCCACCCCGAGCGCGTCAACGCCCTTCAAAAGTGGAAGAGAAAACATGACCAATAAACTCAAAGCCCGCTGGGCCGAAGGCAAAGCCACGACAAACGGTTGGCTGGGGCTGCCGCATGTGCTCAGTGCCGAAGTAATGGCCTCTCAGCCTTGGGATTCGATCACGCTGGACATGCACCACGGCTTTATCGACCTGCCCGATCTGGTCAACCTGCTCGCCGCGCTGGCCGGAACCAAGAACTCCCCGGTGCCGTTGGTGCGTGTGCCGTGGAATGATCCGGGTGTGATCTACCGGGCGCTCGACGCCGGCGCCCAAGGCATTATTTGCCCAATGATCAACACCGCCGAAGAAGCCCAGCAGTTTGTCCGCGCGGTGAAGTATCCGCCGCTGGGGCAGCGCAGCTTTGGCCCGATGCGTGGGTTGCTGCGCGAAGGGCCGGCCTATGTGGCCTCGGCCAACGACACCTGCCTGGCGCTGGCGCAGATCGAAACCCGTCAGGCGCTGCAAAACATCGATGCCATTATGGCCGTAGCAGGGCTGGATGGCGTGTATGTCGGCCCGTCGGATCTGGGCTTCGATCATGGCTTACCGCCGGAGTTCGACAGTGAGCGCCCGGAGATGCTGGCGCTGTATGACCAGATCATCGCCGCCGCCAAACGCCACGGCCTGGTCGCCGCCATGCACAACGCCACACCCGCTTACGCCCAAAAAATGGCCGCGCGCGGGTTCAATATGGTGACCTTTGGCTCTGACATCGGCTTTATTTTCCATCGAAAGGTTAAAACCACCGGCTTTCAGCCGGTGAGCTTTAGCGCCACCATGCGGGGCTGGAGGGCAAGCGCATGGATTACAGATACGGCAGTCATACGGTCTACCAGATCGAGTA
>Ga0247725_1000549_pt1 | contig 25833 bp, 42 predicted proteins | sample OKSTACKMCFT3sol_FD_183021 | JGI IMG/M metagenome (GOLD analysis project Ga0247725, IMG submission 183021) | Subsurface sediment microbial communities from gas well in Oklahoma, United States - OK STACK MC-FT3-sol | ecosystem: Environmental > Terrestrial > Deep subsurface > Rock core/Sediment...
AAACACATCCCAACCTTTGGTTTTGGTTCTGGCGAACATTTCAAGGCGCGGAACGTCACCCATGAGTTCGACGCATTTATCGCGAAACTCATCGGGCTTTTGGCTGTGGCGAATGTTTTGATAGGTTCCCACGTAGCAGAGGTGAGCCAGTACTTCATCAAGGATTTGTGGGTCGAAATTTCCCACTGCGCGAACGCTGCGGCAAGCTGGCGTGGGTTTGCCCTTGATGGCAATGATGGCCGACTCGCTACCTGCGCGGGTCCAAAAGCCCATGCCAAAAAATGGGTTGTTATTGACTGTTAGCTTGTTCCAGACAAAGCCATTCATGTTTTTAAGGGTGAAGCCCCAGCTTTTAACCAGATCAATGGCATCCTGTGGCATGGCACCCACGTACCACATCACTAGCACACAGTTATCATCGGCAATGCTGCCCACATCGAGGCGTTTTAAGTCCTCTGTGCTGGTGACGGTGTACTTGGCTTGGGCGCTTGATTTCATTGATCCGCCCGTGTTCTGGTTGCTAAATGCCCATGGTGGATCGGCGTATATCAGCTGATATTTTTTGCTCATGGTTAACCCGCCTTGCTCAATTCAGTTGTGGAATCAGTTAACTGATAACTGGCTAGTATTTTTTCTAGTTCAGCGATCCGCGCGTTGGCTGCGGCGAGCTTGGCAAGATGCTTTTCCCAGTCGATTTCTTTGATGGCTTCAACCACGCCCATAGTGCTGTTAATCGTGGACTGAGCGCGATTGAGGTTTGATAGCTCGATAAAGTGGCGAGCGGCGCAACGTTCTTCAGCCAGACCCGTGGTATAGTGCAGCTTTAAGGCGGCAATGGTTGGCTCTGAGGTGATGCGCGTTAGCGATAGCAGCAAGTCAAGATTGCGTTCTGGCTCGCTGCCTGCGAGCAGGTAAAGCATTTCGCGGGATGATTTAGGGGCGCTCATGCTTCACCGCCTTGGTCATCATGAAAGCAACGCATGAGATTTTTTTCAGCTGCAAGAATTTTCTCATACAGAGAAATGAAGCTACCCGTATCCCATGCTTCACGCATGTTTTCAGTAGAGGTAACTAATAGCTTTGCTGCATCTCTAATATCGCGCATATCATCAGCGCTAATAAGAACTGGGCAAACTAGGCTATCAAGATAGTTATTGCCGCTTGCATCCCATAGCCAGTTTTCTTCATCATTGAAATGCCAAAATCGTTTATTACGCATTTCATCTAACTGTTGCTGTAAAAACTTGTTGTGCTGATATGACTCAGCAAGTACTAGCCTAAGTTGATCAATATCAGTGATGTGCAAGGCTGGAAGTTCAATTTTATGGCTCATGCTTCACCGCCTTGGTATTTGCCTTGTTTACTTGAAAGCAGGGCAAGCGTTAGCGCTGACTTGTCGTAGAAGCCTTGCTCGATGAAATCTATTGAGATTTGCTTTAGCTGGTCGTCGGTTTTGTTGTACCAACCTGTTAGCTCTGCAATTAACTCGATGCCAGCGACATAGTTATTTCTGCTTTTAGTATCTGGGTTTGGCTGGTAGCAAATTAATCGGCCAACCGCGCCAAGGAAGTTGGCGACCCTCTCCATGTCGTAGTGATTTGCGTTGTCTTGGAAGCCGTACTTTTTACAAAGTTCTTGGTAGTGATAAGCCTCGAAACCTGACCATTCATTATCACGATAAACTTTTTGAACTCTGGCCTCTGCTTCTTTGGCGATCTGTTTATAGAGTGAGTCGCTGGCTTTGTAAGGCAGCATGCTATGGACAACTACGCCGCCATCCCATTCACCTTCGTAGCTTTGTTCGCTCCAATATTCGACTTCAGCTTCGTAAATGCCTGGGCGAGTGTTTGGATCAATTTCAATCCCAACATCGCCAATGGTGCAAAGGATGCCGTGGTTTTCAAAATTATCGTAAATCACCGCATCGTCAGTGTTTTTAGGCACAAATAAGATTGCGGTATGACGGATATTGCAGAAGTGACGATCAAGCGCTTTATGCCAAGCAGCAATGTCTTCTGGTGTGTAAATCACTGAGTTAGGGATCATGCTTTCACCTCTTCACTTGGGTATTGCTCTCTTACCGTGATAATGGCTTGTTCGATGGTTGGATGACGTTCACAGTAATCACCTTCACGGTTATGGCGTTTGTGCGCGATAAACTTCAACATCCGTGGTCCTGATGGTTCGATTTGAAAGCGGATCATGCGGTCATGGGCAAGTACTACTGCTTTTGTCAGGTTGCTATAGTCAAAAGTTGACATGTAGTGAGAGGCTTTGCTGTTGATCACTAAGCCATGCTCGCCACAAGCTTGGATTTTGCCAAACATGTGATTGCCGCCATTGTGAATATCACAAAGAAAATCAAAGCACTCACGTTGATCTGCGTTAAGCCAAGGGTAGTTTTTGGCGTAGAAGTCGTGTATCGGATTCATGGTGATGTCCTTATCTTTTAACCAGAAAGCGGTGCAGGCCTTTGGCGGCACGGATGGCAACGGCGCGATTGGTGGTGAACTTGCCACCTGGCAACATCCAACCGTCTTTATCTGCAACGATATGGCCTAGGCCGATTTTGATATCGCGGTGTTGGGGTTTGTCGTGGGTTAGCATGCTGCGTCCTCCTGCTTGATTATTGGCAGTTGTGCAGCTGCTGCGCGGACGGCTGCGGCGGCTTCTTTGCCATAGCCCCAAATGTCGCCGTTATCAGGATTCCAACGAGTAGGCGCTATCCATTCAATCGAGAGTTGCTTGCCTTTTGTGATGTAATCACGCATTGCACACACTAATTCGCGTAAGGTCCCGCCATGGTTAAAACCGCGCCAACTACCTTGGGAATGGGTGTAAACTCGCGCTTTAGTATATTCATCAACTACCCAAACCTTGCCGTTTTTATCGAGCTCAAGTGTGGCTATGGTGCCTTTGTGGTCGAAAAACTTGCGGCCATGCTCAGATATTACTTTGATGAGTGCGTTAGCGTGTTCTACGCGCTCGTTGATGATTGGCTCCGGCAAATCGTAATAAGATTTGCAGCCGCATTTTGGGCAAACGCCTGTGTAAACCGCAAAAGACTTAGATGCGTATTTAGGGTCAGCTAGCTTGCTTAAATCTTCATGTCTACCAGTCCAGCGGCAGGTGCGGCGGCTGCATTCGATACGTTGTGTCATGCTCTATTCCTTCTTTCGTGAATGGCTGCGAAGATCAAGCGGCGCTGGCTTGTGCTGGGGCGGTGGATGCGTTGGCATTTTTGCCAGCGGTATAAGCATTTTTCTCGGATTCGTATTCACTGCCGAGTATTTCGGTGGCATCGAGAAGGTTTAAACGGGTGTTGAGGTAAATCACATCATTGTGTAGGAACATATCGAGCCCACTAAACAGACAATCTCCGTAACCTACGCCAATTGCTGCTAGCAACGGTTCGCGTGAAACGGGCTCAGGTTTCATGGCGTTGTAGGTGGCTCTTAGCGTTTCTAACGCTGCACGGTCTGTGGCTTTTGGTTTGCCGTATTTGGGCTCAGAAGCAAAGCCGTTAGTCGCTTTAGGTTTTAACCATAAGTGGTTGTTTTCAAGCTGATTAAAGAAGTTGAACTTAATTCCAGCAAACGACACTTGTTCAATGCGATTACTGAAAATTGGTTCGCCGCCAAAGTGGTTAGCTAGCACAGTTGCTTGCTCGATTAAGGCCGCTTTTGCTGCACTAAAATCTTTGAATGCTTGCACTGCGGTTGTGTTGCTGATTTTGAAGTAGCTCATGATTAGTCCTTCTTTCGTGAATAATTTGCTGATTGTTAAGCGGCCATTTCGCCGTTATAGACTTCCCAAGCGATGACTTCTTTCTTGGTTTTTGGGTTCACTTTGCCAGTGGGTTTGCGATAGCGAATATGCAGGTCGCGGCATTTGTCTTGACGCTTTGCTAACTCGATATACTGGCTGCACAGGGCAGGGGTTGAGAGTGAGTGCGATAGCTTTTGCGGACGCATTTTCTCGAATTTTTCTGCGGCTATTTTTTCAAGCTTGGCTTGGTATTCCGCAGGGCTGAGTTCGCGGCGATTGGGGTAAGTGCCTTCGTATTGGCTGCACTTTTTCGCTGCTTCTTTTTTAGCTAGGGTCATTGATACGCCGTATACAAAGAACATGGTGCTCTCCCGTTTTGCTGCTTGCTAAGCTGGCTAATGTTTAACTTCTAGGCTGCGCGGTTTACTTGGTCTTTTGCTGCTGCGTCGCGCTGTTTGTCGAGGTAGGCGGCTAGGTCGTTTACGTTAACCAACCACGGGGCTTTATTGCCTTCGCCGCCGCGAAAGGCGGGGACGGGCAAGCGGCCTGCTTTGGCGTAGTTCGCGGCGGTGCGTGGATCAAGGGCAAAAAACTCTTTGCTGATTTGTTCCAGCGGCACGATCACTTTGTTGAACTGGGCCATGAGTAGTAATGCGGTGTTCATACTGGCTCCTTGGGTTGAGTGTTGTTAATCAGTGCTAGGTGGCGGCGTTTGGCTGCGCGCCAGCCGGTGATAACTCTTTCGAGCGCTGCCCGTTCGCGTGGGTAGTCGGCTATTAGCTTTTGGGTTTCTGCGATTTGTTTATCGCAGTAATCACTTAGTGCGCTCATGGCCGTGCCTTATGCGAGTTGATGCACGTTGGTTGGCGCTTGGTCGTTGCGCCAAATAGTGACGGTGCCAAACAAGCCTTGCTTGGGCTCGTTAAAGCGCAGGCTAAAGCTGTTGCCAAGTTCGCCAGTACGACCAATGTATTGGCTGTGAAAGGCGGGGCTTGGGTGGTTGTAGGCAAAATGCTTGGTTAGCTCTGCACAACGCCCTTGTACCCGTGGGCAGTCCATTGGGTTGGTGTGGCCTTTGGCGATGGCCATTAGGCAAGCAAAGCGGATGGCGACAAGTAGACGAAACTCGGTGCGCTGTTTTGCTGATGTTTGAACTCTGGTTAAGATCATTTCCCTGTCCTCGGTAGTGGGTAAATTGGTGCCCGTTTTTTAATCACGTTGGGCTTCGTGCTACGATTGGTGTTCCTACACAGCCAATCGAGTTTTTAAGATGCTTCGCAAAATCAGAGGCCGAGTTCGTCATATCAAAAGGCGATATCCGTTTTCGCTTATTTCACTTGCCACGCTATCAGCGATGGTTTCGATGCTTTTTAAGTCTCTTGATAAACCCGTTAGCCATTTGCTACTTAACGCGCTAATTACCTTTAACTTGCTGTTCTTGCTTGTATTCTTTGTGAGTCTTTATCGCGATAAGCGTTACTACGTAGAACGTGTAACCAACTTGCAGCGCTATCGACACCAAAAGAATCTGTTCAGAAGGCAACAGGCCGAATACAACAGGCAAATTGCTAAACTGAGCGGCAATCCACTCGGCAATCCACTGGACGATTTGGATAACGAACAATCCCCAACCCATAAGCCATAGTGATGGCGCGTTTTCGGTTTTGCGGGTCATTTGCCTGTCCTCGGTAGTGGGTACAGGGATAAAGTTAAGACGTCTTGACTTTTTAGTCAAGTGGATAGGTTTAAAAATCTTGACTTATTTTTGATTATTTTTGATTTGGTGATTTTTAGATTGGGGAGTGTTATAAATAAGATGTTAAAAAATGGAGATTTTTAGTAAGGATTTAGCTATGCCGATCACGTGTCCATCATGCCAGTTTATTCGTGAAGATGATCAACATTTAGACGTTCCTGAATGGAAATGTCCTAATTGCGACATCGTTTATGAAAAATTTATTAAAAATTATAATGAAGGTTCTATACCTCCAACCTCATCAACGATAAAGCCTGTCGATCCAAATCCTAAAAATGCAAGTTCAGCTGTTCCTAAAGCGAAACCTTTAGATGAAAAGGCATCGACCAAGCAAGCCACGTATAAACCAGAAAGCAATCAGTCTAAAGCCAGTCAATTTATTGAACGCCATAACCTTGAGCACTTTGTTACAGCAAAGGGTGGTTTGATTATGGTACTGGTGTTTATCACGGGGTTCTTTGCTGGTAGAGAGTATTTTAAATACGAGGTAAGACAAGCTGTGGTGAGCGCTTTCCCCGGATTAGCAAAACCAGCAGAAAAAACAGCAATCCCTACTACTGATGTTAAATTACCTGAGGTTTTTACCAATTCTAAGAAGTTACCTGCATTTTTAATTTCTAAAGGTTACCGTGAGTTTGACTCAAGTCTTGGTGGTGACGCTGTGACCATGGACATTCACATTACAAACACTTTTGATAAAGACATAACTGGTTTTAATGGGGTCTTGGTGTTTAACGATATCATTGGAAATGAAGTTAAACGTTTGAATATTAAATTCACTGACGGCATCGAGGCAGGAGGGAATGTCGTTTGGAAAGGTGAAATGCAATACAATCAATTTATTGATTCAAGTAGAGCGCTACGCTACGCAGATCGTGAAAAATTAAAAGTTGTATTAGAACTTAATAAAGTGGTTTTTGCTGATGGGACTGTTGAAGAATTTGATTAATCATTAAAACCCGCAAAATGCGGGTTTTAATAAGGCTATTTCAGTCTATTGATTTTTAGCGGCAATTTTATCTAATGTCGCATTTGTTCGCTGTTGCTGTTCAATAACAGTAGTAATCAATTGGCGATTGTTATTGACGTCATTTTCGATTTTTTTGACGGAACTATTTACTGCTTGCTTAAAAAGCTCTTGACGCTCGCCAGTGGCTTTAAAATATTCTTCAGCAGTACCAAGGCGAGTGACTAGCGTGTCAAATCTGGCATCGGCAACTCTGTCTTGACCCGTGCCGTAAATTTGCTGAACTGTGATAATTAATCCCAAGCCTGCCAGCAGTAATCCCGCAATACCGAGACCAGTGCCAACAATATAGCGTTTTAGCTCTGTTACTCTGTCATTAAAACGTTTTTCTATATCAGCCATTTGGTCACCATTGTATGTCTTTTTATCAACATTTGTTGGTGACATTGTAGCATCATCAAGACTAATTGCTATGGGATTGGCTTTATTGGCAGCAGGGCTAATTTCTACTATACCATCATCTCTTTGGGTGATTTTACGGTTACTCATAGTAGATCCTCTGTGTAATCAGGGCCTTCTAAAAATTTTACTCCATGATTAAACGCCATTGTTAGTAACTGTACCTGAGCTTTGCTGAGTGACAATTTTGCTTCAACAATATCAACTACACCTAAGTGTTCGTCATTTATTGTTAAGTCAGTCTTTTTTAAAATATAAATATCATAGGATTTTTTATTTGCGCTTGGCCTAGCGTAAATACCTATTTCGGCACCTTCGTACTGGCGAAATATTTCATCAAAAACAAACACGTTATCTCTACCAATCTCAGCACTAATGATTTTTTGCATGTCTTTATTTTGTTTCATAAAGTACCTTAATGGTGGGTGAATGTGAGTCTCTTTTACCTTTAAATTAGTACCGAGTACCAAAACACTTTGCCGATGATTTTGATGTGCTTGAGCTGTTCTAAGCTGATATGTTCATCTGGCCATTCGTCTATGTTGTAGCTGCGTAGGCGGATGCCGCCACCTGGGAGCTTGTAGAGCATTTTTACTCTTAGCATGCCATCGTGATTAATGGCGTACATTTTCCCGTCCACAATATCGGTGTGTGAGGTGTCCACGCCGACGGTTGATCCGTGGGGTAATACGGGTTCCATGCTGTTGCCGTTGACTTTTACGCATACCGCATCGGCAGCGCTGACACCTTGACGCCTCAGGGTGGATTTAGCAAAACGCAATTTGGGGCCGTAGTATTCACGAATATCCGTTACCCCTGCACCCGCTGCGAGTTCTACTTCCATGTAAAACGGTATCTCCACTTCGTCGTCACCAAGCGGGCTATTTCTATCCCACGTTTCAAAACCGCCAATAAATTCAGCGTTTGATTCTGGCTTGGTTTGCTTTTCTTCACCATACAAAAGCCATTCAGAAGAACAGTTTAAAGATTTTGCCAAGGCGTAAAGGTTTTCGCCCTTGGGTGAGGTTGCTCCTGCTTCCCAAAGCGAAATAGTGGCTTTAGTTACGCCAATCATTTTACCAAGCGCTGGCTGAGTAAGCCTGTTAGCTTTGCGTCTTTCTTTAATTCGTTCATTCATCATAGTAAAGCCATCTTAACTTGATTTCGGTCAAGCTTCCTTTCCTTTTTTTGACTTATCTCGTTGACAAAACGGTATAGTTTTCTTAACCTCATCAAAGGTCACTTTTCGGAGTTAATTGATGAAAACAAAAGATGCAATTACGCACTTTGGTAACAAAGCAAAACTCGCAAAAGCACTGAACATTTCAAAGTCTGCAATTACGCAATGGCCTGATGACGTTCCTGCGCTGCGCGCTTTTCAAATTGAGCGGTTAACCAATGGAAAGCTGAAGGCGGGGGCGTTACAGCTGCCGAATGCTGACCACGCGGCTTAACCCTTCTGATTAAACATTAGCAGAGAGAGGATTTTTAGCATGAAACCACAATCACGTTTGAATTTATTGATGAAAACCATCCATCGGGTACTTGAGTTGCCGAAGATGAGCCGTTTTGGGCTGGCGATGGATTTTGTAGCGGCGGTTGATCGCCTTGGGCTTAACGAGGTGTTAGCGGCTGAGGGGATTAATTTTGCCCGTACCGATGATGTGCATAACAACGCCCGGGTAAATGCGCAAAAGCTGTTCCGTTGGCTGGGGCAGTATGAAGGGCAGCATCCGCAGGTTGAACGGCTGTTTTACGTTGAGCAAGCCCTTGTGGCGGCGTTACCTGAGCATTTGCGAGTGCAGTATCTCAACGATGTGTTTGGTTGCGCTGGGGTGACGGTGATTGCTGATTCGATTCGTGATGGGCATGTGCTGCGGGTGGTTGATATGGCCGCAACGCTGACCAAAGAGAACTGTGAGGCGCAAGTGGCAGTGATTCACTTAGGCCAAGAGCCTTCACGCGAGCAGCTGATGCATGCTCACCGTGAGTTGCGTGAATCTGCCGCTACGACTCAGGCAAGCATGGCAGCGCTTGAATTGGCTTATCCGTTTTTGGCGAATAAGACCGAACTACGCAAGAACGAGAGAGTTGCCGATGTCGGATAAAGCGGATGCTGCGGATGCATTGGTTGAGTTGCAGCTGCGTGCTGCGATGACCTGCAGACAACGCCCTGTGATGCGGCCGTTTACGGGCTGTTGTTATTGGTGCCGTGAGCCTGTTGAGTCGCCACGGATTTTTTGTGATGCCGATTGTCGTGATGATTTTGAGCGCAATGCGGCGAGAAAGGGAGAGTGAAACGATGAGAGCTTATGACCCTGTGATTGCGGTTAAGGCCGAATCAAATCAGTTAAGTGATAAGTGCGCTGATAAATCCGTTATTCCTGATGTTGGCGTTAAACCAAAATTCCCTAATTGGGATGCGTTAAATGATGTCTGCAAACACCTTAGTGGTAAATCAGGTGATATCCCCCATACACCTGAGGAAGATGCTGAGTTTGAGCGCTTAGCGCGTAATCAGCAATTGTCTGAGTTCGCTCGCATTGAACGCAATCATGAAATTGCATTAATGGCGAATGTGATCCGCAGTACGGTACGCACTCATAGCGCTGAGGGTATTGCAACACGGTTGTTTGAGGCGGGTTATCGGTTTGATAGTTCGGCTGTGTGTTTGAAATAAGAAAGCCCGCTGATGTTTGGCGACGGATGCGGGCTCAATACCGAGAGGCAAAATCATGGTACTTGAAACAAGTAATTGCGTCAATTTTGACGCGGGCAATAGCAATGTGGTGCATTTGCGGCCACTGACTGATCACAGTGCTAAGCGGGGTGATGTGGTGAAGGCAGATCTTGATGATGGTTATTTGAGGCTGTCAAACACGCTGGTTGATGCGTTGTGCTGCACCAAATTGAGCGATCGTGAGAGTCGTGTGGTATTTGCTGTGATGCGCAGAACCTACGGCTACGGTAAGGCTACTGATTGGGTTTGTTTAGAGCAATTGGCCGAGATGACGGGGATTTCGACTAGCAATATTTGCCATGCTATTCGCTCGCTCACCCAGCGTAATATTTTGATAAAAGATGGTCGTAAGTTAGGGGTGAATACGGTTGTTTCGGAGTGGAGTGCTAAGTTAACTCAGCCTGAAAACAGCAAAAAAAGCGTTGTCGAAACCGACAATTCGATTGTCGGAATTGACAACGCGATTGTCGAAATCGACAGCCCAGATTGTCGAAACCGAGAGATACAAAAGAAAGACAATATTACAAAAGACAATATAAATAATATTTGTCCGAAATCTGCGTTTAATCCCTTTTTCAAAATCTATCCAGCGCATCGCAAAGGCGGTAGTGATGCCCATTCTTGGAAGGTCTGGAAAGCTGAAAAGCTGACCGAGGCCGATTGTGAAGCTGCAATCATCTGGTTAACTCAAGCCGCTGCTGCGGATGCGAGTTGGCAAACTCATGCCAATGGGCAGTACGCGTTGGGTATCACTCGTTTTATCCGCGAACGCCATTGGTTAACGCCGTTGCCTAAGCCTGCTTTGCAAAACTCACATTTGGATATTGCGAGTTATCACGATGCTGCATCGCGTTTTGATGCGGTGAACAGCCAGTTTAATACGGAGCTGTGATGATGATGGATATGAGCCAAGAGGTTGATAAGTTACTAAAACGCCTTGGTTGCCCTGAGCATATCAAGCCTGATTCACCTGAGGTTTATCGTCAAAAATTCCGTGAGTTGCAGCGCCGTGATGAGCTGGAAAAATCAATTGAGCATCGTACTCGAGTAAATAACGCGCTGTTTGGTAAGAGCGGCCTAAATGCCCATTTTTTAAGTTGTTCGTTTGAGAATTATCAGGTTGAGCGAGTAGATCAGCGTAAGGCTTTGGAGGTGGCTAAGCGTTACGTGGAGAAGTTTTCGGAGTTGTCGGCACTCGGTAAGGGTTTTTTGTTTATCGGTACGCCTGGCACTGGCAAAAACCATTTAGCGGCGGCGATTGCGAATGCGTTGATGGCTAAACATCACTCGGTGGTGTTGTTGAGTGTGATGGACCTATTTGCGCGGGTGCGTGAGAGCTATAACGACCGTTCACTGAGCGAGGAACGCTTGATTGCCGAGTTTATGCGGCCTGAGTTGTTGATTATCGATGAGATTGGTTTGCAGCGCGGCAGTGTGGACGAAATGCTGTGGTTAACGCGAATTATCGATAAACGGCTGTATGGGCATAAATCGACTGGGTTTATTACCAATCTTGCTCCCAATGAGTTGCAAAAGATGCTTGGCGAACGCGCTTATGAACGGCTGCTTGATGCTGCTACGGTGGCGGTGACGTTCAATTGGCCGAGTTATCGCGGTAAGCGGGGGTGAGCATGGCGGCACTGAAGCAATTACCCGACGATGCGCCCGATTTTTATTCGGCTTTGGTGAGCGCTGCTGACTTACGGGCCCAAGGTTTGCTGCGTGAACGTGAATATCCGCAAATGTGGCATTGCCGTGGCGGTGAGTCTGACATAGAGAAGATTTTAGAGCATATGTCGGTTATCCCCGTTGAGTTTAAACATTCCATTTCTATCGAGTACGAAAAGCTATTTGCGCAAGGTGGGCCAGCTGCGCGTAAGCAGGCAAATCAGTTTTTGGTAAGGCAGTCAAAGCGATTTAGAGGAGTTCCCCATGGAAACTAAGTTAACTCAACCGGCTAAGCCGTTAACTCAGCGTGAGCGCCTGGCGAAGATTATTACCGGATCACGTTATTGGACGCTGTTTGAGATCCAACAGGAGTGTTTTACCCGTTTTGGTTCGTTTGATAGTGAGACGGCTTTGAGTGCACGTTTTAGGGATATGCCGCTGGATAAGCGCTGTAAGCGTGTTCGCCATGGCACTAAAAACACGTTTGAATATCGGTTGGAGGCGTAGGCAATGGCTAACGCGAGTGGTGTTGAAGTGGGTAAGTTGAATGATGCCGCGTTGCGCCGTTGGCTGCGTGGTGGGGTGACGCGGGATTATCGTGATCCGCAGTATCCTGAATTGCGTTTGCGGGCGACGACTGACCGGAGCAAGGCCTCGGTGTTTTTGGTGGTGAATGAGGGAGGCAAGACGGTTTGGCAAAAGCAAGGGGTGTGGCCAAGCATGTGTATTAAGACGTTTTTAGATCAACTGCCTGTGGTGATGGCTAAGCGTAGTGCGGGTGCGGAGGTATTGCGCGGTGAGTTTGCGACAGTGGTTGATTTGCTTGGCTGGTTTTTGGGGCATATCGAGGGCAATGCTTCGTTTAGCCATAGTTGGCGGGCTAATTGTAAATCGGTGGTGAGTAAGCATTTGTTGGGGATGTTTGCTGATTTGCCGCTTGCTGAGCTTTCTTTTGTGGCGGTTGATCTGCGCTTGGTTAAGCCGATGTTGGCTGAGGGTTATTCAACTAACTATATCAAAAGTGCGGTTAAGGTGTTTAAGCGGGCGTTAAGTGCGGCGGCTGATTTGCGTTTGGTCGATGGCAATGCGCTGGCGGGCTATCGGGTGGAAATGAGTTTGAAGATGGGCCCGAGTGTTGGCACTCAGTTGATGGAATCTGACTTAGCGCTGTTGTTTGCTGCGCTGCGTGATGCAGTGAGGCCTGTGGCGATGTTGTTTATGCTGATGCTGATGTTTGGTACTCGCATTAATGAAACTCGGTTAGCCAGATGGGAGCACTTTGCAGGTGATTATTGGTTTATTCCGGCATCGAATGCGAAGAACCGCCAAGAGCATAGATTGCCTTTAACACCTACGGCTAAGGCGTTGCTGAATCAGTATTTGCAGTGGCAGGTAAAGAGCGTGGGTAAGCGAGCATTTTTATTCGCGGGTGATGTTGGGGTGATTAGCATTCGTACTGCGCATTATTGGAGTGAACAAATTCGCTTTAAGGCGTTTACTTCTCATGCGCTTAGAAAGCTTTGCCGCACCATTATTGCGGATATGGGTGTAGATACGATGGTGGGTGAGCGGCTGCTTAATCATGCCTTGCCTGTGCTTTTGCGTACCTATGTTCACTCGACTTTAGATAAGGGTATGTTGAGTGCTCTTGATGCTTATCATGCTCATTTAATTTTGCGCGGTTTTAACGAGGTTGCGCCCGAGATAATCCCTAGATCAACCCTAGATCCTAAGAACACTCAAAGCCAGATGGCTAGCGGGTGGCTGTGATGATCGTTGCATCAACCCCTAAAGAGTATGCAATGGCACAAATTAAGGTGATTTTATGAGCAATCGGTCAGCAATAATTCTAAAAACAGCGCGCAAGATCCGTGGGTTTAGTCAGCATGAAGTAGCCGAAATTTATGGCGTTGACCGCAGAACGTACCAGCGTTGGGAAAACGGCAAGTGTGCAGTACCGAGCAATGACTTTCTTGCCATCTTGGATGATGTATTTCAATTATCAATTGAGCAAATCGCGGGGGTTGCGAATGGAACCATCTAAAAACCAGTTGCGTGAATGGAATAAACGCAGGGATTTGCGGGAGGATTTTACCAATATGGCCGCGTTGCGTGCTGGCCTAACTACCTGGGGACGCTATTGGGCATTCCAAGAACTAGGACGCAGCTATGGCAACCGCAGCGCCTGCGATAAGTTGGGCGATCCTGTGTCGCGTGGTGGTGCTGTGGTACATGAGCTTAATGTGCCTAAGCATGTAGCCCAATACGACCTAGTGATTGAACGGCTATCGATAAACTGTAAGCGCGCTATCCGTGCTCAGTATGTATGTAAAGGCCAATGGGCACTGATGGGGTTCGATAGTAAGAAGTCTTATATCTACTGGCTCAGACGAGCCGAAATGCAATTAGTAAAGTGAGGTGCGTGATGGGACAATTCTTTTTGTTTGGTGATTTAGAAACGGGTGGGCTTAACGGCCGTCTAGATAATGGTCATTTGGGTATGGAGTATTACCCTATCTTTGAGCTGGCCTTTATCGTAACTGATAGTGAGTTAAACCAAGTTGGTGAAGCCTTGCATATTGTTGTGCATCAAGACGAAGATGTGATTGCAAGATCACATGAGTGGGCGCTAGATGTGCATACCAAGAGCGGGTTGTTAGATGCTGTTCGTGCCTCATCAGTATCGTTAGTGCAGGCTGAGCAGATGGTTATTGAACACCTGAAAGCACTTGGAATACCTAAGTATGACCGTAAAACTAAGACTGGTGTAGTGTTTGCTGGTAACTCAATCATGTTCGATCGGTCATATATCATGTGCCAAATGCCTGAACTGCATGAGTACATGCATTACAGACAGTTAGATATATCGGCGATAGCCATGGCAGCAAGAGCATGGGCGCCTGATGTTGAACGTAATGCAGTTGAGGCTAAGCAGTATCAGCATGAAGCCTTAGCCGATATTCGGGAGTCGATAGCGGAACTCAAATACTATCGAGATGAGTTGTTTGGTGTGGAAGCCTTTGCTTTATCAATCGACTAAGCACCCAACTATTCAAATGATAGTAGTTATCAACTATGCCAGATGTGACCTGTTATCATCGCGGGTCCTTCCGGCCGCCTTCACTGCGGGGGCGGTGACGCGCAGTGCTTCACTACATACGAAAATTTTCTTGGGTTGAGTTGTTGTTTTATGTGGCAGCAGCTTTAACCTTAGAATGTATAAGCATTAACCGCTTATTAATCTTTTGATTTTAAAGTAAGTTTTTAACTTTGCGCGAACTCGTGTTTTTTAGGTTTTCGCTTGCTGGCTAAATAACAACTTTGCTAGATCTTTTTTGATCGTTCGATCATTCAATCAAAACACTCTCGCAGTTTACCCATAACAATTTTGCCAACGCTGGCAAAATGGTTGTGTCTGTACGTGTAAAATCAGTTAAGTGATAAGTAATTTAAAAAGTTTAGATTGAAGCCGGAGTAAATCAGTTAAGTGATAAGTAAAACGAAAAAAGTGATGTGATTAAGTTTTCACATATCACACCTTTACAAATTTGGAAACGGCACATGTGCCGCATAATGCGGCAGATCTGCCGCTTTCAAGCCCCTTAAAATCGGGTAGATTTATATACGCTTGCTAAAGCTTCGTTTCTAGGTCGCACTCTTTCCCGCTCAAAGGCTCCCACGTGGAGCCTTTTTATTTGGTGCTTTTATGGCTCGTGTCTCGCTTCGCAAAAAGGTTTACATCGCAGGCCCCATGACTGGGTTGATTGATTGCAATCGCCCTGAGTTTCATTTGGCCGCCGATGTTCAGCGCGAGCTTGGCCATATTGTACTTAACCCTGCAACCATACCGGATGGATTAACCGAGCCAGAGTACATGGCAATTTGCTTGCCGATGTTGATGTGCTGCGACCGTATTTATCTGCTGGATAACTGGGCTAGCTCAAAAGGTGCCAAAGCGGAATATGCGCTGGCTAACAAACTTGGCTTAGAGATTGTTTTTCAAGATGGGGTGGATCATGAAATAGCGCTACTCGGTTTGCGGGGTGATCAATACCATGCTGATGGTCAAGGCTACAGGCCTAAGCCATGTCGCCATGTTTATCAAAATCCGCATGGTGATGACTAACACCAGTAATCCAAAAGAGAGTTCGCATTGCTCTAAGCAAAAAGCAACGCAGTCAGCGAAAGGTGGTCGAGCCATTTTTAGGAATGGTAACGACATGACGTAGTTCGGGTTCGCGCCCCGTTAATGCATCAGTAGCGATCTAATACTTACCTAATTTACTTACTCAATTACTTACTTAGGAACTCACTATGTTTACTCTAAAATTTTTTAAAAAACCTTATCCTGATGGATCGGAATCCTCTGCTGTTGTTTTTGCTAAGTCTTATGAAAAATATAAGCGCAGTAACGGCAGTACAGAAATCATCGTACATGATTCAGCTATTCAAAATATGGGCGTTTGTTACAACGTATCAAACGAAGAGCAGCATTATCAAACTTGCTATGTTGAAAACATTGCAGGTAAAACAATCGATACAGTTAATTCCTTAACATTTGCCGACCCAAGCTAAATCGTAGCCAACCCCAGCTGAACAAAAGCGGCCGCTGCAATGGTGGACGTGGTGGGTCTGTGTTGCCTAGGTGCTAATCACACGACTAGGACGTTGAAAGACACTAAAAACATCAGCAGTTAGAGGCGGTTAACCTTCGCCGTTGATCTAACCGTTGGCCGCGCTAAGGCTAACCAACTTACAGGAGTATTGCCCATGTCATTAAAGCAAAAGCTCATGGCACTTGGGCTGTCCTCGGCTGTTGCATTGGCGGGGGCGAATTTAATTGCCCCTGCCGAAGCCCCAAACGGTGAGCCGATTTTGCACACTTATCTTGATCCGGTGCAAATCCTAACCGCTTGCTTTGGGCACACAGGCCCCGAGCTTGAACTCAATCAGTTTTTTAGCGAACAACAATGCATTGAAATGTACGCCGAGGATTTGGGCAAAGCCGATCGCCAGCTGCGCCGCCTTACGTATCCGGTGCAACTTACTGAAGGTGAGCACGCGGCTTACCTCAGTCTCATTTACAACTTTGGCGCGGGTAACTTTCAATCCTCCACTTTGCTAAAGCTGTTAAAGCGTGGCGAACGGGTGGCGGCTTGCCGCCAACTCACCGAAGCCTGCGGCAAATATGGCTGCAATGGGTTTGTGTATTCCAATAACGTCAAATTGCCTGGTTTAGAAGTACGGCGCAAAAAAGAACAGGCGATATGCCTTAAGGATCTCCATGTTCCAAAAACTCATTAACGCCACTGGCACATTGCACCTGTATATCATCGGCGCGTTGATACTGGCGATTGCATTACTGGGTATCAGCCTCACCGCCACTAAAACCGACTTAGCGCTTAAAAACGCCCAGCTAGAGTTAGCCGCCGCGAATCAGCGTACTTTGCAAGATAACCTAACGACAGTTACCGATGAGCTGCAAGCGCAGGCTAAAGAACGTGACAGGCTAGCCAAGGATTACGCCTTTGCCTTAGCACTCAATCAACAAGCCGCCAAAGCCAAGGCCGAGATTGACAAGCAGCTTGCCGATCAGCGCGACGCCATAAAAAAACTAAGGACATCAGCCAATGAACAAACCCGAAGTTGGGCTAATACTGCTGTGCCTGATGATGTTCAGCGGCTGCTCAAGCACGCCGCCTATTGTGCGCACCGTAGTCACCAAGCAGACCCAGTATGTGTTACCGCCGCAATCGTTAATCAGCCAGTGCTTGCCCGCAGAATGTAGTTCAGACGCTAATGCCGATCTGCCCGATTGCATCATTCAACTCTTAGCCGTGATCCGCAAATGCGATACCGATTTGCAGAATATCGAAACATGGCGTGAGGCCAAATCCAATGAACTCAACTGAATCAATCCGCGAAGTTGGCACGCAAAAAATGCTCGCCGCTGCGTCTTATAGTGCATCCGCTACAACGGCAGCTGGAGGAGTGTTTACAGTGAATAATTTAGCGCTGTGGATAGGGATATTTTTAACAGTGCTCACATTCCTTGTTAACTGGATATATCAAGCGTTTAAAGACAGGCGCGACGCGGAGCGGCATGAGTTGCAAACGCAAGTGCTAAAGGCACAGTTAAAACAGGTAGAACAACGCAATGGCTCGCATTCAACCCCAAGAGACAGCGCCTGTACTGCTGAATAAAACCGGCCTTTGCAAAAGTCTCGGTATCAGTACCCAAGCGTTTGATAAATGGGATGTGCCAGTCCACAGCAAAAAAGGCCGTGAATGCCTATACACCATGGCCGATGTCGTCGCCAATCGCGTGGCCAACGAGCGGAAAAAACACCTCAGCAAACCTGATGAAGATGATCCAGAAAAGCCAGATCTCGACTATGAGCGCTGGCGCTTAACCAAAGCTCAAGCTGACGGCCAAGAAATAAAAAACGAAAAAGAGCGTAAAGAAGTCGTTGAAGTCGGCTTTTGTACCTTTGTACTTAATCGAATCTCTGCCCAAATCGCCCCAGTGCTGGATCAAACCCACATTCGGATGAAGCGCAAATATCCCGACATTCCAGAACGCTATATCGATGCATTTAGAGCGGAGATGATTAAAAGCCAAAACACCGTTGCCGAGCTCGCAGCGGGTATCGAGGACCTACTAGATGAGTATATCGGCAGCACAGATTAAAAATCTGAAAGCTGCCGTTGCTGCTGGGCTGCGCGGATTCTATCGCCCGCCCATGCTCACTTGCTCAGAGTACGCCGATGAGCATTTTTATATGTCGTCGGAGTCCAGCTACACCGAGGGCAAGTGGGAGAGCTTACCGTTTCAAATCGGCATTCTTAATGCCATGGGTAACGACCAAATCAGCGTGCTCAACTTAATGAAGTCAGCGCGGGTCGGTTACACCAAAATGCTCATGGCTAACGCGGCATATAAGATTGAGCACAAAAAGCGCAACGTGTTGATCTACCAGCCGCGTGATGGTCAAGCCAAAACCTTTATGAAAAAGCACGTTGAAACGGCGATCCGCGATATCCCCGTTTGGCGTGAGCTGGCTCCGTGGATGGGGCGCAAACATAAAGACAGCACGCTGGAAGATAAAATCTTCAGCAACGGCAAAACGCTCATGGTGCGAGGTGGTACGGCTGCGGCCAACTACCGCGAAATCTCCACCGACGATGTAATTTACGACGAGCTAGCGGGTTTTGATGAATCCATCGAGCACGAAGGTAACGCCACCTCATTAGGTGATACCCGTATCGAACTGTCGATGTTCCCCAAATCAATCAGGGGATCAACGCCAAAAGTGCTCGGCTCATGCCAGATGGAAAAGGCCTGCAGCGAATCGCCACATTTTTTTAAATTCAATTTACCGTGCCCACACTGCGGCGAACTGCAATCGCTTAAATGGGGCGGTGCCGAAGAAGCATTCGGCATTAAGTGGCGCAAAAATGATAAAGGCGAGCACGACCCAAGCACCGCTTACTATTTGTGTGAGCACTGCGGTTGCTGCATTGAAAACAACCAGCTCGATGATATGGAGTTGGATAGTCGCGCAATCTGGATTTGCGAAAATACCGGTATTCGCACCCGCGACTTTATTGATTTTTACGATGCCGAAGGCAACGATATCACCACGCCGCCCAATATCTCAATTCATATTTGGTCGGCATATAACTCGCTCAATAGCTGGGCAAAATTGGTCACCGAGTTTTTAAAGGCTAAAGGAGATAAAGAAAAGCTCCAAACCTTTATCAACACCAAGCTTGGCTTGCCGTGGGATAACGACACAGGCGAGCGCGTTGAGTGGGAAGATTTAAAACGCCGCCGCGAAATGTACCCATCAGGCAAAGTGCCCAACTGGGTGGTGTATTTAACCGCAGGTATCGACACCCAAGACGACCGCTATGAGGGCCGTGTATGGGGCTGGGGCGCGGGTAAAGAGGCGGCACTGATTGACCGCTTTATCCTGTATGGCGATCCATCAAGCCAAGTCTTAAAAGACAAAGTTGCCGAGCGTATAGCTCAAAGCTATGCCCGTGCCGATGGGGTGATCCTCAATATTGGCGTAGCGGGTTGGGACTCTGGCGGTCACTACACCGACGATGTTTACGCCATGAGTAAAAAACTTGGCGTGATGCGGGTAATCCCAGTTAGAGGAGCCAACGTCTACGGCAAGCCGATTGCTAACTTCCCGCGTAAGCGCACCGCTAAAGGGGTGTACTTAACCGAAGTCGGCACCGACAACGCCAAAGAGTTAATCATGGCTATGTTGCGCATCGACCCCGATGTGGATGTGCGCAAGCCTGGTGCAATTCACTTCCCGTTGAATGAATCGGTGTGTGACGATATTGAGCTGCAACAGCTCACTGCCGAACGAAAAATTCCTAAACGGGAAAATGGCCGCATTGTCTACCGCTGGGATGCAGGCAAGCGCCGTAACGAGGCGCTGGACTGTTTTGTCTACGCCTTGGCCGCGTTGTATATCGCCATCGAAAAGTTTGGCATCAATCTCGACAAGTTGTCGCCCGTTAAACCCATCGCCACAGCCAATAGCGAGCAACCCGCCGCAGAACCTAAACCCGCAAGCAAGCCAAAGCCAAGCGCCAACAGTTGGCTAAACGGTGGCGGCGGTGGTGCAAGCGGCGGCTGGCTGTAATGCATAGATAGCAACAGGAAAACTCATGAGCCAACAACAATGCCAACAGATGATCGATGCGTATATCGCAGCCGAACTTGATGTACTTGAGGGGAAATCAACCACTATCAACGGCAAGTTAATGACCACCGAAGATCTTGGCGAAATCCGCAAAGGCCGCATGGAGTGGGAACGCCGCTTAGCAGCTTACAGCCGACCACAAGGCGGCGTTAAATTCGCAAGTTTTAACTAGGAGTTCAAATGGATAATCAGCATAAAAAAATCAAAGGCTACCGTGATTTGAGTCAGCAAGAAATTGATTTAATGAACCGAATTAAAGAGCACGGTGAAAAGACGAAAGAGTTGATAAAAGAACTTCGCACTATGCGAGGTAATCAATATCAAGATTATTGCCAAAATCAACCTATTGATTTAAGCCAAGTTCAGTTGCATGAATCAGTGCGTTGTCTTGATATTGCACAAGAAAAAATTCAAACAGGCCAAATGTGGTTTGTTCGTGCAGTTGCCTTACCTGATTCATTCTAAAGAGGCTCTTTATGAGCATTATCAACGATGCGCTGGCGCTGTTTTCACCGGCGTGGGCACTCAAGCGCGAAGCGGCGGCCATGAGCTATCGCGGCCTAAAAGACCATTCTATAAACGCCTATGAAGCCGCCAACCCAAGCCGCACTCACCGTGCTCAAAAGGAAAGTCGCGGCGCCAACCAAGCGGTATTTGCGGCGGGTAAAAGCCTGCGCGAGCAAGCCCGTTGGTTAGATGAAAACCACGACTTAAGTATCGGCATATTAGACCGCTTTGAAGAACGGGTTATCGGTGCTCAAGGGATTGTGGTTGAACCGCAGCCGCGCAGTATGAGCGGCGAAATCTTGGACGAACTCGCCAATGATATTCAGCGCCGTTTCGCCACTTGGTCGCTTAAGTGTGATGTTACAGGCCGCTTTAGTCGCCCAGAGCTTGAGCGCTTAGTGCTGCGTAGCGCACTGCGTGATGGTGACGTATTCGGTCAGCATGTGATGGGGCGCGTTAGCAAGTTTGGTCATCCAAACGAGCAGGGCACCCAATACAGCATCGAAGCGTTAGAAGCCGACTTTATTCCCTACGAGTTAAACGAACCCGCAAATCGGGTACGCCAAGGGCTTGAGGTTAACGCTTGGGGCCAAGTGATTAACTATCACGTATTGCTTGATCACCCCGCTGATCAAGTCGGTTTTCGACACAAAACAAAACCGATACCCGCATCAAATATGATGCACCTCGGTTTATTCAAGCGATTGCACCAGCTGCGCGGCGTGTCGATATTCCACGGCATTTTAACCCGCTTAGCAGACATTAAAGACTATGAAGAATCCGAGCGCGTAGCCGCAAGGATAGCCGCTGCGCTGGCGTTTTATATCAAGCGTGGTGATGCTCAAAGCTATGTTCATGATCAAAGTAATGAATCCAGCAGTCGCGAAATCCCCATTGCACCAGGCATGACGTTTGACGATTTAAAGCCCGGTGAAGATGTCGGGATGATTGAATCAAATCGCCCCAACGTCCACATGGTGGAGTTTCGCAACGGTCAAATGAAAGCCGTCGCAGCGGGTAGCCGTGGCAGTTACTCGAGTATATCGCGCGACTACAAAGGCAGTTATTCAAGCCAGCGCCAAGAGCTGGTTGAGCAAGACGAATCCAACCGCATTATGCAGCAATGGTTTTGTGCCGGTTGGTCGCGCCCAGTGTTTCGTAACTTCTTAAAAATGGAAATGCTCAACAAGCAAGACCCATTAGTGCTACCGCCCGATCTCGACCTGCGCACGTTGTTCGATGCTGTGTACTACGGCCCAACTATGCCGTGGATTGACCCGCGCAAAGAGGCCGAAGGTTGGGAAATGATGATTGCAGCCAACGTAGCTACTGAAGCCGATTGGACACGCGCCCGAGGCCGTAACCCAACCGAAGTGAAGCGCCAGCGTAAACGCGAGGTGGAATACAACCGTCAAAACCACATGGTGACCGCCAACGACCCCGACCCATCGCTAGGAGATCCAAATAGTGAAAAAGACCCCAATAGCAGTAGCGGTAGCAACGCTAAGCGCAATGCTGCCAAACGGAACGCTGATCGCGCCCGCCGCAACGCTGAGCCAGATCAGTAACAGCTCACAACCAAGCCAAAGCTGGTACAGCCTCAAGGCACAAAACGGTAACGCTGAGCTAATGATTTATGACGAGATTGGCGGTTGGGGTATTAGTGCCCAACAGTTCGCCCGTGATCTCAAAAATCTAGGCAAAGTCGGTACCATCACCGCCCGTATTCATTCGCCTGGTGGGGATGTGTTCGAAGGGATGGCGATTTACAACATGATCAAAGGCCACCCAGCGCACAAGGTCTGTTATATCGATGGCCTAGCGGCATCAATGGCCAGTGTGATCGCCATGGCGTTTGATGAAATCATCATGCCTGAAAACGCCATGATGATGATCCACAAGCCTTGGGGCGGAACCCTAGGTGATGCGGATGATATGCGCAAATACGCCGATTTACTCGACAAAGTGGAAGGTAACTTAGTCGGTGCTTATCAACAAAAAACAGGCTTACCCGAAGATGAGCTTCACGCCCTATTAGCCGCTGAAACATGGCTAACAGGCCGCGAGGCAGTGGAAAAAGGTTTTGCCAATACCCTAACCGATCCGCTGCAAATGGCGGCATCACTTAATTCAAAACGTCTTAAGGATTTTACGAATATGCCTGAACATCTAAAAAACCTGTTTGCACCAAAGGGAAATATTCCTTCGTCTGCACCAGCACCACAACCAGCCCCTGCGCCAAGTGCTCAGGTTCCCGCACCAGCAAACCAACCCGCGCCCGCTGCTCAACCTGATGCCGCGGCTATTCAAGCGGCGGCGATTGCATTTAATACCGCGCGTATTAATGGCATTAACACGGCGTTTGCGGCATTCCCGCAACTGGCCGAGTTAAAGAATCAGTGTATCGCTGATGCGTCCATTGATGCCGATAAAGCCAAAGATATGATCTTGGCAAAGCTTGGCGAAAACACCACGCCAGCGGCGACCATGCCAAATCGGGTGATTATCCACTCTGGTAACGGCAATATCGTCGGTGACTCAATTCGCGCTCACCTGATGACCCGTGCAGGCCATGAAGAAGCCCAAGCGGATAACGGCTACGCCAGTTATAACCTGCGCGAACTGGCGCGCGCTAGCTTGGTGGATCGTGGTATTGGTATCGCTAGCATGACTCCAATGCAAATGGTTGGCTTAGCCTTTACTCATTCAAGCTCTGACTTTGGTAGCATTCTGCTGGATGTGGCAAATAAGTCGGTATTGATGGGTTGGGAAACCGCCGAAGAAACCTTCGAGCGTTGGACTAAAAAAGGTCAACTAGGCGACTTTAAGATTGCGAAGCGTGTAGGCCTTGGTGACTTCAACAGCCTGCGTGAAGTGCGCGAAGGTGCGGAATACAAGTACGTCACCGTTGGTGATCACTCACAACAAATCGCCCTAGCGACTTATGGTGAGCTGTTCACTATTACTCGCCAAGCCATTATCAACGACGATATGAGTATGTTGACTGATATCCCGATGAAGATGGGTTTTGCCGCCAAAGGAACCATTGGTGACTTAGTTTATGCGGTGTTAACGCAAAATCCAAAACTGGCCGATGGTAAAGCGCTGTTCCATGCCGATCACGGCAACCTAGGCAGCGGTGCGCCCAGCGTGGCCAGCCTCGATGCGGCGCGTATGTTAATGCGTAAGCAGAAATCAGGTAATCGCACCCTGAATATCCGCCCTGAGTTTGTACTGTGTCCGGTTGCGTTAGAAACCACCTTTAACCAGATCATCAAGTCGAGTTCTGTTAAGGGTGCCGATGTTAACGCAGGTATCGCTAACCCGATCCAAAACTTTGCTGAAGTTATTGCTGAGGCTCGCCTCGATGATAGCAGCGCCGCCGCGTGGTTCCTCGCAGCAGGCCAAGGTCGCGACACCATCGAAGTGGCTTACCTCGATGGTATCGATACGCCTTACATCGAGCAGCAACAAGGCTTCACTATCGACGGCGTAGCGACCAAGGTGCGTATCGATGCCGGTGTAGCGCCACTGGATCACCGTGGCTTGGTGAAATCAACCGGCGTGTAATTTGTTTAGGCTCTAGGTTCTAGATTCTAGGACCTAGGCTTTACCCCTAGAACCTTCTTTATTTTTAAGGAACCCAAGATGAAAAATTACATTCAAGATGGCAAGACCATCAGCTTTACACCAACAGCAGCGGTTGCCAGCGGTGAAGCCGTTTTGCTTGGTATGTTGTTAGTGGTAGCCATCGCCGCTATTGCTGCCAATACTCCAGGCGAAGGCGTCACTGAAGGCGTGTTCGAACTGCCTAAAAAGTCCACCGATGATGTTGCGTTAGGTGTTGATCTTTACTGGGACGATACTGCTAACGAACTCTCCACCACGGCCACCGACAATACCAAAGTCGGTAAGGCTTGGGCTGCGGCAGGAAACGGCACTGCCACGGTTTGGGTAAAGATCAATGCCTAACGTGGGCAGAAACTTTGCCGACCGTGTGAACGGTAAAATGGTACGGGTGTTTAAGCGTTTGGCTGACCCGTGCCAATTTACCCCAAGCGATGGCACTGAGCCATTTGTTCGCCTAGTGAGCTTAGATGATAACCGCACCGATCTTTCATCAGTAACAGAATACATCCCTGATATCGTCACCCGCGCTGAGTTCTTACTTAGCGAGGGCGCTGTTAATGCCGATGATACCTTTGCCCTAGGCAGTATTGATGACAGTGGGGCATTTATCCCCAACGGCCAACAAGGCAGACTCACTCAGCGCGTGAGCATGGATAGCGTCTGCGTGGCGTTTATTTATATCACGATTGAGGACTAGCTCATGGCGCGGGTAAAAATTGAAGGCATGGAGGCGGTAACAAAGGAACTTAACCGCATCCGTGCCGCCCAAGCGCCAGCCATTAACCGCGCCATTGATGACACGGTTAAGTTTGGGCAAAAGGCGGCGGTCGATGCCATCTTTAACCGCTATGGCTATAACTCCCGAAGTTATATCGAGCAACATCTCTCGGTAAGTGTGGACCCGCGCAACCTAAAAGGGGTGATCACTGCCCGTTATCGTGCCAGTACCTTAACCCGCTTTGCCAGACCATTAACCCGTACTGGCAAGAACGGCCGCTCAAGAACTGACGGCCATATGATTAGCGCGCTGCGTAATCAGCCAACGTGGTTTAAAGGCACCTTTACCGTGATTGGTAAAAACGGCAATCAAATCATGTTTGAGCGCCAAAAAGGTGATAACAGCTGGCGCAAGCTTAAGGGGCAAAAATCCATGTACGGCCCTTCAGTGGCAGGCAGTTTCCGCAAAATCCGCGACGATATTGAGCCGCCGATTATTGCGTATCTGCGAAATAAATACGGCCAGTACGCGAATAGATAGTAACTAGGTCCTAGGTCCTAGGTCCTAGGTCCTAGCGCCTCATTCCTTTGTTAAGGACTCCCATGATCCAAGCAATTATCGACCGTTTAAAAACGGTTCAAGGCGCGACCGTGCGCGAAGGCTTTTACGCCCAAGGCGTGGCTAAGGAAAAGATGTTTATCTTTTTGCAGCCTTTTACCGATGGCTTTGGCGCTAAAAATGGCAATGATGCCTATCGTGATGATCTGGTGCTGCAAGTGGTGGCGGGGATCGCGGTTGATAAAACCCAAACGCCCACGGCGGATTTAATTAACCTCGTGCGCGCCATTCGCACCGCGTTTTACAAAGATGAGCGCACGGTAGAAAAGGTCAGCT
>Ga0247725_1000550_pt1 | contig 25743 bp, 17 predicted proteins | sample OKSTACKMCFT3sol_FD_183021 | JGI IMG/M metagenome (GOLD analysis project Ga0247725, IMG submission 183021) | Subsurface sediment microbial communities from gas well in Oklahoma, United States - OK STACK MC-FT3-sol | ecosystem: Environmental > Terrestrial > Deep subsurface > Rock core/Sediment...
ATAGTCCCTTGCATTTCAATTACGTCTTCTTTCGCCATTCAGCGTGCCAGCCTCTTATTTAAATTCATTAGTTCAAAAAACTGCCGCAGATTTTGCCGAAAAAGGGCAGATAAGTAAAGCAACATAGTCAGATTTAGCGAAATGAGAGCCATTCTCCGGCTATAAAGCGTTGTTGTGGTAAAAATTTTGCCTTGTAACTCATTTTTTGACAGTGCTGGATGTAGTAACCCAGGTACACAAAACTGATGTTTTCTGTTTGAGCCAACTCAATCAGCGCCAAAATTGCTAAAGTACCAAAAGCCAGAGCATGACCAGTCCGATAAAAAGTATAGACAGCAGAAAAAGCATCGGCTGTGCAGTCGACCACAGTCACAGCGACCAATTCATCATCTATGTATTGTTCTAAACATTGTATTTTTAACCAGTTGGCTTGCCATAAATAAGCCATTTGCTCTGGACTAGTCGGGGACATCGAACTGTCGGCATGTTTGCTGTCGATATAAGACTGGTACAAGGCATAGTACTTTTCTGTGCAGCTTTCATTATCACGCACCTCTGTTAACTGATAACGCCAGTTACTGCGTTTTGCTTTGTTCCAAACCCGGCGCTGATTGCTGTTTGATTGAAATGCTGTTGCTTTGATGCGTACCGACTGACATTGCTGGCAGCCTTCACAATACGTTGTATAAATTTGCTCACCGCTGCGTCTGAAATTCAGCGTCAGTAGTTGCTGGTAAAAGGTAGCGTCCAGTGGTTCTTCCGGCAGAGTAAATAACAAACGCTCCTGCCGGTCGGGCAGGTAATTGCACTGCTGTTGCTGACTGACGCCAAGTTTTAAGCCAGACATCTTAAAGCTCCAACTGAATATCCTGCACACGCCAGACATCAGCGGGGCAGAGCAGGGCTTTATGATTCGCCAGTAAGGTCAGGTAGGTTCTGCGTGACAAAGGCTCTGCTCCTAACTGCTGTAAAAAAGGATTCATCATCTGACAATCAATATAGCCTGTCGCGAAGGAAGATAAATGCTGCTGTAAGGCCGCAAGGGCTATTTTTGCCGTATTGGGCAACGTATTAAACATCGACTCGCCACAAAACAGCTGGCCGACCATCACGCCATAACAACCACCGACCAGTTCGCCATCAGACCAGACTTCAATGCTGTGCGCATGGCCTTGCTGATGCAAAGCAATATAGGCCTGTTGAATATCCGGCACTATCCAGGTGCCTTGCTGCGAAGCACGCGGTGCACTGCAGGCTCGGATCACTTGCGGAAAAGCTTTATTGATACTGATTTGAAAACTGGAGTGGTGCAGTAGTTTTCGCAAAGAGCGGTTGGGCTTTAATACGCCGGGTTTAAAAATGGCACGTTGAGACGGGCTCCACCACAGCAGTGGGTCACCAGGGCTAAACCAGGGAAAGATACCGCTTTGATAGGCTTTGAGTAAACGTTGTGGCGATAAATCACCGCCCATCGCCAATAAACCATCCGGTTCAGTCAGAGCCTGACTGACCGGAGGGAATTCAAGCGATGTATCTGATAACTCGGGTAAATAAATCACCACTATTTACCCCTGTGTATCACCTGAGCCTATAGATATATTACTTTGCTAAAGCGTCTAAATAACGCTCAGCATCTAAAGCAGCCATACAGCCTGTGCCTGCTGAGGTAATAGCCTGACGGTAGATATGATCCGACACGTCGCCAGCGGCAAATACACCTTCAATACTTGTTTGAGTGGCGTTGCCTTCAGTACCACTTTGTACTTTCAGGTAACCGCCGTTCATTTCCAACTGACCCGCAAAAATATCGGTGTTTGGTTTATGACCAATAGCGATAAATACACCAGCTACTGCTACATCTTCAGTTGGCTGGCCATTGGTCGATTTTAAGCGCATGCCGTTCACGCCCATATCGTCACCCAGAATTTCTTCCAGCTCACGGTGGGTGTGCAGAATAATGTTGCCAGAGGCCACTTTCGCCATTAAACGGTCAACCAGAATTTTTTCCGCCTTAAAAGTATCGCGACGGTGCACTAAATGCACTTCTGAGGCGATATTAGCTAAATACAGCGCTTCTTCGACTGCTGTATTACCGCCACCTACTACTGCAACTTTTTGATTGCGGTAAAAGAAACCATCACAAGTAGCGCAGGCAGACACACCACGGCCGTTGTAGGTTTGTTCTGACGGCAAGCCTAAGTACTTGGCTGAAGCGCCTGTGGCAATAATCAATGCGTCACAGCTGTACTGGCCATTGTCACCCGTCAGAATAAATGGGCGCTGTTGGAAATCCACAGTGTGAATATGATCAAACAGAATTTCAGTGTTGAAGGTTTCAGCATGAGCTTTCATACGGTCCATCAGTGCTGGGCCAGTTAAACCATGTGGGTCACCCGGCCAGTTTTCTACTTCTGTCGTTGTGGTTAATTGACCGCCCGCCTGCATACCAGTCAGCAGCACCGGGTTTAAATTGGCGCGCGCAGCGTAAACAGCCGCAGTGTAGCCCGCTGGGCCAGAACCTAAAATTAATAAACGGCTGTGTTTAATAGTGGACATGCAGTACTCCGGCATTTTTCAATGATGTATTCAGTTGAGTCGTTAATGGGGCCGATTTTATGGCATTGCAATAGCGAGATAAAGCACAACCGCATTTTTTCCAATTCAGGCGCTGGTAAGCAAGTCGTGCTATGGTATTGTTTGTTTACACATAGTTGACGTTGCCCCTCTGTTGAGGTTGAAATTGCACCATTTTTTCCTTGCGTTAGGCCTTCCCGGAGACCTGAAAACATGTTGATCAGGTTGTTATATCGTCTTCACCCTCTGCTTATGTTATGGCTGTTAAGCTATAGCTTTTTCGTGTCCGCACAAACTCATTTTACTCGTCTGACAGTCGATGATGGCTTACCTAATGCCAGTATTTATCGGATAGTGCAGGATAAAGAAGGTTACATCTGGCTGGGGTCAACCAATACCGGATTATTGAGGTACAACGGCTATGAACTGGAGGCTTTTGATGTGCTGCCAGCATCAGTCAGTAACAATATACTGGTACCAGATATCGATGCGCTGCTGATGGATCAACAGGATCGGCTCTGGATTGGCAGCTGGGGTATGGGGCTGAGCAAAGTTGATACGCGGACTGGGACAATTGAACATTATTCCGATCGACCGGACAGCGCTTTAGTTCTGACCAGTAATTACATCCAGAGCTTGCTGATGGACAAATCAGGAGCGATCTGGATAGGCACCAACAAAGGGTTACAGCGATTGTTGCCTGATGGTACCTTGCAGATCATAGGTGCATCTGACGCAGCTCAGCCATTGATTAACCAGCGGATCTGGGCTCTGGTGCAGACCGCAGATGACAGTATCTGGATTGCAACCAGCGAAGGTCTGCATCAATGGACAGAACAAGATGGATTAAGCCGGGCTTATCAGGCCTTTGGCCAGAACAGTGTCAACAATGAAATGCGCACCTTGTTCGCGCACGGCAATCAGTTATGGGTGGGGGGCCGTGGGGCATTATTTCAGTTTGACCGTGCATCCTCAGTGTTTCAGGCCGTTCCTTTTTACGATGATACTGTCAGTCCTATTATCAATGTGCTGGAAGCAGACCAACAAGGTAACCTACTGGTTGGCACTTTTGACGGCGTTTATAAAGTATCCCTGACCTCTGGTGCTTATGAAGCCTTTAGCGACAGCAAACAATTACTTGCCGGTATCAATGTGCGTTCTTTGCTGGTCGATCGGAGCGGTTTATTGTGGGTAGGCAGCAGAGAACGCGGTTTATTTTACGGCAGGCATCAGCCTTCAGCTTTTACTGACTTAACGGGGTGGGGCGAGCAGGCGGCGTTGCTGGCCAAGCAACAACTGACGGCTGTAAAAGTAGAAAGTGATTTTTTATGGCTGGGCAGCGCCGATCAGTTTTATCAGATCAACAGAAAAACCGGAGCTGTGTTGTCGCTGGCGATGCCTGCGCGTGTCAACGCTATTACCAGAACCAGTCAGGGAGAACTTTACATAGGCTCGGACATCGGTTTATGGCAATTTGATGAAAACAAACAGCAGTTGGTGCAGCTGGATACAGGTCGCAGGTCCACCACTGCGCAATGGCAAAACGTCAGGGATCTGGTTAGCTTGCCTGATGGTAGCTTGTGGTTGGGCTTGTGGCAAAATGGTTTTATGCGCTGGGACCCTGAGGGTAAGCATCAATTCTGGTTACAGGATATGGCGCAGCAGAAGGTCGGTGACGCTGTGCAGGTAGTGCAGGAGATAAAGGGCAAAATCTGGATTGGTACCCGTTATTCCGGCCTTTTTGTGCTGGACCCAGCCAATGCTGATTTGCAGTCGTTAAAAGACCTGATACCGGTGGAACAAGCTCTTGATATTCAATGCATAGCGCAAGGGCCTGACGACACTGTACTGCTGTGCAGCCGCAGCGGACTCCTTAGTCTGGATCTGCAGAATCGAATTGTCTCCGGTCTTGCCGAGAGTTTACATGGTCCTAAAGCCGAGTTATTAGGCGCTTATACAGACGCACAGAACAATATCTGGTTGTTGTCGGCTCAAGGCTTAAGTTTAAAACCTTACCAGCAAGAACGCCTGATCACTTTTACCGAGCAGGATGGTTTAAATAATAAGGAAATGATTTTTAAAGCATTTTCTGTATCTAAACGTGGCAACTTGTACCTAGGTACTGCCGGCGGCTTATCCATTGTCAATGCTGAACTGCTGTGGCTGAATCATCACAAAAGCACCACCAGGGTGTCGGGTGTCTGGATTGATCAGAAAAAACTCAAACCCGACATTATGCAAGATCCATGGTCGCATATTGAATTAAAGCCCGGTGAAAGTATCAGTCTGGAACTGGCTAGCCTGGATTATCACGACCCCAAGCGGAATCAGTTTATATACCAGTTGGCTGGGTTCGATAATGGCTGGCAATACAGCATGGGCTACACCAAAGTCAACTACAGCCAGCTGGAACCTGGAACCTACCAGTTTAAAGCCTGGGGATCGAACCAACATGCTTTGTTTTCCGATCAACCTTATTTGTTAACTATCGAAGTACTGCCCTTGTGGTGGCAACAGGGCTGGGTGATTGCCGGGCTTGGTGTGGCGTTGTTGCTGTTGTTAATGGCTGGGCACGCCTATCGGCTGCGTCACATGCGGCAAATCAATAAACTATTGCAGCATTCAGTGCAGGAAAGAGCCTATAACCAAACAGTGCTGGAAACTATGGTCGAGGAACGCACTAAAGCTTTACAGGACAGCTCCGCCACCTTGTCGTTACGAACCCGGCAGTTAGAGGTGAGTTTGTCGCAACTGGCTGAAAATAATAGAGAATTAAAACGTCTGAATAACTTAAAAGATGAGTTTATTTCGACTGTCAGTCATGAACTTCGCACGCCTTTGACCTCAATCCGCGGCGCAGTGGGCTTACTGGCCAGTAAAGCTGTGGCGCAAGATTCAGAGCATTACCAAAAATTACTGCAAACGGCGCTTGGCAACAGTGAGCGTTTATCGCAATTGATTAATGATTTGCTGGATTTACAGAAGTTTGAATCCGGTAATTTTAGTTTGTCTTTTGCAGAGACCGACATGAAGCAACTGGTCGTGCAGGCATTAGAAAGCATTGCGCCTTATGCGACCCGCTATCAGGTGAGTTTCCAGACAGAATTAGCGGATGGCCAGGTGGTGGCTGATCAAACCAGGATCAGACAAGTGGTCGATAACCTGTTATCCAATGCGATTAAATTCTCAGCTCCTGGACAGACAGTACGGGTTCAGTTAACTGTGCTGGCTGAGCGTATCAGGTTTGAAGTGCAGGATCAGGGCTCTGGTATTCCGGATAGTTTCCGCAACCGGATTTTTGAAAAGTTCTCTCAGGCGGATGGGTCCACCAGTCGCAAAGCTGAAGGCACTGGCCTTGGCTTAAATATCTGCAAGACCATCATAGCTGCACACCAGGGCGAGATTGGTTTTGAAAGTGAACCAGAGCAAGGCGCTATGTTCTGGTTCGAATTACCACTGCAGCAAAGTTAAAGCGCTGGTGGCGGCAACACATACCAATACACGGCCAGAACATGACAGATGCTGCCTGCAAGCACAAATAAATGCCAAATCAGATGGTGCATAAACAGGCTTTTTTGCACATAAAACAGCACGCCGCCTGAGTAAAACAAACCACCGGCCAAGAGCCACCACAAACCTGCTGTCGGCACTTGCGACAGCATAGGGTCTATCGCCACCAGCACAATCCAGCCCATGATCAGATACAAAGCGATGGAAATCTTTTGGTACTTAGCGCCGGTAAAGAGTTTTAACAGCACCCCGGCAAAGGCGATACTCCAAACCAAAGCAAACAGCCACCAGCCCCAGCTGTCTCGTAAGCTGACCAGAGTAAAAGGGGTGTAGGTACCAGCGATCAGGATAAAAATGGCCGAATGGTCGAGTTTTCTCAGCCACAACTTATGTTTGATGTTCTGCACCGAGTGATACAAGGTAGAGCTGCCGTATAACAACACCAAACTCAGGCCAAAGACCCAACTGCTCACCTGACGCCAGAAGTCCGCGGCGGAAAGCTCCAGCATCAGGTACAAGGCTGCCAGACTAGCGAGCACTCCCAAACCGTGGCTGATGGCATGGCTTAACTCTTCTGATGCACTGTAACTACTGGCTGCTTTCATGTTCTGCTTTATCTGGACTGACCTCAAAGCCTTATGGTAACACTGGCCGGATCAAAGCAACCAGCGCAATTCGTTATTTTCCGTGGATAAGGGTAAACTAACGCCCTTTTGAACGGGTAGTGAAACTAATCTATATGGCTGTGCTTTTAGTGGTCGGTTATGTCTGGCCTGAACCTAATTCCTCTGCAGCAGGCAGCCGGATGTTGTCTTTGCTCTCAATGTTCCGTCAGCAAGGCTGGACCGTGATTTTTGCCAGTCCGGCGGAGAAAGGGCCACATCGTTTTGACTTAAGCCAGTGGCAAATCAGTGAAGAACAAATTCAGTTAAACGACAGCAGTTTTGACGAGCAGCTCAGACAGTGGCAACCCGATATGGTGATGTTTGACCGTTTTATGCTGGAAGAACAGTTTGGCTGGCGGGTTGAACAACAATGCCCGCAGGCGCTGCGGTTGCTGGATACCGAGGATCTGCATTTTTTGCGATTAGCCCGCCAACATGCCTATAAAGCAGGCAGGGACGTGGCTCTGCAGGACTTACACTCTGAACAGGCGCAACGCGAAATCGCCGCTATTTACCGCTCTGATCTGACACTGATTATTTCAGAAGCCGAGATGCAGCTTTTGACTGAGCATTTTAAAGTACCGCAGGAGCTTTTGTGTTACAGCCCCTTTTGGTTGGAGACTAAGCCACAACAGGATTTACCTTCGTTTGAGCAGCGCCAGCATTTTGTCTCTATAGGCAATTTCCGCCATGAGCCAAACTGGCAGGCGGTATTGTGGCTCAAGCAGCAGATTTGGCCTTTGATCCGCAAGCAGCTTCCCAAAGCTGAACTGCATATTTATGGTGCTTATCCACCGCCTAAAGCCACACAATTGCATCAGCCGAAAGAAGGGTTTCTGCTCAAAGGCTGGGCAGAAGATGCGGCAGAAGTGGTTAAACATGGCCGGGTTTTATTGGCTCCTTTGCCTTTTGGTGCAGGTTTAAAAGGTAAGTTTATTGATGCCATGACACAGGGCACACCCAATGTCACCACAACAGTTGGTGCTGAGGGTATGGAGCATCAGGGTGCATGGTCCGGGCTAATCGGCGAGACTGCACAACAGATAGCGGAGGCGGCCGTGTTGTTGTATCAGGACCAAAGCTTATGGCTACAAAAGCAGCAGCAGGGTTTTGATATTTTGGCCCAACGTTTTGCCAGCCATCAACATCAGCCCCGGGTTTGGCAACAACTGATGGATGTACAACAGCAACTGTCGCAGCACAGATTAACCAACTTCACTGGCGCTATGCTCAGGCATCATCAGCATCGCAGCACCCAGTTTATGGCGCAGTGGATTGAAGCAAAAACTAAACTGGCAGAGCTGAAACAAAACTTTGCACAGCAGGAGACAACAGATGAGTGAAATCAGCCGTCAGGCGCTCGTACAACTTTTGGATCAGGAACTACAAAGTAGTGTGATCAAAGACTATTGCCCCAATGGTTTACAAGTTGAAGGCAAAAGCCAGATTAAAAAGATTGTGGCGGGTGTGACCGCTTCTCAGGCCTTGCTGGATGCGGCGGTTGCCGCAGAAGCTGATGCCATTATGGTGCATCATGGTTATTTCTGGAAAAACGAAGACTATGCCATCACAGGGATAAAAAAACGCCGCTTACAAACCTTGCTGAAACACGATATCAGCCTGATTGCCTATCACTTGCCGCTGGATGTGCATCCGCTGCTTGGCAACAATGCTCAGCTGGCGTTAAAGCTGGGCTTAACCAGCTGGCAGGCTGTGCCTGGTGTCAGCCCGTCCGGCGTGCTGATGCGCGGCACTTTGGCAAATGCGATGACCAGTCAGCAAATTGCCGATTGTCTGCATAGTGAGCTTAACCGCTTACCTCTATTGCACGCTGTGTTGGATAAACCTGTGACTGAACTGGCCTGGTGCACAGGCGGCGGCCAATCTTACATCGACCAGGCATATGCGGCTGGTGCAGAGCTTTTTATCAGTGGCGAAGTGTCGGAGCAAACTATCCATAGCTCACGTGAGCTTGGTATCGACTTTATTGCCGCAGGCCATCACGCCACAGAACGTTATGGCATCAAAGCTTTGGCAGAGTTTGTACAGCAACGCACTGGTGTTGTCTGTGAATTTATTGATATCGACAATCCGGCTTAGGCCTGGATCAGGTGAGTAGCAAGCAGTGAGTAAAAAACAGCAGGACCGCAATTTTGACGGTATAGCGGGCAAATTTCAGAAGAATATTTATCAGACCACCAAAGGCCGGTTACGTCAGGCGGTGTTGCTGCGTGATTTTGCCGAATGCGCCGATTTATCGACCCCAAGCCGCATTCTGGATGTAGGCGCAGGGCAGGGCCAATTGGCGCTGGCGCTGGCGCAGCAGGGCCATCAGGTCACCTTAACCGACTTGTCACAGGATATGCTGGATATAGCGCTTGAAGATGCCAAAGAGCGTGGTGTCGATACGCAAATCCAATGTCATGCTCTGGCGTTACAGCAATTGGCCGACCAGCAATGGTCAGCCTTTCCTGTGGTGCTTTGCCATGCTGTACTGGAATGGTTGCACGAACCCGCTGAAGCCATCAAACAATTGCGGGCTTTAGTACAAACAGGTGGGCTGGTGTCGCTGATGTTTTATAACAAAGACGCCAAACGCCTGAGTAATATTATTTATGGCAACTTTAACTATGTGCTGCGTGATTTGGCCTTTAAGAAAAAGGTCAGTTTAAGCCCACAAAATCCGCTGCAACCTGAGGATGTGTATCGTTGGTGTAAAGAAGCGGGTTTTGTTATTGAAGGCAAAACCGGTGTACGTTGTTTCCATGATTATCTGCGTGACCGTTCTGAACAAGAGACAGAATTCGACAAACTTTTGCAGGTGGAACTGCAATACAACAGACAAGAGCCTTATGCCTCGATAGGGCGGTATCAGCACCTGCTGCTTCGCGCTGTATAACAAAAACCTGCAAACGGGTTCAACTCAAATTGTTAATAATCTGAGTTGAACCCGTTTTTATTTACTGAGAATTAAAAGTAAAAAAACAGTTGCAGTGTGGAAGAAAGCTGTTATGATTAATTTCGTAATGCGAACAGTTATCATTTGCAAGGTATGCAATCAAGTGGGAAGTCTGCACCCTGCCAGGATGGCAACTTGATTTCGTAGGCGGGTAATTGTTGTGTTACATGTTGTGACCCTATGACAACAACTGTTCTGCTGTTGTTGTCGAACTCCGAAGTCTTTGCCCATCCAAAGACCACGTTCTGGCCCGGCCTTATCAGCCGGGCATTTTTTTGTGCATTTGTCAGGTTGAGTTTTCTGTTGTACATAAAAAAATCGCTGACAAGCAGCGATTTTTAAAGCTATCTGTACACTACAGAAGTGTTTTATTTTCCTAACTGAGTGGGCATAGCAGGGGCTTTATTATGATTTTCAGGCGGATTGGTTTTGAGTTCAGCTAAGGTATGAGCTATAGCCCGTTCCAGCTGTACATCGCGGCCTTTGTTGACCGCTATTGGATCCAATTCCACTTCGATATCAGGTGCAACACCTTCGTTTTCTACTCGCCATTCACCATCTGGAGTGTAAAAGCGGAAATAAGGCACTACATGGAAACCGCCGTCAATCATGTCAGGGTTGGTGGATATACCTATTAAGCCACCCCAGGTGCGGGTGCCTATAGTTTTACCCAGACCTAAACGTTTAAAGGCCCACGGCAGGAAGTCACCGCCTGAACCTGCATCTTGATCGATCAGCATGGTTTTTGGTCCATAAATACCTGCGCCGGGAGTAGTGAAGACCAAGCCATCCCTGTCTTTCCAGCCTGACAGGAAATCGCGTCCTAAAATTTCAGTGATATAGTTGGCCGCCTGACCACCACCATTTTTACGTTCATCAATAATGACTGCTGGTTTGTCAGTTTGTGCAAAGAACATGCGGTTAAAGAAGTAAAAGCCGCCATCTGCTGTATTGGGCAGATAAACATAGGCAATTTTGCCATCACTTTGCTTTTCAACAAATTGACGGTTTTGTTCTACCCAGTGCCAGGACCGCAGTTGACTTTCATTGGCGACAGGTTCGACGGTAATAGTGCGGCTATTGTCACCATTTGCACTGTCTGCGATGGTCAGTACCACCTGCTTGCCCAATGTGTTGTCCATCAGCGCATGGATATTATCCTGCTCGCCTAACTTGCGGCCATTGATGGCTAGCAGGTAATCACCAGCTTTTGCACTGGCGCCAGGCACATTCAGCGGCGCTTTTAAAAATGGATTCCAGCGATCGCCTTTAAACACAGTTTTAAACTGGTATTTGCCGTCATCAATGACAAAGTCAGCACCTAACAAGCCAACTTTGCTTGGACTTTCCTGATGCACATCGCCACCACCAATTCTGTTATGGCCTACCTGCAACTCTGCAATCATCTCGACCAGCAGCTCGTTTAAATCCTCACGGCGCTGCACATCTTTTAATAAAGGCTGATATTTGTCATAAACCGCCTGCCAATTCATGCCATGCAGTTTTGCATCATAGAAGTAGTCTTTTTGCATCCGCCAGGCGTCGTTGAAGATTTGTTGCCATTCCTGCTGCGGGTCAACAAAGCTGCGTACATCGGCCAGGTTAACAGCTTTTGCATCCAGTTTTTCTTTTGCATCAGCGACTTGCAGCATGTTTGGCATACTGATCAACAGCAATTTTTTGCCATCGTTACTCAGGTTGTAGCCTGCTATGCCTTCTTTAACGCGGGCAGCTTTTTTCTCTTCAAAATCAAAACGGTACAAGGTGCCATTGTTCTGGCCATTAGTGCCAGGTAATTCATTGCTGGCGCCTGCTTGTGGCCGGTCGACGTAATAGAGCGCACCATCGTTAGCCACAGCTAAGCTGTCATAGTTACGTTCAGGCAGGGGCAGAGCAACAATACGATTTTGCAACGAGTTCAGGTCAATGCGTACTGTTTTGACTGCTTTTTCATCCTTTTTATCTTTTGTCTCTTCTTTGTCGGTTTTGCTTGTCAGTGGTTCATCGCCAGCTTTTGCTAACAGCGGAGACTTGCCTTGTGCAGATAAAACATAAGCATAAATTGCCTTACGTACGGGTCGTTCCCGGGTGGATAAATCCAACCCAACCTGAGCAGGGCCTGTATTGACGGATGCGGTGAAATACAGATAGTCCTGGGTAAACACCGGATCATCAGCATGGCTCATACCGTCTGTGATCAAGCTGCTTTTGTTACTTTGAAAATCAAAGAGTTTGATTTGACTAAAGTAGTTGGCGCCAGACACTGTGTAGGCCAGATAACGACTGTCTGGTGAAAAGGACAGCTTAAATTCTGCGCGGCGATCAGAGTTGTCCAGTTTCTGGCTGCGTTTGGTTTTCAGGTTAAACACATAGAGGTTTAAGTGATTGTCATGATAGGCAATCAGATTGCCATCTGGCGAAAAACTTAACAGGTTAAAATAACCTGAATCTGACAACGCAAAAGATTCAGGCTGGCTTAAACCGTCCTGCGCCTGCAGTACTAACTGATGTTTGTTGCCTTTATCTGAAATAAAAGCCACAGAGCGGCCATCCGGGCTCCATAAGCCGTCAAACTCTCTGACGCCGCTGCTTTGCGTTAAATTGCGGGTACTGCCATCTTTTACCGGTACTGTGAATACATCACCACGGGCGCTGATCACAACACGCTGTCCTGTGGCCGATAAGCGGGCGTTGGTCAGGGTTTTACTGGCATCTTTCCACTGTGGGCGTTTTTGTACGGACTGGGTTTGAATATGCACAGGGATAGGTGTGCTTTGGCCAGTGCTGACATCATAACTATGTAAAAAACCGCCGGCTTCATAGACGATTTGATTGTTGTAGCCTGCGGCGCTGCGCAAATCCCAATCGGTATTCTTTGTCAGTTGTTCCACTTTTTTATTGCTGTAGCGAAACAGATTGACCGCAGTATTGTCGCGATCAGACAGGAAATACACATCGTTGCCGAGCCAAAACGGACTGAATTCATTGGCATTCGGATGTGGAATTTTTTCCAGCTGCTGTTTTTCTAAATCGATGATCCATACCGGAGGCGTGCTGCCACCGCGGTGCAGGCGCCAGCCACTTGGCCCACTATAGGCCATATTGTTGGGCCTGTAGGCCAGTTTCTTGCCATCTGCGCTTAAATCCCCTTCAAAGGCGACAGCTTCCATCAGCTTTTGTTCAAAACCGCCCTTAACTGGCACACTAAACAGCTGGTTGCTGCGGCTGTTTGCTATCTCGCGGTTGGATGCAAAGATCACACTTTTTCCATCAGGACTCCAGCCATTGACGGTATCAGTGCCAGGGTGAAAGGTTAGCCGTGTTGCAGCTCCGCCGCTTGCTGGCATCAGGTAGACATCGGTGTTGTTATCGTAACTGGCTGAAAACGCTATCCACTTGCCGTCGGGTGAAAACTTAGGGGCAAATTCGCTGGCTGGATGGCTGGTTAATTGACGTGGGTTTTGTCCGTCCTTGTCGCTGACCCAGATATCACCGCCATAAACAAAGGCTAACTGGTTTGCGGAGATATCGGGTTGGCGCAGCAGGGCTGTGCCTTGTGAGGCAAAAGAGGAACATGTAGCCAGGGCACAAAATAACGCAAGGTAACGAGGTTTAAACATGGTATGTCCTTGTTGTGGTTCTGATTTGCCACAAGTAAACCACAACAAGACCCGGCTCGCAAAACACAAGCTTGTAACAAGAAATGTTAAAGCTTTAATCAAACTCAAACTTATACAGCACATCTACAGCGCTATCTAAACCTTGTACTGCTTCCAGATAGAAATTTTTCATCAACTCGTAACGTAAGGTAAATTCACCTAAAGAGTTAAAAATACCCACGCCGTATTTCAACTGTAGTTTCGGTGATAAGTAGCCGCTAACTGTCACTTGTGAGTCATCGCCAGTGCCTGCTGTATCCAATGTAAACTGTTCAAAACCCAGAGCCTGACCCAGCTGGCTGACCATACCGTTACTATTGGCAATACCCAAGCCAATTAAACCACTGGTTAACGGGTTACTTTTTGTGTCACCACTGCCAGACAAGTCCCTTCCCATCAGCAAATAAGACAAAGCATTGGCCTGAGGTTTGGAAGGCTCGGAAAAAATAACCACAGAAGCCTGATCGGCCGGGCCGTTCACCCGAATACCTGCTATCACATCATCTTCAGTAGAGGAGGGGTTTCGTATGGCTTCAATATTTAAAAACGGCTGATCCGCAGGACCATTAAAGATCAGTTTGCCTTTGCGGATCAGCAAATCCTGGCCATAGGAGCGGAAGGTACCGTCCAGAATATTCACTTCACCTTTTAAGCGTTGTTGCGGACCATTTTGACTAAACAATAACTGCCCTTTTAAGCGGCTTTTTAAACCGAAGGCCTGCAGCTTCACTGCATCGCCTAAAATTAGCCGCATCTCGGTCACTAATTTAATTGAACTGGTGACAGCACCGCGGCGCACTTCCAGTTCTCTATTTAATACTATTTCGTCATCCGAGATTTGCACTGCATTTTGCGGCAAATCATCTATTGCGATGTTGGCTTTTGGAATTTGTATAGTGCCTTCTACCGCCACGACCTGATTTTGTGCCAGCACTGTTATTTCCGGATTGACGTAAAGCACTCCTTGCGACAGATTCACAGGCAGCTGCTGACCACTTAACGCCAGTCGCGCCTGATAATTCTTTAAATCAAACCAATCAGCATATCCCGAAAGCTGTGCTTTCCCTTCGCCACTTTGAATGTCTGCAGTCAATAGAGCTTTCTGTTGCAGAAAGTCCAACTGAACATGACCTTGCTCAATATCCAGCGGCGCATTGTTTCCCTGTAACTTGATGTCACTGACTTTAAGCTGGCCTGACAATAAAGGCCGGCCCAAGGTGCCGCTGGCGCGAACCTGACCATTTAAGCTTGCAATAAATTCGCTTTGTTCTGGCAATAAGGTGCGTAAAAAACTTAAATCCAATCGGGTTAACGTCAGCTCTGCTTCAAGCTTTTTATCCTCTGCCGTTAAATCGGGCAGGGATGCCGAACCTTTGAGTGAACGGTCTTCACTAAACTGCATTTGCCAGTTGCTGGACAGCTGTTTTGGCGTCAATGTCAGTGCTGCATTCCAGCTTTGCCATGGCAGTTGCAAGGGGTTTACATCGGTTTGTTGCCATTTACCTGCTGTGCCTGTCAGCTTAATTGCTGCATTCAGGCCTTGTTTTTTGCCCCAGCTCAGCTGCATATCAGCGTCTGCTTCGCCGGTCAATCGTTGTGATTCGCCAATAAAAGGCTCCAGCAGAGCCAGCTGAAACTGTTGTAACCGCACCGCTAAGTCGCCCTGGCTGCTGCTGATTTTGTTGGGTTTTTCCAGACAAAGCCGGCCTGGTTCAGATGACCAGCAATGCGCCGGTAAGCTGAGTTGTTGTTTGGGCCAATCCAGTGCCATCACTGCTGTATCGGCTAAAGCCCAATGACCAACAGGGGTTTGCAACTGCGCTTGTTGCAAGTTAATTTGCCATTGTTGTTTAGGTTTGGCTGTGGCTGCGGCTTGCAGCTGGGCTTTGTAGTCATTACCGTCCAGTTGTAACACCAAATCGCTGCTGTTTTTGTTGCCTGTTAACAGCAATTGGGCTGAATTGAGTTGTTGGCCTGAAAGCATGCCCTTACCCAAAGTCAGTTCCAGCTGATGATCCAGATTATTGCTGTTGATCTGCGCATTCAGGCTGATATTTTGCAGGCGGATTAACTTTTTATAACGCAGCTTCTCACCTTGCATTTTGATGTCCAGAGCCGGGTATTGCTGTGGACCTGTGACTTTTGCATCGGCCATCAGGCTGCCTCTAGCTCCCTGAATGGAGCTGGCCAGATCGGGTGCCACCACAGACAAGGCCATTTGCCACTTATCCGTCACTTCTCCTTCAGCTGTGATTTTATTACTGCCATGCTGCAGTATCAGGGTTTTACTGCTCAACTTCTGTACTTCAAGAGCTTTGCCTTTGGCCTGCAACTGACCTGCCAAGGACAAAGGTTGCTGGCGAACCTGGCCCTGAATAGCTAAAGCGGGTAACTCAAGCTGCCATTGTTGCTGATGGTAACTGGCTTTCAGGCTCAGATCGCCATTCAATTGGCCTGGATAATCTTTTAACCAGGGGTCTAACTGCAATTTATCCAGCGTCAGGCTGGCGTCAACAGCCAGGTCTTTTGCGAGGTTTAATGTTCCTGTGCTGCTTAGATTGCCCTGAGAGGAGGTCAGAGTGAATGCTGACCAATTCAATAATGGAGCCTGCCAATGTGCTGTCAGTTGCAACTGACTATCCGGCAGCTGTGGCAGTTGCTGCTGGCTTTGCAAAGATAATTGCAGATCAGCCAGAGTACCTTTGGCATCCAGCGTCATGCTTTGTAATCTATAGATGGCTTCACCTTGCAGTGGCCACTGCAGATGGCTGGCATCTACTTGCAGCAATATCGGCAGTCCAGCGATGAGCGGGGCTATTTCAACCTGGGCTTTGGCCTGCTGGTTGCCTGTCAGTTCAAGGCCCAGTTGTAACTGATCGAATGAGCCGGCAATACTGCTATCCAGCACTAAACCGTTGCTGTCTACTTTAATAAAACCCTGCACCGCAAAAGGGCTGGAATTGGTCAGACTTAGCTGGGCTTGTGCATTGAGTTTATTACCTTGCAGCTCCAGGCCGGTTAATTGTAACTCTGTCAGTTCAAACTGTTCCGGGTTGGCTTGCAGTGAAAAACTAAGCTGCTCTGCTGAGACTTGTTGTGCGCCAGTAACTGCGGGGTGTAGCAGGGTAAGTTTTTTTACGCTCAGCCACACAGGGAGTTCAATTCGCTGGATGTCTGGCGCCTGATAATGCCACCAGGCTTCAGGACTGGTCTGGGTTGAGGCACTGTTTTGTATTGAAGTTTCAGGCAAATGCAGATGCAGCTGATCCAACAAAGTGTCGCCTAGCAGGATCTGCTGACCACCGAATTTTAATTCAGTCTTCAGGTCAGCCAAACTGAGCTGCAGTTCACCTTGTTGCAATTGCAGATCACTGATATGTAGCTGGCTGATCCTTACTTTTGGCAGTTCCAGTACTGTATTTTCCGGCTCTGTCTCTGCATCAGGTGATGCAGCCGGATTTAATTTCAGACTGACGCCTTGCACTGTTGCAGCATCCAGGCAAATCTCAAGGCGTCCTAAACAATACCAGCCAACTTTTGCCGCCAGGCTGTTGATTGTCAGCTCTATACCGTCTTTTTGATACTTCAGATTGGTCAGCGTAAAACCGTCCACCAGAGTGCCACTGATTTGACCTATTTGCACCGGAATGTATTGAGGCAACAGTTTCCCAACCCATTGCAATGGTTTATTGGTGTAAAACAACGCAATCAGGCTGAGCAACATCAATAAACTGAAAGCGAGAAAAAACTTTTTCAGACTAAAGCCCGAACCGACATGGGGCACATCAGGTACTGTACTGCTCTCGGTACTTTTTTTCTGGCTCATAATTCCGGCCCCAAACTAAAATGCAACTGCAAGGCCTGATTGGAGGGCACATCCAATCCCCAGGCGACATCAATACGAATAGGGCCAACAGGGGAGGCCCAGCGCACACCTAAACCTACACCACGGTAAATATCGGCCTTATCATTCCAGGCGCTGCCCGCATCAACAAAGGCGGCTGCCCACCAGTTACCAGACACCCTGTACTGGTACTCCAGTGCAGTGCTGGCAAGGTAGCGAGCACCAATCAAGCTGCCATCTTCAGCTACAGGCGAGATAGATTCATAAGAGTAACCGCGAATACTGTTATCACCACCGGCAAAAAAGCGTAATGACGGCGGCAGTTCAGTGATAGCTTCCATCAATACTGCGCCAGCATCAAAACGCACCAGATAACGATGGTCTTCAGAAAAAGATCCTATCCAGCCAACCCGGCTGCGGATCCGCACAAAGCTACTGTCAGAGCCCCAGGCAGGGTCTGAGATTTCAGTACCAACTAAGTACCGGCTGGCTTCCGATGGCATACTGCCTCCGCTGTCCCAGCTGCGGCTAAAACTGATGCCGGGCATGATCAGATTGGCACTGCCTGAGTCTTCACCCTGCACATAATCTTCGTATAACCAGCGCACAGAAGCCGTTCTGTACCAGGCGTCGTCCAGTAACCAGTGGCGTTCCAGTGCTGTGTTGTACTCCTGACTGCGGGTATCTTCTAAATCTTTATTTTTAATACCAAAGTTCAGTTTATAAAAATCTTCACTGACATTTTTTTTCGGCCATTTGTAGCCCGCCTCAACGGTTTGCTCAGGACCGGATAAGGCCATTTTACTGTTTAAGCTATGGCCTCTGTCATTCAGCCAGGGCTTGTTCCAGTTCAGCTTAATACGGGGGCCAAGATCGGTGGAATAACCCACACCCGTCTCAACTGTATTGCGAATTTGGGGTTCTACTTTAATCTTCACGGCCAGTTGCTGCTGCGCGTTTTCGGGTTCATCCACTGTGACATCTATACTCCGAAACCAATTGCTTTCGGCCAGTCGTTGATTTAATTCACCCAGCTGGCTTGACAGATAAGGCTCGCCCGGCTGAAAGGGCAGCATAGAGCGAAGGCGCTCGTCACGGATTTGGCTGCCTTCAAAGGCAACTTCACCAAAGTGATAACGAGGTCCTGAATCAAATTGAATATGAATAAAGCCTTGCAGCAAAGATGGAGCAACGGACAGTTCCTGCTTCACAAATTTCGCCTGAAAGTAACCCCGGCGCAAAGCCAAAGAGTTCAGTTGGTTTTTAATTTCTTCATAGCGTCCATGGTGTACTCTGTGGTTTACCTTAGGCCCAACTTGCTTCACCAGTTTGATAAATTCAGGATCGGTGGAAGCTTCACCTAAAACCTCTACTTTGACTGATTTCAACCGCACAGCCTCACCGGGCTTAATGGTCAGCCGTAGTTTTTGTTTTTTATCTTTGCCTACCAGACTGGGTTCGATAGCAAGGCGGTAATAGCCTACAGCCCGGCCTGCCAGTTTGACATCTTCAATCACTTTGTTTTGAAAACGTCTGGACCCCAGGTTGTTTTTAGCAGGCAACCTGTCTAAATAAAGTTCAATATTATCGGCAAGGGGGCCTGAAACGCCCTTGAGTTCTATTTGGGGATGCGCTGCGGCTGCAGAGGCAGCAAGCAGCGCCAGAATGGCCAGAGTCCTGTACAACAAAATGCGAACTATCCTTTGTGTTTAAAACCGGGTCAGTGGCACCCGGTTAATTGGTAAGAGTATAACAGTCACAAAGAGTTCAGTACGTTTTCAACGGCTTAATCGGCTATTCTTTCACCCTCGCAAACAAAAATGTTTTCATCAGCAAGGACCATTCGGGCTCTTTACCATACATTCGGATGCCAAGTTCAAACACACGGCTGGCGGCATTTTTCAGCCAGAACAGGCAAGCAATCAGCAAAAGCAGAGATAAAATCCACTCCCACCAGGGCACTGAAACTGAAGCCATACGCATCGGCATAGCGGCAAAAGAAGTGAGTGGGAACAAGCTCAGTATATGCATCAGCGTGCCTTCAGCATTATCCATTGCACTGAACACCACACCTAAAGGTACTGTAGGTAAAAACATGATAATAGAGCGGCTGGAATGGTTTGGATCATCAATAGTTGCGGCAAAACCAGCCATAAAACTATTGATCAACAGCAAACCTAAACTGACAAAAAGTAAAGCACTGGCCAGTTCTAAAGCAGTGATTGGCAAAACAAACATACCTTTGCCTTTCATCAGTGAAACAGCCTGGATCATCAGGTATAAAAACAAACCTGTGGTGACCATGCTTTTTAAACAAAACAAAGAGATCCCCAGAATTTTACCGTCAATCCATTCTTTGGTGCTGATCAGCGTCAAGAGTTGTTCCGTAACCCGTTGCTGCTTTTCTGTGGTAATGGCGGTAAACATAAAGCCAAACCCCGAAAATACGCCAATACCCAACAGGATCAGCAAACCGCCACTGACCATTTGTTGTTCTTTGTTTTGTTTAGCTGAGTCTTTTTTCAGAAAAACCAGCTGAGTTTCAGGCAGACTGTCCACAATCTTTTTTTGTTCTGCGCTCAGTGGCAACTGACTGATACGTTGTTTCTGTAGCCAGTTTTGTAGTTCAGGCGTTATTTTCTCCTGCCAACTGGCACTGGATTCAGCCGTCATCACCAGTTTGTCGTCTTCTACCTGTACTACTAAATCCCAAACCTCGCCAAGACCAGAGAGAGCTGTTTCTGCTGAGTCGGCCGGAATTTGGCTAATGGTAAAACCGCTGATTTTAGGGGCGGAAATGCTGCTGACCAGGGCTATTTTATAGTCATTATCCAGCCAGGTTTTTACCAGTGGCCAGGCACTCATCAAGACTAAAGACAGCAGCATCAGGCCAATACTGATGATCTCTTGTTTCCATTTAAAATAACGTTGGAACTCAAAAACGGCTATGGTCCATAAATTCATGCTGCATCTCCTTCTGCACTGGTTTGCCGGATCGCTGGTGTTTGTTGATTGTGTCGCTGCACAGCAGTGAGATACAACTGATGCAAACTGGGCTGAATACGGCTGAAATCAGCCAGTTCAGCGACGCTGGTCAGCTGCTGCAGTAACTGACTGACGCTGTAGCCTTTATGTAAGGTCAACTGAATTTTATCCGGATCTGAAATTTGGTGTTCTGCCACTGCCGTTAAACGCTCCAGAGCTTCGGGGTTGACTTGCTGTTCAAAGCTCACTTCAAACCACTGTTTGGGGTCCAATTGCTGGCTGACTTGTGCCAGACTGCCCTGAGCCACCAGCTCGCCTTTGTTCAGCAGTAACATTTGATCGGCCAGACGTTCAACCAAGGCCATTTGGTGGGCGCTTAATACAACGGTTGTGCCGCTTTGTTTTAATTCTGTCAGGATGGATAACACATGCTCCTGATTCACCGGGTCCAGACCGGAAAAAGGTTCATCTAAAATCAATAGATCCGGTTTATGCAGCACACAGCTAATCAGCTGGACTTTTTGCTGATTGCCTTTGGAGAGTTTATTTAAGTTGTCATCCATTTTTTCCAGCAAATCGAGCCGGGTACACCATAACATCAGGCCTGCCTCAATATCAGCTGCTGCCATGCCACGTAATTTACCAATATAAGTCAGGTTTTGTCGTACAGTTTTGTCCTGATACAAACCACGGTCTTCCGGTAAATAACCGTAACAACGCTGCGGTAATGCGCTAAGCTCTTCGCCTTTGTATTCAATACGTATTTGGCCAGCATCGGGTCGGGTTAAACCCACCAGCATACGGATCAGGGATGACTTTCCTGCGCCATTAGGACCCAGCAGGGCAAAAATCTGACCTGACTGAACGTCGAAACTAATTCGATTAACAGCTTTGACCGTACTGTAACTTTTTTCTATTTGATATGCTGAAATCCTGAGCATGATGTGTCCTTGCAAGCAAGTTAGAGTGATGATGTATCACCAGCATATCAATGCTAAAGCTTTAACAAAAACAGTAAAATGTGACAAATTATTAACCTGCAGTTTCGCGGCTGTATTGTCAGCGCTTTGTCATTTGTTTTGAATAGAATGAACTTTCGGATTATCGGAGCAGGAATGAACTCATGATCATCAAATCCAAAATGACCATAGTACTGTTGCCAGGCCTGGATGGCACAGGCACTTTATATCAGCAACTGGCGCAACAATTGGCTCCGGATTTTGAGCTTCAGGTCATTGCTTATCCTTTGGACCAGCTCTGGGGTTATGCCCGGCTGCTGGAGTTTATCCGGCCGCAACTGCCAAAAAGTCCTTATTTGCTGTTAGCTGAATCCTTTTCAGGTCCTTTGGGTATTCTGCTAGCGGCAGAAAAACCACAGCATCTTGCAGCCCTGGTGCTGTGTTGTACCTTTGGCCGTAATCCATTACCTGCTATCAAAGGTTTGGCCAGCGCTGTGGACAAGCTGCCCTGGAATGAACTGGTGCATCACTGGACCGCCTTGTGGTTACAGGGGCGTTATGCCAGTCCACAGTTATCGGCGTTATTAGAGCATGCTCTGACTATGGTGCCGGAGCAGGTGATTAAACATCGGGCTAAACAGGTGCTGCGGGTCGATGTGTTGGCTGACTTTGCCGCTTTAACTCTGCCTATATTGTATTTACAGGCACGGCAAGACCGGCTTATCTGGGCATTCAACGCTAAAACCCTAAAGCAGTTGCAACCCGATATGCAGTTGGTCAAATTAGATGCGCCACATTTTTTGCTTCAAGCCATACCCGAACAGGCGGCGTGGCAGCTAAAACTCTTTATTGAGTCGCATCAGGTTGCAACACAACCACAACAAAGGTCAGTGAGTATAGTCTGACCCTCACAGTGCTGTTTTAACGAGCCGGGTTTTTATCGGTCTGAGCCGTCAGTAAAAACAGGATTTTATCCATATTCAGCTTTTCATAGGGCATTAAGCGCTCAGGTTTGCCTTCACGCAAAATAGATAAGTGGTCTGCAGTAAACGCCAGTACAGCCGCTGAAGTGATAATGGTATTGCCTTCTACTTTGTAGGTGCAGTGGGCCAGATCTAAAAAAGCCAAAATACGGTTACGAATACTTGACATCATGGGTTGAGCTCCGGTGTAGCGCTTTTTAATAATATTCCCTGGTGGTGAACTACTTCTCTCACTCCGGGAGGAGTTCTCATGCAAGTGCTCTGACAAAAGCTCATCTGCTTTTGTTCCGCACAGCGGAGAAAAAGTTGGAAAATTGCGATGAATACAGCATGAATTTAAGTTTGTGTGATCATTCAATGCTTTTTGCTCTGTTGCCTGAGCAACGGACTACTTCGGCAGGCTGCCTTTGCTGGCGATTTTGTGCTAAAAGGAACCAATCTCTTTCGTCAGAGTCAAGTGAACGGCGAAAATAGCTGAAAATAGCGGTTGATCCGTTACAACAAGGAAAATACACAGGTGAAACAACAGTATTGGATTGGATTGATAGGCATCACAGTGGTGCTGGCAGGTTGTTCATCGACTAACCATAGGCGATCTGAAACCCCCGCTATTTTTAAAGCCTGTGTGCATCCAGACCAAAGCAAACAATTCAGTTATCGCAAAGGCCGCCCGATGCAGATAGAACAAAAGGTGATGATGCAACGTATAGCTACAGAGCGGCCACTGCGCGGACGCTCGCGTCCGGCCAATGCTGACCGTTATAACAAAGAGCCTGGTGAAGGTCCTCTCTATGACGAATTGGCCGAATTGCTGGAAACCACACAATTTTGTAAAGAGGGCTATTTTGAACTCGACAGCAGTTTTGAGCATGGTTACGAGCGTATTATTGCTGAGTGCAATGACAGCGCGACTGAACAGGAGATGAAAAAACTACCTGTATGTGGTCCTGCTGACCGGTTGTAAAATAAAGCCTCTAGTACCCGGCAGATCAATCCTTTGACCGCAGTTGTGCGCAACAAGTGTGCACAACTCCCCGAAGCTGCATGCTTGTGTCGCTTCCTTCCCAACCCCCTGATCTGTGCTAACTCTGTTTCAGGGGCCAGATAATTCAGTTGTATTTCCTGATCCTTTGCGCTGAATCATAAACTACAGCCTGTTAAACAGTCATGATCAGATTTTTATCCTTAGGTCTGAAAAATGTTGCCGATGGTCAGCTTGTGTTTACCAGTCTGTCGGAGTCGTCAGTCAGAGCATGTGCAAAAATCCAATAGTGAACACACCTAAGTGATAAAAATGATACCAATGTTGATTTGAATATGATATAAGTGATAAAAATGATGGTGAGGTAGGTTTGATATGAATTTCAGCAGTATCAGGGTTAAAAGCAGTATTCCAACAGCACTAATGGCTATGACAGTAGTGGTCGTTATTGCACTCTTCAGCTATCTCAATGTATTGCAGCAAAGCGCTTTAAAGATTGAAGCTGAAAATTTCCTGCCTGCAGTTTCAACGGTGCTGAATGCGGATCGGGATTTATATCAGGCAAAATTAGCGCTGGCCCATTTCAGAGTCAGCTCTGATACAGAGCAAGTAGCCGCTCGTCAGGATTTTGACGAAAATGCCGAGCAGGTTAAACAACGTTTTGCTGACTACCTGGCGTTGTTATCTGCTTACCCGGAAACAGTAAAAAAATTTAACGACTTTGAGGCGAACTACCGCAAGTGGCTGGTTAGTGCGCAAGCCTTACTCGAAGCTCAGGCTGGCAGTGGTCTGATTGAATTACAGTCAGATGAAGCCACTAAATTTGCCGACTTGCGGAAAATGCTCAATGAGGCGGGCGAGGTGGCTTTAGAATTATCAGAATCAGAACAAGCGCTGTTGCATGAAAAAATACAGTTTTTTAATGCGCTTACCTATAGTTTTGCTGTGGTTTTACTATTAATTTCTGGCTGGTTTAGCTACAAAGGGCCAAAGCAGCTGACCGCACAAATCAATGCTCTGACCCAACGTTTGTCAGAAATTGCAAGTGGTGACGGCGATTTAACTGCGCGGCTTGAAATTAGCAGTAAAGATGAATTTGCCGATTTAGCCCGTCAGTTCAACAATTTTATCGCCAACCAGTGCAGTATGATTGCCGCTATATTGCAGCAGGCTGCTCAGTTAAGTCAGCTGACGACGCAGCTGTCAGACTCGGCGATAAAAACCAATACTATTACCTCCTCGTTAAATATTGCCTCAGATTCCATTGTCAGTGCGGTGCACGAAATGACGCTGGCAAATAAAGAAATGGCGCAGGTAGCGACAGAAACAGCCGCCGAGTCCGATCAGGCACGCAAAAGTGCAGGTTTAGGGTTAGACGTCGTAGATAAAGTAACCTTCAGCATGGGCAAGCTAACGGCTGACGTGGATGCGGCTTTAGGTTTCTCAGCAGATTTAGAAAAGAGCTCTGGCACTATCAGTTCTGTACTTGAAGTGATCCGCAGTATTGCAGACCAAACCAATTTACTGGCATTAAATGCGGCCATAGAAGCGGCAAGAGCAGGTGAACAAGGCCGTGGTTTTGCTGTGGTTGCCGATGAAGTCAGAACCCTGGCTTCGCGCACTCAACAAAGCACCAATCATATTCAGGACATTATTGCGCAGCTGCAAAATCGGGTGTCTGAGTCTACTCAGGCCATTAACAGCGGTAAACAAAACGCAGATTTAACTGTGGCTAACTTTGCTCAGGCTGAACAAGTATTTCGTTTGATCATGCAATCGTCAGTGCAGGTTAATGATATGGCTATCCGCACCGCTGCCGCGACAGAAGAACAGGCCGTGGTGTCGGAAGAAATCACTAAAAACTTATATGCTTTGCATGATCAGGCCAGCGCCGCTGGTGATGTAGCCAAAGAGAACAATAAATTGTCAGAGGATATCCGGCAGTTATCTGATGTGCTTTTTGGTCTGGTGGGAAAATTTAAAATCAGCTAAGCCTTTTAGTTGTTGATGTATAAAGGCCTGCAGCAGAAATGTTGCAGGCATTTTTTATAATGCAGTAAGTCACTCTTAACCCCTACGCTTAACCTGAAACTAATAGTGCCCACTGAGATTCGACCGTAGTTAACTACAACGCAAACAGGTCATGACTCTGGATGCTTGTATCGTCACTCTGTGCCAAAACCTGATATTGCTTGTACAGCTGGATGAATACAGGGTGTTATTTGCTTTTACCTGAAAACAGTCACGCTTTGAGCAAATCAGCAGGCACATTTATTTGTTGCTGAAGAAGGAAAAACACTCTAATTTAGATACTTAGCGCGAACCAACTTAAAAAGAACAGGGCAGAGAAAAGTAATAATGTGCCAGCACGCTTTTGGTCCAAGTTAGTAGTGGTTGGTTGTAATTAATCGCTTTTTATCAACATGTTAACGCTGGTGTGTCATTCGGTAAAACCAGAGAAAGCGTGCCAGCAGAATATACATGTTATGTGTAAAGGAGCAGTCGTGTCAGATTCTAAAAAGTTAGCAAAATTTATTGAATTCTTAGCTATTTTTCTAGGTGCATTTTCTCTGGTTGATTTTGTTATGGATTTGGTAAGACTTGAGCTTACACTCGCAACAGC